>Ga0255778_10002430_pt1 | contig 16081 bp, 7 predicted proteins | sample 071ome_31_FD_179976 | JGI IMG/M metagenome (GOLD analysis project Ga0255778, IMG submission 179976) | Coastal salt marsh microbial communities from the Groves Creek Marsh, Skidaway Island, Georgia - 071405CT metaG (version 2) | ecosystem: Environmental > Aquatic > Marine > Intertidal zone > Salt...
TTTTCCATCACGTGCGTCATCATATTTATGCAGTAGCAACAGGCGATCCATCTCTGAAAAGAGGAGTCAACTAATGACTGCGATCAATAAGTATCAGGGGAACGAACGACGACTGCGTTCTTCCTTCGTGTGCAAAGAAAGTCTCTTCTTTTGTCTTTGGGTGACGCCGACGGTCGACGCCAGAAGTCGAGGGACGGACACTGCGCGCGAGACTGCGTCGACGAGATCGGTTCGCGCTTCTTCAGACACCGCGGGAGTTCCGCGCGTCCATCCGCGGTCGCGGTGGATACCGTCGATCGATTCGATTCGCTTTCAGTTCGTTTGGGATTTCAATCTCAGCTGTCTGCGTTTGAAAAAAAAATAATCGTTCTTTTGAAAACGAATCGAACGTCGTCATGGCGGAAGCGAGCGAGTCGTTGACGACGATCGCGCCGTTGCAGTTGCGGTTTGAAGACATATCCGTGCACTCTCCCGGGGTGTTCGCGAAATCAGACGCGATGCGAACGCTGAGAGACGCGCCGAGCGGGGTTGGGTTTCGCGCGGCGTTGGAAGAGTTGGACGCGACGGAGGACTCGTTCGCAAAGATTTTGTCGCAAGCGCGAGAAAAGAGCCTGGGGAACTCGGAGGGGGATTTGGAGAGGATCAAGGCGAATATTAAGAGGTTGAAGTTTGGGACGATTGAGTTGTCGACGGAGCAGGCGTTTTTGAAGGCGGTGCTCGAGTCGAGGCCGTTGCCAAAGGAGACGCCCGCGGAGAGCGAGGGGTTCAAGGCGTTGCAGCAACGGTTGAAGAGCTTGACGTATGAGAATGAACAAAAGGCGGAAGAGATGGAACGCACGATTGCTGCGCTCGGTGATGAGTACGAAACCTTTCAGGTGGAGCGCAGGGCGTTGCAGGAGGTTGTCGAGGAGTTGGAAACGTTGGAAGCGGAAGCTGCGGCGGCGGCGTGGGAGGCGGAAGCCGGTACCGCCTCTGTGAGCGCCGCCGATAAGGCAAAGACGAAGGAAGAGTTGCAAAAGGAGTTAGCCAACCTCGACGCAGAGCTTCGTGACGTGAACGTCAAGCTCGGGGCGAACCAGAGCGAGGTGAGCAAGATTAAGTCTGAGCTCGCTCCGGATGAAAACGCTATTGATCAAATCAACGCTCAAGCAAAGTATTTGATTGGCATCTCCAAGGCTGCGGCGCGCGAGGCCGAGATGTCGGCACAAATCGCAGAAGCGCAAGAGGCGGTTGCCGAGCAAACCAAGCTATTAGTCACACTCCAAGGCGTGGAGATTATGGCCATCGAGGAGAACGCCCTCGTGCTCAAGATTCACACGCACTTGCCGGCGACGCCCGAGTTTGCCATGGAAGGCGCGACTCCGCGCGGCCCGAGCTCGACGACGCACACCGTCACGCTCCATTTGATGAAGGACAGCGCGCGCCTGGCTGGCGCCACGCTCGAACCTTCGGACACGCCCATTCTCGACATTGTCGAAGAAGCCGCCGGCATGCCGGTGTTAGCGCGTGCCTTGGCCGAAATTCGCCTTCGCATCGCAGCCACCGCGCAGCGCGCGGAAGCGTTGGCGGCCGCCGCGTCGAGAACTGCCCTCAGATGGAGCTCTGGCGAGTCGCTCGTCCGCGCGGCGCTTCCAAACGGCGCCGTTGCCGTCTTGGACGTCCCGTATGAATGGCCAACAAGAGGCGCCAACATTTCTCTCGTCAACGTCGAAATGGTTCCGCCGCAAGTGGCCCAGCTCGCTGTGACGCGTCTGATGACCAAAGATTTGAACAGCATCGGCGACGCGCTTGCGGCTACTTCGGAAGCGCTCAAGGGTGCGGACACCGCCAAGGAGAGCTGAGCTTGTACAATCGTTAATTAGTTTTTTCGAGGCGTGACGTGTAATGAATAAACGATAAATGTCCAATGACGATGAGTCGCGTGTTAAAATTGATACGCGTCGCGTCTATCTACCATCTCACGCACCCTTTCTTCTTTTCCTTCTGACTGCGCCCGCCGCCACCGCGTCCACCACCGCCACCGCGTCCACCACCGCGACCACCTCCACCGCCGCTCGGCTCTGCGACGCGTTCGGTAAACTTGGGCATGGGCGCGTTCGCCCGATCGTTCCCATCCGTCCGTCCACCACGATCCGGCACGGCGCCCATTAGCACTTTTTTCACCGCGCTCTGTAATCCAGCGCTCCCGGCGTTGACCTTGATGCCCGCCATAGCGAGATCCGCGAACCTCGCGTCTCGCACATCGTCCATCGTCACCGTCGGCGCCGCGTGCAGCTCGCTCACCACCCTCCGGGCGAAATCTTCCCGCACATCCTTGAGCGAGTTCAGTCTCGCACTGTAGCAAAACGACGTCGTCGTCACTTGCGCCCGCTTGGCCACCATCTCCCGTCTCGCCTTGTATTCGTCGTGCAACGCCCGTTCGACGCTTTCGATGAGTTCGCTCTGCGCCGGTGTCCAACTCGTCGCATCCAAAACCTTGTGCGTGTGGTTACTCGGCAAAACCTCTAATGCGCGCGCCGCGCGCGCCGCCGCCGCTTCGAGCACCCCCGCCGCGCCGCCGCAACCGTTCCCGGCTCTCCCAGCCGCTTCCGCTCCACCAGCCGCCGCCGCGGCGAGTCGCTCCAACGCCCGCGTCGCTCGCTCAGAAATCTCATCCACCTCCATCGCGTCCCGCCCCGATACCGTCCCGACCGTCGCCGTCGCCGTCGCCGTCGCCATCGTCGCGTCCCCCCCTGCGCCGCCGTCGTGATGCTCCACCGCGTTCAACTGCAACGAAAACGCGCATCGCCTCAACGCGTCCGCCACCGCCGCGCGCATCCTCCCCGCATCCGCACCCCCCATCCCGGCGACCAAGTCCCCGTACGCGCTCCGCACATCCTCACACTCCGCTCTCGACGCCCCGCACCGCTCCATCGCCTCCACCGCACCGTCCACCACCTTTCCCAACTCGACCAACGCCCCCGGCGGCTCTGGCGTCTCGGTCGACGCAGACGATAAAAACTCGACGACGTCCCTCGACCCGTCGTCCGCGAACCCACCCGCGGGGTCGATCCCGCACTCTTCCAACCGCTCCAGCGTTTCAGCGATCGTTTCCGCGTCCGTCATCGTCGGTCGGTCGTCGTTTCGGTCGGTCGTTTCGGCGTCGCTCACTGTGAAGGTTCGCTCTCGCGCTCCTCGGAAAAGTGTCCGCGTCTTTGACGAAATGAGGTCCCTTATTTTATGAGTCATGACTCGTCGATAGTTCGTATGGGTGCGTGGACTTGTGATCCGCGCGCAACTCTCCGCGCCGAACGATCGCTCCGTGCGTGCGCCACGTACCGACGCGGGGTGGACGATACCGACGCTGGATGAGCGGCGCGGGGGCGCAGGAACAGCCGGCGCAACAGCCGGCGACGCGGGCGAGACAAGCGAACCGACACGGCGGTGAAGATCACCTCGCGTTCGCGTTGCGAGGACGCGAAGGACCGGAAGCTCGAAGCGCGCGACTCGGGGATAACCGGGTGGATTTCATCCGCGGGAAGGATTTCTACGCGACGCTGCGAGGGCGAACGGATTTGTTAGATGAGCTCGTGCCGATCGATGGGAAGGAGCGAAGCGCGTGCGACGCGGATGCGGAACGGGCGAGGAGAGTGACGGATGCGAGGATACAAAGGTGCGGGCAAGCGTTGTTGCAGCGAGGTTATTTGATTCGGTGTGAACGCGTGTTTAAGGATCCGAGAAAGGGGCGGGTGAAGTTGGTCAAGTTTCCGCATTATTTGTCGCGGACGAGGGATCAGACGTTTACGGAGGATGCGTTTTACGCGTGGACGTATACGCCGCCGATGAGTTGGACGAGCATCTTTGTCAGCGCGTTGTTCGCGTTCGGTGTCGTGGCGATGTGTTTGTTTCCGTTGGCGCCGATTTGGTTTAAAAAGGTGATTTTGTACGTGTGTTTGTCCATCCTCGGGACGTTTGCGGTGGTGTTTTCGGTGCGCGCCATCGTCTTTGTCTTGGTTTGGATCGTCACCGGGGAACACTTTTGGATTTTGCCAAACCTCACCGATGACGAGATTCCGATCAACGAGTTGTTTACCCCGCCGTGGGGGTTTGATCCTCACGCGAAGAAGATCGGTTTGCTTCAGCGTTTCATCGGTCTGAGCATTGGGAGCGCCGCCGTGTACGGATTGTATAGCGTGGCGCCGGAAACCGGAGGCGCGGTGGCCAATTTGAACCGTGCGCACGATTCCATTCTCGATTTGTTCAACCTCAAGGACGGGCCGAAGAGTCTCGGTGGCGCGATGAACGCGACGTCTTCGAACGCGACGGGCGATACAGACGCCCCGGTGGCGGCGGAAACGTCGGCGACTTTGGAAGCCAACGTCACGGCGGAGGCAAACGCGACGGAGGTCAACGCCACTGTCATTCCGAGCCTCGACGAGATTTTAGCCGAGGTTGGCGACGATTTCGAGGATGAACCGCCCGCTGCGGAGCCGAAGACGGAGCTCTGATGCGCGCGAGGAAACGCGCGCTCGATCACATGCATTACCGTACGCACGTACGTAGGAAGATTTTAATCGAAACATTGTGTCATTAATTCGTACGAATTGCTAGCAGTGCGTCAACAAAAGAAATGAAATTAAATCCAGCATCGTTATAGCGCGCGTCAATGCCGTCGCCATTACTCGCGATGTCGCGTTTCGTTAATACTGAACGAAACCCAAAGCGTCGCGAACGTCTCGCAGGGTGATGTTGGCAACCTCGTTTGCGTTATCGGCGCCGCGCTTCAACACGCCCTCGAGGTACGCCGGATCAGCCATAATCTCGTTGTATCGACCTTGAATCGGCGACAAATGTTCGATGACTGCATCTGTGAGACGTGGCTTGAAATCACCCCAACGCATCGAACCGCACTCGGCCAACACTTCCTCTTGCGTCATACCAGTGCAAAGCTGATAAATCGTGAGCAAGTTTTGCGATTCCGGACGCTCGGCGTTACCGAACTCCAAACCTTCAAACGCATCCGTCTTGCATCGCTTAATCTTCTTCGCAATCTCATCCGGGGTGTCCAACACGTTAATTCTAGATCCCTCGGCCGGGTTCGATTTGCTCATCTTTGACGCGCCGTCGGTGAGAGACATGACGCGTCCGCCCTCCTTCGGCGTAAACGCTTCGGGTACCAACAACACATCCCCACCGCGCGAACGTCCACTCGGCGCCTTACCCTTGCGCTTTTTCCACTTCTTCCCTCCGTAGAGCGAGTTGACTCGTCCCGCAATGTCTCTCGTCAGCTCCAAGTGTTGTCTCTGGTCCTCTCCGACTGGAACCAAATCCGCCTTGTACAACAAAATATCCGCAGCCATGAGCACCGGATAATCCAACAATCCAACGCTCACCTCCTCTCCCGCTTTCCTCGCTTTTTCTTTGAACTGAATCATCTTTTCCAACCACCCGATCGGCGCCACGCAGTTGAGCAACCAACACAATTCGCTGTGCGCCGGCACGTGACTCTGCACGAAGACGTTCGCCTTGTCCGGGTCGACGCCCGCGGCGAGATAAATAGCCGCACTCGTCTTCGTGCTCGCCTCCAACCCCGCCGGGTCGTGTCCACCCGCCGTAATGGCGTGTAAATCCACGACGCAATAAAACGCGTCGTAATCATCCTGAAGCTTGACGTAGTTTTTAATCGCGCCGAAATAGTTTCCCAAGTGGATGGACCCGGTGGGTTGGACGCCGCTGAGCACGCGCTTGCGTCTCGCCGGCTTGCTCTCCGTCGCCGCCCCCGCGTCGGGTTCGGTCACACCGGACCCCCCCGAAGAGGAGGATGAAATCGAACGCATCGCGACGCGTCCGCGACCCCCGCTCATCGTCGATCGACGATGCGAATCCACGACGCGCACGACGTCGTCACCAAACTGATGACGAATGCACGACGTCGTCATCGTCGCGTTTCGTCGTTGGTTCGTCGCCGCCGCCATGCGCGCGATTCTCGACCCACCGTCCGTGGGTGCGCGGAGCATCATCGCGCGCGCCACCGCCTTGGATAACATGCGACGTTCGTTCGCGTCGCCGTGGGTGTGCGCGCGACTTGGAGTGACGTCGTTAGGTTCGCTTTTTGTGATTTTGGAATTACAATCGTCGACAGACTCGCGCGCGGGATCCCCGCGTGGAGACTGACGTCGAGCGCGCGAAAGGAGCATAGCGACGCAAGCGGCGTGTGTAGGCGCCATCGATCGTTTCGCGTGTGTCGCCGATGGCGTCGAAAGACACGACGAAGGGTGATGCAGCGAGCGCACCGACACTGGCGTTGAACGACGAGTCGTCGTTGTATTGCGTCGACGCAGCCAAGAGGGCTCCGAGTGGGCGGGTGCGGCGACGCCGGACGAATGCTCGGAACGGCGCGGCCACGCGCGAGACCGGACAGGGTGCGGTAGGGGGATCTTCGGGGGATGAACCGATGGGTGAAGAGGAAAAATGCGAAGACGAACACGAAGACAAGTCAGAAGACAAGTCAGCGAGGACGCGTTGGAAACCTTGGATCATGTGGCGTATGGATGTCTTGGTCGTGATGTTGGATTGGCTCTTTACGCTCTTGTGGGTTGCGTTTCGTGCGAGATGGTGCGCTGGGCGCTTGACGGCGCGAGCGGCGGTGGAAGAGACGAGAAAACGGTTGGACGAGCGAGCGGCAGAGAGAGACGAGGACGTCGATGATGGGGTTTTGATGACCGGGTGGAGCTCTGGGTTGGGGCGAGCGAGCGCGATGGAACTCGCCAAGGCTGGGTTCGCGGTCGTCGTGCCCTATCGACTCGGGGGATTGGACTCGGCGCACGCGTTTGCGCGCGACTGTCGCGAAGGCGCGCCGAACGCGCGAATAGAATTTATCGGACCGCTGGATTTGGAGAACGAGCGCGACGTGCGCGGGATCGACTTGAGCCGATTAAGAGCGCGAGGTATTGTTTTGCGCGCTATCGTACACTGCGCTGCCGTGTTTAGCGTGTTGGACATCCATGCTAGATCGGATGCGGACGCGGATCCGTCCGCAGTCGTAAACTATCGAAACGTCGTTTTACTCACCGAGACGCTGCAAGAGAAACTCAAAAACGAATCGCACCCAGTGAGATTTGTATTCGTTGGGTCGTTTGTGCATCGCTGTGCGACCGCCAAGGTGCTCGGGTACGATTGGCTCAAAGATTGGCACGAGACGCCGGGCGCTGCTCGAGCGTATCGCAACCCGGCTCTCGGGTACATGTGGAGCAAGGTGTGCGTCAGTGTCTACGCCTCTGTGCGGCACAAACTTTGGAAACAAGGTGAGTCTAAAAAGTTCTCCGCGGTTCTCGTGGACCCGGGGATGGTGGACACGCGCCTAACGCGCGCGTGGCCGTCCGCTCTGCAAGCGTTGTTTCGGTTCGGCGGCAAGTCGCTCGGGCTGATGCAAAGCCCCGCACAGGCGGCGCGGGCCGTCGTCCATGCGGTGTGCATGGATGCCGAACGCGAAATTTGCCCAAATATTTATGGACCGTTGGGCGTAGATTTAGGACTTAGCTACTGGATGCGCGACGAAAAGGCGCGAGCGTTGATATCGCAGATAAATGCCTTCTAAGCTGCGAATGTAAAATAATACAATTGTTGTTCTACTCGTACTACTCCTTCGTGCTGAATTCGAACATGACCCTAGTTGCGGACGCAGAGAGACTTTTCAACTGCAGGCGCAACTTGCTGGTGAGTTTGTACATGAGCGAAAGCTCGGTGCGCATTTCGTCAACGTCGAGGTTACGACTGAGCGTCGCCTGCAAAGAATCGCCGAATGAAATTTCAGCTTCAGAACCAAGAGTGAATGATCCAGTGTTGCTAAACGGATCCAAATCGGGGTCGAGAGATAACAGGCCGGGTAAAGATGGCGCCGCGGTGAGCCTCCACCTCGCTTTACCGACGTTGCCGCCCGCCTCAATCTTTGGCATCAAAGACGCCAACGTGGTTGATGCGAGGTTACTAAACGCTATCTTACCGTCTTGTTCCAGCAGTGATTCGATAAGCTGGCTCTCGAAGATTCGTGCAGCCTCGCTCGGAGAGAGAGTAGCATCGCCTTCGCCGGGCGTTGCTTGCGCAGACGACGTCAACGTGAGGTTGTCGGTCCATCGAGAAGCGGGACCTTGGATCAAGGCTCGAATGTCCGTTCCGAGAAAGGAGACATCGATCAACGGATCAAGACCTTGTTCCGGGGTGAAGACAACCTTGTTCGGGTGATCACGATCCAGTCTAATCTGTGTCGCGACGAGGTTGACGTCACCACGCTCAAACTGAAGCGTACCGTTCGGTCGAAGGTAATCGCTATCCACCGCACCATCGAGCATCAACTCGCCGCTGACGCCAAAGTTGAGCACGAACGGATAGACGACTGACATTTCCGGACCCACGTAGAGCTTGAGATTTTTCAGCCGCATGTTTTGCAGCTTTTCGAGGTTTCTCTCATTCATCAGATCGCTTTCGACGCCACTTTCACCGTGGTTTGGATCGTTAGCGCGCGCGGCACGTTCGAGGATGCCCGCAAGCACACCTCTGGAATCTTCGTTACTTGGGAAAGTGCCCGAGCGAATTTGGTTTAGTGCCTCCTCCGGTGCGGCTTGCTGTTGCTGAACGAAAGCGGTGCCTCGGGAGAAGCGGACATCCCCACCCAGCTCAGGCGCTGTCACGGTGCCCTTCGCCACGATGTTGGCGTTGAGCTGACCGTTAAAGACGTTTCTCGCGCGCACATCGAGTCCGTCAATGTTCAATTTCAAGCCACCCTGCGTATCGGCGCGAGCGACGAGTCCTTCCCACGTTTCGCCGCCCGAGCTACGACTAGGTTTAAGGACCGGGATGGCGCCCTTGATTCTGACGCTACCCTTACCGCTTCTCGCTTCAACGTCATCTGCATACAGCGTGTTGCGCTGGATTCTTATCGTCGCATTCGCTGGATAGATTGGGCGCGCGAGTAGCGGAGACATGATTCGACCCTTACGCACTTCCATGACGCCATCGTACACTGGGGCCGCTGGCGTACCTCGAACATGCAAGGAAATGTCGGCCGCGCCGCTCTGCCAGTCCGCAACCTCTGGAACAAAGGCCGTCAACAGCGACATGCCGTGCTCTCGAACGCGCCAATCCACGGCCAAAGACTGGTCGATCGCCTCGGGAAGAGGCACAGCGCCAGCGATTCGCACGAGACCAGTGCCTATGGCGGGCATCGCTTCGCCTTCAAACTCGGCGCGACGAGCTTCGTTCAATTCTGCCGTCAACTCCGCGCTCTTGAGCTTTACGCTGCCTATCTTACCATCACGCAAACGCATCATCAACTCACCTTCGGGAGCCTTTACGGATCCTCCGAGATGACCCTGGACGAGAAGATCGCCACCAACCGGCGGAAAAGCACCGTCGCTTTGCTCGGGTAACAGCGGACCGATGAAAGATCCGAGCAAGGGTGCCGGTAAATCTCTGACTGAAAAGTTGGCGTCTTGATGCTCGCCGCCGATGGCACCAGAAATCGAGAGGCTCGCCGCGTCGGACGTCACCTCCATCTTCTTGAGCGTCAATCCCTTGGTAGAATTAGCGTCACCTTGCGCTTCGACACGTTCAACCTTGTAAGGACCCCACTGCCAATCGCCACCGGCGATGTCAAATCTCACGCTCTCCGTCCGCTGAGGCGAGTCTAAAGATTTATCATCCCCGCCTCCGTTTGCTTGAATCATACCGTGCCAGCGGCCTTTCAGTTCTTGTAACCCTGGCAACTTCGTCTGAGTCCTGGAATCCGGTTTCTCTTCGCCTTCAGAAAGTTCCGACTCGACAACCGGTTCGCTCTTGGGCTTGGAGGAGACGTCTTCTACTTGACGAGCAAGATCGATGAGAGCAGTGCCACTTCGTTCAACACCGGCAAGGAAGGCTTGTTTCGCTCTACCGTACTCTTCAGGGGTGTCACCCTTGCGCAAACCAGTGATAACGCGAAGGGCTGGAAGCATTTCTTCAATATCTGCTTCTGGAATAGCCAGTCTAAAGCGCCAAGCCCCGGAGACATCAGGTGTGAATTCGGTCTCATACGGTGGTAGCGATACGCGAGGCTTCTGGATGAGCTTCTTCTCGTTACCCTTGTTCGGCTTGACCACGTTTCTCGCGGATCGAAGCACCGACTTCAACATTGTCGGCTTTGTGCTCATCTGTTTGAGAGTCTTCTTCACGGTTTCCGTAGCGTCGCCGACGCTGGCGAGCTGTCGCGCGACGTCATCCTCCTCCTGGACAGTCTCGGCACTAGAGACTTCAGTCGATTTAGTCGGCTCTGACAAAACCTCCTCTTCTTCTGTCGTCTTAGGAACTTCATCGGTAGTCGTTTCAGACATGAGCTCTTCCGAATTGACCTCCATGAATACGCCCTGTACCTTTTCTCCTTCGGGTTTCTTGGAAACCATCACCTTCACGTGATTCACGGCTTGATCCAAGAAGGCTGGGCGACGCATCTTCAAGGGCCACCATTTCTTGGATGCAGACGCTGATGCCGTCTCTTCTGTGGGCTCGACGTCGATCACGATCGATTTAACAGATTCATCGTTGTTCTCCTCCGGGACTTCAGCTTGTTCCAGAGCGGCTTGATCGATCGCTTCGACGTATCCGCCGACTCCTTCCTCCATCTCGATCGCCACGCGTTCGCTCGGGAGCGCATACCAGATGGCATCGGGCAGCGAGTAATCGCCATCCGCTTCGTACTGGGACTTTGTTTGCTTGAGAACGGCGCGCTGTAAACTGACGATTCGATCGTTCCAAGATACGTCTGCTTCCAACGCTTCGCCAGAAATACCACTCAGTCTGGGTTGCCGCAACTGCAAAGACCCTTCGCCGACGCGATCGCGCAAATCGATCTTGGCGCTCGCACTCTCAACCTTGCCACGCAGAGAAGCAATCTCCAAATCATCGAGCAAGAGGCCGGCGACTTCCATGCTTCCCGCGTAATCGTCAAAGTCTGCAGATATTCTAAGGTTGTTTCTACGAATGTTGACCATGGACTTGCCATCCTTTTCAACCGACGTGTCAAAGAATTCACCCGCTCTGTTTTTGGTGCGCAAAAACAAACCGGATTCGGACGCATTGAGTCTTCCGGCGATCTTCGGGGCGAACTCGAGTTTATTGACACGCAAGTTGTCCAATTGCACGTCACCAGAAAACGACGGTAACGGCTCGTCGGCACCCAATGCATCGAGAGTTGCGCTCTCAGATTGGTCAAATCTACCGGCGATGCGCGTTCTACCACCAAGACGAAGTCGAAGACGGTCCGGTGCGTCCACAATCTCGTCCGTAACCATCCAAGAAGCAATATCTGCCCCGTTCAAAGTCAAGTCAGCCTCTGCATCGGTCACCTTTGGTTTACCCGCGATGAGGGCTTCTTCAATCGTCGTCGCTTGGAGCTGCGTCTCGAGAGGCTGGAACTCCGTGGCGAGCGACGCCTTCATTTCGAGCACAGGAGTCTCGATGCTCGTGGTGACGCCCTCGCGCGTCATTGTGAGATGACCCTTGTACTCTTCATCGTCCACAGTCCACTGTGTGTTCAGCACGGGCTCTGAGAGCGCGCCCACAAAGGTACCGGAAACGTTTGCGGGTGAAGCCGGACAGAGTTTATCCAGCCATGGGGGTTCTTGTCCTCGCGCTAGTCGCTTCGCCAACTTGAGAAAGTCGAGATCTACCGCCGTACCTTCCACATCTAGCGCGTCTGGATCATACAACGCGTTCGGCTTGGTTGAAATTCTACCCGATGCGCGGAGTTTACCCCCATCGACAGGCGTCGCCTCGGCGCTGTGCAACATTAACTCGCCCTTTTTAATGTCAGCTGTGAAGACGGCGTTGGCGGATTTGAACGGTACGCGATCGTACGCCGCGACCGCACCTTGACTCTCCGCGGCCTGAATTGCCTCTTCGGCCCACGCCAGCTCAGTGCCTGGCTTTTGTGTGGTGATGTCTTTCTCTACCGGTTTCGTTGTTTGCGCTCTCCCCGTGAACACGGGCGCTTCGAGCGGTCCCGAACAATAAAGGAACCCCTTGAGGCTACCCGCCATCGGTCGCGGTACCGGGCGAACACCCAACGTTTCGCGTAATTTATGCGCGTCTACTGGGCTCACCTGAGCGCTCAAACGATACTCGCCTCCAGATGAGTTCAAATCTAAATCTCCAGTCACAGTGAGGGGCACATGTCCAAACGAGCCCTCTCCGCCGTGAATGTACATCCGCTGTCCTTCGAACACGAGATCGACATCCGTATCCGCAAAGTCATCCGTCGAATCGAAAAAGTGAAACCAGAGGTGCTTGCCCTTGAGCTGGCCTCCGAAATCCGGGAAGGTCCAAGTCGCCTGGCTGTTGCACATGATCCGAACTTCTCCGTCCAATCGGCCCCCCTTTATGTCAACGGGAAGTCCGGGAATCATGCGTTCCATTACCGCCGCGCTCGTGTTGTTTAACTGGGCTCTCACGCGCAAATCTGGATACGCGCGCGATCGGAAACTACCTCCGGTACGCAAATGAGGCGGCAGGTACGTCATGAAGACGCGAATTTGCCCCCCGTTGCTCCCTCGTATCTCCTCCGTCTCGAGCGATCTCTTCTCTGAAGCCGTCAGACCAGAGCGTAAGTGCCTCACCGGTTCCGGCGCCAGCATTGTGGTTTGACGCTTCAGAGGTGGTGTTTTCCTCGTATCAGGAAGCGTGGTGATATCAAGATCGATGCGCCCTCTGTGATTGATGACGGCTTTACCGTGAAGATTGTTCAGTTGTCTCGGCTCCGGGTCGCCATTCAGATGCAGCGCGGCGACGCCCCGATCAACGCGCACAACTCTCAATTCAAACCCGGGGCCGACGGATTTCTTCGATTTCGATCCGCTTGCAACGTTTAGCGTCGGTCTCGAACTCAACGGTTGCGTGTCTTCGGGGTAACCAAACCAAGATGAATTTTTACCTTGTCGCAGCGTGGCGGTGACGCCCTCCAAGGAAATTTCTGTGACAATTTTGCGGCGCAAAATGGATCGAAAGACGTCGTACGAAACCTTGACGGAATCCACCTCGACGATGCTCTTTTCCGTTTCAGACGGACCGAGGACGACCGGTCCGACTTCAACCACCTTGCCAAAGCCCAGCACGCCCATGAAGGAGAGGCTTTTACACCGCCCCACTCGCACGGGGCGTCCCACCGCCGAGCTCGCGACGTCGCCAATCATTGGCAATCGTGGTGATATGAACGCCGGACCAACGACGTAATGAAACGCTGCAGACATGACAGCGGTCAAACCGAGTGTCCATTTGCCCACTTGCTTCAACCGCGAGCTCCAGCGGTACCAAAGCTCTCGCCACACTGCCGACAGCGCAGTCGACATGGCCATGGTCCACTCGTCCATCGTGATCGGTCCCGTACCTCTGAGCGCCTCCGCCGTCACCTTGGCCAACGCCATGGCTTCACCCGCAATCTGTGTCGTGGTCGTCCCGCGTCCTTCACCGCCCGCGCCTCCGTCGCTCTCGTCGCGACTCGCTCGAATGTTCTCCAACACCTCGGCGGCGTCGTTTCGAACCTTTTGCAGCGCCTCGCGTGCATACGAACGCCTCATCCCGACCCCTCTGCTCGGATCCACCCTCTTACGCACCGTCCCCGTTGCCGTCACCTCCAACGGTTGTTTCGATTTCGCTGACTCCGCCGTCCGACGGCGCAATCGCACCGTTCCACCGGGTCCAGTGTCGCCCTGGTCCTTTGAGCTCACCACGGTTTCGCCGACGTCGACGATCATCTTCGCCGAACCACCCTTCCTCGGCGTCTCCACGACCCCGTCATCGCCCCCGCTCGTCGTCGCATCCTTTGAACTCTCCGCGCGCGACGACATCTCGGTCGGTACCTCACCATCGGCGTTCCCATCCGTCTCTTTTGTCGACGAAGCCGCGGCGGCATCCTCTCGCGCCAAACTGTCGCCTCGCGCGTCGTCCGCCAGCCGGTGAACCTTTTCAAAAGACTCCACCGAGTCACGCGCACGATTACCGTCGATCACATCGTCCGAACGCATCGACCCATTCGACGCCGCGCCGTCTGCGTTCCCGTCATCCTTCGAACCCATCGTCGCGTTCGTCGTCGTCGTCGTCGTCGAACGAACGTCCGTCGTCTTTGGACGTATTCTCGCCACGGCGCACCGAACGCCGTCCAAACGAACCCCCGCCGCGAATCTACTCCTCCGCTCCGACGTCGTTCGTCTCGGCGGAGGCGCGCCAACCATCATCGTCGTCGTCGCGTTCGTCGATCCGGGCGTCGCGCGCATGATGAATCGACGATCGACGACCGAAACTCGACGGATAGACGTCTCACTCGCGCGTTCAAATCCAAATCCAAATCCAAACGACGAAACGACGCGCACCGCGAGCCGACGCTCCGTCGACCCGCAACGCCGAAAGCGCGCGCGAACGAGCGCGGCGAATTTATTTCTTCGCGAATCGGTCGCACCCGCGCGCGAGAACCCGTCGCGTTTCGCGTGGACGTTTGACGCCGGTCGGTCCGTCGGTCCGCGCGCGCGAACGGCTCTGTGTGCGCGTCTGGAGCAGATTTCACAAAACCCGGTCGCCACACCGCGACGCGCGCGACGGGCGAAGTCGATTCGGAATGTGTGAGACGTAATTTTTTAATCGCGTTGATTTTCGGCGCGTTCGAGTTCGGATACCGACGCGATGGCGGGTGGAGGGCGCGTGGATGTCGACGTCGTTGATGGTGTCGCGAATGCGAGCGGAGCGACGCTCGAGGCGACGAAAGGGTCGATGCGACAGATCCGTGAAGGGGTGGAGCGGGCGAGGGCGCTGCGAAAAATGGCAGAGGAAACGCGCGAGGGCGTGCGGGAGCTCTCTGGGATATTCGCGAGCGGGAGAGACGACGACGAAGATGGTGTACGGTTGAGTGCGTTGGAACGGTTGTTGAGAGACGCGAGAAGCGCGTTGAGACCGGGTGAACGCGCCGAGGCGGCGATCGAGGCGTTGGAGCGCGATGAGCGCAGGTTGTTTGCGACTTGGGAGACGTTGGCCACGCTGGATGTGGATCTGTGCGCGATACGAGCGGCGTTGGAGAGAGTGGATGAACGCAAGCGGGGCGTGTTCGACGACGAGGAGTTCGCGCGCGTCGATCGGGCGTGGTCGACGTTCGAGACGGTGTTGTGGAGCGGTGTGCGACAGAGTATTCTCACCGCAGAGTCTGGGTCAGTCGGGCTCGTTCGGGCGATGCGTGTGGTGGCTGAGCAGGAGATTTTAGACGGGGAATTCGAGAGAGATGTCGAGGCGTTGGAATTGGAGCTCGAAACGTCGGCGTCGGGTACAATGATGAAGACTGTCGCTGGTGCACCGCCAGCGCCGAGACGATGGAAGACGCGGGTTTTGGAGGAAATGACCAACGCCGTCGAGGCGAGATTGGCGCTCATAGCTGAAGGGTTTAGTGGGATGGATGATAAGGAGAGCATCGACGACGTTCTCGGCGCTCTGGACGAGAGCCTGGCGTACCTTGCCGAGATTTTCGATTACACGATTCCAGCTTTCCCGCCCGAATGGAGAGTGTTCGAGACGGTCGTCGCACCTACGTATCACGCTGGCGTGTGCGAACTACTCGCGCGTTTGAGTTCGAGTTCCGACACGTCTACGAGCGATTTGGTGGCGACGGTGAATTGGTCGCAGCACTACTTCACGGCGATAGAGTCGCTCGGATTGAAAATTGAAACCTCAGACGAAGACGGGGTCGGATCAGATTCGGAGTCTGGTGATGACGCTGGGACTACTTTGCCGTATCCCATCGGACTCGTCACCATCATCGACGCGTACTGCGAGAGATTGGGAGAGATAAACGCGAGCTGGATTGACAACTTATGTTTGCTCTCACGCACTCGACCGCCCAAACCGAGCAGTGACGGTAAGCTTTGGACCCCGAGCGATCTCGAGTTCTTCCGCCTCGTTACTGATCATATGTCCATCGCCGTCGGCACGCGTTCTACCGTGTTCATACGCCGGTGCGGACGCCTCGTGGCCAAGATGATTTTCGATTACACGCTCAACGTCGGAGAACGTCTGGGTGTGACGATCACCAGCGATCTCG
>Ga0255778_10002432_pt1 | contig 16079 bp, 16 predicted proteins | sample 071ome_31_FD_179976 | JGI IMG/M metagenome (GOLD analysis project Ga0255778, IMG submission 179976) | Coastal salt marsh microbial communities from the Groves Creek Marsh, Skidaway Island, Georgia - 071405CT metaG (version 2) | ecosystem: Environmental > Aquatic > Marine > Intertidal zone >...
TCGGGTTATTTTTGCCCCTTGTAAACACACACTTTCATGAACGTATTGGTTTTAGGCTCGGGCGGTCGCGAGCACGCATTATCCCATAAGATTTCTCAAAGTCCAAAATTGGGCAATTTGTTTATCGCACCTGGAAATGCTGGAACGCATCAACTAGGCGAAAATGTAGCGATGAATATTGAGGATGCTGCTGAGGTCGGCGCCTTTGTGAAAGCCAATGCCATAGATATCGTAGTCATTGGTCCAGAAGCGCCTTTGGTGGCGGGAGTGCACGATGGTTTGAAAGCTGATGTCATGTTATCAGACCTTATCGTTGTAGGTCCACGCCAGGCGGCTGCAGAGCTTGAGGGCTCCAAAGATTTTGCGAAGGAGTTCATGATGCGTCATAACATTCCAACGGCAGCCTACCAAACCTTTACGAAGGATACGTTGGCGGAGGGCCAAGCCTTTTTGGAGACCTTGGATGCGCCGTATGTGTTGAAGGCTGACGGTCTTGCCGCAGGAAAGGGCGTGTTGATCATTGAAGATCTTGATGAGGCCAAAGAGGAGCTTAAGAACATGCTGGTGGATGCCAAGTTTGGCGATGCTTCATCACGTGTGGTCATCGAAGAATTCCTAGCGGGTATTGAATTCAGTATTTTTGCGTTGACGGACGGTCATGGCGGATATGTCGTTCTGCCCGAGGCGAAGGATTACAAAAGAATTGGTGAAGGAGATACTGGATTGAATACCGGTGGTATGGGAGCCGTGAGCCCAGTGCCATTCTTTGATGCCACACTTCGTGAGCGCACAGTCAAGGAAATTATCGAGCCGACGATTAAAGGATTAGTCAAAGACAACCTTCCGTACCAAGGGTTTGTGTTCTTTGGATTGATTAATACTTCTAAAGGACCAAAGGTGATTGAATATAATGTCCGTATGGGCGATCCGGAAACTGAAGTGGTGATCCCACGCTTAGAGAGTGATCTTATTGATCTGTTCGTTGCCATGCATGAAGGGACCTTGGACCAAGTAGATCTTCAAGTGAACCCTCAAACGGCTACTACTGTGATGGTCGTGGCGGGTGGTTACCCAGAAGCCTACAAAAAAGGAGATATGATCTCAGGTCTTCGTGATTTTGAAGCTACGACGGTCTACCATGCCGGTACCAAGGGTACGGATGAAGTGGTGACGAACGGAGGCCGTGTGATGGCCTTTACCAGCTTTGGCACGGATAAGGATGAAGCTTTGGCCAAGAGCTACGCTTCTATCGCTGAGGTGAGCTTCGAGGGGATGAACTTCCGCAAGGATATTGGATTTGATTTGTAATTAAGGGGAGAGCGGAGCGAGTCCCCAAAATACCCACAATCAAAAAGCCCCGGCGGGAGCCGGGGCTTTTTTAATATAGAGCGATTAAGCTTCGCCATTGGCTTTATGTTTTCTCATTTGGATGATCCAGTAAATTAATCCGCCTCCTATAATGAGCATAAATAGGGTATTTACGGTATCACCTGCGACTGGAAGTATTTTGAATGTTGCCTGGAAAAAATCACCAAGGCCCTCAAAGAAATTTCTTAACATAGCATGAGCGTTTAAAGGCGCTAAAATAAAACAAAAAACTGATGCTTCTTCGCCATTTCCGAAAGATTGACGCCTACTCAGGAATTCGTGTTTTTGCTGCAGCGCTGGTATCTTTCCTTCTGGTATGGTCGTCAGGGTTTAGTGGATGGCACGAGGTAATATATAGTTTTGCGTTAGGAGCTCTGTGGCTTTGGTTGTCATGGACCCTACTCCGTGATAGATGGGTTATTAAGACAAGTGCACTTCGTTTTATGACCTTTCTTGTATTGGCCATTTATTGGGGGATAGAGTTCAAGATTAGCACGTTGTTGTTTTATGTCCTAGTGGTGGAATTGAATTGGCACTTGGCTGAGAACCACAAGCGTAAAGCATCTGTACTATCCGTATTGAACAGCGGAACCTTAACTGCGCTAACTAGCCTTTGGCTTCCTCAAGAAACGACATACCATTTTTTTGTTGTACTTATGATTTGGGTCGTGAGTGGTGGAATGAAGGTCAAAACTATCCTACAATGGATTTTAGCCTGGTTAATGACTGCTGTACCATTGATTTATTTTACAAGTGATAAGGTGGAGAAAGTAGCCTCGGCAGATGCTCCATTACAATGGTGGTGTTTACTCATTGGCTTATCTGTGATTGCTGTATTTGAATGGGTACAGTCGTATTTAAAGGCGAACCAAAAGAATAAATCACGCGCTATTGTGGCTGGGTTGTTTGTGGCTATTGGCGGCTCTTTAGGATGGTGGTTGGGATCATATTTTGGCGTTGCCATTTGTATTCTTGGTTTGAGTTACCATCTGGCAAACGGATTGCGTTATTTCAAGCGTAAAGCATTGGCGGAGGTCCTATTTGTCTTGGTCCTTACCTTTGTCTTAGTCTCTCAGTTTGATTTGATTCCTTGGTAAATGAGTTCATCTTCTTCGGTATTGGTTGTTCGATTATCTGCTATTGGTGATTTGGTTTTGGTAGCGCCGGTTGTGGCTCAATTGAATCTCGAAGGGTACCGAGTCTCCTTGCTATGTAGGGATGCATATCGTTCCGTAGGCATTTGTTTACCCGGACTTCAAGAAGTTTTGTCTTGGGAAAAAGATAGGGCAAGGCTCGCTGAGGATTCCGGAAGTTTTCAGGCGGTTTTGGATTTACAAGGGACAGTAAAATCGAAGCGTTGGACCAGAGGATTGAAGACTGAGGTCTTAACCTACCAAAAACCCTATTTACGTCGAATATTATTATTAGCCTTCGGACCATCTTTTGCCCTTGAGCCTGTGGTGACAAGATATTTCAAAGCGGCCAGGCCTTTATTGAAGAATGAGCCGAATGCACATTCAGAATTAGTCTTGCCAAATTCAAAATTATCCTTGCCTTCAAAACCATATATAGCCGTTGTACTTGGTGGAACCTATGCTGGAAAAAGATTGAGTTTCGAACAGTGGCGCTTGTCTATTAGTGAGTTGCTGAAGCTTGGATTGCCCATTGCATTAGTCGGAGGGCCGGAAGAGGCTGGGATAGCAGAGAGTTTAGAACAACCTTTAGGTTCAGGTGTGACCAATTTTTGCGGAACGACAACAATAATCGAAGGAATGACGGTTGTTAAGCATTCAAGCTTGGTTATTAGTGGCGATACTGGTTTCATGCATGCGGCTGCTAATTTTCGCCGACCGCTTATTAGTCTATGGGGGGCGACTCATCCGAGTCTAGGATTTGCGCCTTGGCCAGTTTATGAAGCACAATCACAAATTATAACCAAGGGACGTTCTCCTATTAGCAAGCACGGAAAAGTACATTGGTGGCAATCCAATCCGATGAAAAAATTTCCTGTGGATGAAATCGCAATTATTGCTCAGCAGATGCTGAAGGATAAAATAGTGCCTTGAGTTCCGTAGCGTCGCTAGGATCCATTTTTCCCGCTATGATTAAGGCTAATTGACGTCTTCGTAAAGCTGCTGCGTAGCGCTTTTTTTCTAGATCTGTTTCAGGAATAATGGTGGGTATATTCACAGGTCGTCCTAAACCATCTACAGCCACAAAAGTGAAAATGCCTTGGTTCGCATTAATCCTGGGTTCACCAGGGCCTTTCGATTCTAAGAACACATCGGCAATAACTTCCATAGAAGAACTAAAGGCTCGGCTTACTTTAGCTTCAATAGTGACAATGGCTCCTTGGGGAATTGGGTTTTTAAAGGCTACATTATTGATTGCGGAGGTAACAACAGTCTCTTTACAATGACGATGTGCGGAAATGGCACAACAACGGTCCATCCAACTCAAAAGTTGACCTCCAAAAAGGTTGTCGAGGTTATTAGTGTCGTTAGGCAAGACAATTTGAGTCATTACCGTAAGGCTCTCCATAGGAGATTTCCCTTTCGCCATAGGTGTCCAATTTTAACGCTGTGTATGCCTTATTTAATAGGCATATATCCAAGCGTGCTGATTTATGCTGCTCTGGATTTCTGAAAGATCGCGTTTTGCGTCCTCCCTTGAAGAATAGTTGCCAATACCCACTTTCAACAACGAGCCGGGAAGGATACTAACTTCCATTCCTTCGGTCTGAAGCTCGTTTGCCAAGGTTGTAGCATTATTTTCTTGTTTGAACGAACCGACTACGATGTAATATTTTTTGGTCGCGGCTGCCTTGCGAATCAACGCGGGGGCTTCTATCAATTCTTCTGTTGTTGGTGCTACCATTTCTGGTACAGTACCCTCATCCACAGCAGGAGTTTCCCTACTGCGATCATTATGATCTAATTCTATGCTTCTGCCTGGAGCAAACCACCCGGCCATCTCTGTACGCAAATCGCTCTGGTAAACGCCAAGGGTAACTAAAGCAGTTATAGCGGCTGCTACAGCAGCTTTTCGCCATACTTTAATTCCTTGAGCCCGCTGTTCTGTAACTATCTTGAGACTTGCTACGACCTTGCTTTCAAGAGCACTAGGTTCGTTTAATGTATGCAGCATTACTGTTGAGAAGCCAAAAGAGTTGGCATCGAACTGATTGTTTTTTTCTGCCACAAAAGTTCCATTCTTGCGAAAAGAGCCTAATCCTTGTAGCAACAAAATACTTCCAGAATCCAATGTGCTCTGCCATTGATTGACTTTTCTGACAATCCAGCTTTCACCAATTTCCATGGTGCACCGCATTTGCTTTACCACGGCGGGTAACAGAGTATTTTCGGTGGTAGTGTTAGAAGGAGTGAATCCAATATACTTGCCTCTCGGAAAAGCTGTGTTTGTAACGGCATCCCAGCGCGCTGGCTTTTCCATGAGGTAGAACGTGCCCCATGAAGGAATTTGCACGCGCCCGCGCTCTGATAGCCGTTGTATGATGATGGATTCAATCTGCATTACCTACAAATTTGCAAAAAGTGTGGATAACTCCTGTTTATTACCTCGCGCAAGGGATGTAGTTTTTATACACAACCTGTTAATAACCTTGTGCCATGAAACCCTTATTGTGCCTACATTTCTTTCGTTCTATTACTAACGCAAAGAAAAAGCAATGGATTGCCTCTTTGCCGCCGGAAGTCTTCACTCTTGAAAATCAATTCGAAAAGGCCCTGCTTGCGGCCTTTCCTGCGCCGCGAGATTGGGAACGTGCCCAGCAATTGGCCCATGCCGAAACCTGTAATGCCCAACGGGAAGGATATTTAATAACTTGTTTCAACGAGCCCCATTATCCGTCGATGCTCAAGGAGCTCCCGGATCCGCCCATGGCCCTTATGGGTCGGGGCCGCTGGCCCCTTTTCAAAATCCCTCTCGCAGTCGTTGGCACCCGCAAGCCCACGCAATACGGCCTTCGTGCGGCTCGTGAGCTGACCACCCACCTGAGCGAATACCCTATAAATTTTGTTAGCGGCCTTGCTTTGGGCATCGATGCGGCCGTTCATCAGGCGGCACTGGATGTGGGCGCCACGACCACCGCTTTTCTTGCCGGGGGGATGAACCACTTCACCCCGCGTCGGCATGTGAACCTCGCCAGGCAAATGGTCGATGGTGGTGGGTATTTCACAGAACAACCCTTTTCGCAGCAGCCGGAGCGGCACACGTTTCCCGTGCGCAACAGGCTCATTGCCGGGGCGAGTTTGGCGACGCTAGTGCTGGAGGCTGCGCGAAAGAGTGGCGCCCTGATCACTGCCAACCAAGCCTTCCATTATGGGAGGGAGGTTTTTGCCTTGCCGGGGGCTACCAACATGCCCATGAGCGAAGGACCTAATGCGTTGATTGCCGACGAGATGGCCAGTGCGGTGGTTCGTTGGGAGGACTTTGCACCGCGTTTTTATCCGAAGTGGCGAAAAAATGACGGGATTTTGGGTGAGGGCGAGGTATTGGAAGCAGAGATTTTGAGCTTGTTTCCTCACGGGAGGAAAGTAAAATTGGACCATATTTCCTTCCGATTAAACCTACAAAAGTCCAGTATTTATAAGGGTTTGCATACTTTGATGCAATTGGGATATATAGAACGTGTCGGGGCGCAAACCTATTGTCGGAAAACTGTGCATTAATGTGATTCACAAGTTCAGTTTTGTTCTACATTTGCTATGAAAACCTATCAATACATACAGACAAAATGTCGAGCCAGTACCAAGGCCTCATCGATGCATTTGTTGCAAAGGTCGAAGCCGCCAACCCAAACGAGCCTGAATTTATGCAGGCGGTACAGGAAGTTGCAGAATCTGTAATTCCCTTCATCGAAAACAATCCGAAATACAAAGGAAAAAGCTTACTCGAGCGTATCGTGGAGCCGGAACGTACCATTATGTTCCGAGTGCCATGGACCGACGACGCAGGCAATGTACATGTCAACAAAGGATACCGCGTGGAATTCAACAGCGCTATCGGCCCCTACAAAGGAGGCTTGCGTTTCCACCCGACCGTAAACTTGAGCGTGTTGAAATTCTTGGGCTTCGAGCAAATCTTTAAAAACGCCTTGACCACATTGCCTATGGGCGGTGGTAAGGGTGGATCGAACTTTGATCCCAAAGGCAAGTCGGATGCTGAAGTAATGCGTTTCTGCCAGAGCTTCATGACCGAATTGTCCCGCCACATTGGGGCTGACACGGACGTTCCAGCCGGTGATATCGGTGTGGGCGCACGTGAGATCGGCTTCATGTTCGGACAGTACAAGCGCATTCGCAACGAGTTCACGGGCGTGCTGACCGGAAAGAGCTTGTCGTGGGGTGGGTCGTTGATCCGTCCAGAGGCGACCGGTTACGGAACGGTTTACTTTACTCGTGAAATGCTTTCAAAAAAAGGGGAGAGTTTTAACGGCAAGCGCGTAGTGATTTCTGGTTCAGGCAATGTGGCCCAATTCGCTGCCGAGAAAGCCATGGAACTTGGAGCTTCAGTCTTGACCATGAGCGATTCCTCAGGACATATCGTTTGTGAAGGTGGAATGAGCCGGGAGCAATTGGACTTTGTGATGGAGTTGAAGAACGTACGGCGCGGACGTATTTCTGAGGCTGCCAATACGTTTTCAAACATCACTTTCCACGAAGGCACGCCTTGGGGTGTGAAGTGTGATGTTGCCCTTCCTTGTGCTACTCAAAACGAATTGAAGGGTGATGATGCTCAGAAATTGGTAGCTAATGGAGTGATGGCGCTTGGTGAAGGTGCTAACATGCCTTGTACACCTGAGGCCGTCGAGCATTTCCAAAGTAATGGCGTGTTGTTCTCACCAGGTAAGGCGTCGAACGCCGGTGGTGTGGCTACTTCAGGTTTGGAGATGAGCCAGAACAGCCTTCGCATGAGCTGGACTCGTGAGGAGGTAGACGGTCACTTGGGCCGAATTATGACAGATATCCACGCGGCGTGTGTGAAATATGGAACCAAAGAAGATGGTTCTGTGGATTACGTACAAGGCGCAAACATCGCAGGTTTTGTGAAGGTGGCGGATGCCATGCTAGATCAAGGTGTGGTGTAAGGGGGACCAATTTTTTTAAAATGCTACGGGCGCCCAGCGGGCGCCCGTTCTTTTTTCAATCAGTCCTAGAAGCCTACGCGCCCAACCACCAACGCTGAACTTCGTCAATGCAGCCCTGCTGATGGGTGATGTGCCCCATATGTCCCGAGGGCGAGGTATAGCGGTAGTTCACTCCTGTTGCCAAGGACCATTTTTCTACGTTATCAAAGGGAATCACGGTATCCAATTTTCCTGCAAACACCCCCACAGGGACGGTGCCTCCTTCGAGGACGTGTATGCGGTCTTTCCTGATTTTCATGCCTTGAATTGCGGCCACAATTCCCTCTACCGTCATCTCGAGACTTTGATCAATCTGGCGGTGAATGGCAGGCTGGAAGGCCGCACGCATCGTCGCATCAAAGAGTTGAGGAATGGATGCGCGAATAAAGGCATTGTGATTTAGTTGGACCAATTCCGCTGCTTTTTCCCTCATCACTTGACGCGCAGGAGAATCGGCCAGTGGGGTAGAGAAAAATAACCCCAATTGCTCGAGCTTTTCCGGGTGTGTTTCAGCGTAAGCTAAGGCGACATATCCGCCCATGCTGTGGCCTAATAGATGGAAGGTTGGGAGCTGGCAAAATTGGACCACTGCATCCACAGCCTCAGCCATCAACTCCATGGTGTGCACCGCGGCGAAAGAATCGCTTTGTCCATGACCCGGCAAATCAATCATAAGCACGGGCCCATGGGTGTTCCAAGCATGCGACAATCCGTCCCACATGCGAGAATCTTCCAAGAAGCCGTGCAGCAATACCAAAGGCTTGTGTGTCGGATTTCCGGGCAGCCATTGGTAGTGTAATAGACCGTTTTTAAAAGGAAGTAGGGCCATTACTGGGCCATGAAGGCCTCAATTTCTTCTACGGTCTTAGGGATGGCACGAGTCAAGTTTTCATGACCGTCTTTGGTGATCACGATATCGTCTTCGATGCGAATGCCCAATCCTTCTTCAGGGATGTAAATACCTGGCTCCACGGTGAACACCATTCCTTCTTCAACTGGAATTGTCCACAAGCCGTAATCGTGAACATCCAAGCCGAGGTAGTGGCTTGTGCCGTGCATGAAGTACTTTTTGTATGCTGGCCACGCAGGATCTTCGTTCGCTACATCCTCAGCAGTAATCAAGCCGAGTTTCAATAGTTCTTCGGTCATCAAATCTCCCACTTTTTTGTGGTAATCGTCCAACATGATGCCCGGACGTAGCAAAGCGATGGCCCCTACGTGAACGCTCAAGACCGCATTATATACTTCGGCTTGACGGGCCGTAAATTTTCCGTTGACCGGGTAACAGCGCGTCACATCACAAGTATAGTTTCCATATTCAGCGCCTACATCAAAGAGCACGAGATCGCCATCATTACACTGGTCATTGTTTTCGATGTAGTGCAATACGTTGGCGTTATTTCCTGCGGCGATAATGGGAGTATAGGCAAAGCCGCGGCTGCGGTTCATCAAGAATTCGTGCATGAATTCGGCCTCTAATTCGTATTCCCAAACCCCAGGCTTCAAGAATTTCAAAATGCGCTCGTATCCTTTTGTAGTAATGGTTGCTGCTTCGCGCATGACCTCTAGTTCAAGTGCCGTTTTGGTCCCGCGAACGCGATGGAGAATAGGCTGGCTACGCTCAAATTCGTGGGCGTGATAGTGTTCCTTGATCCACTTATTCATTCTGTCGTGACGCAATTCGGTTTCTACGTGTGCTCTCAAGTGCTCGTTGCCATTGAGGTAGATGCGCTCGGCATTCACAGCCATTTCATTGAAGACACGCTCAAAATCGGACAGCCAGAAAACAGTTTTAATACCGCTGATGTCAAAGGCTTCGTCCTTGGTATACTTGGCGCCTTCCCAAACCGCGATGAGGTCATTGGTTTCTTTTAAAAACAAGACTTCTTTTAGGCTATTTTTATGAGCATCAGGGAATAAAACAAGGATACTTTCCTCCTGATCAGCGCCGCTTAAAAACAGAATATCACTGTGCTGCTTGAATGGCAAATGCCCGTCAGCACTGGTTGGATAGATGTCGTTAGACGTGAAAATAGCTAATGAATTAGGCTTCATGAACGCGGTAAAACGTCTTCTGTTTTCAATAAAAATCTCTTTACTCAGCTGATGATATCTCATGATAGGGTATGGCTATATTAATTTAGAATAGTTCTATTATGATTTGTACTACTTCATAGGTACAGACTAAAGTCTGTGCCGTAAATTTGACATGCTAAAATTAGGCTATTAAACTTTAAAATCGCTTATGGCATCAACTTCTAAAGGTCTTTTCGGTTCTTCATTAGCTCGCAAGTACTGGATGGCCGCGACTGGACTCTTCTTGTGCAGCTTCTTGGTTGGACATTTATTGGGTAACCTTCAGCTATTCAATACTGGCGTAGACGGTCGACAAGATTTTAATGAATATGGAATGTTCATGACCACTTTTCCATTGGTGAAAATCTTGTCGTATTTGACTTACGCCTCGGTATTATTGCACACCATTGATGGAATAATGTTGGCTCGTCAAAATAGATCGGCCCGTCCCGTGAAATATGTTAAAGAAAACCAAGGAGCAAATGCTTCATGGGCATCTAGAAAGATGGCTCTATTGGGAATCTTAACACTTCTATTCCTTGTCATTCACATGAGAAGCTTCTGGTATGAAATGCATTTTGGAGATGCCGTATCTGAATATATGGTAGAAGGAGAGAAGGAACCCATTAAAGATTTGTGGACAGTTACTGTTAAGGCCTTTGAGGATTGGAAATACACTGCATTTTATGTTCTTGCCTTTATAGGTTTGGCTCTCCACTTAAGTCATGGTGCAGCAAGCGCATTCCAATCATTGGGTATTAATCACCCAAAATATACACCGCTGATTAACAAAACGATGACCGCTTTCGCATGGTTGGTACCGGCGGGCTTTATTGCCGTGGCAGTTTTCTTATTCATAGAGAAGCCAGCCCAGAGCATAGAGGCGTTAACATACATTACACAATAATCTACTCTTACTATGGCATTAGATTCTAAGATTCCAGCAGGCCCATTAGGCGAGAAGTGGACAAAACATAAAGGCGAGATCCCATTGGTATCGCCAGCAAACAAAAGATTAATTGATGTAATCGTCGTAGGTACCGGTCTAGCCGGTTCTTCTGCAGCAGCTTCATTGGCTGAGATGGGATACAATGTGAAAGCATTCTGTTTCCAAGATTCTCCACGTCGTGCACACTCTATCGCAGCACAAGGGGGTATCAACGCAGCGAAAAACTACCAGAACGATGGTGATTCAGTGTACCGTCTGTTCTATGATACAATCAAAGGTGGTGATTACCGTTCAAGAGAGGCCAACGTTCACCGTTTGGCCGAGGTAAGCCGCAATATTATTGACCAGTGTGTCGCTCAAGGTGTTCCTTTTGCACGCGATTACGGTGGTTTGCTAGACAACCGTTCTTTCGGAGGGGTTCAGGTAAGCCGTACGTTCTATGCTAAGGGCCAGACAGGCCAACAATTGTTGTTGGGCGCTTACTCTGCATTGAACCGTCAGATTGCGAAGGGTCGTGTGAAAATGTACGCACGTCACGAAATGCAAGAGCTTGTTGTCGTAGATGGCAAAGCACGTGGTATCATCGCGAAAAACCTCGTAACAGGAGAGTTCGAACGTCATAGTGCACACGCAGTACTTCTTTGTACGGGTGGGTACGGTAACGTATTCTTCTTGTCAACAAACGCGATGGGTTCTAACGTTACAGCAGCATGGAAGGCCCACCGCAAAGGTGCTTACTTCGCGAACCCATGTTTCACACAGATTCACCCAACTTGTATTCCAGTTAGTGGTGAGAACCAAAGTAAGTTGACCTTGATGTCAGAGTCATTGCGAAATGACGGACGTATTTGGGTACCTGCGAAAAAAGAGGATGCTGAAGCTATCCGTGCGGGCAAACTTCATCCGAACGATATCGCTGAAGAAAACAGAGATTACTACTTGGAGCGTCGTTACCCTGCTTTCGGTAACCTTGTACCTCGTGACGTTGCCTCACGCGCAGCTAAAGAGCGTTGTGATGCTGGTTACGGTGTGAACAAGACAGGCGAAGCCGTATATCTAGATTTCGCTGCTGCGATCATGCGCTATGGTGCAGAAGAAGCACACGTTAAAGGTGTTAAGAATGCTTCAGATGCAGATATTAAGGCATTAGGAGAGAAGGTGGTTGAAGCTAAATATGGAAACCTCTTCCAGATGTACGAAAAGATCACAGCATCGAATCCGTACAAAGAGCCTATGATGATTTACCCAGCGGTTCACTACACTATGGGAGGTCTTTGGGTAGATTACAATTTGATGACTACAGTACCTGGATGTTTTGCTTTGGGAGAAGCTAACTTCTCCGATCATGGCGCTAACCGCCTTGGTGCTTCTGCATTGATGCAGGGTCTAGCCGATGGCTATTTCGTAGCACCGTATACTGTAGGTGAATTCTTGAGCAAAGACATTCGAACGGGTAAGATCTCAACGGATTCTCCTGAATTCGAAGAAGCTGAGAAAGCGGTTCGTGAAAGAACTGAGAAATTCATCAACAATAACGGTACGAAATCTGTTGACCACTTCCACAAGCGTCTTGGTAAGATCATGTGGAACGAGGTAGGTATGGCACGTAACGAGAAAGGCTTGAAGCAAGCGATTGCTGATATCCAAGCCCTACGCGAGGAGTTCTACGCTGATGTTCGTGTTCTAGGTTCAGCCAATGGTATGAACCCAGAATTGGACAAGGCGGGCCGCGTAGCTGACCTTATCGAACTAGGTGAGTTGATGGCGAAGGATGCCCTAGAGCGCAATGAAAGCTGTGGTGGTCACTTCCGTGAAGAGTACCAAAGTGAAGAGGGTGAAGCCCTTCGTGATGATGAAAACTTCACTTTTGTAAGTGCTTGGGAGTTCACTGGTGTTCCTGCCGAAGCGAAATTGCACAAAGAAGAATTGGTATTCGAGAATGTTGAATTGAAGACACGTTCTTACAAATAATTCAGACTATGGATTTAACATTAAAGATCTGGAGACAAGCAGGCCCTGAAGCTAAGGGTGAAATGAAAACCTACCCTATCTCGGGTGTGGAGGAGGATATGAGCTTCCTAGAAATGCTCGATTATTTGAACGAGCAGTTGATCGACCAGGGCATCGAGCCAGTGGTATTTGATCACGACTGTCGTGAAGGTATCTGTGGTATGTGTTCGCTCTTCATTAATGGTGAAGCGCACGGACCTGGCCGCAAGATTACGACGTGTCAGTTGCACATGCGTGAGTTCAAAAGTGGCGATACCATCTACATTGAGCCGTTCCGTGCGAAGGCGTTCCCTATCATTAAAGATTTGATGGTGGATCGTTCTGCTTTTGACCGCATTCAGCGTGCCGGTGGATTTATCTCGGTAAACACATCTGGTAACACGATCGATGCCAACGCTATTCCTGTACCAAAGGAAAATGCAGACAAGGCATTTGATGCTGCAACGTGTATTGGTTGTGGTGCTTGTGTCGCGACTTGTAAGAACTCGTCAGCTATGTTGTTTGCATCAGCGAAGATTAGCCAATTCTCTTTGTTGCCACAAGGTCAGCCTGAAGCGAAAGAGCGTGTGTTGAACATGGTTCACCAAATGGACCTAGAAGGGTTCGGTAACTGTACAAACACTGGTGCTTGTGAGGTTGAATGTCCTAAAGGCATCTCACTTGAGAACATCGCACGTATGAACCGCGATTACTTGTTCGCTTCAATGAGCAGCAACAAATAATATCCTAAACTTAGCCGCAAGGCTAACACATCAAAAGCCCCGACCGCAAGGCCGGGGTTTTTTTATGCTTTTGGTCGAATTGGAATGTAGATATCCTCTTCTGAATTTGGGTCTTCATTTTTGTATTTCGCACCCAAGCGCTCGAAGTGTGGGCGGTCGTCTAGTTCCCACTTGCTATTAGGAAGCCACTGGCTGTAGATATAGCGCCATACAGTAGAGTCGCTGCTCAATCCCTTGTAATGAAATACGGCATAGGTTCCTGATGGTATTTCTAGGTGTTCGAACCCTTCATTGGGTCCGTTCACTTCAGCTCCGCCCCAATACGTAAAGCTAGGATCTGCCGTTGGGCCGAAAACCGGAATGCCGTCAAACGAGCGCATAGAAATTAGGTCGCTGTTGCAGCGGTTGCTTACTTGGGATAATTGAGGCATCACTTTGGGCCAAAGGGTCCAAGGGGTGAAGGAACGAAGGGACATGGGAGCGGAGGCGCCGCATAATAGTGCGCCTTCGAATTCGACGATTGTAGGTATGATCATGCCTACAATATAGGCCTTAATCGTTCAGTTTTAGAACTGCTAAAAAGGCGCTTTGAGGGATCTCAACATTGCCAAGCTGGCGCATACGCTTCTTACCCGCTTTCTGCTTCTCAAGAAGTTTACGCTTACGAGAAATATCACCCCCGTAACACTTCGCAGTAACGTCTTTACGTAAGGCACTCAAGGTTTCACGAGCGATAATCTTATTCCCAATTGCCGCCTGAATGGCAATCATAAACTGCTGTCTTGGGATGAGTTCTTTCAGCTTTGAACACATCTTCTTACCAATGTCGTAGGCATTGTCCTTGTGAATCAATGCACTCAATGCATCGACGGGCTCGCCGTTGAGCATGACATCCACTTTCACAAGCACACTTTGTTTGTAGCCAATAGGGTGGTAGTCGAACGAGGCGTATCCTTTGGATATGGTTTTAAGACGGTCGTAGAAATCAAAAACGATTTCAGCGAGTGGCATATCAAAACTCAATTCCACACGGTCACTGGTGAGGTAGGTTTGATTCGTGAGTTGGCCACGTTTGCCAATACAGAGGTTCATCACTGCTCCAACGAAATCTGCGCTGGTAATTATTTGCGCCTTGATGAATGGCTCCTCCATGTAATCCATTTTGGTTGGATCTGGGAAGTCGGTCGGGTTTTGTACCCAAATGGCTTGATCTGGATTCTTCTTCATGTAAGCTTTGTAGCTTACGTTAGGAACCGTCGTAATTACGGTCATGTTGAATTCGCGTTCAAGACGCTCTTGGATGATCTCCATGTGGAGCATACCCAAGAATCCACAACGGAATCCAAAACCCAGTGCTGCTGAGGTCTCTGCTTCAAAAGTCAGCGAGGCATCATTCAGCTGTAGTTTTTCCAAGGAGCTGCGTAGTTCCTCGAACTCTTCGGTGTCCACAGGATAGATTCCGGCGAATACCATGGGCTTCACCTCTTCGAATCCAGCAATGGCTTCAGTGGCAGGATTAGCAACGGCAGTGATGGTATCACCAACCTTTACTTCCTTGGCATCCTTAATCCCAGAAATGATGTATCCTACATCCCCTGTTTTAATTTCTTTGGCCGGCGATTGTTTGATCAAGTTGATTCCGATCTCATCGGCTTCATATTGCTTGCCCGTAGCCATGAACTTTACTTTCTCGCCACTCTTGATGCTTCCGTTAACCACTTTAAAAATGGCCTCAATGCCGCGGAATGGATTGTAGTGGCTGTCGAAAATTAAGGCTTGTAATGGTCCATCTGGATCGCCCACTGGCGCCGGGACGCGCTCGATGATGGCATCCAGAATCTCAGGGACTCCTTGTCCAGTTTTGGCCGAAGCGTGAAGGATGTCTTCGCGACTACAGCCGATAAGATCGATGATTTGGTCGCCCACTTCTTCCGGGTTGGCGGATGGGAGGTCAATCTTATTGAGGATAGGAATGATTTCTAAATCGTGCTCCAACGCTAGGTATAGATTGGAGATGGTCTGGGCTTGAATGCCCTGAGCTGCATCTACAATGAGAAGCGCTCCTTCACATGCCGCAATAGAACGCGAAACCTCGTAGGAGAAATCAACGTGTCCTGGTGTATCAATGAGGTTCAGCGTGTGCTTTACGCCATCCTTTTGATAGTACATCTGTACGGCGTGAGATTTGATGGTAATCCCACGCTCGCGCTCGAGGTCCATATTGTCGAGGAGCTGGTCTTGTTTCTCACGGTCGGTCACACTTTGAGTCGCGTCCAACAATCTGTCCGCCAATGTGGACTTACCGTGGTCAATGTGTGCGATGATGCAAAAGTTGCGGATGTGTTTCATAAGGGGCAAAAATAAGCTATAACCCGCCTTCTCGCACCTTCTTGGGCAGCTTTTGCCAAACGAGATTGTAGCTGGTCTGAATCAGCTCTTGAATTAAGGCTCCAGAAGCATATTCTTCTGCAATAACCGTGTTCCAGTGCTGCTTGTTCATGTGGTAACCTGAGATGATCCAATGGTGCTCTTCTCGAAGTTCAATATTGCGCTCCGGAGTGTTTTTGAGATTCATTCGTGCCGGCTGCTCGTCAAGGCTCAGACTGGCAAACATCTTACCGTGAATCTTGAATACGAGCGTGTATTCGTCAAAGGGCAGGTGCTCTGTGACATGGGGGAGTCCAAGTGCAAAGTCTCGGAGTGATTCGTGATTCATAGGGTTCAAAATACAACACTATCTTAGTGGAATGCAAAAGTCTTGGGACATCGAAAATTGGGACCGGAAATCCGCCTATGAATTCTTCAA
>Ga0255778_10002435_pt1 | contig 16064 bp, 10 predicted proteins | sample 071ome_31_FD_179976 | JGI IMG/M metagenome (GOLD analysis project Ga0255778, IMG submission 179976) | Coastal salt marsh microbial communities from the Groves Creek Marsh, Skidaway Island, Georgia - 071405CT metaG (version 2) | ecosystem: Environmental > Aquatic > Marine > Intertidal zone >...
TAAATCTTGTTGATAATTATTTATAATATTCACAATTTCACCAATGTGTTTTTTGTTTATGTCTATTAATCTATATCCAATAAGTTGTTTTGTCTCGGAAGTATTAGAATCTTCCTCAGAAAGTTGATTTTTTTCACAATAAATTTCAACATTCCTTAATTTTTCCGCTTTATTTTCAGAATCAATTGAATCAAAACTTATCCTGTAAATATTCGTTTTTTGGTTTTTTAATGATTTGATTTTAAATGGTACTAAGGATGAATTAATTCTTAGAAGTATTGAGCTAAAACTATATTTTTTTAAATTAATAGTTGAGTAAACACTAACCTCTCCTTTATAGCTAAAAGGCTTTAAAATCTTTCCTAGATTAAATAAGCTTTCTTTCACTTGGACAGTGAGAGATTACTCCTCTTTTTTGTCTTCTTCTTCCGCAGGAGCCTCTTCAGCAGTAGGTGCTTCTTCAGTAGCAGGAGCTTCTTCAGTAGCAGGAGCTTCTTCAGTAGCAGATGCTTCTTCTTCCGCAGGAGCCTCTTCAGCAGCAGGTGCTTCTTCAGCAGCAGGAGTCTCTTCAGCAGCAGGTGCTTCTTCAGTAGCAGGAGCCTCTTCAGCAGCAGGTGCTTCTTCTTCCGCAGGAGCCTCTTCAGCAGCAGGTGCTTCTTCAGTAGCAGGAGCCTCTTCAGCAGCAGGTGCTTCTTCAGTAGCAGGAGCTTCTTCTGCAGCTAATTTTCTTTTTTCATTAGCTTCCTTTTCAAGTTCTAGGGCTTTCTTTTTCTTATCGAGAGCTTCTTTTTCAAGAGTGGATAGTTTCTTTTCAGTTTTTGAATCTCTTTCTTTAATCCAAGCTTCAAATTTTTTATCAGCATCTTCTTCAGAAAATGCTCCTTTCTTAACTCCATTCAATAAGTGATTTTTTAACAATGCACCTTCTCTTGAAATAATGTTTCTAGCTGTTTCAGATGGTTGAGCACCATTTTGAATCCAGTTTACAGTTGAGTCAATGTTTAATGTTACAAGAGGTGGATTAAAGTTAGGGTTATAAGTTCCTAATTTTTCTAAAAATTTCCCGTCTCTTTTTGATCTTGAATCTGCGGCAACTATCCAATAGATTGGTTTGCCTTTTTTACCGTGTCTTTGTAGTCTTATTCTTACTGCCATATTATTAATTTTTGAGGTCCGAAACCACTGTTATTAATTGGCAGCAAAAATAGTTTAATTTATCTAATAACCAAGTAAAATTAATTTTTTTTTACTGAGATAATTAGTAAAAAGATATGTATTTTTAATAGCTTATATGTATTTAATTTTTGATACAGAAACAACAGGTTTACCAAAAAAATGGAACGCTCCAATCACAGATACTGACAACTGGCCACGTTGTGTACAGCTGGCCTGGCAACTCCATGATAATAATGGAAAAATTATATCTGATTCCAGTTGTTTGATAAAAGCTAATGATTTCGATATACCCTTTGAGTCTGAGAAAATACATGGAATATCTACTGAGCTTAGTAAACAAATAGGTCTTGAGTTAGATGATGTTTTGAGTTCCTTTTTAAATGATTTAAATAAAACTAAATACATAATAGGACATAATTTAAAATTTGATCTAAATATTATTAGAGCCGAACTTTACAGGTCAAAGCTTGAAGATACTTTAAAAGATAAAACGGTTTTAGACACATGTACTGAAAAAACTGCAAGCTTATGTAAAATTGCAGGTGGAAGATCTGGAAAGTTTAAATTTCCAACATTAATTGAACTGTATCAACACTTGTTTATTGCTGATTTTCAAAATGCTCACAATGCATCTGCAGATGTTGAAGCAACAGCAAGATCTTTTTTTGAATTAGTTAGAATTAAAAACTTTAATGAAACTGATTTTGTTGATTTTAATGAACTTCATGATTCACTTAACTCAACTTATTCATCTAAAGTTGACTTGTACGGAGTAGAACACTTAAATCTTAAAGAAGAATCAAGAAAATTAAAAAATTCAAATAACCAAGAAATTAAAATTAAAAGTGATATAAATTCTAAAAAATTAGAGTCTAATTTTTGTCATCTTCATAATAACTCACAATTTTCTGTTCTTCAATCAACCTCTAAAATTTCTGAAATTGTAAAAAAATCTTCTGACTTTGGAATGAGAGCAGTTGCTTTGACAGACAAGGCAAACATGATGGGATGTTTTCATTTTTACAGAGCTGTTAAAAACTACAACAGTGATCCAAAAAATACTGATCGTCATATAAAACCAATTATTGGTTGTGAATTAAATGTTTGTGAGGACCATAAGGATAAATCAAGTAGGGATGATGGATACCAAGTTGTATTCTTGGTTAAAAATAAAATTGGTTATCAAAATTTAATAAAGATGTGTTCTGTTGGTTACACAGACGGATTTTATTATGTTCCTAGAGTTGATAAAGAAGTAGTTTTAGAGTATAGCGAAGGGCTTATTGTTCTTTCTGGAAATAAGTATGGGGAAATTCCAAATAAAATATTAAATGTTGGTGAAAAACAAGCAATTGAAGCACTAAAATGGTGGCAAGATAAATTTGGTGAAGATTTTTATTTAGAACTAAATAGACACTCTGAAGAGCAAAATGAAATTGTAAATGCGCAGCTATTAAAATTTAGCAAGGAGTTTAATGTTAAAGTTGTTGCGACTAATAGCACTCTGTATTTAGACAAAGAAGATGCTAATGCGCATGATATTTTGTTGTGTGTTAAAGATGGAGAAAAACAATCCACCCCAATTGGAAAAGGTAGAAATTTTAGATATGGATTGGAAAATCAAGAGTATTATTTCAAATCTCAAGAGCAAATGGTTGAACTATTTTCAGATATTCCCCAGTCAATTTTAAATATTTCAGAAATTGTAGATAAAGTTGAAGAATTTGAATTACAAAGAGATGTTTTGCTACCAAAATTTGATATTCCAGATGATTTCCAAACTGAATCAGATGATTTAGAGAATGATTATTTAAAACACTTAACGCTAGAGGGGGCCAAATTTCACTATAAAGATTTAACTGATGATCTACTTGAAAGAATAGATTTTGAGCTTCAAGTGATAAAAAATTCTGGATATCCAGGCTATTTCTTAATAGTCCAAGATTTGATAAATGCTGCTAGAAAGATGGGTGTTTCTGTTGGTCCAGGTAGAGGATCTGTTGCTGGATCTGTAGTTGCATATTGCTTAAGTATAACTAAGGTTGATCCAATCAAATATGACCTTCTTTTTGAGAGATTTCTAAACCCTGACAGAGTTAGTATGCCAGATATTGATATTGATTTTGATGATGAAGGAAGAGGTAAGGTTATAGATTATGTTATTGAAAAGTATGGTTCAAAACAAGTAGCTCAAATAATCACATATGGAAAAATGGCTGCCAAATCATCTCTTAGAGATACTGCAAGAGTTTTAGATTTATCTCTTTCTGACGCAGATTTTTTAGCCAAGCTAGTTCCAAATACGGTAAAACTAAATGAGATTTTTAATAAGGACGAAAAAAAGCTTAGTTCAGAACTAAGATCTGATGATTATTCGAATGCAATGGAGCTCAAAAAACTTTCCAATGGTGATGATTTACAAGCAGAAACAATAAATCAGGCTAGAGTACTTGAAGGTAGTTTAAGAAACGTTGGAGTTCATGCATGTGGAGTAATTATTACCCCTGACGATATCACCAATTTTGTTCCAATTGCAACTGCTAAAGATTCTGCATTGTATGTAACCCAATACGATAATTCAGTTGTAGAAAATGCAGGACTTTTGAAAATGGATTTTCTTGGACTTAAGACTTTAACCTTGATCAAAGACACTATAAAGTTGATTAAATATATTCATGGAACAGATATTGACATTGAAAATATTTCCTTAGATGATAAAAAAACTTACGAGTTATTTCAAAAAGGTCAAACAGTTGGAATTTTTCAGTATGAAAGTTTAGGTATGCAAAAATATCTACGTGATTTAAAACCTACAGTTTTTGAAGATCTTATCGCAATGAATGCTTTATATAGACCTGGGCCACTTGAATACATTCCTTCTTTTGTTAGAAGAAAAAATGGACTAGAGAATATAACATATGATATTCCCGAAATGGAGGAATATCTAAAAGAAACATACGGTATTACAGTGTATCAGGAGCAAGTAATGCAGCTTTCACAAAAGCTTGCTAATTTTTCAAAGGGTGATGCAGATCTTCTGAGAAAGGCTATGGGAAAAAAAATATTCTCTTTGCTTGAAAAACTCAAACCAAAATTTTTCGAAGGAGGAAATTCAAACGGTTTTAGTCATGAGATTTTAGAAAAAGTATGGAAAGATTGGGAAGCATTTGCATCATATGCCTTTAATAAATCTCATTCAACATGTTATGCCTATATCGCTTACCAAACTGCTTATCTAAAAGCTCACTATCCAGCTGAATATATGGCTGCTGTTCTTTCCAACAATATGAACGATATAAAACAAGTAAGTTTTTTCATGGAAGAATGTAAACAAATGGGGATTGAAGTATTAGGTCCTGACATTAATGAATCGTTCTATAAATTTACAGTAAATGACAATGGTGCAATCCGCTTTGGAATGGGTGCAGTTAAGGGTGTGGGCAGAAGTGCAGTTGAAGCTATTATTAATTCTCGTCAAGAAAAGAGATACGATTCAATTTTTGATTTTTCAAAAAGAGTTGATTTGAGATCTGCTAACAAGAAAGCCTTTGACAGTTTAGTTTTAGCTGGAGCATTTGATTTAATGAATTCAAGAACTCATAGAGCACAATATTTTTATGAGTCTGAAGATGGGCAATCATTTATTGAAAAGGCAATTCGTTTTGGATCAAAATTTCAAGAACGTCAAAACTCCTCTCAGGCAAGCCTTTTCGGTGACGCACTTGAAGTTAGAATTAATGAACCTGAAATTCCTGAATGTAATCCTTGGTCTAAATTAGATGAACTTAAAAAAGAAAAAGAGGTAGTTGGTATATATATTTCAGGCCACCCTTTAGATGATTTTAAAGATACCTTATCCTACCTTTCCAATATTAGGTTATCAGATTTAAGAGATTTAAAAATGTTTATTGACAAAGAATTAAGGATTGGTGGAATAATTGGGGAAGTTCAACACAAAATTTCTAAGAATGGTAAAGGATGGGCAACATTTGTAATCGAGGACTATCAAGAGTCCTATGAAATGAGAATCTTTGGTGAGGAATATTTAAAGTTTAAGCATTATTTGGAAGAAAATAATTTTGTTTATATTAAAATGTATGTAAAAGAGGGTTGGAAAAATAATGAAACTGGAAGAGTAGGTGACCCAAGATTACAGTTTTTAAATTTCAATCAACTTCAAGATAGTTTATCAGTAACTGCAAAGAGACTTTCAGTAAAGTTAGAAGTGGATTTAATTGAGGAAGATCACATTAAGTTTTTTAAACAGATTTTTAAAAATCATAAAGGTGACCAAGAACTTGTTCTTAATATTTATGGAAATGAAGATGGGCTAAAAGTTAATTTAAATTCTAATAAGTATAAGATAAAAATCGATGAACAATTACTTAGAAGTCTAAAAGAAAAAAAATTAGAATATAGATTAAATTAGTTTATTAATAATTCCTATTTTTGGCAAAAATTTTTAATTATGGCACTACAAATAACTGATGCAAATTTCGAAGAAACAGTTCTGAAATCTGACAAGCCAGTCTTAGTAGATTTTTGGGCAGAATGGTGTGGTCCATGTAGAATGTTGGGTCCAATCATTGAAGAATTAAGTTCTGATTATGATGGTAAGGCAATTATTGGGAAAGTTGATGTTGATAGCAATCAACAATTTGCAGCTCAGTATGGAGTTAGAAATATTCCTACTGTTTTAATTTTTAAAGATGGAGAGTTAGTAAATAGACAAGTAGGCGTTTCTCAAAAAAATGTTTATTCAGAATATATTGACGCTCTTTTATAAATAATCAATTAGTGTATATTTGCACTTCTAATTATAGGTCTGGTAGTTCAGCTGGTTAGAATACATGCCTGTCACGCATGGGGTCGCGGGTTCGAGTCCCGTCCAGACCGCTTAAATTTAACCTCTTCATTTCGAAGAGGTTATTTTTTTAACTCTTTAATTCAAAATTAGTAACAACAATTCCGTGATCAGATGGGTATTTGAATTGTTTATAATTAATATTAATATTATCATTAAAGAATTGCATATAGGTCTTTGAGCTTTTAGATTTCAATTTCTTTCCTTTAAAAAAAATGTAATCAATTCTATGAGAGTCATCTCTTTCTTTATGATCCCAAGTGATACCAGGGTGCTTTAGTGGATTAGGGTTTTCGTGTCTATATGAATCTGTAAAACCTAAATCTTCAAAAACTTTTGTAGAATACCAGGGAACAACCAAATCGTTATGGATTTTCTTTGTTTTTTTACTCCAGTCTAGATGTGAAGGACTATTCATATCACCACCTACGATTATAGGTATGGAATCACTTTCATTAGCATATTTTTTAAAATAAGGCAATACCTTTTTAATCATATTATATCGATGCTCAGTCTTTTCCCATTCCAATAATTCTTCTACAGTTTTTCCCATTTCTTCTGGTTTATTGTTCCATGGCTGATAGTGAAACCAGTTCGAAAAAAGTCTAACCTTCTTGTTATTAATAAGAATTTCAATTCCTCCCAAAAAGAAAGGATATTCAGTATCAATTCTTTCACCAAATGGAAACTTTGAGTATATCGAAAGATTTACTGATTTATCGTCAAGATCAGTTCCTTCTTTAGCTACTAAATGAAAATTATATCCATTTTTTTTAGCTATATAAGGTCCTGATCCATAAGTTTCAACCATTAAAACAACATCTGGGTTAATTTCTTTAATAATATCTGAAACAATATCAACTCCATTTTCAATTTGATTTCCAGATCTCAAAATATTCCATGCCATCACTTTGAATTCTGTTTTTTGAGAAAAAACTTCACAGTGAAATAATACTAATGATATTAAAAATATAAGAGTTAATCTCATGTTATAAAATTCAAATTTTAGTAATGTAAATAAAATAACTACATTTGTCACGTTGTGTAACCTTGGAATTTTACCAAGGGGTTTGTAGAAACCAATGAGAAGCTTTCCTAAAGGGGAGCTTTTTTTATTTTATAAAACGATTCCTAATTCTTTAGTTTTTTTCCATTCACCTCTGGTAAAATCTGGAAATTGTTGTGGTGCTCCATCATTTTCAATAGAATTTCCACTCAATGGTGTTACTGCACTCCAAAAACAACCTTCATAAACATTTTGATCAAGAGGAAGACCTTTCTGTAAACATTCTACAATTCTGTACATCATAATACCATCCATACCACCATGTCCTGATTTTTTGGTTTTTGCATTCAATCTTTTGTATAAAGGATGATCATATTCATCATATATCTTTTGTAAATTTTCACCTTGTACCCAAGAGTGATGATCTTTTGTTATATCCTTAAAACCATTTTCTAAAGCAACTCTTGTTGGAAATCCTGCAAGTGTTCCTAACGTTCCTTGAATTAGATTTAATCTAGAGTAGGGCCTTGGACTAGTTTCGTCCCACTGAACCATTACTGTTCTTCCAAGAACTGTTTTTATGATTGAAGTATTCATATCTCCATTAGAAAAATCTAGCTTATTCCATTTATGATTTTCATCAAAATTCTTTTTTGAGTATATATTTCTTCCTAGTGCAGGAGATGAAAATGAAACCAAAGTTTTAAAATTGTCCTCACCTCTAGCTAAATTCATATACTGTGCGACAGGTCCAAGACCATGAGTTGGATAAAGATTACCTTTTCCATTAGCGTAGTGTAATGTTCTCCACGATCCTGTCCCCCTATCTTCATTATACATTTGCCATCTTAGTTCATGTATGTAAGCTGCCTCTGCATGTAGGAGTTCACCAATAAGACCTTTTCGGCACATATTTAAAAAAAGTAATTCATCTCGTCCATAATTAACATTCTCCATCATCATGCAATGCTTTTTTGTTTTTTCTGATGTATTTACAATATCCCACATTTCTTCAAGCTTAACAGCCAGAGGCACTTCGACAAAAGCATGTGCTCCTTTTTTCATTGACTCAATAGCCATTGGAGCATGACTGTTCCAATTTGTACTTATAAAAACTACATCAGGTTTAACTTCATCAAGCATTAGTTTCCATTTATCTTCATCACCCCAATATTTTTTTAGATTATCTAACTTATCAGTATAAGTTTTTAATTTATTATACTCTCTTTCAACAATATCTTCATACAAGTCACATAAAGCAACAACTTCTGTCCCAGTAAGAGTAGCAAAATTTTTGAGGTGTGTACTTCCTCTATTTATTCCAATAAATGCAGCCCTAATATTGTTGTTTGGTTTATCTGAGAAATCTCCCATGTAAATTCCATCTCTGTTTGAATTTAAATTGTTCTGACAATTTACACTCAATGTAGATGCTGCTATAGCGCCTAGGGTTGAGGTCTGTAAAAAACCTCTTCTGTTATAATTTTTCATAATTAACTTTTTCCTGGAATAGGAACATTATAAAAACCATTTTCATCAGGATTAACAGGTGCTTCACTATTCCAAGTTAGATTTTCAGGAACCAAAATATTTTCATCATTTAGAGCATCATCCCATTTAATAACTTTACCTGTATAAGTTGCCATTCTTCCCATTATCGCAGTCATTGTTGCTTTGGCTCCATATTCTGTATCATCAATTTGCCCACCAGTTCTAATGGAACTAAATAATTTGTTGTGCTCAATTTGGTATGGATTCTCGTCATTTTTTGGATCATATTGATGTATTATATTTCCATCATGATCATTTATAGTAATAACACCACTATTGGTCAAATTTAATACTCCCTTAGTTCCAACTAAAGTCTCATTTACTTGACTGTGGGTACCTGGTTGATGTCTACATTGACTGTGTATCACAGCTCCACTTGCATATTTATATTCAACATAATGATGATCAAATATTTCACCATGGTCAATTCCTTTTCTAACCTCTCTTCCACCCATTCCTTGGGCTGAAATTGGATATTCGTTTAAAAACCAGTTTGCAACATCCAAATTGTGAATATGTTGTTCTACAATATGATCTCCGCATAGCCAGTTAAAATAATACCAATTTCTCATTTGATATTCAAGCTCAGTTTGTTCAGGTTTTCTAGCTCTAACCCATACACCTGAACTGTTCCATCTTACAGTACCAGATGTTATTTTTCCTACAATTCCACGTTTAACTTGTTTCATAAAATCAAGATAACATGGTTGATATCTTCTTTGTAAACCAACAACTACATTTAGCTTTTTCTCTTTAACAAGTTTTGCAGTTTCTAAAACTTTTCTAACCCCATTAGCATCAGTTGCAACAGGTTTTTCCATAAAAATATGCTTATCATTTTCTACAGCATATTTAAAATGTTGGGGTCTGAATCCTGGAGGTGTTGCTAGTATAACTACATCAGCTTTATCAATAGCTTTCTTATATCCATCAAATCCAACAAATTTGTTTTTTTCCTTTACCTCTACTTGAATTTCTCCATCAAGTTCTTCTTGAATTGATTTTAAACTTCCTTCTAACCTGTCTTTAAAGGCATCGCACATTGCAATTAATTCTACATTTTTATCTGCTCTTAAAGCTTGTACAGCAGCACCAGTTCCTCTTCCTCCGCATCCAACAACTGCAATCTTTAATTTTTTACTGTAATCAATTTTATTTTTCTTCAATGAAAATGATGGTAGAACTAAACCACCAGTTATAATTGATGTGTTTTTAATAAATGATCTTCTTTTAATATTTTTCATAATAGTTGTTAATTAAAGTTATCTACCTCTTGGTAGGAAGTTATAAGTTTTTTCTCACCAGGTATTCCAGAAATTGAATTACCATGTTCCATTCCTAAAATTCCTTTATATCCTTTTTCGTGGATATATTTAAAAATGTTTTTGTAATTGATTTCACCTGTTGTAGGTTCTTTTCTTCCAGGGTTATCACCAATTTGAAAATACTCAATCTCGGACCAACATTTTTCAATATTAGGAATTAAGTTACCCTCTTGGATTTGTTGATGATAAATATCAAACAATATTTTACATGATTTAGAATTTACAGCCTTGCATATTCTGTAAGCTTGAGGACTTTCTGTTAAGAAAAGCCCTGGGTGATCCCTAAAGTTTAAAGGCTCTAAAACCATAACAAGGTTATGTTTTTCTAAAATATCACATGCAAATTTTAAAGTATCAATGACATTTGATTCTTGATAGGATAAGTTTAGTCTTAAATCTTTATGTCCTGGAACTACTGTCATCCACTTTGCATTCACTCTTTTAGCAACATCAACAGATTCTGTAATATCGTTTAAAAATTCTTCTCTTTTGTTTTTATTGCCGCTAGCAAGGTTTGGTTCATTCCAATAAATTTTGTGAGCTACAAAAACACCCATGCTCATATTTCTTTTGTCAAGGGTGGATCCAATTTTTTCTTGCATTGAAATGGATCTATTTTTCATGCCATTATCCTCAAAAGCTTTAAAACCATTATCTGCCATAAAGTTTAATTGATCAATCAAATCTTCACCTGCCATATTTTGAAACATTCCAAAGTGAGGTGCATAATTCAAATTAAATTTATTTTCAAATAAATCACCTATGGATTGAGTTTTCGGAAATACTGCTAGGGGAGTAGTTGCAGCAATAGTATTAATAAAACCACGTCTTTTCACCTCATCAATTTAGTAATAATTATTGTATCCAGAAATCTTTATAATTTTCTGGAACTTTGTAAGGTCTTACAATTCTAAAACCTAAAAATTGAGCGTCCGTATGCCACCATCTACTTTTAGGAATTTGTGGATCTTGTTTTTTCCAATTTTTATTTGATGGTGTTCTACTTGAACTTCTTAATCTATAATCACTACTCATCCACGAACCGCCTCTTACTACTCTTGGATATAGCTTATGTGCTCGATTGTAAGGATTATCAGCTATTTGATTTACATATGAATAATAACTTCTAGGGCTATATTGATCGAGTGTCCATTCTGCTACGTTTCCATGCATATCATGTAATCCCCAATTATTTGGTTTTTTTGAACCAACTTTTTGATACTTCCCTCCACTATTATAATCATACCAAGCATAGTCTGCTAATTCATTCACGTCATTACCAAAACTATAAGCACTTTCAGTTCCTGCTCTGCAGGCATATTCCCACTCAGCTTCTGTTGGTAATCTGTAGTAATTTCCTGTCATTGCTGAAAGCCATTCACAAAATTTAGATGCAGCTAATTGAGTCATTGAAATAGCAGGATATCCATTTGAACCCATTCCAAATGTCATGTCTACATATGGTGTTGTAGCACTAGTTACAGCATCAACATCAACATTAATATCATTTCCGTATTTAATTTTTTTAGAGTCTATTTCTCTTTGCATAAAAAGCTGAAATAAATCCCAGGTTATTTCAAACTTTCCAATCCAAAAAGAATCAATATAAACTTCATGAACAGGTCCCTCATCTGCAAGTCTATTTTTTTCAAAGTTTGGACTTCCCATTTTAAAAGTTCCAGAAGGTAATGCAACCATTTCGAGGTTAAAATCAATACCTGCTATTTTTTGATTATAATCTTCAAATGTACTTTCTTGAGAGAAGCCAAAAAAGAAAAAAAATAGACAAAAATATCTAACCATTTATGTCAGAATATCATGTTTTATATCACCAAAAACATCCGTAAGTCTAAATCTTCTTCCTTGATATTTGTAAATCATTTTTTCATGATTAATTCCAAAAAGATGAAGTATAGTTGCTTGAAGGTCATGAACATGAACTGGATCTTTAACAATATTATATCCCAAATCATCTGTTTCACCATATGTAAAACCTGGTTTAACACCCGCACCAGCCATAAAGATTGTGAAAGATCTTGGGTGATGATCTCTACCATATGTTCCAGCTTTTAATGCACTAATATTACCTTGACTGTAGGCTGTTCTTCCAAATTCACCTCCCCAAACAACCAAAGTATCTTCAAGAAGGCCTCTTTGTTTCAAGTCCATGATTAATGCAGCTGTGGGTTGATCTACATCACTTGCTTGACCTTTAATTTGATTTGGCAGGTTTTCATGTTGATCCCAACCCATGTGATAAAGTTGAACAAATCGAACATCTTTCTCAATTAATTTTCTGGCAAGTATACAGTTTGCAGCATATGTTCCGGGTTTATTAGCATTTGGTCCATAAAGCTTTAAAATACTTTCTGGTTCATCAGAAATGTCCATTGTTTCAGGAACAGAGGTTTGCATTCTATATGCCATTTCATACTGAGAAATTCTATTTGAAACTTCTTTGTCTCCAAATTTTCTTTCTTGTTCTTCATTGAGTTCAGAAAGATAGTCTAGCATTTTTCTTCGTTCACTTTTGGAAAGGCTTTCAGGATCTTTTAAAAACAATACAGGATCTTTTGCTGATCTAAACTGCACACCCTGATGAAGAGAGCTTAAAAAGCCATTTCCCCATAGCCTAGAATACAAAGGTTGTCCTTTAGGTCTTCCTGTGCCCCTTGAAAGCAAAACAACAAAACTTGGTAAATTCTTATTTAAACTTCCTAAACCATAGCTTAGCCAAGATCCCATACTAGGTCTTCCTGGTTGTTGAGATCCAGTTTGGAAAAAAGTTACAGCTGGATCATGATTTATAGCTTCTGTATGCATGGATTTTATAAAACATAGCTCATCTGAAATTTTTCCAATATAGGGCATTAAGTCACTAACCCAAGCTCTTGCTTCTCCGTATTGTCTAAATTTAGTTGAGCTTCCAACTAAAGGAAATCTAGATTGACCAGATGTCATTCCAGTTAATCTTTGTCCCATTCTAACAGATTCAGGTAAGTCAATACCTTTCATCTGACTTAATTTTGGTTTATAATCAAATAGATCATTTTGAGAAGGACCGCCACTTTGAAATAGATAAATTATTCTTTTAGCTTTAGGAGCATAATTTGGAAGGTTTAATTGGTTTGATATCAAGGAAAATGGATCCATATCATCCCTTTGAAAAGGATTAACTAATGAACCTAATGCCAGACCGCCGATACATAAACCAGTCTTTTTCAGAAAGTTTCTTCTGTTATTATTTATAAAATGATCATGTAATTCTTTCATTTAGCTTTTTTGACTGGTTTCATCTAAGTTATATACAAGCATAGTTAATTTATTAAATGCATTTAAATTATCCAGCTCAATTTGATCTTTCAAATAATTTTTCAGTTTAGAAATTTCATTTTTATTTGGAGTCCTTCCAGTTACTGTCCTATACAGATAAATTATTTTATCATTTGTATTTAAACTTCTCTTCTCAATAGATTTAGATAAAAAATTTGCAGCTTCAATAAACTCTGGATTATTCATCAGTGTTAAAGATTGTAATGGAGTACTCGTATCTTGCCTTTTAACTTCACAATTATCTCTTGAAGATGCATCAAATATCATCATTGATGGGGGAGGGACAGTTTTTTTCCAAAAAGTATACAAACTTCTCCTATATAAGTTATCTCCCTCGCTCTGTACATAACGTGCAAGAGATCCTCCTCCTCCTCCTATAACCTCATCCCAAAGTCCTTCCGGTTGATATGGTTTGACACTAGGTCCACCTAGTTTATCAACTAGAAGACCACTTGATGCAAGTATATTATCTCTTATCATCTCAGCTGGGAGTTTCTGTCTTGGATAATATGAAAGAAATACATTTTCAGGATCCAATTTTTTATTTTGTTCATCAACTTTGCTTGATTGCATGTAAGTTTTTGAGGTAACTATTTTTTTTATGAATTTTTTAGTATCCCATCCATTTTCCATAAAGGTCACTGCAAGCCAATCTAAGAGTTCTGGATTTGTTGGTCTATTACCTTGACTTCCAAAATCATCTGGTGTTGCAACAATACCTACACCAAAAAATTGTTGCCATAATCTGTTTACAACAACTCGAGATGTTAAAGGGTTTTCATCGTCAAAAAACCAATTAGCAAGATCTAGTCTGTTAGAATTAGATTTATTTATTGGAAGTACAGCACTTGGTGTCATAGGTTTAACTTCTCTACTTGGAGCATCATAGGATCCTCTTTCTAGTACGTATGTTTTTCTCAGATTCTCAGTTTCTTTCATTACCATGAATGTAACCTCATCAATGGAGTCTGGAAGCTTTATGAACCCTAAATCATTATCAATATCCTTTTTTGATACTGTAATATTTGGTTTTGGAGCTTTATCTTGATATGTAATTAGACCTTCTTCATCTATATTATTAAAGTAGCTAAACATGCCATAATATTCATCATGTGAAATTTCATCATATTTATGACTATGACATCTAGCACACTCCATTGTGAGTCCTAACATCATTTTTGAAGTAGTATTTGTTCGGTCTGCTACATACTCAGTTCTATACTCCTCAGGAATCACCCCTCCTTCTTGTGTGATTTTATGGTTTCTATTAAATCCTGTTGCAATGATTTGTTCTTTAGTTGCATTTGGAATTAAGTCTCCAGCAAGTTGCCAAGTAATAAATTCATCGTATGGCAAATTCGAATTATACGCATGTATGACCCAATCTCTCCAAGGCCACATTACTCTTTCTAAATCATCCTGATATCCATGACTATCTCCATACCTAGCTATATCCATCCAAATACTAGCCATTCTTTCTCCATAATTTTCTGAGTTCAATAGCTTATCAACAATTTTTTCGTATGAATTTTCAGTTTGATCGTTTAAAAATTTATCAATTTCTTCAACACTTGGAGGTAATCCAATTAAATCAAAATATAATCTTCTAATCAAGATTTCCTTGTCTTCTATGATTGAAATATTAAGTCCATTAGCTTCAATATTTTTAAGAGTGAAATAATCAATATCATTATTTATCCAGCTCTTGTTTTTTACAGCTGGTATCTTAGGTTTGATAGGTTTATTATAAGACCAATGTTTTTTCCATTTACCGCCTTGCAATATCCATTTATTTAATATCTCTTTTTCATAATCACTTAATACTAAATTTGATTCAGGCGGAGGCATTACAATACTTGGATTATCATGAAAGATTCTATTTAGCATTTCACTTTTTTTAGGTGATTTTTTATCAACAACATAAGAGCTAAGTTCTTCTGTAAGCTGATATAATCCATCCTCAGTATCAAGTCTAAGATTAGCAGCTCTTTCTTTTTCATCAGGGCCATGACAAGCAAAGCATTTATCAGAAATAATAGGCTTTACGTGAAAGTTGAAATCAACAGTTTCTGGAATATTTTTCTGTGAAATTAATATTTCACTGCTCTCAACACCTGTAATTTGTTCACTTACAGAAAATGAATCAAAATACTTTAAAGCAAGAATTGCCAAAAAAGGTATCAGAAAGTAATAAATATTCTTTTCCACTATAAACTAATTTAAAAAAAAATTAATTAATTATTGAGGGCTTTTAAAATTACTCCCTCCATTACGGCATAGCCAGCTTTGTTAGGATGAACTAAATCATCAGCAGCTGTATGTTCTGGTACTTTCAAGCCACCTTTACCATTATCCATTGCAGAGTAATAATCAACATAGGTTAGTTTATTTTTATTGCAATAATCTTTGAGTAAAGAATTGAGTTTTATTACTTTTTCAGCTGGATTTTTTCCAGGTGACCATGGAAAATCTGCCGCTGGTAATACCGAGCAAATAAATACTTCAATATTATTAGCTAACGCTATTTCTGCCATTGAAAAAATATTTTCAGCAATATTTTCAATAGTTACTGGGCCGGTATTTCCTGCGATATCATTGATTCCAGCAAGTATTACAACAGCTTTTGGATTAAGATTAACTACATCAGGCTTAAATCTAATTAACATTTGTGGAGTTGTTTGTCCTCCGATTCCCCTATTAATAAATGGATTTTCAATAAAAAAAGATTTATTAAAATACAACCATCCCTCAGTTATTGAGTTTCCCATGAAGACTACTCTATTTGGATCATCAATTCCTTTTATTTCCA
>Ga0255778_10002441_pt1 | contig 16028 bp, 25 predicted proteins | sample 071ome_31_FD_179976 | JGI IMG/M metagenome (GOLD analysis project Ga0255778, IMG submission 179976) | Coastal salt marsh microbial communities from the Groves Creek Marsh, Skidaway Island, Georgia - 071405CT metaG (version 2) | ecosystem: Environmental > Aquatic > Marine > Intertidal zone >...
GTCAAGGACATTTCATTTATCACGGAAAGCGTGGTTATAGACACTCTGAACGTGAAAAAGAAAAAATGAGTAATGCTCGCAAACAAGTAGAGGATTTATTCAAAAACAAATGACCGAAGAAGACTACCAACAGTTACAGGAAAGGGTCAAAGAATTGAGAATGGCATTGTTATTTGAGGAACCTTGTCCTCTTTACGAAGAGGTTGAAGATGAACTGGACTGAGTTTATTGAGTTTATTGCCAGTGTTTTATACCTTTATATTGCCTGGTTAAGTGGAATCTTACTTGGATATCTTATCGGTAGGAGGGATGGGGGAGATTTATGAACAACTACATAAAGCAATGGAACTAATAAAATGAAAGTAGGATTAATTGGTTTAGGAAGAATGGGCGAAGGAATGTCTCGCCGCATGAGATCCAGGGGGAATATCGAAGTCTGGGGTTACAGGAGAAATTATGCAAAAGCACAAGAAGCATATGAAAGTGGATATGTGGACGGCGTTACAACTGACATTGAAAATCTTGTTAAAGTAGTAAAGTCCAAAAAGAATGGTGGAATAGCACCAGGCATCTTCATGATGGTTGTGCCAGCAGAAACAGTAGAGGAGACCATTAATGAATTACTACGATTTTGTAGTGAGGGCGATATTATTATTGATCATGGCAATAGCAATTTTAAAGACAGTCGGAAAAGAGCAGAACGCCTTGCAAAACTGGGCGTCCAATATATTGACTGTGGCACTAGTGGTGGTGTTTACGGTTTGGATCGCGGATACTGTCTTATGGTTGGTGGCGGAGATACTGCAGTCGCCACTTGTGCGCCTATCTTTAGAGCACTCGCCCCAGGTATCGGGTCTGCCCATCGCACTGACCCTATGAGTTGGGAGAGATCCGCTGAGTATGGTTGGTTACATTGTGGTCCGTCAGGCGCAGGTCATTTCGTAAAAATGGTACATAATGGAATCGAATACGGAATCATGCAGGCATACGCCGAAGGATTTAATATCCTGCATGAGGCTAATGCTGGGAGTAAGTACGTCAAGGCAGGTGATGCTGAAGTTGCTCCAATGGATAATCCAAAGGATTATTGTTATGATATTGACGTTGCTGAGGTGGCTGAGTTATGGCGTCGTGGTAGTGTTGTTGGTAGTTGGTTACTCGATCTTACCGCTGCTGTACTACGAAATGATAGACAGCTTAGCAAATTCGATGGGGGAGTTAGCGACAGTGGTGAGGGTCGTTGGACGGTTCACGCTGCTGTGGATCTTGGCGTACCCGCTCCTGTCATCAGCACTGCGCTGTATGAGCGTTTTAACTCACGCAGTCTTGGTGCTTTCGCGTCCAAGGTTCTAAATGGTATGAGATATATGTTTGGGGGACATCACGTAAGGTAATGGAACACTTGTTAGGAAAAGCACTCATTATAGTGGCAATACCCTTTGTAATCGCTACAATTTACTTCGGTTCTAAGAAGGGGCACTACTATGAATCCGAACACTATAAGGGCAATGGAACCGCACACTAGAATGCGGTTTCACTTTGCCTGGTCTTCATTTTCAAGAATGTATGGAGTCAGTCATGTCTCATCAGATATGATTGACTTTTGCTATGATTGGGCACACACAGAACAAGAAGCACCACTCGATTGTTTAAACCACGTAGACCGATATTTTAGAGCATTATGGACAGAATCACAGAACTAGAAAATGAGAATCGCTGGTTAAAGGAAGAGATTCGAAGACTGAGACATCAGTTATCAATAGAAAAGGAAAAAGAATGGGCACATCCAGAATCATGTTTGAATAACTGTAACCCCTGGGAAACATGGAAGTCCAACTAGGCATTCTGTTTTTTATGTGTATGTTTGGCGTATTTTTATTTGTAGTTTCTATTTTAACGGACTGGTAATGGGACATTTCGCACGCTGGACATTAGAAACACCAGTAACATTAGGATTTCTTTGTTATCTTTTGGTGGTAGTTCCTATCTTGGGTATCTGGTTGGTTCACAAATACAACTGGCAGCACTGGGAACCATTTGACAAGCACGACAAAAAGTAGTATAATTAGTTCTGTTGAGAGGGAGGAAACCACCACCCACCACCTTCCTTTCAACTGCGGCACTTCGGTTCGGTAGGTTCTTGAAGTGGCGGCGATGAAGAGAACCTACCACTTCGGAATGTAGCTCAGTTTGGTAGAGCACTGCTTTTGGGAAGCAGGGGTCGCAGGTTCGAATCCTGTCATTCCGATTGCCAGTTTTTCAACTGGCATCCTTGACTAAATATCATTCAAACCTTATAATAAACGGGTTAACCAAACACAACAATGGCACTGACTGAAAAATTCAAGAAAGATATCAGCACTTTGCGTGCTGCTGCTAACGGCGAAATTTTCCTTGATGTAAAGAATCCGAAACTTTTCAAAAAGGTTCGCCGCTTCTACGAAAATGAAGGAGTAGTGTTCTCTGGAGACCCTCTTGATGATTATGAAATGTTGATGGAGCAAATCTACAGCGATCTTGAAGTTGTTGAGGTTAGTCAATGAAAGTGGTGAAAAAACCAACTGTTCTTATGGAGCAGTTTCCTTATCGTTATGTTCAAGTTGGCACTCTGGAAATCAATGGAAAACCAGATTGCCGTATCAAAAAGTAGATTCCTATACTGGTCGTTATCGGGATATGTATCTCTGTGATAACGAAATGCAGTTGCTAACTGCTATGGAAGACTTTGAATACACTAAATGGTTAGACCCTGATATGGTTCCTTGCTATGTCAAGGATGATGAAGACACGGAGAGTCTATAAATCTGCCCTGGTCGGGATGGTCAAAAGACCCTCGCGTTTCCTAGTTCGTAAAACTAGGTGGTGGAGTCAATCCCCTTATGCCCGTGATGGAGACACGAAAACAACCCTGGTGCGGATGGGGTATCTCCCCGCCTAGTTTCTTGCTTCTAGTCAAAGAGCAAGTGGCGAGCCTGCAAAACCTAATCAGAACCCAGAGGGAGGTTGCATAAACCTCTCTTTTTTAGTATAATGATAAAAACTAAATTGTTTAATGAAAGTTGCTTTAATTACTGGTATTACGGGGCAAGATGGGTCTTACCTAGCAGAACTTCTCCTTGAAAAGGGATATGAAGTTCATGGTATTGTTCGTCGCTCTTCTCTTATCAATACTGCCCGTATTGACCATATTTTTGAAAAATTAAATCTTCATTACGGTGATCTTACAGATTCTAGTAACCTAGTTAGTATTATCAAAAAAGTAGAACCTGATGAAATATATAATCTAGGTGCTCAAAGTCATGTAAAAGTTTCTTTTGAAACTCCTGAGTATACTGGTCAAGTTGATGCTCTTGGTACTCTTCGCATTCTAGAAGCAGTTCGTCTTCTTGGTATGGAAGATAAAGTTCGTATCTATCAAGCATCTACATCAGAATTGTATGGTTTAGTTCAGGAAGTTCCTCAAAGAGAAACTACTCCGTTTTACCCACGCTCACCTTATGGTGTTGCTAAACTCTACGGATACTGGATCGTTAAAAACTATAGAGAATCCTATGGACTACATGCAAGTTCTGGAATACTTTTCAATCACGAAAGCCCCCGACGCGGAGAAACGTTTGTTACCCGTAAAATTACCAGAGGATTGTCCCGTATTTCAACTGGGCAACAGGACGTATTATCTCTCGGAAACCTTGATGCACGAAGGGATTGGGGACACGCAAAAGACTTTGTAGAAGCAATGTGGTTGATGCTTCAGCAGGAGCAACCTGATGATTATGTCATTGCTACAGGTGTTCAGTATTCTGTTCGTGAGTTTGTTGAAGAGGCAGCACCCTACTTTGGTATGAATATTGAGTGGATGGGTGAAGGTCTTGATGAAGTTGGATATGATTGGAATACAAAACGTGCTGTCATCAAAGTAAATCCAAAATACTTCCGTCCAGCAGAAGTTGAAACTCTTCTTGGTGATCCTTCTAAAGCAAAAGAAAAACTTGGTTGGGAACCAAAAACTTCGTTTAAAGATCTGGTAGAAGATATGTGTATCTATGGTCAGTGATATGAAAATTGTTCTGTGGGGTAAGAAACTTCATACTGATACTTATTCTTATATTCAGTATGGATACTATAGGGCTGCTGAATACCTTGGATACACTGTTGAGTGGTATGGTGATGAAGATGATGTAAGAGGAGTTGATTTTTCTAATTCAATTTTTCTCACAGAAGCAAGTGCTTGCGAAAAAATGCCTCTTCGTAAGGACTGTAAGTATTTTATTCATTGCTCCGACAAAGCATTTCTATATGATTGGAGGAAAAAGTATGGTGATGTAGAAGTTTATAACTTCATTCCAGAATCATATGGGTATACTTGGCCAGATAATCTTGAACGGATTGATAATGAGATTTGGTATCATGAAGAGTCAAAGACTATTGTTACCAAGTGGGCATCAGATCTTCTTCCTCCAGAAATTGATGAATGTCCAGTTCAACTCTACGATGATTCTTTAGATACATCGTATTTTATTGGAACTCTTCAAGGTTCTAATATTAATACGTTTGCTGAAATTCATAAAACGCATGGTAAAAAATTAGTATGTGGTGGTGGATGGCAGGGAATCTATGTAAATCAAGTACCAGATATGAATCAAACCATTGAGATGGTTAGGAATTCATATCTTTCATTTGATATTAGAGAGGATATTCACTTTAAGATGAAAAAGTATTATCCTTGTAGAGTTTTCAAAAATATTAGTTATGGAAAGTGGACTGGGTGTAACATGGAATCAATCGGTGATTTGATTGGTGAACATGCTACTTTGGAAAAAGACCTCAACACTTTCTATGATAAATTGTTAGAGGACACTAAGAAGTGTACTGAGAAAAAAATGCGTGATGCGATGAACTTTGTTCGTGACTATCACACTTATATCAATCGATTGAATGGATTACTTGTTGTTTTAAAATGAAAAAAGAATCTAAAATTTATGTTGCTGGCAACACTGGTCTAGTTGGATCTGCAATTGTTCGAAAGTTAAAGTCTGAAGGTTACGACAATATTGTTTCTTCACCACGGTCTCACTTCGATCTTAGAAAGCAATATGATGTTGAAAAATTTTTCAACAATAATAAACCAGAATATGTCTTTCTTGCTGCTGCTAGATGTGGTGGTATCTTTGATAATCTAAATTATCCTGTTGATTATCTTTTGGATAATTTGAATATTCAATCTAACATTATTTCAATGGCACATAAGTATGGTGTTAAGAAACTGATGTTCTTTGCGTCTTCATGTATCTATCCTAAGAATGTGCAGATGCCAATCAAGGAAGATGACTTGTTGCGTGGTGAACTTGAGCCCACTAATGAAGCATACTCTATTGCTAAGATTGCTGGCATCAAACTCTGTGAAGCATATCGTAGACAACACAAGGTAGATTTTATTTCAGTAAATCCTTGTAATATCTATGGTCCTGGAGATAAGGTTCATCCCTTGAAAGGTCATGTGATGTCTTGCCTGATTTATAAGTTCTGGAAAGCAAAGCGTGAAAATCTTCCTACTGTTGAATGTTTTGGTGATGGTTCCCCTAAGAGAGAATTCCTTTATGTGGATGACCTGGCAGACGCCTCACTCTACTTAATGAATAAGGATACTTCTGAAACGGATACTCTTATTAATATTGGAACTGGAACTGAAATCAGTATTAAGGAGATTGCTGAACTTATCTCTGATGTGTTAGAATATGATGGTGAGATTCATTGGGATACTTCTAAACCAAATGGTGCTCTCCGTAGAATTCTTGATGTCTCTAAAGTAAATGCTCTTGGATGGGAAGCAAAAACTTCTCTGATTGAGGGAATTAAAAAAGTTATTTGTGATTTGGATGAGCGTTATGGCTGAGTGGAAACTTATGGAAGATGCGATTACACTTCGTGATCGCATGAAAATGGCATGGTTTTTGCTGACTAGTAATCGCCTTACCAATGGTACTAAAGTAAGAGAATTTGAAAAACAGTGGTCTGAGTGGTTGGGAGTAGATTACTCTTTGTATGTTTCTAGTGGAAGTACTGCTAACTCTCTTTTAGTTGCTGCTGTCAAAGAACTCTATAATCTCCAAGATGGTGACAAGGTTCTTGTTCCTGCTACTACTTGGATGACTAATGTAGCACCAATTATCCAAAACAATCTAGAACCAATCTTTTGTGATATCAATCTAAAGAATTTCTCATTTGATCTTGAAGAAGCAGAATATATTGCTACGCAGCATGATATCAAAGCAGTCTTTGTTACTCACCTGATTGGTCTTTCCTCAGATGTTGAAGGTATCCAGAATATCTTTCCTAACGCAATCATTATGGAAGATGTTTGTGAGTCTCATGGAGTAACATCTTCTAGTGGTGTAAAACGTGGAACTCAACATGCTGGAGGTACATTTAGTTTTTATTTTGGTCATCATATGACTACCATTGAAGGTGGTATGGTTTGTACCAATAATTCGGAACTCTATGATTTGATGAGATTGAAGAGATCTCATGGAATGGCGAGAGAATCCGAACTTTATTTCCCTCAGTACGCATCTCAGAATCCTGATATTGATCCATCATTCTTATTTGTAACTGATGGATATAACTTCCGCAATCATGAAGTCTGTGCCGTTCTTGGTCTTTCTCAACTCAAGAGACTTACGAAGAACATTGAAATTCGTCGTGAAAACTTCGATTATTATTACCAACGTCTGAGTGAGATGGACAAGTTCTACATTCCACAATATCAGTTTGGCAATAGTAGTTTCTCTTTTCCAATTATCTCAAGATACAGTAGTATTGAACCGCTCAAAAAAATGCTCAAGGACAATAATATTGAGTATCGTCCTATTATCAGTGGCAACTTGTTGAGACATCCTGCCTTCAAGAAGTATGAACTCTGTACCAGACGAGCATTATCTAATGTAGAAATTCTTCATAAGCAAGGACTCTATGTTGGTAATAGTCAGTTTGTTACTAATAAGCAAATTGATCTTCTCTTTAATATCTTGGAGGAATATGTTAAGTTTTAATATGTTAGGCAATATGGGACATCTTGGTAATCAGATGTTCCAGTATGCCTCTTTGAGGGGTATTGCCAAGAAACATGGGTATGATATGTGTATCTGCCCAAGACAATATGTTGGTTCTCAAATTCCAGTAAAGAATAGTATTCTTGATTGTTTTGATCTTGATACTAAACTAGAACTTGCTGGACATAAAGTAGTTTCTGAGAGTTCATTTGCTTTTGATGAAAACTTATTTGAGAACTGTCCTGATGGCATTGACCTTCATGGGTACTTTCAAAGTGAAAAGTATTTCAGTCATATCAAAGAGGATATCCAAAAAGAATTTACCTTCAAAAAAGAGATTTCGGCACCTGCTAAAGAATTATTTGAAAGTGTATTTGGGGAACAAGAAGTCATCTCACTTCATATTCGCAGAGGTGATTATGTTCTGAATCCAAATCATCCAGTTCAACCTCTTGAATATTATGAGAAAGCACTTAATATGCTTCCAGAGTCTTCTCCGGTTTTAATTTTCTCTGATGATTCTGAATGGTGTAATCAACAAGAACTATTCAGTGCCGATAGATTTACTGTATCGGAAGGAAATGATGCCTTCACCGATTTGTTCTTACAGAGCCAATGTACATATCACATTATCTGTAATAGTTCATTCAGTTGGTGGGGAGCATGGTTGGCAAATAGTAAAAAAGTTATCGCTCCTAAAAATTGGTTTGGTGGGCAGTGCTCTAAGCACGATACATCTGATCTTTATTGTCCTAGTTGGAAAGTAATATGAAACTACAAACTTTTATCTTCAACTGGAATAGAGTTAATAGTGAAGTTGAGAAAATGTATACTCAACTTCAAGAGGCAGGTATTGATGCCACCGTTATCAATTCAACCGACAATGAGCGCGATGGTTGGTTGAATGTTGGTGATGACTATTGGTGCTATGGTCAAACTTACACAGCATTCAACAACTTTGACTACAATAATGATTATCTGAATATTATTTTTGGTGACGTTGAGTATGATGATTATGTTCATCTTGTAAATAGAACTAAAGAAGTATTGGAGTCTATCGATAACATTGGTGTCTTCGCACCAGATTATTCCAATAAGGAAAAATGTTGGTGGACTACAGAAGAAACGACTGTAGATTACTATGATGATGAGAATGGAATTGAGTTTGATGACGACAGAATCGTAGCATCAACAATATGTGACTTCTTTTGTATCGCTATTCACCGTGACTTGGTTGTTCAGTATAAGAGATTCTTAGATCATTTTGTTTCTATTCATGAAGACTTTCCTTTCTGGAAAGGTAATGGTTGGGGTACAGGAACGATTGTATGCATCTTGGCACACCTTTCCGGTATGTTAGTCTGTAGAGACAAAGAACTGGTTGTAGGTCATACTGATGTAACTGGTGGAGATGTTACTCTTACTGGAAAGTATTTTAATATCCTTATGGAAGAATACAAAGAATATATTGGTGACCTTGCACCAGTATTTCAAAGTAAGAGAGATATTATTGTTGCTCGCTGTGGTAAAGCGGGTGGAGGTAGAGTTCCTACTACACTCAAACGTCTCTGGGCAGTCCAATAAATATAAAAAAATAAGAAATCATGTTTGATTATCTAATTGAAAAAATTGAGAAGGCGGAGTTTATACACGAACCTTTTCCACACCTAGACATTCAAGACTTCTTGTCTGAAGAACACTTCAATTTGATTCTGAACCAAGAGCAGATTCATTTTGATCCTGTAGAAACAGACCAACAACTTCATGATAAGTTGTTAGGTAGTGGATGGATTATCCATCATCATGCGGGATGTGTCGGTAATTGGACGGAATATCTTGCTTATAAGAATGGTCTTGCTAAGTATAGTGCTGCGGAACCAGTTCAAGGTGCTGGTATTACTTTCCGTCTGAAAAAGTATGATGACCCAACAATTCAGGCACTTGTTGAGTGGATGAATGGTGATGTGTTTCATGATGCTCTGAGAAGAAAATTTAATTTTGAGGATAGCAAGGAGACAAAAATTCTATCTGCTATTCAAAAGAATCTCTCACATTATGAGATTTCTCCACATCCAGATATTAGACAAAAGGCATTAACTTACCTTCTTAATATCAATAGAGATGAAACAATCGACGCAGCAGATTGCCATACTCATCTACTAGAATTCAAACCAGAATACAAGTACATACAGGATATTTGGACAGTCAGACATGATCTTAACACCTGTTGGGTTCCTTGGGACTGGTGTAATACTGTAAAGAGAACAAACGTTAATAACTCCATTGTTATCTTTAAACCCGCTGTCAATCCACCAACTCTTCATGGAATTAAGTTGGATTTTGATCACTTACAGTACCAAAGAACTCAAATCTATGGTAATCTAGTCTATAAAAATCCACCTAAACCCACTTATACTGTCTATACAGAATACGTTTGATATGAAAAAATATGCTGTGTTGGGATACGACACCATCAACATTGGTGACGATATCCAGAGTTTTATTGCCTCTACATTGGTAAAACCTTCTTATATTGTTATGAGAGACAATTATGAAGAAGTTTATGATTTTGAGAGTGGTGAGCGTGTTGAGTTAACCGAAGAAGTTCATCTCATCATGAATGGTTGGTTCATGCATGGTGCTGACTGGATTGGTCCTACGAAGACCATGCATAATGTCAAGTTTCCATACAAGAATGACTTGATTATTCCCTTATTCATTTCTACTTGTCTTTCTCCAGATTGTCCAGAACTCTTTGAGGAAGAGTCAATTGAATACCTAAAAGCAAACTCTCCTATTCTTTGTAGAGACAAAACAACAATGGAGATGCTTGAGGAGAGGGGTATTGAAGTTGAGTTCTCTGGTTGTATTACAGCAACTCTTGATATTGAAAATGTTCCTGATAGCTCAGAATATGAGAAAGAGTATGCTGGAAAGACATTATTTGTTCATGGAGATGACTTATTCAGATTTCAGGACATCATTCCCAACAAACAACCTTTGATTATTAACCAATATATTCAAGAGTTGAAAGACATCAATCCTAAAGAAAGGATTGATGCTGCTGGTGATCTTCTTAGTCAATACAAGTATGCTGATAAGATTTACACCACTAGACTTCACTGTTTGCTTCCTGCTAGAGCAATGGGATTGAATGTGGAGTTTGTTACGGCAGATGGTAAAGACTGCTATCGAACTAAAGATCTCTTAGAAGGTTCAATGGGAAAGGAAGAACTTAAAGAAAAATTTTATGAGGTGATTGGACAATGAAAATTTGTATTTTGAATATTGCTACGAACAAATATATTCAGTTTGTAGAACAACTTCTGGGATCCGTAGAAGAGAACTTCCTGAACGGGCATGATATTTCTGCTCTTGTTTTTACCAATCATGAAATGGAGGAGACTTCTGATAATGTAAGAATCTGTCAGATTGAGCATGAGCCTTGGCCAATTCCAACTCTGAAACGGTATCATTACTTTGTGAAGGAGAAAGAATATCTTTCTCAGTTTGATTACATCTATTATATGGATGTGGATATGCGAATCGAAGGAAAGGTCGGTGATGAAATCTTTGGTGATTTAGTTGCCACGCAACATCCAGGATTCTGGTGGAAGGACAAGTCTCAATACAGTTATGAGCGTCGCCCACAATCCACAGCATATATTCCTGATGGTGAAGGAGATATGTACTATGCTGGTGGATTTAATGGTGGAAAACCAGAACACTTCCTGAAGATGGCACAGACTATCGTTGATAATGTTAATAAAGACTTTGAGAATGGTCTAGTTGCTGTTTGGCACGATGAGTCACATATGAATCGATACCTTGCTTCTAATCCACCTACTCTTGCTCTGAATCCTTCATATTGTTATCCAGAAAACGTTCGTGTTAATCCTCAAGGTTGGCATGTTCCATTTGAACCAAAGATTGTTGCTTTGGATAAAAATCATGCGGAGGTGAGAAGTGAAAGTTAAATTGACTGATATTCCAGTTTACTATGTAAATCTGGAAGGTGAGGATGAAAAAAGAAAACATACAGAATCCATGCTCAAGAATCTTGGATTCAAGTATGTTGAAAGATTTAATGCTATTAGACATGAAGCAGGAAGAATTATTGGATGTGCTAGATCGCACTACGAAATACTAAGTAAGAAAATTGAGCCACCTTTTATTATCTTAGAAGATGATTGTGCTGTTAATCGAAAATTCAAACCTGTAGTTGAGGTACCTGATAATGCTGATGCTCTTTACCTAGGAATTTCTCATTGGGGTAGATACATTGGACACTCTGGTCCATTTGTACATACTACAAAGGTTAATAATGAGATTGTAAGAGTTCATAATATGTTGGCAACTCATGCAATCTTGTACTACACAAAGGAGTATGTTGATATTTGTCGCAGAGTAGCATATCATCATGGATATGAAATAGAAGACCATCTTGATATTGGATTTGCTGAGATACACAAATTTTATAATGTATATTCTTTTGATGAACCAATTTTCCGTCAATATGAATGGAGTGCTGTAACAACAGGAAGAATCAGTGAAAACTCTTACAATGGTAGAAAAGGAAAAGTTTTGTATGATGCAGTCTTGTCAGATGAGGAAAGTTACTATAGAATAGGTAATACTCAATTCATATCTCCAATCAAACATTTAATTATGAAAAGAGATGTGACTGGAATACCTGGAATGTTTTTGCCTACTAAAATTTTATGAAGTCATTGGTAACGGGTGGTGCGGGATTTATTGGATCCAATTTAGTAGATACTTTATTGGGTATCGGACATACTGTTGTATGTGTTGATAATGAAAGTTCTGACGCACATGATAAACCTTATTGGAATAAAGAAGCGATTAATATTCGTGGAGACATCAGAGATTATATTCTGATGTCTTCTGCTATGGAAGGTGTTGACTATGTTTTTCACCTAGCAGCAGAAGCACGTATCCAACCTTCTATTGAAAATCCAATTAATGCTGTAAGCATTAATGATCTTGGTACAGCAACGGTTCTTCAGTGTGCTAGAGAGAATCAGGTGAAGAAGTTTATGTTTTCTTCTACCTCTGCTGCTTACGGTAGAAATCCTTCTCCAAACGTAGAAACTCAACAACCAGATGCTTTGAATCCATATTCAGTGACAAAACTGAATGGAGAGAATCTTTGTAAGATGTATACTGAACTGTTTGGACTTCGAACAGTTATCTTTAGGTATTTCAATGTATATGGTCCTAGACAACCAGTTAGGGGTCAGTATGCTCCTGTTCTTGGTATCTTTAAAAGACAGAAGGAATCTGGAGAAAAACTAACCATTGTGGGTGATGGTAATCAAAAGCGTGATTTCGTTCATGTTGAAGATGTTGCAAGAGCAAATGTGATGGCAGCACTTGCCGACCCGTCTGGGGATGTATATGGTGAAGTTTACAATGTTGGTACAGGAATAAACTTTTCCGTTAATGAGATTGCTGAAATGTTCCAACATCCCAAAACTTATATTGCTCCTAGACCTGGTGAAGCAAGGGTGAGTCTTGCTAATAACCAAAAAATTAGAAACACATTTGGGTGGAGTCCCACTCATGATCTTGAAAAGTGGGTGACAAGTCAGCAATGAAAACTGATATTTTTATCTTCGGGTTTAATAGACCTGACCTTCTAACTCCTCAAATTAAATCTCTTAGGAAACGTATAAAAAGCGATTACACTATAAATGTAGTTTGTGATTATAGAAATCTTGATTATATTGGTGAGTTTTCAAAGATTTGTTATGATGAGAGAGTACCTTTTCATCCACATAGATCTGAGCAACAGGTAGTTCCTAGCGCATATCACGGTGCTTCTGTTACTTGGGCATATAATACAATTATGCTCAAAGAATGTTCTGACTATGTTTTCTTGCTAGATCATGATATGTTTCTTATTGATGATTTTGATATTGAAGACTATATGAGTGATTGTGATATATCTGGATTGTCCCAAACAAGAGGTAGCACCAGATATGTTTGGCCAGGTCTCATGATTATGGATATGCGAAAAGTCAAGCAATATCAGTTTGATTTTATGCCTTGTATCGTTGATGGTCATCCTCTAGATACGGGAGGTGGAAACTATCCATTAGTGGAAAATTTAAAATTTAAACCAACAGACTGTCAATATCCTGATACATTTAATGGTATAAATTTACTTGAGAATGATGATGGTTATGGATTTGAACTTCATTTAAATCAGAAGTTTGTTCACTTTAGAAACGCATCTTCTTGGCACAATCAATACAATATTGACAAGTCTTCTTCGAAGAATGAAGTCATTAAAATTATCACCGAATCTTTTGAGTAATGGATAAGAACAAGGCAGCATACAAACTGAAAGGACTTCCTCCCGTTTATGTTATCAATTTAGATGACAAACCAGACCGTTGGAAATTTATGGAAGACCAGTTTAAATACTGGGAAGTAGAAAACTATGAGCGTATTTCTGCTTACGATGGTAGAGGTGACAATGATCTTAGTGAAATTCTAAAAGGTAAGTATCCTGACCAGATGACCTCTGGTGAAGTTGGATGTACTACATCACACTTAAAAGCATTGAAAAGATTCCTTGAGACTGATGCTCCTTGTGCTCTCATCATGGAAGATGATTGTGATATTGGAACTGCTTTCCACTGGGGATTCTCTTGGAAAGACTTCTTTGCCAAAGTTCCTTACGATTATGATGTAGTTCAACTTGCTATTATCAATCCCGCCTCTATTACAGTTCAACTCCATAAGAGATTTGTCAATGACTTCTCTACTGCTTGCTATCTCATTACTAGACGCCATGCACAGAAGTTGATAGACCTTCACTGTCGTGGAGACAAGTATAAACTCGATCAGGGCATGAAACCCCGCGCTGTTGCTGATGATTTGATTTACAATTCAGGTAACACATTTGCTATGCCTCTGTTTCTCTATAAGATTGCCTTAGGATCAGACATCCATGACATTCATGTTGATGTATTCCATAAGAGTAGTCATGACGGTATGTGGGAGTTTTGGCGTAGTGGATCCACGAATGTTGAAGATTGGAATATAATGTTCGACTACAATCCATATGCTGGGCGTTTGCCACCTGGATTTGAAGGTAAGTAATTATACTCATAATGTTATGATATCCGAACAAAGGGGGCTTGACGCCCTCTTTATTTTTGCTATATAATGTAACAGTTCTTAATAAAACGCAAATGACTGTAACAACTAACGAGCATGGTCAACAGAATATGTTTGCTGTTGAACCCGCAATGTATATGACTGATGAGGATCGTGCTAAGTATGGTCTGGAGTCTCACAATGAGCGTGCCGAAAAACTGAATGGTCGTGTTGCCATGCTTGGTTTTGCTGCTGCGGTCATTTCGTATGTAACCACTGGCAGTGTGTTCTTTTTCGGTGCCTTCGGCATTTGACAATGGTACAGATTTGCTTTACAATCACTAGTATCGCCTTCTTCGTTTTGTTGGCGTATTCAGTAGAACAATTATCAGAGACTTATTAAACAATGACTTACAATGTTACTCTCCGCTCTCCCGATGGCACCGAGAATACCATTACCTGTGAAGATGATCAATACATTCTTGACGCAGCTGAAGACCAAGGTGTGGACCTTCCATATTCTTGCCGTGCAGGTGCTTGCTCTTCCTGTGCAGGTAAAATCGTAAGCGGTACTGTTGACCAGGGCGATCAGTCTTTCCTTGATGATGAACAAATGGAAGAAGGATTTGCACTTCTTTGTGTTTCTTATCCCACTTCTGATCTTGTAGTTGAAACCGAAAAGGAGGAAGACCTTTTCTAATGGCAAAGTTCTATCTTTTCTCAAAAGAATCCTGTGGTCCATGTATGCTAGTGGACAAGTATATGCGTTCTATTAAAGATGAACGCACCAGTCTTCTTGAAAAGGTTGACCTTGAAGATGTAAGTGATACTCCCATTCCACAAGAGAATCTTGACCTTGCAAAGCGTTACGGCGTAACTGCAACTCCAGTTCTCATCATTACCGATGATGAAGGAAATAAACTAGAAGAGTTCGTTGGTGGTATGGGAATCACTCAAAATATTCGTAAGATGTTTAATCAGTATGTCGAATCCTAATCAACTCTACGAGGACATGGAAAAACTCAATGCTCTCTATGAAGAATTGTGTTGGGACCATAGTGATGAACTAGTCTTCACCCACGACGGTGAAGAGATTATTATTTACAACAAAACAAAACAGGAGAACGAACAATGAACGAAAAAGCAGAACGCATTAATGGTTGGGCAGCAATGATTGGTGTCATTGCCGCAATGGGATCCTATGCCGCAACAGGGCAGATTATTCCTGGTATCTGGTGATGTTAGTATTTGCTACTTGCCTCTTAGGTGCCTTTATTATTGGATCCTTACTCGGTGATGCAGGTGCAGACGATGACGATGATCAAGGTGGTGGGATGTTGATTCCAGCATATAACTCAGTATAAATGCCTAACTCCGCTCTATATAAAGGGCGGAGTTTTTTAGTCATATGCCACGCAGTCAATTAAATAAGGACGAGTTGAAGTGTTACGTTCTTAAGTTGAAGCATCAGGTAGACAGTGATGAAGGATATCCTGGCGAGAAAGCAATCGCCCAAAAATACCTGAACAAAGTACTGGACAAGATCGAAGAGTATCGGGTATAATACTGAGGTCTTCGGGACACCGCCAATCAAACCCCAGAGAAGGGGTTGACAAGGACGGAAAACCGTAGTATCATAAATACATCAACACGTTAAGGAATGTAACGTTTCTTAAATAGTTGTAACACTTGCTGAAAACGGTCTAACCACCTTACCGAGGCTAAGCAAGTAAAAGATGCCTCTCATATCTCAGTCTGAGGGTGACTGAGAAATAAGTACCTCCACCATTTCCCTGATGGACTTACTTACTTTTTTAACTAACAATGGCTCAATCTACTCTTTCGCGTCAA
>Ga0255778_10002450_pt1 | contig 16007 bp, 19 predicted proteins | sample 071ome_31_FD_179976 | JGI IMG/M metagenome (GOLD analysis project Ga0255778, IMG submission 179976) | Coastal salt marsh microbial communities from the Groves Creek Marsh, Skidaway Island, Georgia - 071405CT metaG (version 2) | ecosystem: Environmental > Aquatic > Marine > Intertidal zone >...
CCACCAGGACCACTGTTTTTCCCCCGAAAGGCGCGCCCGGTCGGCCGGTATTCAGCCGCAGGGCATCATCGACAGCATCCAGCAGGTCAGCCCGCACCATCGAGATTTCGTCGATCACGAGCACGTCCATTTTTTCCACCACATCCTTTGCCGCGCCGGCGATACGTTTGGCGCGCGGCTGCGGCCCCGGCGGCAGCTGAAAAAACGAATGGATTGTCTGACCCTGTACATTGAGCGCGGCAACGCCCGTAGGCGCCACCACCACGAGGTTTTTCTGGAGCTCGCTTCTCAAGACCTCGATGAGGGTCGATTTACCGGTCCCCGCTGAGCCCGTCACGAACACCACGGGCGGAGTCGCTACGCTCAAAAGATCCAGCACCTGCTGGAATTCTTCGGTGATCTCGGTATGCACTTAAGACTTAAGGGAGGGCGGTACAGCCGCCATCGACAACAAGCTCGGTTCCGGTGATAAATCCGGCTTCGTCTGAGAGCAAAAACACACAAGCCGCTGCGATGTCCTCCGGCTCACCGACGCGCCCCAGCGGCACATGGGCGCTGAGCGCCGCGAGCGAGGCGGGATTGGTTTCCCAGCGCGACTGCATCGGCGAGCGCACCGGCCCCGGCAGGATCGCATTGGACCGAATGCCCTCTTTGGCCAACTGAATGGCCAACGACTTCGAGAGTCGAATCACGCCGGCTTTTGCGGCGCCATACGCATCCTGCGGCTTATCGTCGCCGCGAAGCGCATCAATCGATGCAAGGTGTACCATGGCGCCGCCGCCCGCCGAACGCATGTGCGGTACCGCGTAACGGGCGGTCAGAGCAAACGACCGAAGATTGATCAAAAACACCTGATCCCACACGCTCATGTCCATGTCGACAACAGAAGCATCTTTGCCGAACCAGAGAACGCCCGTGGTGTTGACGAGATAATCGATGCCGCCGTGCGCAGCGACAGCCTGATCGACGCTGGTTTTTACAAACTGTTCATTGCTGAGATCACCCTGCAGATAAAGCGTGTGCCCTGGGCCGTCGGCGAGTTCCGCCGGGCGGTCCTTAAGATCCGCGATAGTGACATCTACGCCAGCGCGGATAAGCTGATTCGCAGTGGCGAGGCCAATCCCGCCGCCTGCGCCACAAACCAGAGCCGAGGTTCCCTTAAACGTCATCACCGCTTCTACTTCGGGTCGTCATCAAAATCGTCTTCGGGCAGCAGATCCAGAAGATCAGTGCTGTCGCCTCCTGGGATCTGCTCCACATCACGCAGCTGTCGCGCCATGGCGCGCGTGCGCTGCTCGGTTTTCTCGATCGTGTTGCTCGCGGTCGCCAACTGCTTCTTGACCTTGGCAAGCACCTCACCGAATTTACCGAACTCTGTCTTGACTGCGCCCAGCACCTGCCATACCTCGCTGGCCTGCTGTTCGATAGCCAGCGAACGAAAGCCAAGACGCAAACTGTTCAGCAGCGCCGCTATGGTCGTCGGACCGCTTACCACCACACGATGATCCTGCTGCAGCTGACTCACCAGCCCGGGCTGACGCAGCACCTCGGCATAAAGCCCCTCGGTGGGCAAATACAGCACTGCAAAATCCGTGGTGCGCGGCGGATTCAGGTATTTTTCTGCGATGGTCTTTGCCGATTGCGTAACCGACCGCACCAGCTCGCGCGTGGACTGCGCGACCGCTTCGGCATCAGCGCTTTGGGCCGCCTCACTCAGGCGCAGATAGTCCTCCTGAGGAAACTTGGAGTCGATGGGAAGCCAGACACAATCATTGGGATCGTCGCTGCGACCCGGAAGCCGAATGGCAAACTCCACACGCTCGGCTGAATCCTCCCGTGTCGCGACATTCCGGTCAAACTGATCGCGGGTCAGAATCTGTTCAAGAATAGCTTCGAGCTGGTACTCGGCCCAGGTGCCGCGCACCTTCACGTTGGTCAGGACATTTTTCAGATCGCCCACGCCCGTGGCGAGACTCTGCATCTCCCCCAGACCCTTATGCACGGCATCGAGGCGATCGCTGACTAACTTGAACGATTCACCGAGGCGTTTTTCGAGCGTGCCCTGGAGTTTTTCATCCACGGTACGCCGCATTTCTTCGAGCTTTTTCTCGTTGGCCTCGCGCATCTGGTTGAGCTGCTCACTGATTGTCGAGCGAAGCCCATCGAGGCGCTGCTGATTGGTTTCGACCAAGGCCTGGACTTGGGTCGTGACCCCTTCGAGCTGCTGTTTCTGGACGCTGCCGAGCTGGCTCATCGTGGTCGACAAGGTTTGGGCGGTTTTATCAAGGCTGCCCGACACTTCCTCCCGCAGTTCGTGACTGCGTTTGGCGGCTTCATCACGACCCTCCCGAAGTTCAGAGCGCACGGCCTGCTCGGCCGTACCTGATGACTTAGACGAGAACACCCGCACCAGGATCACGACATTGAGTACCGCGAGCAAAGCCACCAGCGCGAGCAATAAATTATTGGTCATGAGAATGTTTTCTTCCTTTAATCCCCCGATTATCCACGGCTGACCGGGGCACGGCCATCGAAAGTGCTGTCCACAGCATGACAACTTGCAGGGTCATCGTGTGAGCCTGCTCGGCGCGCACACTTTCGCTTAATGCTCACCTTATTAGACTCGACTCATGACGTCTCGATCTCTCGAACACATCATGCAAATTGCAGAGAAAGCCATCGCCCGCGGGATTACCCCCGATCATCCGGACGTGGACCTCACGCCGGAAGAGCACCGCATGTGGGAGCGCGAAAGTCAGCTCCAATGGCGACTCACCAAGCCGCTCGAATCCGTGCACGGGCCAAAACGACGACGCGGTCGCGGTTGGCGCTCGCCGATGGCCCGAGGGCTGTAAACGCGAGCCCCACTTTTTCAAAAAGAGTTCAGAAAGCGAATAAGGCGAAGACGAAAAAAGCCCCGCGTTGGGGTATTGGGGGAGGATCCCAACGCGGGGCGTAGACTGGATACCAAAGGAGAAAAGTTATCCAGGAGCTTTCACGATAACACCTAGCGCTCTGGCTGAATATTTAATTTTCTTGCGCTAGCAATAATTTTCTTCTGGCCACGACACTCTGGTTTTGTCTTTAAGGGTAACTACTAGGTCAGAATATTTTCCCAGCTACACGTCTTTTGCCTGCGGCTTTTAATGCGTTGGCGCTTTATGCGCTCAGCATCCGCAGACAGTCGGCGCCATCAATCACCATGTGCAGCAAAAGACCGGCTGCCACAATGCGCAGCGGCCGGATCCATAACGCGACGACATAAAGAATGATGGCCGGATAGCTGTGCAGCGGATGAAAACCAATGCTGCATCGCCCGGGATCATAGATGGGATCGGCCAGCAGATGATCGAGATCTACCGCCATGGTTGCCACCATGATCAACCAGGCGACGCGCCACCGGTTTGCAAAAACCACCCGGGCAAGCGCACCCGGAAGTAAAAAATGTGCGGCCATATGCACGGTGGTAGCAATCAATGACATGGCAAGAGTAGAGTTCTTTGTGAATCCACAGGTATCGCGACCTGTAAAAGCATCTTAACGCGCCGGGCACTTTTTCGATGAATCCGAATCTCCCAACGACAAACGCTGAGCGGGTTAACGGACCAACAATCGCCTACTTCCGCGCATCCGATCCATTCGGGGATCAGGTCAGCGCGCTGAAGCGGGACGGGGCCATCGTGGTTCAGGACCTGGTCAGCGAGACCACGGTTGAATCGATCCTCAGCGAGCTGCAACCGCATTTTGACGCGATTGGTCGACAATTTGAGGATGATTTCAACGGCTATGTCACGCGCCGGTTGGCGAGCGTGCTGGCTTACTCCATGCAGGCTGCCGCGCTCATTGAGCAACCGCACGTACTGAAGCTCATGGACGCGCTGCTGCTGCCCCACTGCATCAACTACCGTATCGGCAGCAGCACCGGGATCCAGATTCTTCCTGGCGAGAAGGCGCAGGTGCTGCATCAGGATGACGAGATCTATCCGGTGCGATTACCCGGTGTCGACTGGCAGGTGAGCGTGATGTTTGCGCTCGATGATTTCTCAGCCGAAAACGGCGCCACGCATGTCGCATTAGGCAGTCACCGCGAGACCTACACAAAAGGGTGCGAAGGCGAGACGCTCCAGGCGATCATGAAACGAGGCAGCGCGCTCTTTTATCTTGGCGCGGCATGGCACGGTGGAGGTGCCAACACAACCCACACATCGCGCTCCGGAATCATCACGACCTATGCGCTGGGCTGGCTGCGTCAGGAGGTAAACCAGTACTTAACGGTGCCGCGCGAGCGCGCAGAGAAATTCTCCCGCACGGTGCAGAATCTGCTGGGCTACCGAGGCCATGGCCGCTACCTTGGTCGCTTCGCCGAAGATCCCGACGGCTTCTGGCTGAATAAACACGACTAGCATGCCCTGCACCCATAACGCTGAGTTTGCCCTTGCTCATGAGTTGGCCGGGGAGCGCGAAGATCGGTGGCGCATCCAGCGCGAGCGCCTGGGCCAGTCACTTTTTTACCGGGCGCATCATCCCGATGCACCGGTTGATCTGCCCAAAGCCCTTACCGGTATTTGCGAGCTACCCTTCACGAATAAAACGGATCTACGTCGCGATCAGGCCGCGCATCCGCCTTTTGGGAGCTATCTCGCGATCGACCAGAGTGAGGTAACGCGGCTACACCGCACCTCCGGCACAACCGGGCAGGCGATGAACCTCGCGCTGTCGGCCCACGATGCGACATTGCAGGCCGAGGTTGCCGGCCGGGCGCAGTCGGCAGCCGGATTGGGGCCCGCTGACGTTGTGGTGCACTGTCTTAATTACCAGCTGTGGATGGGCGGACTTACCGATCATCTGGGGCTCGAGTCCACGGGGGCCCTGGTGGTGCCCTTTGGCGCCGGCGGCACAGAACTGCTGATCCGGACCATTCAGGAGGTCGGCATTAACGCCATCTCCTGCACGCCGTCGTACCCGGCCCGTCTTGCGGAAGTTCTGGCTGAGCATTTTCCGAATATCCAACCTCGCGATTTGGGATTAAGAAAAGCGTTCATGGGCGGCGAGCCGGGATTGGACGACCCTGAGTTTCGCGCTCGTCTCCTCGACACCTGGGGCATGCAGGCGATGAATTCCAACTACGGGGTGAGCGACTTTCTGTGTAACTTTGCAGGTCAATGCACGTATCAGAATGATCTTCACTTCATGGCGATGGATGTTGCCGAGGCGGAGCTGGTGACACCAGACGGCGACACGGTTCTGCCCTGGGAGGCAGGATCGGAAGGCGAACTGGTACTCACGCATCTGGATCGGCAGTGCCAGCCGCTGGTGCGCTTCCGAACGGGTGACCTTATTCGTCTGACGTCTACGGAGCGCTGTGCTTGCGGCCGCGGGGCGCCGCGCTTTCGCGTCATCGGCCGTACTGACGAAATGGTTGTTATCCGAGGCGTCAATGCCTTTCCTTCCACAGTCGCCGCGGCAGTGAATGCCGAACGGGAGCTCAACGGCGAATACCGCATTCGACTTACGCATCGACCTCCCTACGACCGGCTACCCCTCGAGGTAGAACTCGTAAACGGGATGTCGCCAAGCGCCGAACTCAAAGACGCCATCGCACAACACCTCGGTGATACCCTTCGGCTGACCGTGGATTTAACGCTGCTGTCGCATGGCGCTCTGGGGCGCACCGAAGGAAAGACCCGCCGTCTTATACGAGACTATGAAGAATGAACGCCAACGTCTTATATGAAGTCAGCGAGGCCGTAGCAACGGTCACGCTAAACCGGCCCGACCGCCTCAACGCAATTAATCCACAGCTCCTCGACGAACTTATCGGGGCCCTTAAAAACGCAAACGCGGACCCGGCCGTGCACGTGATCCTGCTGACCGGAGCCGGTCGTGCCTTTTGTGCCGGGGATGATCTCAAGGAGTTCGACAGCCAGGTTGGCACCGAAGAGGAGACGCGCGCCTATATTGAAAAGATTCAGGACGTCACGCGCGAGCTTTGCCTGAACCGGAAAGCCATCATCGGAGCCGTACACGGTTGGGCCGTGGGCGGAGGTCTCGAATGGGTGATCAACTGTGACTTTGTGGTGATGGCGGACGATGCGCGGTTTTTCTTTCCTGAGATTTCGCTTGGGATTTTTGTCACGGGCGGCGTCACCCAGTTACTGACTCAGCAGATCGGGCTGGCGAGAGCAAAACGGATGATCATGCTCGGAGATCGGTACAGCGCAAAGGATGCGCCAGATCTGGGCTTTGACTGGGAAATCGTGCCGGCATCGGATGTCCAAAACCATGCGCAGGCAATTGCCAAACGCATCGCTGAACTTCCGCAAGGGCCCGTCGGCGACCTGAAAGCCGCTTTGCGCGAAGCGGCAAAAGACACGATGGAAGCCGCAATGGACAGAGAGACAGAGGCCACCCTTCGCGGCTTTCTTGATCCGGACTCGGCGCAACGGGCGCGCGATCGACTCGCCTGAATCAGGCGCGCATAAAACGCGCGCGGCGAAGGCGCGCCATCAGCAAAAAAAGCGCGATCGCGGCATAGGCCACGGGCCAGGACCAGTCGCTTCGGATCATCAGCAGGTAGTGCACGCTGGCAAAAAGCAATGCCAGATAGACGCCCGTGTGCAGTCGCTTCCAGTTTTTGCCCAATGCTCTGATTGATGCACGGGTTGAGGTCATCGCCAAGGCCGCAAGGGTCAGCCACGCCGCGAAGCCGAGCAGCACATAGGGGCGCTCGGCGATCTCTTCGGCGAGTCGCGGAAAATCCCAACCCAGGTAAAACGAGAGAAAGAAAATGAAGTGGCCGCTCGTGTAGGCGAAAGTCCAGAGCCCGACCGCGCGGCGGTATTTAAGGAGCGCTGGCCATCGCGCCCAGCGCGACACGATGGGCATCAACAGAACGACCAACAGGCAATTGAACGTCCAGATGCCGGTTTCGAGAATTAAGGCTTTTTGCGGATCAACGCCCAGCGCATGGCGCTGCCAGGCCAACGCGATCAGCAACGCGGGCAACGCAAGCCCCGCATGCACCAGAGGACGAATCAACGATACTGCTGCCGATCACCCGGATAAAGATGGGCGACCTCGTCCGCATAGCCGTTATATACCCGCGACGGGATACGCTCGACATCTGTCTCGCTCCAGATGCGACGCTCGGTCGCCTGACTCCACCGCGGATGGGAAATATCCGGATAGACGTTGCTGTACCACCCGTACTCGCGTGAATTTTCCTTATGCCAGGTCGCTTCGGGACGCTCTTCGGTCAGGGTAATACGCACCACAAACTTTGGCGACTTAAACCCGTACTTCCACGGCACCGTGATCCGAAACGGCATACCGTTCTGCGGCAGATCCTGATCCCCATAGACGCCAAAGGTCGCGAAGGTTAGCGGATTCATCGCCTCTTCAATCGTGAGTGCTTCCACATAGGGCCAATCGAGGGTGCTGAAGGCGGACGCCTGGCCCGGCATCTGCTCCGGTCGCAGCACGCTGGTAAAGGCAACATATTTTGCAGAACCCAGGGGCTCAACGACGCGCAGAATATCCTTGAGCGGTCGACCGTTGTAGGGAATCACCATCGACCAGGCTTCGACACATCGAAAGTCATAAACCCGTTCTTCCAGATGACTAAAAGGCATGCCCATCAGATCATCGATGTCGAACGTGCCCGGTTTCGCGCAGAGCCCATCAAAGGTAACCTGCCAGGGTCTCAACTGAAAGAGCCCGGACTTTTCCACTGGGTCGTTTTTATCCCAGCCGAACTCATAGGCATTGTTGTAGTGCGTGGCGGCATACTTGTTGGTCAGGCGCTCGCCGGTTTTTTTGGACACCAGCTCTTCTGAGGCGGCTTTAACCACCGGCGCCTCGCTTTGCTTCGCAGAGACCGTGCCGTCCCCGTAGCGCAGCGCCGAGAAGCCCCCAAGCGCGCCAAGGCCCAGAGCGCCCGCGATGAAGCGGCGGCGGCGATAGGCTTTTTCATCAGTGACGCGGTTCATAGCAATATTCCTTGATTAACATCCGCAATTATCGCCAGAGCCTGCCTACGGCGACGTGAACCTCAGAGGGATCATCCCCTTGGTTACCCTAAAACCGCCGAAAAATTAGCTCTAATCCTAAAAATAATAATTGATTTATGGTTTTTGCTGATGTACTGTTCGCGCCAATGGGAGCCGTTCCCAGAGACCGAATGGCTACAGGCGGCTGCCTGTAGATCTGTAAAACGCCCGCAAAGACGTCACCCAGCTCCTCCGACTCCGTTCCCCGTATCCATTCATTTCTTATTTTCGGATACCTGCTCTTGCGCCGGTCCGAAAAAGTCCTTTTCCCCTTCTGAGAAAACCTTATGAATATTTATGTTGGCAACCTCTCGTACAGCGTCACCGAAGACGATCTTCGTGCACTGTTCACAGAGTTCGGAGACGTCTCGAGCGCCAAGTTGATTATCGACAGAGACACCGGCCGTTCCAAAGGCTTTGGCTTTGTCGAAATGGCCACAAAAGATGCCGGCTCCAAAGCCATCGACGCGTTACATGGCCGAGAAGTGAGCGGCCGTGCCATGACCGTGAACGAAGCACGGCCTCGCGAAGATCGGCCGCGACACGGCGGACCTGGCGGCGGTCGTGGTCCGGGTGGCGGCCGCGGCGGTCCTAACCGTAATCGAGATCGCTACTAGTCTTTCGAATGCTGTTCTTATGATCGCAGTGATGCGTTCTTCGGCCCGCTCAAAACGAAGCGCATCACTGTCGTTCAACTTTTTTCATCGGGCGACGTGCTATCCCGATGACTGACTCGCAGCCATCAACAACGCATCGTCTGCTGCAGTGGCTTGGTCTGCAGCAAAAGACTATCGATCTGAAAGAATTGATCGTAGCTGCTGCGGGCAGCGTGATCGCGATAACGGTGGTATTTTTCGTTAGCGATTATCTGCCACACGGTGATCACCTGTTGATCGTTGCCTCCACAGGCGCTTCCGCTGTTCTGATTTTTGCTGTGCCCCATGGGCGTCTGTCTCAGCCCTGGCCCGTTATTGCCGGACACTGCGTTTGCGCAACGATCGGGGTGGCATTGGCCCAATGGATAGGGACCGGCCCGGAAACAGCGGCGCTCACCGTGGGCGCTTGCATCGTCGCGATGAGCCTATGCCGCTGTGTTCATCCGCCTGCTGGCGCGACCGCGCTCACGGCTGTTCTCGGCGGATCAGAGATCTTGGAGCTTGGTTATCTCTTTGTGTTATCGCCTGTGCTGATCAATATGCTGACCCTTGTCGGCATCGCCATCCTTCTAAATCTGCCGTTTCGATCGCGACAGTATCCGGTGGATAGACCCTGGCGTTCGAACGAAACACTGGGCTGAGTACAGACGGTAACGCCTCTCGTCAGGCTGGCGATCGAATCTCAGGCAGAGATGCGAAAGACTTCGGAATCGCTGAGATCCTCTCGGTGATCCACATCGCGCAGAACCGCATCATCCGACATCGGAACTTCCACCACCGATGAGGCGAGGCCGTCAAAAAGACAGCGGGCCAGATCATCTCCGGCAAGCTGCATTAACTCTCCAAACCACGCTCTCGGAAAAAGCACGGGGTGGCCGCGACGGTTTCCAAATGTGGCAACCCGAACAGCGTTTGGATCGAAGCCATCAATCAATCGGTTGATCTGCTGGCTCCGCACCCAGGGCATATCGCCAAGACACAGCACCATACCGTCCAAATCAGGGGCAAGTTCTGCCACACCCGCTGCAATGGAGGTACTGATCCCTGACCGGTAATTGGGGTTATGAATCCAGTGCACCGGCCGAGCATGCAGCGCCTCATGTAACGGTGCCTGATCGTGTCCGGTCACGACGTGGACGCTTTCTGCCCCCGAGCCTAAAGCCGCATCCACCGCATGGACTACCACCGCTTTGCCTTGCCAGGGGAGGAGAAGTTTGTTGGGCCCGCCCGCTCGAAGGGACCGACCTGCCGCGAGCACCAGAACGTCTATTCTCGGCGCCTTCATTCGTTAACCTCTTGGCCTTTTCGGCATTCGGTTCCCGCCCTGCTGTTTTCGGAGACGTCACCAATGGATCGCCTCCGAATTACAACGCGCATTAGCCGTACAGTCAAATTTCTGTCATCGTCATGACATATGTTTATGTATGACCAAATGACCGAGCAGAAGTCCCCACTGCGGCTCGCTTACACGACGCCGGTCGATAACTCCTGCAGCGCTAGCGCTGCGTACATGGCGACACCTGAGGGCAGCGCGTCTTCATCAAGCATCATTCGTGATGAATGACAGGGTTGGGGCTCCTGATCAGGCGGTGCGGTCCCCAGGAATACAAACGCGCCGGGAAACCGCTCCAAGAGATAGGAAAAATCCTCAGCGCCCATATAAGGCGCGGGCATCTGAAAGTATTTATCTGCACCCAATACGGCCTCGCAGGCCCGCTTAACCAATTGCTCGCCGGCCGCAGAATTCACCGTGGGCGGATAACCTTTTTCGAGATCAAAATGAACAGAAAGCCCGTGTGCTTCTGAGATTTTCCTGATGAGCCGTTCGATCCCCTCAGCGAGCCGAGCGCGGGAGTCGACCGAAAGCGAGCGCAGGGTGATATCCATCTCAGCGAATTCGGGAATAACGTTGCTGACGGTCCCCGATTGAATTCGTCCGACGGTGGCAACTACCGGATCAAACACATCAAAACGGCGGGTCACCATGGTCTGAATGGCCTGAACAATCTCACAGGCCACCGGCGTAGGGTCCATTGCGTTATGCGGCATCGACCCGTGACCACCCCTGCCGACAAGTCGGGCAAATCCCGTGTCGACGGCCGCAAGGATAGCGCCGGTTCGGCAGGCGATCAGGCCTGAGGGCAGTTCCGGTTCCACGTGCAGGGCGTACACCGACTTCAGCGTACCGTCGCGATCCAGGATACCCTCGTCCAACATCGGCTTAGCGCCACCGGGGCCCTCTTCTCCGGGTTGAAACATGAGGCGCACGCTGCCGTTCAGGTGCTCCCGATAGTCGTGCAATAGATGTGCCGCACCGGCGAGCATCGCGGTATGCGCATCGTGTCCGCAGGCATGCATACATCCGGACTCCTGAGATGCAAAAGGCAGTCCTGTCTCCTCAGGCATCGGCAGCGCGTCCATATCGCCGCGCAGCAAAACGGAAGGCCCGGGGCGAGCCCCTTTGAGCGTGGCCACGATGCCACTGGTTTCCTTCGACAGTTCGATTTCAAGATCCAGGCCCGAAAGGGCATCGAGCACCGCCTTTTGCGTGCGCGGGAGATGCAAGCCGAGCTCCGGATGCTGATGGATCTCGCGACGAAGAGCCACGGTGCGGGCGTTGAGTGCTTTTGCTTCTTTAAGGAGACTTGAATTCATGGCGGAGTCCTCAGGGTGAAAAGGCATTTTGCATCAACCGAGCGACCAAAAAAATCCCCGCCAGAGGCGGGGATTCGATGCGTCGGCGAGACCCCAAGGGGCTCACGTTAGCGTCTGGCGCATCTGCGACTGCGTCAGTACTCGGGCATCGTCACTTCCACCCTTTCGAGATCGGCATCAATAAGACCGGTTTCACACAAATACTCGATCGATAATCCCGAATCAAAAAGGTATTGAAGCCCTCTTGCACCTGCGCTTATTGGCGGCTTTTCCTGAGAAGCATCTGAACTTGTTTTCATATCCATTTTCGCTCTCCTTTTATCATGTAAGTGAGGCACCCATAGTGACGGAGAGCTACCGGCTCGTATGTGACTCAGGTCACCTTTTCCTGGCTCACAAAATTCATCGTGGTGAGATCGTGGTGGGGACCCTACACCGCGTCGGCGTACCCCTGTCCGGCCGCAATATCAACGGTATCAAGATCAATCAGGCCGCGAGCCTCAAGTTCATCGACGGTTAATCCCGCATCAATCAGGTCACGTACCAACGCAAGCGGGCCGTCCTCTTTATCAGGGCTATGGGGAAAATTTTTATCAGAGTCCATTTTGATCACCTTTCCGGGCCTTTTCAGGCTGTACGGTAATCATGGCGGGTGAGTACCCCGGGGGTCGGTGATCAAGATCACTCGATCTTGATATTTGACTTGAGCGCGATTGCGGATCTCAGGAGATCTTTAGAATCTTTTGCAGGTAATGGGCGATCCGGCCAGCGAACTTCTGATCCTGCCAATAGGCGAGGTGCGAAACCGGCGTAGATCCGGTCACCGGGCCGCCCACGTTGATTCGCTCATCGCCGGCAACGACGGACGCATACGCGGCATTAATGGGCTTGAGTGGCCAGGCCAGAAGATCATCCGGATCAAAATAATTGACCCAACGAGACACGCCCTTGAGGCGCTTTGGCAAACGGGGCGGTGGAAACTGAATCGGGACGATTTCCCGACAGGCGAAAGTAAAAAGCGGAATGTTGCAGCCGAATGTGATCAGGCCCGTCAGCCAGTTCATCCGCTCGAAAGGCGACAGTCGCCCGTCCGGTCGCCTCTGCAGATCCCAGATGTAATTCGACAGAATGTGGCCGCCAAACGAGTGCGCAAGACCCACCAGAGGAACAGCGCGCGACGCGAGTTGATCACGGTAAAGGCTCGTGACGGCATCACGGACACGGGCATGGACCCTACGGTAAGTGATGTTTTCCTCACCGCCGCGGCGCCCACCGCTGGGCAGCTGTCTATAGCTGGCAGCATCTCCCAAAGCGCTGAGCAGAAAGGAGCGCAAACGCTTGGCGCTCAGCTCGTTGGTTTCAAAAGCGGCGTGCAGGTATGCATCCTGGGCGGTACTCAAAATATCATCCCAGAAAATGCTCTGCCAGGCGATCCGTGCGGGATCACTGCCCAGGACATCAACTTGAGCATTCACATTTTCGATCAACTCAGCCGCAAAATCGGGTTCCTGCCGGCCAATCCCATGAATCACCAGAATTGCGAGATCTTTTTTCATACGGGCGTATCCGTTAAGTAGCCTCCGAATATACGTTTGTGTGCGGCATAGGGCAGGCAATTCATCATCCCGCTAAAATCGCGCTTTTGCTGCTGCCCCCCAACCATAGCACTTGAACCAAAATCTTTACGCCCTGCTTCAGAGCCGCTTCCCGAATGACCCTGAGGCCATCTGGATCCAAACCGGTGACGGCGAGCAATTGCGCTATAGCGATATTGATGAGGCCACCGCCCGTTATGCCGGCGCACTTGCAGCCCAGGGCCTAGTCGCAGGCGAGCGCGTACTGGTCCAGGTTGATAAATCTGCTCAGACGCTCATTTTGTACCTCGCGGCACTGCGGCTCGGCGCCATCTTTGTGCCGATCAATACGGCCTACACGCCAACCGAGGTCTCGTACTTCTTAAATGATGCCAAGCCTCGCCTGTTCATTGCGCGGCCTGAGAGCGAAGCCAGTCTGAGGGCTGCCGCAAAGAGTGCCGGTACTGAGCTTTTCACGTTCGACACCGAAGGCGGTGGTTCATTTGCCCAACAGGTGAGCGCAGCGGAACCCGTTAGAGAAATTACAGCGGTGGCTGCCGATGACGTGGCCTCCATTATTTACACCTCGGGGACCACCGGCCGATCAAAGGGCGCAATGCTCACCCATCACAACCTGGCGAGCAACGCCCTCACGCTTATCGACCTTTGGGGATTTCGCAGCACTGACGTTCTACTGCACGCCCTGCCGATCTATCACGTGCACGGGCTCTTCGTGGCTGTCCACTGCGCCATGCTGTGCGGTATTCCGATGCGATTCCTGCCCAAGTTCGACGCCGATGACGTCATGCATCAGCTGCCGGATGTCACCGTGATGATGGGCGTACCGACCTTTTATACCCGGCTGTTGCAAACACCCGGTTTTGATCAAGACTTCTGTCGCCACATGCGCCTTTTCATCAGCGGCTCGGCGCCGCTTCTTGAGCAGACCTGGGAAAGCTTCTACGAAAAAACCGGGCATAAGATCCTTGAGCGCTACGGAATGTCAGAAGCGATCATGATTGCTTCGAACCCGCTTGAGGGCGATCGACTTCCTGGTACCGTGGGTTTTGCGCTACCCGGCGTGACCATTCGCGTTTGTGACAGCACGGACCAGATCCTGCCCGCTGGGGAAACCGGCGTGCTGCAGATGCAGGGTCCGAATGTCTTTAAGGGCTATTGGCAGATGCCAGAAAAGACCGCCAGCGAATTTACGAACGACGGTTTTTTTATCTCCGGCGATATGGCCAAGATGGGAGCGGATGGTCGGGTCATCATCGTGGGGCGCGAGAAAGACCTGGTTATCAGCGGTGGCCTCAATATCTATCCGAAGGAAATTGAGGAAGCGATTGATGCTCTTGCCGGTGTGGATGAGACGGCGGTGATTGGCGTTCCCCACGCCGATCTAGGCGAAGGCTTAGTCGCTGTGATCCGTTCTGATTCCGGTGCCGATATTGACCCCGAGGCAATGATCGCCACACTCAAGTCCCAACTGGCAGGCTTTAAAGTACCGCGAAAAATTTTTACGGTCGACGAACTGCCTCGAAACGCCATGGGCAAGGTCCAGAAAAATGTCCTTCGCGATCAGTTTGCGAAGGTCTTCGAAAAATAGGGCCCGCCGCTAGAGCTCGTCGTATTTCTTGGCCGTGCCGCGGGCTTTTTCAATCGGGTACTTCTGGCGGTTAAGGTCAAGCTTACTCCAGGCGGCCGACTCAAGATCGATATCCAGCTGGGACGCAAGACGCACAAGGTAAATCAGCACGTCTGCCAATTCCTGCGCCACGGCGTCTTTCTTCTCAGGCGACAGCGTGGCGCTTTGCTGCTCACGCAACCATTGAAAGTGTTCCATCAGCTCAGCGGCCTCGACAGCAAGCGCCATTGATAGATTCTTCGGCGAATGAAACGGCGCCCAATCCCGCTCACGGGAGAACACATTCACCGCTTCGGTGAGCGCTTTTATAAAGTCCGGTTCTCCTGGGGCCATCTTTCCTAGCCGGCGTCTGCGGTAAAAATCTGAAAATCCTCGAGCGTATCCTCCACCGCAGCCTCAAGAATCCGCTCTCCATGTTCCACGCTCGCAAGGCCCGGATTGGAGCCAATGCGGCCGTCTGGAAACTGGCGCCGGTAATCCGCCGCGTCTCGAATAGCACCCGAGGGTGCGATTTCAGGATCAAGCGATACGGCTTTTACGGCTTCCGGGTGAGCGTACCAGCTGAGCGAAACCTCCGAGGGGGTTGCATGGCTGCCCTCAGCCCTGCCGTAGAGCTCATCCGACAAGGCTTTGACCCTCGGACCCAGATACCAGTTTCGCAATCGCAGCCGCGGCGCATCTTTCGCATCACCGGCAAAACTTGCAGCCGACCAGATCTCTGAAAAAGCAGAGGTCACCGTAGCCACGTTACCCCCGTGGCCGTTTAAAAAATAAACGTGTGTGAATCCCTGCACCAGAAGGGATTCCACGACGTCACGAATTACCGCAAGCAGCGTCGACGGGCGAAACGAGATGGAGCCGGGGAAGCCAAGGTGATGCTGCGCCATCCCCACCGCAAGCGTCGGGCCGATCAGAACATTGATGCGCGCGCTCAACTGCTTTGCGATTGCGGTAGGACAGATGGCGTCCGTTCCGATCAGACCATTGGGGCCGTGCTGCTCGGTAGATCCGATCGGCACGATGATCGCTGTCGAACGCTTCAGGTAATCCTCTATTTCCGGCCATGCGGCGAGTTGCAAAAGCATTATGTTTCTCCAGTCAGAGAGAAGATTATCAACACATCCCGCTAACACACGGGTGGATAAACCGCTATCGCGAGCGGGCTCGCAGGTCGCTCAGGGTCGCTGTGTGGGAGATTGCCTCGGGGCCGGTCACCAGCTCAATCAGTGTGCTGCCTTGCGCGGTGAGCGCTTTTTCGAGCGCCGGGACGAACTGCTTTGTTTCGGTAACGCGCTCTCCCCTGAGACCATGCGCCTCGGCCAGCTTGCAGAAATCTGGATTATGAAGATCGGTGTTGCTGGTCCGTCCGGGATAGTGCATCTCCTGATGCATACGAATGGTCCCCAGCATCGCGTTATTCACCACG
>Ga0255778_10002472_pt1 | contig 15939 bp, 7 predicted proteins | sample 071ome_31_FD_179976 | JGI IMG/M metagenome (GOLD analysis project Ga0255778, IMG submission 179976) | Coastal salt marsh microbial communities from the Groves Creek Marsh, Skidaway Island, Georgia - 071405CT metaG (version 2) | ecosystem: Environmental > Aquatic > Marine > Intertidal zone > Salt...
ACGGTCGCCGCGGGGAGGAGGGTCGGCGACGCGAACGGTGAGGGGTGATTAGCGCGCGCGCGGTCGCTGCGCACATTTGTAATCACACTGTAGCAAAACGATCTTTTTGATCTCTGTTAGAGTTAAATTTATTTCTAATCCGTACATGACTAATGCATCTTTTTTCTCTTCTTCGTTTCCTTCTACTGCAACGCTCTGATCAAACCCGACATGACCGCCGCGCTCGCGTTACCATCCATGGATGCCACCGTGAATCGATACCTACCGCGAACGTTGGCGTCGCTCTCGATGCGTACGCCGACGAGCACCTCACCGCAAAGCTCGCCGACAAACTTACTCCCACCGACGAGATTTGCCGGGTTCGGGTCCAATCCCTTTTGCACGCCCAATCGCATGCCTCCAAGCGCGACGGCGACGCGCTCGATACCTCCGGATGCGTACTGCTGCGAGACGTCCATAATCTTTTGTTGTTGACTCGCCGACGCCATTTGGTGCCACTTGGCGATGAACTCTTGCGGCGATGTAATCGTCAACGGGGTCAAAAACTTGCTGACGCGGATCGGAAGCTCGAGCGTTCGCGAGAGCGTGCCGACACCCGGTAACGTGTACGCAATCTGCAGCGTCGGTGGCTCGATGAAGGCTTTCGTGATGGCCACCTGCATCATGAGTTGCACTTGACGCTTGGCGCCGACGTTGTCCGGAACGGGTTGTAATTGGTGACGCAAACCATCGATGACGGGCATGACCATTTTGAAACCCTGGAGGTCGGCTGACGGAGATTTGTTGCCAACGTAAAACATGATTCTACCTTGTGAACCTTGCCACTGAGACTTGATACCAATCTGGAGGTTGGCGTCCTCGTACAAGAGACCGTTGTCAGAGACTATGAGACGCTTGGCGCACTCGTCGACGTTGACAGACGGTTGCACGCCGCTCGCGGCGCTAGACGCGACCGATTGCGCCGGCACTAGTGCTGGCACCGAAGGAGCAGGCGTCGCGAGCGCCGGTGGAGCCGCTGGGGCAGGCACCGGCGCCACCGATCCCATGCCGAGCAAATCTTCGAGGTTCGCGGCGCTTGCCGGCGCTTGTCGAGCCGCGGCGGGTACTAACGCACTCGCGGTCGAAGGCGCCGCCGTCGAGGGTAGCGACAGTCGCTCTTCCGCCGGTGGCAACGCCGCAGGTGCATTTCCTAACAGTTGGTCGAGGTTCAATCCGCCGTCCGATCCCGCCGCGGGAAGCGCCGGCGCGGCGCGCGCCGAAGAGCCGCCCGTCAGCTCTCCGAGTAAATCAGCGACGGCATCTCTCGGCGCCGGCGGCGCCGGCGGCGCCGGAGCCGACACGGTGAGCGCCGACGTACTCTGTGGCGGTCGTCGCGATGACGGCTGAGGCCGCTCAGCCTTTGCAGATTCCAACCCGAGCTTGCGCACGCCACCCGCGATGTCGGACGCGGCGTTTTCGACTTGCACGTGTCGCTCCAACACGCTCTCGCGCTCTGGATACTCTGGCATCGCTTCAAAGATTCCTCGCATGCTCGGACCCATGCGAAGAAGGGACAGGTACTCTGACGCTCTCTGCTGAAGTTCAACGTTTGATACGTGAATTGTCGAGTTGAAAATTTCGACAATCTTCGCCATGGATGGTTGATCGCACCCCTTGTGCATGGCAATCTTGATAAACGCGGTGAGCATGATGGCTTGCGTCTCGACGTCTGAGGCGTGGTAGATTGGCACCATGAGCGCAACGTACTCGGACGGTGGCGTCGGTAGAAGATATCCAAACTCACCGAGACAGTACGACGTCAGGCGGACGACGAGCTCGTTCGGCGCCCCGTCTGTTTTCAACTTGCTCAACATGAGCTCGGCGGTGCGTTGATGCAACTCGGGTTTGTTCGTCGCCACCTGCACCACGCGATGCCACAAATCGTCGTTGATGAAATCCCCCGCCTTGTCAATCATCGTCAGAGCAACTTGAATGAACCACATGCGATCGTTGACGCTGTAACGCTCCGCCAAAATGGCAGTCTTAAGCGCCAGTTCTTCGCGAATGTCGAAATCTGCCGTGCCGAAATAGTTGAGCAATTCGTCAATGATGGAGTGCACGTTGGACGCGTCACACATTGAAAACAAGAGCGACAACGCGCGCTTACGAATGGAAATGTCCGCATCGTGAAGCGCGTTCACCACCTCACTTTCATAAACCTTGATTGACTCTCGTAAATCGGGCATGACAGCCAAGCTGTTGAGCGTGTTCAACGCCAAATATTTAATGTTGACCTCCTTCATGCTCAAAAACTTGCCCAAGAGTTCCACGCACGGATCCATGAGTTCGTGCGCGAAATCCATGCTAGTAACTAGGTTGATGGCTTCAAACAAGATGGCGTGCAGTGCGTTGTTCTTGTTGAAGTTTTTCACAGTCTCCGTACCCAACAAAATGTTACGCATCGCCTTGAGTTGGGCGTCGAGAAGGCCGGGATCGTCTGGGGTGGGGAAGTATTGCAAAATCTTCATGCACTTCACCTGGAGCCAAGGAGAGGGGATACCATAGTATAAGTACTCGGGCGGAATGTCCGTGTTCCTCGTCAACCGCTCCATGACGGCGATCACTTGCGGCACGCACGCCTCGTACCCTTTGTAATCGTGTTGCACGACGCCCAAAAGCAAACCGAGAACGCCCAATAGCACGCCGAGATCGCGCTCCGAGTCGAGTAAATCCACCAACTTTGGCGCAAAGGTTTCCGGAATCAATATCTCCGAGTTTTTACGAAAGAGTCTCAACAAACAGAGCGCCGCTTTTTTCCTCACCACCGGTCGAATCGTCGGCGTCATCAAAATCGTCTCCACGTCCCCCGCCAACGAATCCGAAAACTCCCTCCCTCCGACGTTCGCGATGCACGACAACCCCAAGCACTGACTCGTTTCGTTATTCGAAATCACATCCGTTCGAATCGAGTTGATCGCCATGCGCAAAAACTCATTCTTTTCATTCAAAATGACCGACGTCGTCATGTACCCCACTTGTTTTTCGCTGTACGCGTTGGCGCTAATCAACTTGAGCGCCTCGTTGTGTCCAAAGTCCACGTTGTACCCCAACATGTAAATGTACAGCAGCTTCAACACGTACTTTTTCCGTTCGTACGACGTCAACGCTCGGTGCGTCTTGCTAAACTTGCGTCGAATATTGGCCAATTCTTTTTCCACTCGCGCTCGCTCTTGTTCCTGTTTTCGTTTTCGACGCGTTCGCGACGTTTCGTCAGTCACCGCGCCTTCGTCGCGCGCGAGCCGTCGACTCCCTCCCTCCGACGATCGCGACGCGGCAGAACAGAGCGCATCCAAACTCCCATCCCCGCGTCCCATCGCGTTCCATCGCGCGCATGCATCCTCCTCCCGAACCCGAGTCGGCAAACAAAAAGATTCCTCATCAATCGCTGAAAATGTGGCGCGTGTCCGAGAATCATCAAATCCTCACCTTGTTGGTGCAGTTCCGAACATCCTGAACGAACACGGTGAGTCCCCGCATGCCTCCTAAAAACGGCGGCATCCCGTCCGTCCGTCCGTCGCCGTCCGCGTCGTCCCGCGTCCTTCCGCGTCGCGCGCTCCCGTCGACCGCGTCGCGCGCGCGCGCGTCCGAGACACGCGTTCTCGCCAGTCCTACGATGCGTCGTGTTTGTATGTGTATACACTACGTAGGGTTTTGACTTGAACAGGTTTGACTTTCGTTCGTCTCGTTCGTCTCGTGGTGGCTTCACCGCGGGTCGAACCTGGGCGATCAAAAACCTCTCGAGTTTGGACAATTATGGGTTTTGGTTTCTTTGTCTGTTCGAAAAGGAAAAAATGCGAAATGCGATTGCGATTCCGCGCGCGTCGTCACGCCCCGACGCCGACGTCGAGGGACGGACGGACGGACGGACGTCCAGAGCATCGCGACCTTTGACCCGTGTGACGCGGATCGCGATGGTGTCGAGCGACATGCGCGGTGGAAACAGACGGAGAACGCGCGTGTGATATGACGCGTCAACGACATCATCATCACGTTGAGCCGCGGGTGGTTGAACGCCGGGTCGCGAGTGCACGCCGGGAAACGCGCCGAATGACGCGGGTCGTCGCGTTCGTCGCGTTCGCGTGCGCGACTTTGTCCGCGCGCGTCGTCGACGCGGTGTCGCACGAATCGATGCTGGACGTCGGGGAGTCCATGGCGTTGGACGCGACGTATCCGACAGTCGGTTCGGCGCTGGGCGGTACGTTGGTGAGGCTCTTGGGAGACGGGTACGACGGGAGCTCGAACGCGGCGTGTCAGTTTGATAAACAAGTGGTTTTACCGACGAGTAAGACGAAGAATGTGATGCTGTGTTTGACGCCGCAACACGTGGATGATCGAGGGGGGTTCGTCGCCGTCGGGTTGACGTTGAGACGGTCGGATCGAGACGCGACGACGGCGCCTTTGACGGATCGTCAAGGGGTGTACGCGACGTTTAATTTCGCGAAAGCGATGTCGACGAATGTGGTATATCCGACGGATGCGCCGGAAATCGGTGGGGAGATCATTTACGTCGGAGGGAAGCACTTACACGAGACGGCGAGCGCGAGATGGACAAAGCCGGCGACACACGTCGCCGTGGACGTCGTGTCGAGCGCGTTGATTCGATGCGAAAGCCCGCCGTTGACGAGCGGGGAGACGTCATCGCTCATCATTGCGACGTTCTCTGCGACGGCGAGCGAGTACGACGCCAACGTGGACGCGGCTACGACGAATAATCAAACGGCGTCCATTCCGCCGCGATCGAGAGGAGGATTGGCGTTTGTATTGGAGACGGCGACGTTTTCCCTCACGAACGCGACGGCGAGCGTCAACGTCACGGGTGGGGGCACCGTGGTCATCACGGGTGATGGATTTAGCACCGTCGGTGGGGAGGATGACGGGGATTTTCTTAGCTGTTATTTCGGTACGATTGGCCCGATTGACGCTCGAGTGACGGCGTCGAAAAAGGCGACGTGCGTAGCGCCGGCGAGACTCGCGCAGAGCGACGTACCGCTTAGATTGGGCATCGGAAATGGCCGGTTCGTGCTCTCCGATGGAGCGACGATTGCGTTCACAGAAACCGCGTGGACGACGAGCGATCCGCTGTACGAGGAGGAAGAACAGAGCGTCATCGTCATGAGCCCAACGCTGAGCAACGCCACGGGCGCCGTTCCGTTCAACGTCGTCGGCGGGGCAAACTTTTTCATCGAGGGTGCCGGATTTTCCTTCACGCACGACCAAGGGTGCGTGTGCAACTATCCTGATGGATCAACGTCGAGGTTGACGTACGTTTCGAGCGCGCTCGCGCGGTGCTCGGACGCACCGACGTGGACGTTTGGGGAGGTTACGATTAGTTGTAGCGACGACGTCGATTCGGCGGTTCGAAGCGTCTACGTAGCGCCGGTAGCATCGCCGAGCATATCTGCCGTCAACGCGCTCGCCATCACGTACCAAGGCGGGGTATCGTTGCAAGTCGAGGGGACGGATTACCCGGACGAAGGGGAGAGCCGGGCGTATTCGGGATGTCATTTCGGTCCGATTGGTCCAGTGCACGCGCGCTATCTCACCGGCGCGTTGGCCGAATGCGTCACGCCGGCGTTACTGCCTAGCCAAAACGTCGCGCTCGGGTACGGGGCGACGGAATCGACCGATGTGGTCAAGTACGAGTTGGAGATTCCAGTGACGAGCGATGCGACGCAAGACGTCGTGATTCCGCCTTTGACGGTGACGCCGACGACAACGTACCAATCCGCGTCCACGGCGCCGGCGATTGTGCCAGATTATCAATTGCTCGGTTCGCTCTCGATGGCGACGAAACTCACGTGTACTTTTGGAACGAACAGCACGAGCACTGGTGTGGCAGCCGTGGCGTCGTCGGTCGCCGTCGTCTCGTGTCCGCAACCGGCGAGTCTGTCTCTCGGTTTCGTCACGGTGAAGATTACTCGAGACGCCGCGGCGGCGGCGCTCGAACCGCCTGCGTACATTCTCGTCAAGAAGGATCACCGCGTCAGCGGCGTGCACCCGCGTCAAACCTGGGGCCCTGTGGATATCATTGCCATGAGTGGATCGGAGTTTATCGACGAAGGGAATTATTACTCTGGATATAACCAAGAGACAGATTTGTGCGTCTTTGCAGGCGGAAAACGAACTGGCGGTCGCGTCGTCTCATCCTCGTTGATCCTGTGCGAATCCCCGCTCGTGGAAACCTCTGGATTTGCCGATCGGTGGATCACCCCGTGCTTCGGCTCTTGCGATGACGCCACCGGGCTCCCGACCGGTTCGCTCCTTTCGGCGATTCATTCGCGGGTGTCTCTTACGTCCATGGCGCAATCGCACCTGTCTTCAATCGACGCGTCAAGCGGATGGACCTACGGCGGTACCCCCGTTCGCGCGACGCTCTCCGTCGCTGTCGCGAGCGAGATGATCACGTGCGTCTTCGGAACCATTCGCGTCCAGGCGCGCCCAGCCGGCGTCGCCGTCGTCGAAACCGTCGCCGCGGCGCAAGGTGAGAATATCGAAATTGATTGCGTATCGCCTGCTCGATCCGCTGGCGCCGTCGACGTATACGCCATCCTCGCCCAATCTCGCGCGCCGTTGATCACCGGGAAAACATTCACATACAAATAGTAGCACATTATCAGAATATTAGCGATAGTAGTCAATCATCAATCGGTGTCTAAAGGTTTTGGCGGCGAGCGCAACATTCGCGACGCGAGGCTTCACAACGTGACGTTAACAAAACCCGACCATATGTCTGGAGGCGTACCCTTCGCCCGCCCGGGCGTCGCGTACACCCTGCGCAACGCCCTCTATTTATCCCTCACCAATGAATGCAACGCAACGCCGCTGACGCGCACCCGCGGACCGGGATTCACCATGCCGTCGCACAGCGGTTTCGTACAGTTGAGTGGCGCTGAACCGACCGCGAACGAACTCGCGCGCGTCGTCGACGCGTTCTACGCCCGCGACGACTTGACGATTGCGAGCTCAGGAGAGAGCGACCCTGGGGTCGTCTTTGCCGGGTACGGTGAGCCGTTGTTGCGCGCGGAACGACTGTGTGAGGCGGTGAGAGAGATTAGACAGTTGAGACACGGCGTGGCGTTGCGCGCAAACACGAATGGTCTGGTCGACGCCACGGTCGCGGGAATGTTGGCGGATGCGGGCGTTCGGGCGATCACGGTGGCGTTAAATGCGTCTAATCCGGAGGAGTACGAGCGGGTGATGGCACCGGTGGGTGGGAGAGGGTTCACAGACGTGTTGGAGTTTATTCAAGCTGCCGTCGAGGCGGGTATCGAAGTGGAAGGAACGTGCGTGCGAACGCCGGGCGTGGACACGGCGGCGACGAGACGACTCGCTATGGCGCTCGGGTGCGTGGATTTTAGAGAGAGGGAGTACTTCAAGTGAGGTTGAAGGAAGCAGGGATGTGGAATGTCTCTCGTGTTGACTATTTGTATCTAGACTGTGATGTACAGTAGCTATGCGTGTTGTAACGACCGACGCAACGTAACGTAATGAGGACGTAACGTGACGTACCCCGTGATATTTAGGAGCCGAGTCGCGACTTTTTCGGATCGGGCGAGTGCAGACCGGCGTTATTTGTTCTCTTTGTCGGTCTGGGTGTGGCGGCGCTAAACTGCAGCGTACGGCTGATGTCGCATCCTGAAATCGGCGTGGATAACACGGCGCCGCCGCCGCGTCTTGCCGGCGGGCCGAGTTGTGTTCCCACCGGCGTTTCAGCGATTACGCCGCTAGACCGCGGCCGAGTCGCCGGGGTTTCGCCGATGCGAGACACCATCGGCCGGGTCATGGCTGGAGTGCTCGCCACGGCGCGACCAGCTCGCGGTAAAGGCGTCGCCATCGGATATGCGTGACGCGCCGTGGAGCCGCGCGATACCTTTGGTTTAGGCGGCGCGAACGAAGCCGCCGCGTTGCCCTTCACCTGCACGGCTAGAGTGATGGCTCGCCTGGAATTACTGCGCGCGAGCCAGTGCCACTCCTTGGGCGGTGGCGGTTTCTTCTGCTTGCCGCCGCCGCCGCCGACGGGCGGTGGGAGCTGTTTCACGTCATCGTACGTGAATCTATCCGGTTGTTTTGGTTTTCTCGGAGAGCGACGAGGAGGCGGCGGCGAGAAGGGCGTCAGGGCGAGCGAGTCGGATGCGCGTTCCGGCATCGCGTCGTCAGAGACGCCGAGCTCGATTTTCAATAATCGCATGGTTTCTGGAAGCAAACCGGTGTAGTTGGGCGCGAAGTCATTCTCCATGAGCGCAATAACACCCGCTCGATCAGCCGGGGTCAAGAGGAAACGAATCTCATCAATCAGCTTGTTCACGCTCTTCACCAACTTCTTCATGTCCTTCTTGTCCATGACTCGTCCCTCGAGCGCCTCTGGATCCTCCGACGAGCCGACGTCTCTCATGAGTTCCATCTTGATGAGCGCGATTCGAAGGGAGACGTGCGCTTGGAGCACGTACTCGCGGCGTTTTGCCGCCTTGCACTTATTCTTGACGTATTTGAGCTTGAGCGCTTTCGCGTCGATGACGGTCGCTCGCGTGAGTCGCTCAAACAACTCATCCATATCGATATCACCCAAACTCAAGCGCAATCGATGAAGCGTCTTGGCGGCAAATTCGTGCAAATTCGGATCGATTCCGTTCGGTTCGTCCGATAAAGTCGCCACAAACTCGTCGTATTGCAGCTTGGCTGCGTTTACGACTTCGTCGGCGGAACCTGCCCATCTTTCCACGTCGCCAAGCAGGGCGAACTCGTTCAGCGTCGCACCGAGCGAACGCCTCGCCTTGCTCTTGCGTGGTGGCGACACGATACCGTTCTGAACCTTCATCATCTTTCGAAACCGTTCGTCGAGCACCTTGCGCGTGTCCATTCGCGCGATTTCGCCGTCACGCGAATTAACGCAAATCTCGTTTTCCATCGAGCGCAAGACTTTTCGCACGGCTGGCGTTAAATCCTGAGTCCCGTACCACGCCTCTAATCGGGACGCGCTCTGAGACGCCCCTCTATACCGGTCGGCGTCGAACGCGTCCTCAAGAGTCCTTACGTCTTGAGAAGAAGGCGCGTGAAAGACGTCGTCGTGGTACTCTCGCTGTGAAAGGCTTCCAGACGTCTGTGCGAGCGCCAGCTCCTGAGTCGCCGCAGGCGATACAATCTTTGCTCGCAGGTCATCGCGAAGCTTTTCAAGTAGTCCCGTGATACTCTCGAGCGTCTCCAAGTTGGATCTTCGCGAGAGTAAGTCGTCCATCTCGTGTCGCAGCGAATCTTCAGTTGCGTCGTGATCTGGCCGAACGGCGTCGGCTTTCAACGAAGTAATCGTAAACGATGCGCACGTCAGCGGTGTGAGAATAGCCATTTGGTTTGACTGCCCGGCTTCGCGACGCACGGCACAGACAGCATCCTTCATGACGAGCATGGCTAACAAAGCGCGAATCGGAGAATCACTGAAGGACATGATCGTCTGAGACTCCAACGCAAGCGACGTCGCCGGCACGTCCGCCTTGTTCACAAAGCCAACAATCGACAGTGTCACGTCTCGCCGACCAGAGGCCCCGACTTGATGGGCTTCGCCCAAACGCAAACCACCCTTCTCTTTTGTCTGCACGAGGATGTCAACAGTGCTCGTGGATCGATCGAGCGTCGACGGCGTCTTGGTCTGATCATCCTTGCCGACGGCGTCGCCGTAACTCTCGAGGGTATCAAATAGCGGGACCCAAGGCGCTAATCTACACGCCGCGTCCAAAGGGAACACCGTACCGTTAAGGTTTCTAAAAACCTCTCGTAAAATTTCCGCGAACGCGTCTCGAGGCTTCTCTCCGACGAACAACAGGTGCGCTTTAATCTTATCCTTTTTAAACTGCTCCTCGACGCCTCTAAACGACTTGAGCACTTGAGCGCCATCGAGCTGTTTCACCTCTTCGTCAGAAACGCGCGGCAACGGCGAAAGAATAAACAATACGTTGTAATCATCCGCGTCGCCGTCGTCCGCGTGTTCGTCATCCATACCGAAAGACGAGCCAAATCCAGAAATATCTGCAAAGTCATTCGTCGCCGCTCCGACGTTTCGCGTTAAATTCACCAACCACTCCTTCAGGGATACCCCACGCGCTACCGTCGCTGTCGACGCGTCATCCCCGACACCAGCTTCCTCGTACGCCGTCTCCACGCGCTCAAACGCCGTCAACCCATCGCGCACGCACGTCGCCGAAGACGCGTAAAACTTTCCAAACGTAAAGCCGCCGGCGCTCGTCGACGTCCCCGCCTCACCCATCCTCCGCAACGACCCATCGAACGCGTGCGGTGCGAGAGTCCCATCGCACGCCCGAATCGCAAACTCCGCCCTTCCGCTCGCGTCGACGACGCGTTCGAGCGCGCGACGCACGAACGCGCGCGTCGGTGCCTCGTTCATCGTAATCTGCGCATCGGGTCGCCCATCGGTCGTTCCCACCGCCGCACCGCTCTTTCTCGTCACCGCCGTGGAAACGCGCGCATCGATGAGAAAGTGCGCGCGTCGCGGTCGTCCACGCCGCGCGCGAGGCATACCGCGCGACGTCGGTTCGGTCGTTCGCGCGTCGCGAATTCGCTTTGTCGCGTTTGAAACATCCGAGAGAGCTGTCGTTCTAAATGTCCCAAATGTCCGATTTCATGCATTTTGTCGTACTCAGCAGTTTTTAACTCTATAATTTACTTATGATTGTCTTTGAAAAAGTACCATCTTTAGACGATTAGATCGTTGATTCATATCCAGAGTACGACTTTCGTATTTTTTGAGACGAGGGAGGGGAACAGTTGGGAAAGCCGCGGAGCGCGTCGGCACACCGCGACGACGCGCGTTTTCGTGCCCGTCCCGCGTCGATCGACGACGACGCACCGACCGCGGGGTGCTTAATCTCTTCGTCCGCCGCGGTCGTCTTCGCGTGTATTCGCGTCGAGCGCGCGCGCGCGCGGTGCGTCGAACGCGACGGCATGACATCGAGGGAGAATTCGCCGCATTTGGCCGCGGGGCGACGAATCGGCGACGACGCGCTCGATGACGACGACGAAGAAGAACGCCCGCGATGGATGGATGCGAAACCGATGATTGCGCGACCGCGAACGGCGGAGACGTCGGTGTCGATGTCGGAGATGCACTCGAAACAGTTTCGAGACGAGCGGGTGAAGGATAGTCGCGACGAAGCGCGGGCGAGAGGCGTGTACGTGCCGCCGAACGTCGAGGAAGCCAAGGAACGGGCGGACGCGGTGCAACCGAGAATCATGGATGAAAATGGAAATCTAAAGCAATTTTCATTGTTCGATAAGGATGTGGATCTCGGGTTGGAGTTTGGGGCGGGGGTGAGCGGGTATTTTATAGTCACGGTGTCGTTTGCGTGGCTCTTCTTTATAGCGTTTGCGATGAATTTGCCGGTGATGTATCTTCATTACACGTCGACATTCTACGCGTCGCATTACGAGGCGGAGCCGATGGAAGTGGACCCACCGGAAATACTTCCGGGGAGGCCTCGGTTGTCGTATCACTCGTGGTACGTCAATTGGCATTGGGCCAATCCGATGAGCGCGAGTTTGGGTACGGTGGCGCCGGACACTGTGCCGCAGCGCGAGTGGGTGGTCGCGGGAGCAGGAAGCGGGGTGATGAGATGGAGCACGAGTAAGGTGGACTACATTCGGTTCGCAGCGCTGATGGATGTTTTGTCGACGACGATGTTGCTACTTAGCGTTCCGGTGTTGCTTTACGCGTTGCGCCGAAATCAGGAGAGAGTTGAGCGCGGGACGGCAACGATCAAGGATTACAGCGTGCTAGTCACTGGCCTTCCGACGGACGTAACCGAAGAGGAAATACGCTGTTTCTTTGCGCTCAAGTACGGAACCGTCGTCGGTGTCACGCTTGTCGGAGCTGAATGTTTTCACGTGCGTTTGCAACGTCGAAGACTCAGATTGATGGAGGATTACGACGAAGCCGAGGCGGCGCTCATAGCCGCTGGAAATAGAGGGGGTGACGTGACGAAGGTTCGAATCGAAAAAGAAATAGTCAAAGTGGAACGTAAAGTCGCTCAGAGGCGATCGAGAACGCGAGCCAAGAGATCGAGCGCATTTGTCACGTTTGACGACGAACGCTCAAAGACTGCCTGTTTACTGTACAACAAGCGCAGCTTGCTGTCTTACGCATTCGCGTTCCCGAGAAATCAAAGGTTTAGAGGAAAGCTGCGCTTCAGAGTAAAAGCGGCTCCGGAGCCAGAGGATGTACGGTATGAGAATTTACACTTGCCGAACCGGGCGTGGCGCCGCGTGCTCGTCTTCATCGGCGCCGCGTGCGTCGCTTGCTTGTGCTACGGCTTTTTGAAGCTTCTTGTCGCTGACAAGGAGGATAGATGGAGACAGGCGGATATGTTCCCGGATATTTTAGCGGAAGATATCGGCATAGTCATCGCGCGCGGTGAAGCAGACGATATTCAAGCCACACACGCTGCGCAGTTTAGGACGGCATGCAAACCAAAGTTGGAACAATGCGGAACGGCGTTTTCGCGTCAGGACACGTACGTCGGGCTGACTTGGGGGTCGCCAGGGTACGTCTTTTACGATTACCCGAACGCAACGCTTCAGGATCGCCAGTATGCGCAGGAAGATCTCGTTCGTGATTTGAGGCGATGCGCCGATCATCCAGAGCGATGCCCGGGCGTCGACACGCAAGACTGCTATGCGTGTTTTTGCGCCAGTCTCAAGTATGGACTTCCAAAACAAGTTGTGCGTCTGTACAACAAACCGATTCGCGCCGCGTGTGAACCGTACTTACGAAACGGACCGGGTGAGTACTACAACTGGCTATGGAATGCGCTCTTGATTACGCTGATGAATTTGATTTTATCCCTCGTGGCGCCGGCACTTGTGGCCATTGAACGCTTGCAAACGCACAGCGCGACGAACGCGTTGAAGACAAAAATAATCTTCGCCGTGCGATATTTCAACGTCGCTATCACGTACACGCTGTTGAATGCCAACTTCCATCACGTCGGCAAGTATTTTCCTTTGCTCAAACAAATGTTTGGATTGAAGGGTGAGTATTCAGACTTTACTCCAGAGTGGTACAACGACGTCGGTTTGGTTTTATTCATGGCGATCATGTTGAATGCGATGATGCGCTCCATGACTAGAGTCTTCGTCGACGTTGGATACTTTCTCCGAAAGAAGATTGCCTGTTCTACGAAACACACGCAAAAGAAACTCAACGAAGCGTTCGAGGGTCCGGTGTTTGACATTGGCGGCAAAATTGGAGACGTGTGCTTCACCACCATGGCGGCGATGACGTTTGCGAGCGGAATGCCCATTCTGTACCTGGTTTTATCCATGTACTTTGTTCTCATTTCCGCGTACGATTATCGATTGCTTTTCAAGGTTTGTCAAACGCCAGAGAGATTGCGAGCGCGTCTGCCAAAATCAGCCGTCAAGGTGCTCTTCGCCTCTCTTGCGATGCACGCCTTTTTGGGCATGTGGATGTACTCGTACCACTGGACGCCCGACTTGCTAGAACCGTCCAAGCCGTTCGCAGACTCGATCGTCAACAAGCACGATCCTTTGGCGTACGCCATCGGTGGCGCGTCGCTAAACCCGGCGCATGACAACGACGCCATGATGGCTGTCGTCGCGGCGGATGGCGTCGCGACGCGATACATGAACTCATATGTGAACTCGACGATGGGCTCCGTAACAGAGACGTCTGAAGTCGCGGGCGCGCCTAGGCGACAGCTTCGGTTTGCCGAACGTCCATTTAGCGAAGCCGGCATGCCATTCATGGGTCTCTGCTTTGCCGTCATCGGCGCGGCGGGACTTTGGGCCATCGCATACAGGATTGCAAATTTGGGCACGTCGTCGAGGAAACAAATCTTGAGCTCGCATAAAAAGCTCCCGCTCTTCCAGGATGCCGTTCTCACCGGTCTTCTCGTCGGCTCTGACACGTACGACCCGCAAGAGCAGCGCGCGTACGCCTTCTTGATGGATAAGAAGCTTTCAAAGAAGCGCGCTTTGACGGCGCAACTTCGAGGCGACGCGCCCGATCGAGGCGACTCGGTTAATTCGCGAGACGCTTTTGGCACCACGGAACCGATGACGCATGCGAACGACGTAGCGCTCGTCAAGAAGGATTCGCGATACAACGTCAATCGAGATTACGACGGCGGCGCGCCGTGGGTGCGACAAACGAGACTCTACGGAGGAGAAGATTTGCGACGCGGGCGCGGTTCGCGAGGCACGCATCAACGCGACGGCGGTCACGGCCACGCCTACGTCGTCGCCGATGTCCGCGCGCTCGGAGGAGCGAACGATTACACGCACCGCGAAAATGATGCGTACGACGCGTACGACGACGACGACGACAGGGAGAGCGCCGACTTTTCTGGCTCGGATTTGGACACGGATGGCACCCTCGCGGACGACGCCTCCACGCAACCGAGCGAACGGTACGAGTCCGAATACGACGACATGGACGACAACGCCGGCGACGGAGCGTATTCACGACGACCCGCCTGGCTCAATTGATGTATAGAAGTACTTTCAATATTTAGAAGAATACATACACGCAACGCGACGCGTCGCGTCGCGGTGGCTCCGCCTCGCGGGGCGCCCAGTCGCGAAACGAAAACGCTAAAAATCCAAACGACGGCGTCGGACCCTCCACTACAGAGGCCGCTTAAACCGTCGCTCTTCACGACACCGCGTGATTCGTTTCGCGCGCTCGACGCCCCGTTTACTTCGCCCGTTTACTTTTTCCCGTTTGGAAACCTCTTCGTGGTTGATGACGTGTTACTCTTTGACGAAGATTTTTGAGGCGGTTTGCTCGTCTTCGGCGCGCGATCCGCCTTGACGAAGGACCACACACCGGTTCCTCGGAGTTTATCCGTCGCGCCGACGGCGTACAGCGCGCCGTCGGCTGCGGTTTTCAGGGTTCAGAAGATGGGCATCGATGCAAAGCTCGCGCGAGGAGGCAAACAATGAGGATAACGCGGAAGCCGAAGCGCGTACGCGACGTCGAGCGCGCGATTGTCCATCTGGTACATCGCGCGAAAGGGAAAAGGATGGGAAAATTACTGGATTACAAAACAGCCACCAATTCAACGTCAAAGTAGAGCGTCGCGTTCGGCGGGATCACCCCGCCGGCGCCGCGCGCGCCGTACCCCATGTCCGCCGGGATGACCAATCGTCGTCTCCCGCCCACCTTCATCGCCGGAACGTCCCCACCGTCGCCCAAGATGCCTTCATCCCACCCAGCGATCACCTGACGCACGCCAACCTTGAACTTTAACGGCGACCCGCGTTCGTACGACGAGTCGAACACGCGACCGTTTTCCAACCTACCCGTGTAGTGCGCCTGAATCGTCTGCCCTTTGGACGGCGCCGCGCCGGTTCCGACGACGGCGTCGCAGAACGCGAGACCAGAAGCGGCGGTTTTGAGTTCGTCCGCGCACTCGAACGACGGGCCGAGCCCGCGGGCGCGCGCGGTGGAGGTTGAGAACGCCGCGACGGTTGCCCCGGTGAGCGCCGTGAGCGCCGCGCGTCTCGTGGTGGTTGACTCGTCATCCGTCGCCGACGACGCGCGCGGGGCGACGACGCGACGGGTGGAGGACGACGACGACGACGAGATTAACCCGCGCGTCGTTCGCGGCGCGATGATGGCGACGCGCGTCGCGGTTGACGCGAACATGACTTTGTGAGTTTGGTTCAGAGAGGCAAACAGTGACGCCGTTCTCAACCCCGATCGATCCGATCCGAAGTCGTCACAACCGCGCGCGCGCGGATCGGACCCGACCGCCGCCGAAAGAGCGCGCGCGAGTGAGACGGGTTCTATCGTCGTTGTTGTATCGACGGCGCACATCGCGGACAGTCATCGACGCGAGCGAAGGACGAGGCCGCGGTCGACGACGGCGCGCT
>Ga0255778_10002488_pt1 | contig 15884 bp, 15 predicted proteins | sample 071ome_31_FD_179976 | JGI IMG/M metagenome (GOLD analysis project Ga0255778, IMG submission 179976) | Coastal salt marsh microbial communities from the Groves Creek Marsh, Skidaway Island, Georgia - 071405CT metaG (version 2) | ecosystem: Environmental > Aquatic > Marine > Intertidal zone >...
GTATAAAATCTGCCATAGGAACTCCTTGTGTAAAGTATTTATCTTAAATCTATTCTTGACATCAGATAAGCATTTTAGTATAATTAGTGTATGTATGATATTTTTTATGTTGGCTCTAAAAATGATGTGCAATGGCTAAAATTTAAGAGCAGATATCCTGCTGCAAAATGTGCGGATACTGTAAAACAAGCATGTACTAAAAGTCTCACAAAACATTTATGGATTGTGTATCCTGATTTAGATATATGTGAAGATTTTGATTTTAGTTATGTTCCAGATGATTGGAGCAACACTGTTGCCCATGTATTCCTTAATGGTAACGATTATGATGGTGTTGTTTTGCTACCAAAACACAATGATTATAGTGACAAGGAAATAGATGCTAGATTTTATGTTGCACATAAAAAAATTGAAGTTGTTGCAAGTTATCCTACAAAATTTGAAATTTTTTATGCTGACACGTATGAAGAATATGTTAATGCATATGAAAAATCACAGTTTGATTTATTTTACATTGTGCCTTCAACAGTAGATATATATCCTAATTTTAAGTTTGACACTTATTTTACACATCATAACACTTATGATAGAAAAATCAATCATATGTTTCTAAACGGAGAATACCACGACGGTGTCATGTTATGCACAAAAAAATTAAAAATCAGTGAACGTGAATGGACCTTCAAATTTATTGCAGGAAAAAAAGATAACATGGAAATAGCAAGTACACCTAAGCCTTATGATGTTGTTTTCATAAGTTATCAAGAGCCAGATGCTGATCAAAACTACGAAAATCTTAAAAAGAAAGTACCAAATGCAAAACGAGTACATGGTGTAAAGGGAATACACCAAGCACATATTGAAGCAGCAAAAATATGCAACACACCTATGATATGGATTGTAGATGGTGATGCAACTATTGTTGATGATTTTAATTTTGATTATCAAGTTCCGTCTTGGCAATATACGCATGTGCATGTGTGGCGTAGTAAAAATCCTATTAATGGATTAATTTACGGCTATGGCGGTGTAAAACTTTTTCCGAGACAATTAACAATTGACATGGATACAAGCAAACCCGATATGACAACAAGTATTAGTGACAAATTTGTTGCTGTAAAAAAAGTAAGCAACATTACTGGGTTTAATACTGGTGAATTTGAAACTTGGAAAAGTGCGTTTAGAGAGTGCTGTAAATTAAGTAGTAAAATTATTGATAGACAAAAAGACGAAGAAACAGATCAAAGATTAAAAATTTGGTGTAGTGTTGGCAGAGATAAACCATTTGGAGAGTTTGCAATTAAAGGTGCAAAAGCAGGAGCTATCTACGGAGCAAGAAATAAAGGCGATACACAAGCTCTAAAACTTATAAATGATTTTGAATGGTTAAAGGAACAGTTTGATGGAAATATATAAAATATTAGACAGATTTGAATTACTGTATCCTAATGATGAAAGATTTAGTGACTTACGCCGTGCCTATATAGATAGAGATATGTATAGTATCTTTAAGGCTGCACAAGCAGATGAAGAATTGCGTAAAGCAGTACTTGAAAAAAATGTACACAGCATTTTTAGACTTGCAGAAAACAGTAGAATAAACGGAACAGTTGAAGACTTAAAAAAAGCAGTATTAGATCAAAATCTATACAGCATATTTAGAATGTTGCCTCCAAGTTTTGAAGACCTTAAAAAAGCAGTGTGTGAAGACAACATACACAGTATATTTAGATTATTAGACAATGAACAATTACGTAAACTTGTAGTTGCTGATAACCAAGCATCATTGTATCAAATGTTAAAAGAATATTCTCAAAGCCAATTTGCAGATGCCCTAAAATATATGCACTATCATAATATCAACTTTGATGAGGATTGTTTAAGCAGAGGTCAAATACAAAGTAAATTGTGGTTAGTCGAAGAGCTTAAAAAGATTGGTGTTGATCTCGGTGTTGTATTTTTATGTGCAGGCTGGTATGGCACACTTGCTGTAATGTTATTTGAATCAGGACTTACACTAGAAAAAATTAGAAGTTTTGATATTGACGAGTCTACAGAAGATATTGCAGAAATATTTAACAAGCATTGGGTAGTTAATGGTTGGAAATTCAAGCCTGTTGTACAAGATATTAATGATATAGATTTTACAGAACATTCTTATATTGTTAAGAAAAGTGGCGATAGTTTTGAAAGATTGTGGGACAAACCTAACACTATTATTAACACAAGTTGTGAGCATATTGGAAATTTTGAAAATTGGTTTGCAAAAATACCTGAAGGTAAACTAGTTGTACTACAATGTAATGACTACGAAGAAATTGATGAGCATGTAAATACACATGCAACACTAGAAAGTTTTGTTAAACAAACTCCGTTAGATGTTGAGTTATACAGCGGAGAATTACAACTTGACAAATATAAAAGGTTTATGAGAATTGGATTTAAGTAACTTGAGTGTTAGAGAGTTGCAAAAAGAAAGTGCTAGAGCACTAAGCACTATGCAAGCAACAAACAATAACATACATCAGTTTAATAAAAAAGCACATCATAACAGTCATAATTGGTATATGGCAGTAATTGAATGGTATATTGACGAGTATGGTGACTTGCCTAGTAAGGCAGGCCCTGGCAAAGATATAAAGTTGGTACACGATGTATAGATACGAAGATATACGTGTTATTCATTTAGAAAACACACAAAACTGTCAAGCTAGTTGTCCTATGTGCGATCGTAATCAAAATGGCGGAGCAATAAATCCTCACATAGATTTAAGCGAACTTACACTAGAAGATTGTAAACGTATATTTGAGCCAGAGTTTATTGCACAATTAAAAACAATGTATATGTGCGGCAACTTAGGCGATCCTATTGTTGCACGTGATACACTAGAAATATTCCGTTACTTTAGAGAGCACAATAAAGACATGTGGCTTTCTATGAACACAAATGCAGGAGCAAGAGATGAAGCGTGGTGGAGTGAATTGGCCAAAGTCTTTGGCAGGATGGGTGCTGTTATTTTCAGCGTTGACGGTCTTAGGGACACTAATCATTTATACAGGCAGGGTGTTGTCTGGGACAATGTAGTGCGTAGTGCTACAAGTTTTATTAATGCTGGCGGCAGAGCACGTTGGGACTTCTTAATATTTGAACACAATCAGCACCAAGTTGAACAAGCACAAGAGATTGCTGATAAAATGGGATTTGAAAAATTTGTTGCTAAAAAAACAGGTAGGTTTGTAACTGCAACTAGTGAAAAGAAAGAGTCACATCAAGCAGTAAATCGCAAAGGTGAAAAAACTGCTGAACTAAAAAAGCCAGACGAAAAATATCAAAACGAAGCAATCAAACAATATGACAAAGTTAAAGAAAAACACGGCAGTATGGATGCCTATTATGATCGTGCAGAAATACACTGTAAAGTAAAAGACGATGGCGGCTTGTTTATCACAGCAGAAGGACTTGCTATGCCTTGTTGCTGGACTGCCGGACGTATGTATAAATGGTGGCACAAAGATCCTAAGGTAGAACAAGTGTGGGACTTTATTGATGCTGTAGGCGGCAAAGATGCAATCAGTGCTAAGAAACACGGATTACGTGCAGTCTTTGACACAGGTATTTTCAATAATATAGAAAACAGTTGGAATAAGCCAAGTTGTGCAGATGGTAAATTAAAAGTTTGTAGTATGAAATGCGGAAAAGAATTTGATCCGTTTGCGGAGCAGTTTAAGTGAAAGTTGAATTAGAAATTACAAGTGATTGCAATGCGGCTTGTCCGGGTTGCGCTAGAACACTGAATAAAGAATTGTTGGAAATAAAAAGTTTCAGTTTGCAAGATTTATATCGTGTGTTTACTCCGTGGGACGTTAGGAATAATCAATTTAAGTTTTGCGGTGTGTTAGGTGATCCTATTGTGCATCCTGATTTCTTAAAAATGGCAGATTACATAACTCACAACAACGGCTATGTTGAAGTAAGTACTAATGGCGGATACAACAGTGCAGATTGGTGGCGAGAATTAGGCAGTATTGCAGCAAGACATCCTGGAATGTTACACATACATTTTTGTGCAGACGGACATAAAGAAACAAATCATATCTATCGTGTCAACACCAAATGGAATGTAGTAGAACGAAATATGCAAGCCTTTGCAGAAACTGCTCCTGTACAACATGCAACCTGGATTTATATTGTTTTTGATCACAACGAGCACGAGTTAGATATAGCAAAAGAACATGCCAAACGTCTTGGTTTTAATTTTGCCACACGTACTGGTATGCGTAACAGTTATCATCAATGGATAGCTCAAATTGGCAAGAAAAATAACAAAACTAAAAAAGTAATTACTACAACAAAAATTGAACATAGCAAAAAAGATGTTATGAAAGAAATTGATAATTTTATAAAAGACCACAAAGATAACAAAGTTGATGATACTGCAAAGCAACAAATATTAGACAGTATTGTGTGCAAGTATATACATGAAGATGAAATATTTGTAGCAAGCGATTTAACTATGTGGCCTTGTTGTTTTTTATATGATAGTGCTTTTAAGAATCGCGAAGGTATCGTTGATAAGTTAAACCAATTTGAACCTGGCTGGAACAGTTTACGTAAACACAGTGTAAATGCTATAAAACATCATCCTTGGTATAAAAAATTATTACAAGAAAGTTGGGATCCTGATCATCCTTTACATTTCAATCGTTGTATTAAAACTTGTGCAAAAAACAAAGCATACCATAATGAAATAAACTACGTAGATAATTAGGTAAGTAGTTATATGAAACACGTTTCCGATACATTTTGTTTATTACCTTGGGTGCATCTAAGCACAAGACCAGATGGTAGTATGAGAGTTTGCTGCACAGCAAATGCTAGTTCAGTTGGACCTACCAATGACAAAGAGCACGGTGGGCAAGTTGGTATCCTGAAAGACGATGAAGGACGTCCTAACAATCTCAACGTAAGTGATTTCCAAACTGCTTGGAACAGTGATTATATGAAGAACGTTCGCAAGCAAATGCTTAACGGAGAAAAGCCTCCTAGTTGTCTTAAATGCTATAAAGAAGAAGCAGCAGGTCATCGTAGTAAGCGTATGTGGGAAACACACTACTGGAGTCAACGTGTTGATGTAGATAAGATACTACAAGAAACAAACGACGATGGCAGTGTTCCTCCTAACTTAGCATACATTGATTTGCGATTTGGCACCAAATGTCAACTTGCTTGTGTAATGTGTAGTCCACATGATAGTTCGGGTTGGATCAAAGATTACAAAGCAATATTTCCTGCTGTAAAAAATGAATCACTAAAAGAAATTATGCAGTGGGAAAACAAAGGCAGCACCAACGGTAGTAGCTATAATTGGCACAAGCAAAACCCTGTGTTCTGGCAGCAGTTTTATGAACAAATGCCTAGTATGCAGCAGATTTATTTTGCTGGTGGCGAAAGCCTTATTATTGAAGAACATTATGAAATACTAGAAGAAGCAATTCGTAGAGGTTTAGCAAAAGACTTGGAATTGCGTTACAACTCAAATGGTGTTGAATGGCGTGAAGATTTATTTGATCTTTGGAAAGAATTTAAGTTAGTACGTTTTCACTATTCTATAGATAGTATAAAAGAAATGAATGACTACATACGTTATCCAAGTAAGTGGAAACGTCAAGAAGAAGTGTTCCGTATACTAGATACACAAACCAGCGACAATGTAGAAGTTACTATTGCTTGTGCAGTGCAAGCTCTCAACATTCATTACTTGCCAGATTTTATACAATGGAAATTAGAGCAGCGTTATAAAAAAATAAACATGTGGCCATTTGGCGCAGGTGGCATCAGTCAACATTTTGTTTACTGGCCTGCACATCTAAACGTAAAAGTTTTGCCCAAATGGTTCAAAGAAAAAACTAGAGAAAAATACGAAGCATGGTATCCTTGGTGGGAACAAAATTGGGAACTTGGTATTCCTAGTTGGCACAAAGGAAAAGTTACATATGAACAATTCCGCAGTGCAGAGTATGGAATTAAAAGATTAGATGGCATCCTCAATTTTATGGATAGTGAGGATTGGAGCAGACGCTTGCCAGAAATGAAAGAATTTTTGGATTTGTGTGACAAGCAACGTGGCATTACATTTGCTGAAACATTTCCAGAAATGAAAGGAATATTTGATGCAGACATTTGAAATATTAAAAGAACGGTACAATGAACCAACGTTTGTTCAGACGTTTGAAAATTATCACAGTAAAAAATATCCTGATTTACACGATGTAAATGGATTACCAATACATTTTGATAAAACATTTTCAAGAATTGGTATTAGTTTAAGCGGCGGCGCCGACAGCACTATGTTGTTTTACATACTGTGTAAACTTATTGAAGATACAGGCAGTAAGTGTAAAATTATGCCTACTACAATGGTTAGATTTTATGACACAAAACCTTGGTTAGAAAAACCTGCCAAAGATGTATATGCTTGGATGAAAGAACGTTTTCCTGATATTATTTTAGAACACAATTGGGGATTTATTCCTCCAGAATTAGAAATAGTAAAAATGAAAAAATTAGGATTACGCCATCTTAATCAACAATATCCTACTGACTTAATGTACTGCGATGTTTTATCTACTGTAACTTATCACGAATATTTAATTAAAGCTAAGAAATTAGATTTTATATACAGCGGCACAACAATGAATCCACCAGAAAATTTTGATAATGCTCCGCAGTTTAGGACAGAGGAAGCATTACAAGTAAACGGCATAGACAATGTTGTAAACGCTACGGTAATTAATCCTTTTGCCCTAGTGCAAAAAGATTGGGTAATGGCACAGTATGAAAATTTCAAGTTACAAGAGTTATTGGATCTTACACGGAGTTGTGAAGCAGACACAAAAGTATTAGGTGAAATGTGGCTTTATATAGAAGATGAACAACCTCCTGCTTGTGGATACTGTTTCTTCTGTAAGGAACGTCAATGGGGCATAGATAACCAGGACAAATATTTGATAAAATGAGTTTACCATGCTACTATGCACTTGGAGGTATAAATTTCAAAAATGGATTTGTTACAAGTTGTCCACAGCAGAGTGATCAGTTAGTAATACTTGACAATGAATATATTCCAAGTAAATTTATAAACAGTGAAAATTTTAAGGATCACCGCAAACAATTAATGAGCGGAAGTTTTCCTCGTGGCTGCGACATGTGTGAACGTGTTGAATGTGCTAACAGTGGTGTTAGTATGCGACAGGAAGAATCTGTAAGTTTAGATTATTACAATGCAGATGGTAGCATTGATTTCTTAGGGTTACGCACAGCAGAAATACGTTTTAGTCATAGTTGTAATATGAGTTGTTTACATTGCAGTATGGTGTTTAGCAGTGGTTGGATGACCAAATTAAAACGCTATGAAAGTGACAACGAAGATAGGCAACATCAGTTGCATCAACTCACTGGTGCAATGCATAGGAAGTCTCCTGATGATGATTTAACAATGAGTATAAGCACAGAACGTGCTATAGAAATAGTTCAAGATCTTAATAATAATTTTCCTAACTTAGAACGTGTTGATTTTGCCGGCGGCGAAGTATTATATCAAAAACAATTCTTTCCTACATTAGAAAAATTAAGCGAACATCCTAATGCAGCAAATATGCTAATACTGTTTCATAGTAATTTTAATGCAGATTTTGATCCAGTAAAACTAAGTAATCTCTTGCAAAAATTTGGAAAAAGTATTATAATGATTAGTGTAGATGCAGGACCACGCATCTATCCTTATTTTAGGCAAGGTGACTGGAGCAAACTAAACGATAATATAAAAGCATTTAGAGCTGTAAATGATAAAACAGAAGTTAATTGTGTTTGCACAACAGGCACATATCAAGTTATGGAAATACAAGATACATTTGCAGGTTTACTTACACTTGACGTAGATTGGATAAACAGCAGTATTGTGTTTACACCTGATTACTTAAATCCTGCACTTATGTTGAGACATTTTGAAAAAGAAACGCTAAATGATTTTGAAGAAACAAAAAAATACATACTAAATTGCGATGTAAAGCGTACTAAAAAGATAAGCGCATTAGAAGCATTAGATAATATTAAAAAATATATCACTAATCATAAAACACAAGAAGCACACTGGGATGCATTCAAGGTTTACATAAGAAAAAGCGACAGTATATGGAAACAAGATTTTAATAACCATATACAAAATTATAAATTTGTCAATGGAGAAATAGTAAGAAATGTTTGAAACAAATAACAGCTATTACAAAAACATTGCAAATGATGTAATATTACACACTGTATCTCATCTTACAATCCCATTTGACAGTAAATGGCAAAGAGTTGGTGTAAATCTCAGTGGCGGTGCAGATAGTGCATTGCTTACATATTTACTGTGCAGTCTTATTCAGCGTTACAATCTAAATACAAAAGTTGATGTTATCACATATCAACGTTGTTGGGAAACAAGACCGTGGCAAGGGCATATTTCCATGCAAGTTTTTAACAAACTAAAAGACTTGTTTCCTTATATTATCGAAAATAGATACACAACATATATTCCGCCAGAATTAGAACACGGAGTAATTGGACCTATAATAAACGGTCGTAGTGGAGATCAAATTATTGTAGGAAGTTTTAACAAGTTTGCTGCATGGGAATACAACCTTGATGCTGTGTATAATGCAACAAGTAAAAACCCAGACGATTTACGTGAAGATCGTATGCCCAACAGAGACAAGGATGCAGAAGACGGAAATGTAACAGACCTTTGGTTTCACAGTAATAAAGTAAATTCAACATTTGTTCATCCGTTTAGATTTGTAAAAAAAGATTGGATAGTTGCGCAATATCATATACATGAAATTTTAGATTTGTACAAATTAACTCGTAGCTGTGAAGGCGATATAAATCATCACGATAATGTAAAAGAGGCTGTTCCTGATTTCAAACATTACAATGCAGGTATGTTAGTACCTGAGTGTAAGCAGTGTTGGTGGTGTGAAGAACGTGCTTGGGCTGAAAGTCAAGTGCAAAATGTAATAAAGGAAATAAATGAGTTTTGATACTATTGACCTACTAACAGGTAAAGTTTTTCAAATTACTTGGGATACAGGAAGACGCTGCAATTATGATTGTAGTTATTGTCCTGCCCATCGTCATGACAATTTTAGTAAACACGCTACATTAGAAGAATTAAAAAATAACGTTGATTTCTTATATGAATATACGGATTTGTATATGCAGTATAGAGATCACAAGGTTGCAAATTTTGGGTTTACAGGAGGAGAGCCAACAGTAAATCCTAACTTCATTCCTTTTGCTCAATACTTAAAAAACCAATACGAAGAAAAATATGCTGATCGTTGGGAAGCAGGATTTGCTCTTACCACCAACGGTGCTATGAGCGAAAAAATGGGTCAGGCAGTAATGGAAAATTTTGGCCATGCTACCGTGAGTTACCATGCAGAAAGTGATGATAAACTAAAACAGCAAGTCAAAGACAGAATATTGCAGTTTCATTATCAAGGTGGGTTGTATGAATTTACTGTAAGTGTAAATGTAATGTTCCATGCAGAGTATTTTGACGAGTGTGTTGAGCTTTGTGAGTTTTTGAAAGCACATGAAGTGGATTTTGTTCCAAGAGTGATTGGTGAAGAGCCTGATAGCCGTCCAACATTTGCACACAAATACAGTGATGAACAGTTAGCATGGATGAAAAATTACTGGAAACAAAAAAATGATGCTACCTATGCCAATAGTGCTGCTAGTGATGTAGTAAAAAATGCAAAAAAACTTGGCAACAGCATAGGAAGACCGTGTTGCGGCAGCAGAGACATGCTATTGACACTTGGAAATGAGAGTCGCAAAAGCAATTTTGTAGATTTTAGACAATTTCAAGGATGGAGTTGCAGCGTAAATTGGTTTTTCTTACATCTAGAACAGCAAACTGACAGCATCTATCACCATCAAACCTGTCAAGCTCGTTTTGATAACCGTAGAGGACCCATAGGCAAGCTCAGTGAAGGTAAAAAATTGATTGCTGAACTAAAAGATATGTTAGAAAACAACCGTATGCCGATAATTCAGTGTCCTAAACACACTTGTGGGTGTGGTCTTTGCGCACCAAAGAGTAAATTTGAAGACAAATTTTTAGAAACATTAGGCAATCACATAAACACAGGAGTATTACAGTCAAATGTGGAAACATAGATGTGTATTACCCTTTCATCACATGGCTATACGTCCTGACGGAGGTATTCGTCCTTGCTGTTACTTCAGAGAAGAAACTGTTCCAGACGATTTGAACACTGCGCATGCCGATCCTTTTAATCATCCTTTTATGATAGATGTGCGTGAGCGTATGCTCAAAGATGAATACATTGAAGGATGCAGTAAATGCTATGCTGACGAAGAAGCAAGCGGTAAAAGTATGCGTACTGACATGAATTCACCGTTTACAGAGTTTGGATTACCAAAGGAAAACAGAGGTGAAATACCAAAATTAACAAATTTAGATTTAGCATTTAGCAATGTGTGTAATAATAAGTGCAGGATGTGTGGTCCTGAATTAAGCACACAATGGTACAGTGATGCTAAGAAAATGAACTATGGGTTTGAACAGCGTGGTGTACTAGCTCGTAATAGTATTGTTGAAGATTATGATTTACAGGATTTACGTTTTATAAAATTACTTGGTGGTGAGCCACTTATGGAACAAGATAAGTTTATAAAATTACTAAACAAATGTAATTTGTCTGAACTTACTCTTTTGTTAGTTACAAATACAACACACAGGCCAAACGCTGAACTTACTGAATTGTTCAAACAATGTAAAAAGATGACCATAACATTTAGTATTGACAGTTACGGACCTATGAATGACTTTCTACGCAAAGGCAGTGATTGGAATCAAGTAGAAGAAAATGTAAAATGGTATAAAGAAACATTTGCAGGTTATCCTATAGATTTAAGTGTACATAGTATAGCAAGCATATACAACATAAATCAAATTGAAGAATTAATCATGTGGTGCCTGCGTAATAAATTATATCATAATTATGTTGTAGTCGATGGTCCTAACTGGATTATGCCAAGGCATATACCAGAACCTGTTAAACAAGAATTAATACCACAACTACAACGTCGAGCAGATAGTTATGGTCGTAATGGAAAAATATTCAAATTGCTTATAAGTGAACTAGAGCAGCAAGGTGATTTCGGCATGTTTATACGCAATGATATTAGATTAAATGGAATAAGAAAAGAGGATTGGAAAACACTCAATCCGTGGTTATGGCGTAAAGTACAAAAATTTATTGTACCAGAGATATTATAATGTATTTAGATATAAGTGAAATAAACAAAATACAAATAGATCACACCAGCAGATGTAACTGTATGTGTCCTCAATGTGCAAGGGTTGTAGATGGTAAAATAGTTAATCCTAGTATGCCAATTGCAGATTTAACATTAGATGATTACAAAATACTCTTAGAACCATTTGATAATAATATCCAATTGTTTCATTGTGGTAATTATGGTGATGCTCTAGTAAGTCCAACTTGGGACGAAACATTTGATTACAGTTTAACAAAAGCAAAAAAGATACGCATTGCAACAAACGGCAGTATGCGCTCTGCTGATTGGTGGCGTGAACTTGCACAAAAAGGTGGCAATAAAGTAAATGTTATTTTTAGTGTTGATGGATTAGCTGACACAAATCATTTGTATCGTGTAGGAAGCAATTTTGATAAAATAATGGAAAATGCACAAGCATACATCAATGCTGGTGGACATGCAGAATGGGCATTTATAGAGTTCAAACACAATTATCATCAAATTGAAGAAGCAGAGCGTATAGCAAAAGAAATGGGTTTTGTAAAATTCAGTGCAAAGTATACAGCTCGATTTGCTGACCAAGATCAAAAAGCAACCGAAACACGCAAAGGTAATACAGTAGAAGAAAAAGAAAATCAAAACACACAAGATAAGATTGATATACGTAAAAAATATAAAACGTTTGACGAATATGTTGAAAATGCACCTATTACTTGTAAGTACAAAAGAGACAAAACAGTATTTGTAGATATGTGTATGAAACTGTGGCCTTGTTGTTGGCTAGGGGCACCTGAATATTTCCATAGGCCAACACAACAAACAAAAAGTTTTGATCATTTATTTGACTTGTATGGAAAAGATTTTAATGATATGAGAAAACACGGCTGGAGTGTTTTTGAACATGACTTTTTCCAAACATATCTAGATAGGTCTTGGAATAATCAAGACGATACATATAAAAGAATATATACTTGTGGAAGAACCTGTGGCGACAAGTTTGAATTCAGCAGCGGTCACGGAAAAAATATTAAAAGTGAGAAATTAAATGTCTAATAAAGCCTGGTGTCCATTACCTTGGTTAGGTCTGAATGTAAGAAACAACGGAGATGTTAGAGTTTGCTGTAATGCTAACGTAAGTGTCAATCAAGGTTTGATTGCAAAAAAAGATGGTACCTATTATAACTTAGGTAAAGATAGTATACAAGATTTTAGAAATGCTGATTTAATGAAACAAATAAGAGTCAGTATGCTCAAAGGTGAATATCACGAAAGTTGTATACGTTGCAAACGTGAAGTAGAATCAGGTATGGAAAGCCGTGCTGATTGGGAACGTGCTATATGGCATCATAGACTCACTGAACAAAAAGCAAAAGAAATAACACAAGAAGATGGCACAATTGATACAGATGAAAATCCGATCAAATACATGGATTTGCGTTTTGGTAATTTGTGCAATCTAAAATGTCGCATGTGTGGACCTACTGACAGTAATATGTGGTATGAAGATACTGTTAAACTTTGGGGAGCGCAATATACCGACAGCGGCCAAAAAATTAAATTAATAAAAAATGCTAAAGGCAAACACCAACCAGATGTTGATATTTACAGTTGGTATGAAAATCCTATGTTCTGGAAAGATCTAGAAGCAGAAATTCCTGTAGTTGAAAGACTGTACATTGTTGGTGGAGAACCTTTAATGATAGACCAGCACTATGAATTCTTACAAAAATGTATTGATGCCGGCCGTGCTGATAAAATTATAATTGAATACAATACCAATATTACAAACATACCAGAACGTGCTTGGAATATTTGGAAACATTTTGAACGTGTACAAATAGGCATGAGTGTTGATGCTGTAGGTCCTATAAATGATTACATACGCAATCCAAGCAAATGGTATAAGATTGAAGAAAACATGCGTAAACTAGATGCTGCCGAAGGCGAGTTTAAGATATGGTGGGCAGCAACTATACAGGCATATAATTTATTACACTTACCTGAAATGATGATGTGGAAAATACAGCAAAACTTCAAACGTATAAATGTAGAAGTTAAACACAAAAGCGTTATAAGTCCTCATCCTTTACATAATCCAAAGTTTTTGAATATCAAAATATTTCCAAAAGAAAGCAAACAATGGATTGAAAATTATTTTGAAGAATGGAAAACAAAAGCCGAAACTGAAATAACTGATAATCTAAATAGAAAACATTTTTGTAAAATTTTAGATACTTACATAAAATATATGTGGGCAGAAGATTACAGTAATGAATTAGAAAAGTTTTGGCACTATACAAAAACACTTGATCAAAGTCGCAAAGAAAATCTAAAGGATGTATCTCCAAAAACTTGGGAATTGCTTTTGGGAGACAAATATGCATGATACGTATTGTAAGCGCAGCAAATATGAATTAATATTACGCAGCTTCAATCATGATGTTGAAGCAGCATTATGTTGTAAAACGCAACGTCCAGTAAGTTTGTTTGACAAAGACAAATTAGAGCAAATAAAAATAGACTTAGATAATGGTATAAAAAGTCTAAACTGTGGAGTATGTTGGCGTGCAGAAGCCAAAGGTGAATTGTCATGGAGACAAATAGGCAATGAATTAGAAATACCCGGCAAAAGCATTGAAATTTATTTTGATAATACATGCGATCAGGCCTGTATATATTGTAGTCCAAAATATAGTAGCAAATGGGTACAAGAAATAAAATATGCTACTGAAGAAAACAACAAATTTTTAACTAAAATTATCAATGACAAAAGTTTTGAACCTACGCCAAAACAAAATCATAAACAAGCTATAATGCACGAAGTATATGAAGCTGGAAGAACTGCCGATGACAATGACAGTGTTGCAATAATATTGTTAGGCGGCGAGCCTTTAATGTCTAAACAATTTTCAAAAGTAAACTTGTTAGAAGAAATTGTTACAACTTTTTATAAGGATGCAAAAGACAGTGTGCAATTATACGTTACACTTGTTACTAATGCAAATACCAGTGATGCTATAATTGATGCTACAATAGAAACAGCAAATAAATTACTAGAAGATTATCCACAATTAGATTTAGTAGCACAACTTAGTATAGAGTCAACAGGAGCAAATGCTGAGTACGTGAGATATGGACTTGATTACACTCAATTTCAAAAAAATCTGATAAAGTATTTTCAGAGTAATATAAAAATAGGATTTAGTATGGCGATCAATACTGTATCATATTTTGACACTGCTAATTTTATGCAATATGTAATTGATACATGTAATAAACACGATCCTCTTGCAAGAACATTTTTTAATTTTAATATTGTAGATTTTCCTGAATTTTTAAGTATAAAAACTTTACCTAAAGATTATGAATATATTTTAGATCAATGCCAAAAGATATGTGAAAAAAGTTACAACAGTTTTTATGATGTGCATTTTTACAATAAAATTTTACAACAAATTGAACATGCACGTAAAAAATTAGGATTAAAAGTAGATCCAAAACTGTATACTTTGGCGGGTAATTATTTTGATTATATAAAGAATTATCGTCATTTAGATTTGCACGATGTAAACGATGAATTGTGTAGGATTATTGGGTATGAATGATCATGACGATTGGTTACACGATGGTAGTTTTATTGAAAGAAAAGAAATTGCAGATGATGATCATCTAATGCATTGTCTTAGGTGTAAAAAAGAACTTTGGATAGATTTTACAAATAATGTCGTTAAGCCTTGTAAATTCAGTGCAGGCATTGACATAAAAAATTATGATGAGTTTTTTCAGTATATCAAAGATATAAACAATGATATAAAAAGACCAGAATGTAATTATTGTCATGAAAAGGATCCTGAATTTAGATTACTAGGAAATGCTCTATGGTTAAGACCAGGTCACGGAAATTCACATACAGAAATTGTATTAAGTGATGATTTTGATGAAGATATTTTAACAAGATATGTAACCTACATTGCAGAAGATTATCACAAATTTGCTTGTATTTGTATTGCAGGATACGAGCCAGGATACAAAATTATAGAACAAAATCATGTAGAGTTAATTGCAAAACCTTTTTTTGCTGCAAACAAATTAAAATTTAGACGTCTTAGGTATGATTTCAAAACCAAGTTGGATTTTTCTGTACAAAGAGCAAGACAAATTGCATTTTATTTGAAGAAAATGCAAAAAAGATATCCAAGAATTGACTTTAGTATTCAACCTGAAAATTATGCAGAAGATGGATTTGTTGAAAAAATGAATGTATTTGTATATGGTGGATTTGAAATAACAACAAATACCGACGAAGTAAATCAACAATTATTTAAGATATACGGTCGTCGTGATAATATTAAACTACCGCCCGGATTTGAATATATCTGAAAATTGAGGATAACTTTCAACAAAGTTTTGTCCTCTATACTTGTCAGTACCTTCTATATACTTTTGTAATTGCGGTAATAAATTACTGTCATCTTTGCTATTCATAAAATTCTTTATGTATTCTAGTGCATTATTAATTTTTACGTTT
>Ga0255778_10002491_pt1 | contig 15875 bp, 22 predicted proteins | sample 071ome_31_FD_179976 | JGI IMG/M metagenome (GOLD analysis project Ga0255778, IMG submission 179976) | Coastal salt marsh microbial communities from the Groves Creek Marsh, Skidaway Island, Georgia - 071405CT metaG (version 2) | ecosystem: Environmental > Aquatic > Marine > Intertidal zone >...
CCGTACCACTAAACAATATATTAGAACGCAAATAGGCAACGACCTCCGATACCCAAATACGATACTCGGAAGAATCCTGATACGAAATCTCCAAGCCAAGATCAGACAAGACCTGCGAAATACGATAAACGGATTCACCAAGAACATCCGCCAACTCCTGTATCGTCTTGTATTTCCCATCCTCCCAAACAGACAAAACCTGATTTATTAACCGATCCTCCACAACAGGAAAATCCCAATCCCAATGAGATACCCTCTGTTGAATCAGACTCAAACCCCACCGACTCCAAGAATTACCCCGCGCTGTCTTGAACCCAATCTCCTCCCAATAATCCATCACCTGCCCAACTCCTAGACAATGAGCTTCCTCTATCGCCTCCCGCCACTTGGCATACACATCCTCGTACCAAGAAAGAGTGTCACTCGGTATCACACCATTGTCTTTCTTCAACCCCTTGTAGTCAAACCCCACCTTGCGAAATAACCCAATGAGAGTTCCCCTCGTTAACACCTTCCCCGTTGAAGAACAAAAACCCAAATCATTCAAATGAACAACTAGATCATCCATGTTCTCAAACGAACAAGACTCTATCTCCGAAAGCATCTCCTCTATGTCTCTCTCCCATACATCAGAGAGCTTCTTCTCTACACTCGGTATCCGATTGCCCACCTCTGTCATTGTACATTTCATACACTTTCTCAAAGCCGCCACACTATACAGACGACCTATCCCTATCAATAAATCCCACCGCCTATTCTTCTTCAAGAGAGTACGAACCCTAGAAAGAGACAACGAATCACCAAAGACATCTACCATATGAACCTTACGAAAATGAACGGCAGATTCACAATGAGATAAGAAATCCGACAACCATGTTTCTCGCTTACGAGATACAAGAGAAGAAAGAGAGATACCCCCCTCTCGAATCTCATAGCCACAAAGAGATAAGGCTTCCTCATAACTAGAAACAGACAAGGACATTCCATACATACAAGGATGAAACCAAGATAGGAAATCCTCTACGACATCAAAAGAATTACCTTGATAATTATTCCGATGAGATATCAAACCCTCCCTGTTTATTGAACCCTCTCCACGATAATGGTAGGACAAGATCGCATCGTCTATCTCCCTACTCGTCACTATATTTGATGCCATATATACTCTCCTTATATATACACATATACCCACATTACACCCAATGCCGATCCCTGCACAAATGCGATAGGAAATGCGATGACACAGAACCTTGTACGCAAGATACGGGGTTTCTGTGTCGTTCGAGAACCTCAACCCCGTATCAGACTCATATTGAAATCGAAATCAAAAATTTCTCAGATTGTGTGGCACTAACAGGTACATAATTTACACTTTGAGGTACAAGATTGACGCTAACGAGGTACGCTTTCGACACTTTGAGGTACAAGATCAACACTAACAGGTACGCAATTGACAGTTATTAGGTACATAGAGGTACGCTTTCATTCCTTGGAAAAAAAGAGGGAGGAGAACCATTTCTGATCCTTCTCCCTCTTTGATTGTGTTCTTAGGATTAGAACACAATGGATTCAATCCACTCCATCACCTTTGGGTCTTTCTCCTCAATTTTTTTCTCTAGCCATTTTGTGAGATGTCGTGTTGGTGCATATCCTTTTCCGATACTCCAACCCGCACATTCAGGGTGAGTATTGTAGCCCCACATCTTGTATGCCATCTCTTGTTGTTTCAAGTTGAAAGCAAGGTCGTGGTATCTGTTCTTCCCATTGACGATCTCATACTTGTCTTGATCGATATGGCAAAGTTCGTGCAGGAGAGTGACGAGAGAAGCTGCTATGTTAGTGTGTGCCAACATCATCTCTACTTTCCAATCGCCATAGGCACGACCCGTTGAATAGTTTTTGAAAGTGCTTCTCGTGTAAGAGATAATCCTATTCTTTTCCCTGCGAGTGAGTGTGTCACTTGACCTCATAGCGGTAGAGGTTCTATCCCACAACTGCTTTAATCGTCTAGGATTATTCCATCCTGACATTCGACACATAATGGATGCTGCAAACATTAAGTTCGGAGTAGTTCCATCAAGGTCATAACGGTATCTTGCGATTTGCATCCAAGTCCGAGTTGTCTTGCGAGGTTTGGCGTTCGCTTTTTTCTTAGCGAGTGTTCCCTCTTTCTTCTTTTTCTTATTGAGATCTGCGGGAGAGATTCTCTCAACGAGTCGCCCTGCCTTTTCAGAGCAAGGGAAGCAGTATCTCACAATGTCGTCTTTTCTCGGTCTTTGCAAACCGAGTTTTCCCACATTACATTGTGGGCAGACCCATCGTTTCTTTTTGGTTTTCGCCATGCTGAACCTCCTATATTAATTGTCCTGACACTATATATACGGATCAAGAAAGGTCGGATCTACGCCCTCTACTCCTTGGAAAAAAAGAGGGGAACAGTCTCATTATCTGTTCCCCCTAAACATATCAGAGATGGGATTTCTCTATTCGTATAAGTCTGTTCGCACAACGAGGTATTGATGGAAACTCACAGGAGTGATTTCTTTGATCTTGTCGATGCCGTATCTTGTACCAACGAGGCATCCATTCATTTTTTGAAAGCTCTCTCCAATGTGAGGATAGGCATAGATGCCGTTCTCATTCAATGAATTGAGTATGTTCATAAAGAATTTGGCGTTCGCTTCTTTCTTATATTGTTCCATTGTCTTTCTCCTGTGGGATGATTGGTGTAATAAGTTCTTCGGAGTTTTCTTCGTAGTCGTCACAGCCAAGTGCTCTCGCCATCGCGTCTGCCGCCTCCTCCACGACTCGATCTATTTCTTCGAGGGTCGCACCCTCTTTCAGGAGATCGAGGACATCATCGAGGACATGGAAATAAGCCGCATCAATTAATCGTGCCGCGAGTTTTGGATCTATTGTGTATTTCATTTGTATTCTCCTATTGTATGTACCAAAGTGAGTTGTAATTCTGATCGTTACCAATCGTAGTATCCCATGTGTTTCAGATGTCGTCTGATTGCTCTTTTCATAGTGTTCTCCTATTTGTTGTGTTTTGTGATTTTGTAGAATTCCCCTGCCTCGTAGAGTCTGAAAAATTCAATGATGTTGTAGTTGATGTCTTTCAAGTGGTATGTCCATTTGTGTGGGCGATAATCGACCGTTCTCCAAGTTGTGACGGATTTGGTCTTGTGTCCAAAGTGTTTGATCCATTTCATATATGCAATCGCTGGCTTAACCAACAAGGGCTTGGCACCATTGAATGAAACACCCCACTCATAATAAATGAGAGCTCTTACGGAAAAGGTGACCTCAAACTCAACTCCCTTGAATGTAAATCGAATGGGTTCTAATGTAGAGTCGGTTCTAGGCTCTGTGAGTCCTGATAGGTATTCAATGAATGTATCAATCGTCATAATGCACCTCCAAAATGTAAAATAAAAAACCCCTTGTCAGACAAGGGGTTTGGAAAGGAAAGGGGAAAGAGAAGGACTACTTATTGAGAAGTGCCAACTCCTTAGCATGGTCAGGATGGTCAGGATTATTGACCGCCTCCTCCCAACGGATTTCATCAGCCTCAATGGCATCTGCCGCACGATCTCTGAAATCCTCGATTTCGCCAACAGCGATATCTTCATCATCGGGATGTTCAGGAGTATGCTTGGCAATATAGTCATCCAAGAAATCAATGTCCGCCGCAAGAAGCCCTTTCGATTTAATGTAGCGAAGAACCTCAACGGGTTTGGAATTAAGATTGATGGTTTCGGGAGGGGCGACATCAAAGCCAGCCCAAAAAGTTTCAAAGTCCATAAGACCTCCTATGGGGTTGAGAAAAAGAACATAGTATTGCTACCAATATATATACGGAACAAGATCAAAACGATCTACGCCCCCTTTACTTGAACACTTGCAGATTGCCGATGGTGAAGCAATTCTCGCAGGTGATCATTTCTTTGAGCCCCCGATCGAATTGTCCATCGTCATAGATTTTTTTGGCACCGAGCCATTCAGATGGTTGAGAAGAATTGGAGAGCCACAAGATTTGGTATCCCGTTTTTGAAATGGTCACCTTGCAGAGCACTTGCATTGTCTTTGGATCGCATCCATTGAGAAAGCCCTTTGCGGCACGAACACACAATGTGTTCGTACGAAAGAGCTCAAAGGAAACACCCGAACCCATATCGACTACCTTTCGGAGAGCCTCGATGGTTTGTAGGATGTCCGAACAGGGGAGAGAGGTAAGAGACATCATCGGTCACCTCCCATACATTCACGATAGAGTTCAAATCGTCTATTGTCTTGATTGTACTCGTTCATGTGTTCTGTGCCAGCGTGAGCCATACACGAATCGTGCAGATTCCATATCTCTGTATCTCGCTTGTCTAGGTACGAGTACCATAGAAACATTCCCATACAGAATAGGAAAGTGCCAAAGGCGATGTCCCAATTGATTGTTTTCATATTGCACCTCATTTGTGGGGTTTGCCTCGACAACCGAAAGGATTGCGAGAGGGTTTGTAGATGATTTCAAGTGTTTCAGGATTGATCTTGGACTCGCACCACGCAAGCCCATTGGGTGTCAATGAGAACATGTAGTCCTCATTGGGAAAGTCGGAGAGAGGTAGCCAAGAACCACACCACCAAACGACCTCTTGTGTGTTGTAGTAGGCAGGATCTTTGAAATTGATTTCGTCCTTGTGCCAACCCAACATTCTGAATTGCTTTCTCAGCTGATCGGACATTGGCTTGGATACCTTTGTGACCAACCCTCTCGCCAATAGTGATGTGAGAGGGTTGGTATTTGGGGGAGTGTCACTTTCGGGATCGTATATGTCCTTTGGGAAATCCTGACCTTGCAGATAGAATTTCCGTAGCAGCCTGTGTTGGATTTTCGACATTGGACGAATAGGCATATCAATCTCTCCTAGATACAAGAAAACCCCCCTCAATCAGAAAGCCCGATTGAGGGGGAGTGGGAAGGGCGACCTCCTTAGAGGTCTACCAATTCCCCGTCACCGATGTGAGAGGTGTCACCCATGTCGATGATACCGCCTTGCAAGTGAGGATTGACAAGTCGTTGCAAGTCACCACGAGTCGTACCCTCAACAGAGCGAAGAACAGTCTTGAAACCTCGCTTGAGAACATCAGAACCAACCTTGCCTTTCTTGTCAAGGTCTCGCTTGGCGTAGATTGCGGTTGATTTCATCCAAGCGACCAACTCTCTGTGTCCAAACTCCATATCAATGCCACCCATTTCGGAAACGATTGCCTTGCGGATAGCCTTGCTACACTTTTCAACTTGCTCCCACAGAGAATCCCCACCATGACGAGCCAAGATTGGGAAGCGATCAACCAAGATAGGCTTTTCATCATTCCAATCAAGAGTGGTGTATTCAAACTTGAAAGTGAAGCGAGACATGATAGAGGCATCGACCACTCTTGAAGAAGCATAGCGACCACCCGTAGAGCCGTTCCCCGCAGAGTTTGCTGTGGCAACGATACGAGTGCCTTTCAACACTTTCTCAACACCGCCATCAGGAGTAGCGATACGACCTGACACAGAGTCAATGATCATCCGAAGGTGCTCACCTTGTTCTTCTGTCATACGATCCACATCGGTGAGGATAATGAGGTAGGGAACACGCTCGCCATCGTCAGTCACATAGCCGTCGCGGAGGGCTTTCAGAAGTTTACCCTCTTTGTAGTAAGTGCCTTTCTCACCAATCTCGTGAGAGTAGAGGAACTTGCTGACATCAACATCAGGATTGATTTGAACCATAAGACAAGGAGTGCGTGTCTTGTAAGACCACGCCTGAAAACAAGCATCCTTACCCGTTCCAGCAGGACCGTGAACATAGATAGGAGCATCATCACCCTCCAAGTGAAGGAACACATCCTCGACATTCTCGGATTGCTCACCGTACTTGGGAGGGGTGTAGAAAGGAACAGGAGGGGCACAGACAGAGAGAGGAACATTGGTATGAACCTTGAAGTCCGTACCCGCAAACTCGATTGTCAAGTCCTCAAGTTTCGGTGGCAAGGTACGAGCCTTGCGGCGTGCAGAGAATTTTTCAAGAGCCTCTTTTGAAGCCGTTGCCGCACCCTCGTGTTTTGCAAGGTATTCCTCAACAGTGAGTCCATGCTCAGACATAAGGTGAGTACCGAGCCAATGTGACTTGAAGCCACACTCGCGGCAAACGGGAAGAAGATTTGTTGTTGTCATAACGACCTCCGATTGGTTGATTGAATGAATGAATGAAAGTGCCAAAAGATTGAGAATTAACTCTCAACCCCCTGACACTATATATACGGATCAAGAACGAAACGATCTACACCCCCCCTCAAAGGGAGGGGCAAGATTTCAAGAAGCCTTGACTTTTCGACCACGACTCTTTTCAGAGGGATCGAAAACATCTTTCAGTTTCTCAAGAAGCATCGCTGGCAACTCGTTCATATTTGGACAATAGACACTATCCTCATATTCCTTGATGACACTCTCAGTTCCATATCCGAGCCCAACACCAATGATAGCGATACCAGCCTCACGAGCCAATCTGATTTGACGCTTGATAACAGGGCGGTGTCCATAGTCACTATCCCCGTCCGTAAGTACGAACATCACTCGGTGGGCTTCTGTTCGTTCAGAGAGCCCCTCAAGTCCGTATTGGATACCGTCCGCCGTTGGAGTGTAATTCTTTGCACTCAAACGACCGAAACGATCCTTGACCGAGTTGAAACGCTCTCCGTATTCCATAAACACATCAATGTTCACAGAGTTAGAACGATGAGCACCCGCAACAGCGGAATGACGAGTACCACCCGTTGTGTAGCCAATGACCTCACATGTGCCGCCAATGTCAGAGATAGCACTTGCCAAAGCCAACATACCCATTTGGGTAGCGACCAACTTGTCACTCATAGAACCTGATTGATCGACCACAATGCTACAAGCGATTGAGGTGTCTAGTCGATCACTCTTTCTCTTATAGGCTCGTTGTACTTTCTTTCCTGACTTGATAGCACCCCAAGTTTGGGCATATCGTCTCTCAGAGAGAGAACGACCCGTACGAGTACCATGTCGGATAGCGACCGTTTCAAGTCCTCTCACAAGTCGTTGCAGACCGTTTCGGAGAGGTGCGGTGATACTTGCACTCGCTTGGAGAATGTCAGCATTGAGAGGCTCACCCTCCATAGAATAGGGACGAACCTTTGTGATCTTGTCTTTACTCGTAGAAACAGGATTGTAAGCAGCCTCACCCTCCCGAACATCTTCAGAGAGAACCTTTTCTTTTTCTTCGGTAGCGACCTCTTGAACAACATCGTCCTTATCTTTCAAGCCGCCATCACCTCCGTTCATAATCTCATTGACTATGTCGCCAGCGATGTCCTTGAAATCCTCCATTGAAGTTCCACCCTCGTCAGAGCCCTCCGTTTTGGAATCGCCACCCGTTGTGCCACCCTCATTTGAGTTGTCACAAGGATTGGATTTGGTATCACCACTCTCACCACCTTGATCCCCGTTGGTATCGGGATTGTTGGCATTGGGAGTATTGTCACCCTTGTCCTTGTCACCCTTGCCTTTCTCATTTCCTGTAGGAATGAGAGAAAGCAAGGTATTCATTGTCATAAATTTTGCCATGATTGACCTCCTATATCATCAACACTATATATACGGATGAAGAACCGATTGATCTACACCCCCCTCGAATGAGAGGGGTTTCGACCAAGCCTAGCATCTTTCAACCTCAACATCTTGAGTACCATCCGCCTTGACAGCGCCAGCGTATGTCACTCGTACCTTGACACCTTGAAACATAGCCTCGTCACCGACCTTGAAAACAGGTGGCTTATTGGAGTTTCCTCCGCCGTTGCTATCGTCAGAGTCACCGTTGTCACCAGCATCGTCACCAGCACTATCTCCGCCACTCTCACCATCGGTATCAGAGGTGTCATCACCACTTTCTCCACCGCCATCGCCTTCGTTGGTGTCGGTATCGTCAGAGGGCTCGCCACTCTCACCACCGCTTCCCTCGCCACCGCCGTTGGTGTCGTTTGGATCGCCCATGTCCTCAAACTCAGGGCTTTCACCTTTTGGAGCACTCCCACCATCACCCTCAGCACTATCGTCAATGTCGATGATTTGAGTGTGACCGCAAGAGCGACAAACCAACATCGCCTTGCCCTTGACCTTGCGACCGTAGTCGTCATAGACACCACGAATAACAAGGTTCTTTGGAGAAGCCCCACACTTAGGACAAGGATCGTACTTGCTTTCCCCACCATCGCCATTCTCAGGCTCATCAGGGGTATCTCCAGCCAATTCCGCAATCACTCCAATGACACTCATAGCAATTCGGAATGAGCCCAAATCATCATCGTGGTCAAGGTTGATTGCTTCTTTCAAGAGAGGAGTGAGAGGACCTTTGACGACCATATCCCATTCCTTTGAGAACTCTTTGTAGAACGCGATTGCCTTGCGACCCAACTCGGTATTGTATCCAAGACCGATATCTCGGAAAGCACCGCCGACAATAGAGAGAGGAGTCGCTTTCTCTCGCAACTCGTCAATCTTGTCGTCATCTTTCCCTTCCATTTGGAGAATGAGATCTTGAAGATCGGCAAGTTGTGTGTGAGTATTTGCGAAATCCGCTCGGAGATTTCTCTCAATGTGAATGTCCTCAACCAAGTTGATCCATTGTAGCAACAAGCCCACATATTTAGACCAATCTTTCACAACAGCCCAACGGGGAGCAACGATTGCCCACATTTCATCAGGGTCAAGATCTCGCTGACAAGTGTATAACTTGTGACCTGACTCGTGGATAACTCCACCGTCGAGAGCACAAGCCAATCGCTTGGACACCTTTTCAGGGGTTTCCATAACGACCATTCGCTCTTTTGGATTGGTATCCACTCGATCACCATGTCCTGTGACCAACCAACGATTGTTGGCAGAGTCACACCATCTTCTCACATCATCAAAGGTGGGCATCGCCTTGCCGTTGTATTTGGCAAAGTTGCACATTTCAACAACAAACTTGTTGATTGTGAAACGAGCGACACAATAGAAAGATGTTCCATGACTCTCAACGGGGAGATTGACACCCAATGACTTTGCGGTCAAGTGGTGAGAACGACGCCACCATGCACCGTTCATTGTTTTGTCTGAATTTCTCATATCAAAGCCTCCGAATAATAGGTTGTGTTTTCTGACACTATATATACGGAACAAGGATGATTTGATCTACACCCCCCTCTTTTGTTTCTCCTTATATATATAGGGCTAATTTTTGCCTCCTTGAATAACGGTCAAAGTGGGACTTGGCGATTCCCTTTCTATCTCGTCTAGTGCATCTATATGAGCCTGCAGAGCTTCTGCCCTTGATAGACCCCTTGCCCTTGCCCTGCCAATTGTAATTGTCCTGTGCAATCGAATCGCTTGGTTTTCATCAAGGTGACCCAATAGGTGTAGTATGACGCCTTGTAGAGGCACCGAGATATCTTCCCCTGTTAAGGTATTGTCGAAAGCATGCCAGGCCTCGCACGCATCTATATTATGTGCGAGAACCATTCTCTTTGTGTATTCCCAAATCTCCCATAGTGGTGTATTCGAGAAGAACAGTTCCATTTCTTCTACCAACGCACTGTGATTGTATGTTTTATGGACAGACATCATATCAACTCCTTATGGTATGTGATGTCTGATAGAATACCCAAATTCTCTCTCTATCTGATCGTTGCCTTTCAAGATATGTCGATATGATCGGTTCAAGGAGTGCTTTTCGGTATTAGAGAAATGGGGGGGTGTAGATCGTTTTATTCTTGATCCGTATATATAGTGTTCAAGGAGTAATGATGAAATTATTTGCATTTGCGCTGGCTCTTACAATGGTTTATAGGACGGTTCCTAGAAAGCCAAAATTCTTTATCAACCACAATCCCACTACTCACACAATGGAGGTCAATTATGACTACTAATAAATTGTCAATCTCAAAACTCAAGCCAATTCTAACGGCACATATCTTTCCCGCTTTGAACACTCATTTCACTATGGACGAGGTTCTCGCTACCACAATGACCCATCTTGGTGTCAAGGACGAGCGAGAATGGGGTGTTCAAGTGTACAACGGTGTTGAGAAATGCACTTGGTTCAGATACAATGTTCGCCGCGCCACATCGAATATGGCACTTGATGGTACCGTTATCACTCGTGATGGCACCAAGAAAAATTGCTATGTGAAAGTTGGGGCGGAAACCCTTGTTGAAACTCCCGTTGTTGAAACTCCCGTTGTTGAAACAGTCGAGGAAATCACTCCTGTTGTTGAGGAAACTCTCACAGAAGAAACCCTAGAGGATATGGACTCTCTACTTGACGATATCTTTGACGATGTGAAACCCGTCATTGAGGTCGGTGGCGGTGAAACATTCGAGTTGCCCACTCCTCCTGAGGATACAAGTGGCTTGGATGAACACCTTGTAGAAACTCTCAAAGAGATAACGGGTTGCTATGGGTACTACTCTGCTCGTGCTACCAAGTGCAAGGAATGTCCTCTCGCTCACCACTGTGCGAAATCTCTCGGTGATGTGATGAACGAAATCTCAAAAACCCTTTTGGCATAGGAGGTGCGATATGATCTATTTTGACAGCCCAATCTTCTCTAATTGTTCCAATCGGGATAAGATGGACAACACAATTTGTTTTGACATTGTGTCTTTCATTCACCTTGTTCGCCTCAATCTCCCTTGTGCTTTGGTTGGCGGGGACGCAAAGGAGTTTGGGAGATATTCAAATTATCTGACGAGAATCGGATCGAGTTATTACCCGTCTGCCTTTTGGTATATCCCAAAGAAGAATGAGGTGATGGTGCGATTGTACAAGCCCGATAAGGAGAGTGGGTATCCTGAAATGACATTGGGATACGACATTGATCTTCCTGATAATTGGAACTTGCTTCTCTCATTGTTGAAGAACAATAAATTGTTGTTCTCTCCACCTCCCTTAATGGAAGCAGCCCCTTTCAAGTTGACTTCTATCAAACGAGTAGAGGATGGCTTTGAGGTCAAGGGGGTTGCCAATGGGCATCAAGTTGATGGGATATATACAGAGGAAAGAGTCGCACAATTTGTGGGAGGCTTTCCTCGAATGTTCGCACCGACAGATGATTTCAAGGGGAAAGCAAAGAGTGTTCTCTCTGCAACGGATCTACCCTTTGATGTTTATTAGGGTGTAGATCAAACGATTCTTGATCCGTATAAGTAGTGTCAGAGATGGCACTACTTCTTTTTTTTTGCATGGAGGTCATTATGGCTAACAAAATCTTTCGCATCACCATTGATGGTCGTGCTTATTGGGCGAAATACTACAACAAAAAAACCGCAAAGACATTGGGAAAAACGGCAGGGTGGGAGATCGCCCTCCCCAATTGTTTGCGATGGTTCGATGACACCATCGGTGGAATGAAGCGGGATGTCTTGCGAGATTATCCGACAGCAACTTTCACAAAAGTTCGATAACTTTGTCCGACTTTGATCACTAGGCTTCGTTTTGTCTGTATATAGATAGAACGAAGCCTTTTTTTTATATATAGGAGAATACTATGAGTACCAATCATCTTCAAACAAACCTCTCAGGAAATGAAATGCTTCGAGGGTTCGCGGCGATGGCTCAGAACAATATTTCGGTTGATAGCACCTCTGCCCTCGAAAACCTGCAGCTCTTTGCCAACCCTATTCTTCGCAAGGTCTTACGACCCACCTCGATGCCCTCCAATTTGAAATACTTTGAGGGGATCATTTCGCACTCAAAGGGATTTCAAGAGGTGATGGCATCTCTCCGAAAGCAAATCACACCTCTCACAAATGTGAAAGAAAGACAAGATGTCTATTACGAGGCGTTGTTTTATCGAAAGAGTGTCGAGGAGGTCTTTGGGATTGATCTACTAGAGGACACAACAATGACGGCTCTGATGTATTCCCGCTGGTACAATGGGCAACAGAGAGTCTATGTTGTAGAACAAGACTTGTACGATGGAATTTCTGTTTCGCAGGAATCGGAGGAGAAACTCCAACCGATATTCCCAATCTCTCAAGAGATCGGAGCCTGTACCGAGAAACTGACGAAACTCTATTATCTCTGTGATGGAAATATTGAGGCTCCTGCCTATCGTGATATGGGAAACAAGATCCAACAACTCGAAAACAAGATATTTGAGTGCGACGCTTGGAAAGTGGAAAATCTCCCACCTCTCAAAGAGAATGAACTAGAGCCCACGATGGTCATTCTACCAAATGGTAGAACCCTACTTGTCTGTGGCGGCAAGCCGAAAGACTTGTCTGAATGTTTTGGCAAGGCATGGAAACATCGTATGCACCACAAATCTTCTCGGTTTATGGATCGCTTGCTCTTTCAGATGATGATCAATGCTCACACATTGATGCAGCAACTCAATAGTGGCTTCTTTGTGGCACAGTTGAACACCTTTGAGGGCTTTGGGCATGGGACAGATAAATCCTTTTCGGGTTCGACCATCTATGTCAATTACGGCATTGAAATGATGAAGCACACATATTTTGAGTACCAACCAATGATTGAGTTTTGGTTGGATGCTCGCAAGTCCGCAAGGGAAGCCTTGAACTTTATCTCAGCTCTCCAACATCCTAAGACCGTTGTGACACACACATCCAATCAACCTCGAAAGAAACGAAAGAAGAAATTCAAGGGTGGATACCAACCAAGACTTTGCACGATCAAGGTAGCACCTGAAACACTCAATCTCATTCGACCTCTCCGCGAACCATCTCAGAGAACAGGTCGAGAGATGCCTCGTTTCGATGTGAGTGCGGGACGAGCAAATCGCTGGGTGACTCGTGCCAAACTTGAGGTGGGCGAAACCATCCTTGCCACGAAACAAGGAAAGAGAAACAATCGCCTCTATCTCGTCAATCGACCTCGTGTCGGATACACCTGCAACGGACACAAAGATCCTGTTGCAAAGACCGAACGCACTCCCAAAATCGTCAAAGCCAAGCGATTTTGAGGAACATTCCCATCACTCTATTAAATAGGAGCATACCATGACAAATACAACATCAAACAACACATCAGGAGATACTATGACTATCATTCTCAAGCCCTCATTCATTTGGCAAGCCTACTCCCCCAATGCAATCGGTTCAAAAGTACTTGCAGAAAGCATTGAAACTTTCGAGGATGCCCTCAAAGAGGCAATCGCAACTCACGACACATCAAAAGATTGGGCGGAAGGACAGCACATGGTTGCCTTTCCCTCCACACATCTTGAACTCCTCTCGTGTGGGGTCGGTGAGCGAACCGACAATCCTGACGATTATGTCATTCGCAATTGGCGAGGCAAGGTGAGTCTGTTCCTCAAACGAGAGAAAGCCCTCCCTTGTGCCTCCGCAAATGTCATTGTCTATACAAAGGGTGCGATTCTCGCTGATCCTCAGCTTCCCGAAAGCGAACGAGTCAAGATTGAGGAGTCCGATGCGACACATTATTTGATTGCTCTCCTTGCCAATGCGGAGGGAGTTCCAAATTCCCGTTCTCCATATCGCCTCGTAGATTGCTTGGCGGGTGGAAACAAGGAAGCAGACGCTTGGTCGCTCGATGACATTAAAGCACTTGCAAAAGATTCCAAAGAGTATGCGGATAAGTGGGAGGTCGTTGCGGATTGAAATATTTTGCCCAAAGCGATCACATTCTGATTGTCTTTGGGTATTATCAAATAAGGATGATGCACAGCAACTTTCTAAAGATAAAAATCATGGAAAGGATACCAAATGGTTCAAGGGTATCGCCTCTCTGTCTAAGCACTTAGAGGAAATCTGACCAAACATCATCCTGTTTTGCTTTGGATTATGCCCCCTATCTCTTTGTGGATAGGGGGTTTTTTTATTTGGGGGTCATTATGGAAAAACCGATAACAATCAGAGTCACAAACCCTGATCCTGATTTCAGAGTAAGCATTATCAAAGATTTTCGTGTGATATTTGGACTCGGATTACGGGATGCGAAAAAAGTGGTGATCAATGGGCAGCCAATAGATATCTATTTGGAGGACTTGCCATACGAAAACTTGAACTATCTCATGTTTGAAAACAGAAGATTCGTGATCGAGGGGTGGGAAACTCCCGAAGAACGGATTCGCTTTCGTGTAATGTGGCATCGAGCAAAAGAGCAAAAACTCCTCCGAGAACTTGCAGGAATATATGGCATCGCAAGAAATGTGTCATAGGGGGGTGTAGATCAAAACTTTCTTGATCCGTATAGATAGTGAAACCCCCAAACAGGAGAGTCGATATGGCTGATTTAATGAAACTTGAATACAACCACGAGGACAAGGCACACCGCTTGTTCCTCGCGGCACATATTCTGAAAATTATGAATGACAAGGGATTCGTTGAGGTAGCGATGCCGAATTGCGAAGAACGAGTCTTCGAGTGGCGAGTCAAAACAAAGGATGCCAATGGAGCTGCCGTTGATACTCCCATTCGATTGCTCATTTACACCTCTGTCGATAAACGAACGGGAGAGGTTCGCAAGGTGGCGAAAGACGCTATTCGAGTCTGTGGTGTGAGAACATTCACCAATGGTGAGGAAAAGGGGTGCATCAAGCGAAAGCGAGTCCATCGCACAGGAAAGATTGAGGCAATCCTTGACCGAATGTTGGAGAGAGCTCGTACGGCATACACAGAGGCGTGGGAAGCATATCGCAATCCGACCTACTGCAAGGACTGCGGTGCGATGAATTTTGTGACTAAGAAAGACACCACTTGCTGTTCTGACCTCTGTTGGACAAAGAAGGCAGGATACACACCTAAGCCGAAGAAAACCTACAAGCGAAAGACCTACAAACGATGGAGAAGATAATGTACTACTTGACAGAACATGCTTGTATTCAAAATGAACACTTTGAACACACCACCCCCAAAGGATATCGTGTCCTTTGGGCATTGGGTGCGGGAAAGGCATTTGGAATGAACCCACACGATTGGGCTTGGACTTGCACTTGTACGGGATTCAAGTTTCGGAAGAAATGTAAGCACATTGAAGAAGCCAAAAAAGCCCAATGCACTTGGGATGGACATTGGGATGAAGGTGAGGTCACAAAAGAGGGGAAATGCCCTCGCTGTGGCTCAGACACAATCGAAAACACTCGAACGGAGAGATAAATGAAACTAGCAGATTTGATTGCGACCAATCCATACGAGAAATTCACTACCGAACAGGAGTGGATTGATTACGGGAAAGAAAGAGAAGAAATTCTCAAACGGGTTCGGTTTTTTGTCTCGGTGGAGAATAAGAGAGCCACGATGATTGTGTCCTTTGAACACGATGGGGAAGATGTTCGCCTTTGGCATCGTGTGTGGGATGTTCATTGGACAGTCCAGCCCTATGCCAATCTCCCACAGACCATCTGCGAGGTCTTACAAGCGGGATGGGCAGGGGAAACAGAACACATCTCTCAAGACACTCTCGATTGGGAACAGGCGGTTCGCACCAATGAGAGAATCCTAGAGCTGGTAGAGGAGATTCCGTACCCCTTAGCCTCTGCCTACGGCTACCCTGAAGGGTTGAAATTCTACGATACCCTTGAGAAACATCTCCTTTTGGGAAAGCCCCTCCACGCATATCAACACAGCGAAGCGATAAACGATCACCATATATATTTGCTTATGGGATTGCGAGGATTGAATATAGAGGGCTTTTGGCACTCAATCCATGAAAAGTATCGCTGGCGAGATTTGGCGGCTCAGATTTCGTCCTACGAGGGCGATTTACCCCCCGAAGATAGAGAGGGGTACGGAGTGGAATTTGAGTAGGGAGAGGGGGGGGTGTAGATCGTTTTGTTCTTGA
>Ga0255778_10002502_pt1 | contig 15831 bp, 18 predicted proteins | sample 071ome_31_FD_179976 | JGI IMG/M metagenome (GOLD analysis project Ga0255778, IMG submission 179976) | Coastal salt marsh microbial communities from the Groves Creek Marsh, Skidaway Island, Georgia - 071405CT metaG (version 2) | ecosystem: Environmental > Aquatic > Marine > Intertidal zone >...
GCGGAAGATTCGGACCGGGACAGTGACGAGCGTCTGCAGCGGGCGTTGACCGGTCTCGATGAGCGTAGCCGCGACATTGTGTCCCGCCGCTGGCTGGTCGAGAACAAAGCGACCTTACACGAGCTGGCCGCGGACTATGGCGTATCGGCTGAACGGATTCGCCAGCTCGAAACCAACGCGATGAAAAAGCTTAGAGCGTCTATAGCCGCTTGAAACGTTTGGGCTGTTTGAGCGAGTAATCGAGTGAGTCACACAGGTCCTCGCTGGCCGCTTTTAGCCGCGTCACTGCTTGGCGCGACAGGGGTCATGGCAGGTGCCTTTGGCGCTCATGGCTTGGCGAGCCGGGTATCCCCGGAGCGGCTTGAGGCGTGGCAAACAGCCGCCACCTATCAACTGTTCCACAGTATTGCGCTTCTTGCTCTTGCCCTCTCGATCCTCTACGCATCTAACCTTACAAAAACATCCACAGCCCTGTGGGTTTGCCGCAGCTGGTTAGTGGGGGTGATAATTTTCAGCGGATCTCTTTATGGTCTGGTCCTGTCAGGTATCAACTGGCTAGGTGCGATTACACCCATAGGCGGCACCCTGCTGATAGTGGGTTGGGCTCTGTTAAGCTCACTCGCCCTTGGGGGTGCCGGGGCATCGGCTGACAACCCTTAGTATCCTTATCCCTCCCCACATAAAGGCCTGCCTCCTGGGGTGAGGTAAACCTGTTAGGAACTCGCTACTGTGACAGACAACCCTGTGCCCTTCGACCGTCGTATACGCAGCTTTGTCATGCGCGCGGGGCGAATGACCGAAGGCCAGCAGCGGGGCTGGGACGAGGGTTTCCTGAAATTTGGGCTGAACAAAGGCCCTGGATGTGTCGACTGGGACAGTCTGTTCCAGAGTAAAGGACCCCGCATCATAGAAATCGGGTTTGGCATGGGGGATTCGCTCATCGCCATGGCCGAGGCCAACCAGCAAAACCGTTATATAGGAATCGAAGTGCATAGGCCGGGGGTGGGCAGACTCCTATCTCAAGCGATGGATCGCGGGATAGACAATATCCGTGTCTTTGCCGACGACGCGGTCAAAATTCTCGAGTCCAGCATTGCGCCCGCCTCCGTGGATGGGATCCAAATTTATTTCCCCGATCCGTGGCATAAAAAACGCCATCACAAAAGGCGCCTTATCCAGCCGGCGTTTGTCTCGTTGTTGGTCAGTCGACTCGTGGAGGGTGGCTGGCTTCATCTTGCTACCGATTGGCAGCCCTACGCCGAACACATGCTGGAGGTTCTGGAGGCTGCCCCCGAGTTAGCAAACGCGGCCCCAGCCGGCCAATATTCGCCGCGACCCCCTTGGCGCCCCGAGACTAAATTTGAGCGTCGCGGCGCGAGACTGGGTCACGGCGTCTGGGACTTGTTGTTTCATCGGCAGGTCTCGTAAGCACGGGGCCTTTGTGGTGGTCATGGTGGCCATGGTGGTTACGGAGCCAGAAACGCAGCGGTGACCGAGTTGAGAAAGCGATACCCCAGATCAGTGGCTTGGAATCGATCCGGGGCATCAATCAGCAGTTGTCGGTCACACAGCCCGGCCTTGATGTCCGCCACGATGCTCATAGGCAGGCCAGTGCGCTCGGTGAACAGCTGGGTGTCGACGCCGTCCCGAAGTCGCAGCGCATTCATCATAAATTCCGCGGGCAACTCCTCGGGCGGTATTTCTCGTGTGATGGGCATGGCTCCGCTTTTGATATTGGCGACATAGTCTTTTGGCAGGCGGCTGCGCTGGGTGCGAATCACCTCAGCTGCGTGGGTGGTGATTTTGCCGTGAGCTCCGGCACCAATGCCCATGTAATCGCCAAACTGCCAGTAATTCATGTTGTGCCGACTTAGCCTGCCCTTCGCGGCCCAGGCTGACACCTCATATTGCTCCATACCCAAGGCTACTAACAGTGAGGCTCCGGCGTCCTGAATGTTGCTCAGGTCATCTTCCTCGGGTAGCAGGGGCGGGTTGGACCAAAAGCGCGTATTGGGCTCGATGGTTAGCTGGTACCAGGAGAGGTGGTGACCGCACAAGGCAATCCCCTCGGTCAAGTCGGCCAATGCTTGCTCTGGAGTTTGCCCTGGAAGGCCGTGCATCAGGTCAATGTTCCAGTCTGCAAAAATTTGTGCCGCCGCGCTGGCCGCTGATCGGGCATCGGCCGCCCGGTGAATGCGTCCTAGGGCGCTGAGATGTGTATCGTCAAATGACTGCACACCAATGCTCAAGCGCGTAACACCGGCTAGCTTGTACGCGCGGAATTTTTCGACTTCGCTACTGCCAGGATTGGCTTCCAGTGTTATTTCGGTGTTGTGACTGATACCCCATATCTCATCAATCCCGGCCAGTAATCGCGCAACACAGTCGCCGCTAAATAAGCTGGGTGTTCCACCGCCAATAAAAATGGACGCTAACTCTCGGTTAAGTGCTGCCGGACGCTGTATTCGAAGATCTTCTAGCAGCGCGTCAATGTAGGGAGCTTCGTCCTCGGGGTTCAACTGTTCGTGGGAGTTGAAATCACAATACGGACATTTCCGTTCGCACCAGGGAAGGTGAACATAGAGCGAAATCGGTATTCGTAGGGGGTCAGCAGCCAAGTTTGGCTCGAAGCATTGCCACCGCCTGGCCACGATGGCTGATCGCCCGCTTCTGTTCAAGCGCCAGCTCGGCCGCGGTCAGCCCCTGCTTGTCTGTCACCAAGAACAGCGGATCGTAACCAAAACCGTGTGCCCCCTTTGGGACCAGGCCGATGTGGCCGTGCCAACGTGCTTCCACAATCAAGGGCGAGGGGTCCGTTGCCGATTGAAGCAGCACGAGAACACAAACGAAGTGGGCTGAGCGCTCTTCCCCTTCCAGTCCTTGCATGGCAGCCAAAAGTTTTAGGTTATTGCCGGCATCACCCTCTCCGCTATAGCGTGCCGAGTGTATTCCGGGAGCGCCGCCCAGCGCCGGGACCACTAGTCCTGAATCATCGGCGAGTGCAGGGTAGCCTGTTTGCTGGCACGCGTTGCGCGCTTTCTTGATGGCGTTCTCGACGAAGGTCGCCCCATCTTCAAGGGCTTCGGTCACGCCAAGGTCTGATTGCTTGCGCAGCACCATTCCAACAGGCGCCAAGGCGCCCTGGAGTTCATCGAGCTTGCCTTGATTGCCGCTGGCGAGCACGATGATTTGGCGCCCATGGTCTTTGGCGCTAGTCATCCATTTGTTTCCACAGCTGGGTCTTGAACTTGTAGTGATACGACGTGTCACTGCCCTCGGGCAAAAAATCAAACTCGAAGAAGCGCCACTCCCGGTCGATAAATTCGAAATCGGCAATATAGTAGGTGGCGGGGCCCTCTCGGATTTCCTTGAACTCCAAGGGATCTCCTCGCATAAGGTCCCATGTTTGACCTGTGATTGTCATGGGTCGCCCAGCGGTTTCCCCCGCTTCGACATCACGCACCGATAGCGTGAGAATCGCCTTGTATTTACCGCGAGCTATGCCGTATTCCGCTGCGATTTCGGGCGTTAAAAACGTGGTGTAAACCACACTTCGGTGCAGTTCAAACCGATCAAAGCGTTCCGATTGTTGCGCCGTTGCGGTCCCTGCCATCAGCGCAAAAAAGGCTGCGAAAAGAACGAGTCGCTTCATTGTTTGCAAATGCGGAAAATTGCCGTAGACCCAAACAGGTTGGGGGCAAGGGAGTTGAGGATTGTGGCTCGGGGACCGGTAACAATATCTTGATCGAGGATGGCGATGTTCATTTGCGCGCACAGAGCTTCGAAGTCCTTGACCGTGCAGAAGTGGATATTAGGGGTGTCATACCACTCGTAGGGCAGCAACCTCGAGACCGGCATACGACCCAACAAGCCTAAGTGCAGTCGGCAACGCCAATGACCGAAGTTGGGAAAGGTGACGATGGCCTCTTTGCCAATGCGGACCATCTCCTCGAGAACGGAGTGGGGTCGGTGCAACACCTGAAGCGCATGGGCCAGCACGACGATGTCAAAGCTTTGGTTTGGAAAATTATCCAATCCCTGATCCATGTCTTGCTGAATTACGGAGATGCCCCGCCTAGCAGCGGCGGTGATATTGTTGATATCGAGCTCAATCCCCAGCGCATCGACATTACGCGCAGTCTGTAGCTGGGCTAGAAATTCACCGTCTCCGCAGCCCAAATCGAGAACTCGGCTTGCCCGGGGTACCCAGTCCATAATCCGTGTGAGGTCATAGCGCATCATAGGGTGACCTGCTCGAGCCACGCGCGCATCAAGTGGCAATAGTCTGGGTCGTTGAGAAGAAAGGCATCGTGACCGCCGTCGGTCTCGATTTCCGCGTAACTGACGTCTTTGTTGGTCGTTATCAGCGCGTCTACCATTTCTCGTGATCTCGCCGGTGAAAATCGCCAATCACTTGAAAAGGAAACCACGAGCAGTCTCGCCGATATCGGCGATAACGCTGTAGAGAGGTCTCCATCGGTGTAGTCGGCGATGTCGAAATAATCGAGCGCCCTTGTCATTAATAAATAGGTATTAGCGTCAAATCGAGTAGAGAATTGAGCGCCCTGGTATCGCAGGTAACTCTCCACTTCAAAGATTTCCGGCTCCCCGTTTTGTTCGGTTGCTCGACGCTCGCGGCCAAACTTGTCGGTCATGCCTTCGGCTGACATGTAGGTCAGGTGCCCGACCATGCGGGCCAAAGCGAGCCCGCGAGCGGGGACAGTCTGTTGTTTGCTGTAGTGGCCCTCAAGCCAATCCGGATCCGACGTAATGGCGTGGCGAGCAATTTCATTGAAGGCAATATTCTGCGCTGTCAGTCGTGGGGCGGCGGCCAATACAACACAATTGGCAACCCGATCGGGGTGATGGACCGCCCAGTAAAGCGCCTGCATCCCGCCAAGACTTCCGCCGATGACCACAGCCCAGCGATCAATTTCGAGTCGATCAGCCAGTGCCAGTTGAGAGTTGACCCAGTCCTTGACCGTCACATCAGGAAAGTCGGGACCCCAGGCCTCCCCGGTGGCTGGGTTAATGGTATTGGGTCCGGTGCTGCCATCACAGCCGCCTAAATTATTCAGCGACACCACAAAAAAGCGATTGGTGTCGACAGGCTTGCCTGGCCCAATCAGCGTGTCCCACCAGCCGGGCTTGGCGTCTTCAGGCGAATGTTTCCCGGCAGCGTGGTGATTACCACTCAATGCGTGACAGACCAGCACGGCGTTGCTGCGATTGCTGTTGAGAGTCCCATAGGTTTCAACGATCAAATCAAAGGCAGGTAATACTTCGCCGCAGGCAAGAGGAAAAGGTTCCGCGAAGTGCTCAATCCGCGGTTCAACCAGACCGACGCTGTCCTCATCTTCAAACGGGATGGCCACGGACTTAGATTCCAATAACCAACTGAGTTGGCAGTCCCGTCGCCACAGCGATGTGCCGCAGTGAAATTTGAATCACATTGATCACAATAAAGACTACGATCGGCGAAAAATCGAGGCCGCCCATGGCCGGCAACAGGGAGCGAACAGGCCCCATCACCGGCTCGGTAACTTGATAGACAAGGCGAACCGCGGGGTGGTGGCTGCCGGGGGCTATCCAGCTCACGACGATCATGATCACCATGGCGATTAAATAGGTATTCACAACAAGACCGATTAGACCGACCGCACTCCAGATAATGAGCTGTACCACCGAAGGGATGTATCCGGCGAGAACTAGCAGCCCGCCCAGCACGATGGCCTGCACCGCCATGGCCAGCACGAGCAGTGCTGGGTCAAAGCGCCGACCGCCGGGGATCGCCCTGCGCAGAATACCCAGCGGTGGCTGGGTCGCCTTCACCACAAATTGGGAAATCGGGTTGTAAAAGTCAGCGCCGCTTGCTTGAAGCATGGCTCGAAGCACCACCAGGCATAGATAGAGCGAGCCCAGTGTCTCCAACAAGAATTGGAAAATCTCTTGTAAAGCACCCACAGCTATTTGTACTCCTCGGACATTTCTACCGCCCGATCGAAGCACGCTTCCATGGCTTGGGAAACCACCTTTGAGAGCCCCGCCCGATCAAAGCTATCCAGCGCACGAGCGGTTGTACCTCCAGGGCTTGTCACGTTTTTCCGCAGTATGTCGACAGATTCGTGACTATTTTTGGCCAGGCTGGCAGCGCCCAACGCGGTCTGCAGTGTCAATTGCGTCGCGATGCCGTGTTCGAGCCCCAGTTTTTCTCCGGCCTTGATCATGGCTTCTATGAAGGCAAAAAAATAAGCCGGCCCACTACCGGACACAGCCGTAACTGCATCGATTTGCGATTCCTGTTCGAGCCAAAATGCGGTGCCGACAACCTCCATGACGGAGCCGACTTGCTTCTTTTGCTCCGGGCTGACGGCTCCGCTGGCAAAAAGCCCCGAGGCACCCAGCCCAATCAGTGCCGGGGTGTTGGGCATGCACCTCACGACGCGAAGTTCTGGATTTTCAAACATTTCCTGGAGCGCTTTCACGGTTACGCCGGCAGCGATTGACATTACTACGGCATCTTTTTTCAGCTTGCCTCGCAAGCTGTGAGTGACCGTCTGCATGACCTGGGGCTTGACCGCCAGGATGACGAGATCAGCCTCCGCAATAACCTCAGCGGCATCCACCGATAACGCGGTGATTCCGCGAGCGGCCCATTGCTCCCGGGCGCCATCGGAGGGGTCACCGCCACTGATTTGATCAGGTTGGTAACCTGCAGCGAGCAAGCCGCCCATGATGGCTGTTGCCATATTGCCGGTTCCCACAAAGCCAATGTGTGCGGGAAGCGAACCACTCGTCGCTGGATGGAGCACTGTGTCGTTCAATTTGCCTGTCTCTGGGTTGTTTACGCTCGGGGTTGCTGGTGCCGACAGTATACTGTGTCGGCACGGTGTTCGCGGCTCAGCGAGGTCCAAAAATGTCGGTACCAACACGCACCATCGTAGCGCCTTCTGCAACTGCCATTTCAAGATCTGCCGACATTCCCATCGATAGGGTGTCCAGCTGCGGATACTTTAGTTTGGCCGTATTAAACAGGGTTTGCAGCGCCCTGAAGGGTTGACGCTGTTTGTCTGGATCGTCACTTGGGGCGGGAATCGCCATGAATCCACGCAGTGTCAGGTTGGGGAGATCATCAAAAAGAGGCAAGAATGCGCCGATGTCTTCAGGGCTAAGGCCCGCCTTCGATGGCTCTCCAGAGATATTTACCTGAATGCAGATATTGAGTGGGCCCATGGTGCGGGGGCGTTGCTCATTGAGTCGTAGCGCCGTTTTTGGCCGATCGACGGTGTGAATCCAGTGCATATGTTCGGCCAGTGGCCGGGTTTTGTTCGACTGGATAGGCCCAATAAAGTGCCACTCAACCGGTCCTGAATGGATTGATGTTGCCTTGTTCACCGCCTCTTGCGCGTAATTTTCTCCAAATTTTAGTTGCCCGGCGGCAATCGCCAATTCGATGTCTTCTACGGGCTTGGTCTTGCTGACAGCGATAAGCTCGACGGAGCCCGCCGGTCGATTGGCCCGGGACTCAGCCATGGCGATCCGCTCGCGAACCTGTTGTAATCGATGGGCTACATTTATCGGCTGCATGGTGCCATGATAGCCGAGGTGGGCTAGTTTGGTCTTTGGCTTATCAAGGAAGAAATCCATGGATATCACAGAATTATTAGCATTCAGCGCGAAACAAGGCGCTTCCGACCTGCACTTGTCAGCGGGCTTACCCCCGATGATTCGCGTGGATGGCGATGTCCGCCGTATCAACGTGCCGCCCCTCGATCACACACAAGTTCATGAGCTGATTTACGACATCATGAACGACAAGCAGCGCAAGGACTTCGAAGAATTCTTTGAGACTGACTTTTCGTTTGAGGTGCCGGGTGTCGCTCGATTTCGGGTCAACGCATTCAACCAGAACCGGGGCGCTGCGGCGGTGTTTCGGACCATTCCGTCCAAAGTCCTCACGATGGACGATCTGGGCATGGGGCAGGTTTTCCGCGACGTTTCTTTATTGCCGAGAGGACTCGTTTTGGTGACCGGCCCGACGGGCTCGGGTAAATCAACCACCCTAGCCGCGATGATCGATTACATTAATGACAATCGCTATGACCATATTCTGACGATCGAAGATCCCATCGAGTTTGTTCACGAATCCAAGCGCTGCTTGGTTAACCAACGGGAAGTCCATCGTGACACCTTGGGATTTTCCGAGGCGTTGCGCTCGGCCCTTCGGGAAGACCCGGATATTATTCTTGTCGGCGAGATGCGCGATCTGGAGACAATTCGATTGGCGCTGACGGCAGCGGAGACGGGACACCTGGTTTTTGGCACCCTGCATACGACGTCAGCCGCCAAGACAATTGACCGTGTGATTGACGTCTTTCCCGCCGCGGAAAAAGCCATGGTCCGGTCCATGCTTTCTGAGTCCCTACAGGCAGTCATATCGCAAACCCTGCTAAAGCGACGCGCCGGTGGCCGTATTGCTGCGCATGAGATCATGCGCGGCACGTCGGCAATTCGAAATTTGATCCGGGAAGACAAGGTTGCGCAAATGTATTCGGCTATTCAGACCGGCCAGTCGATCGGTATGCAAACCATGGATCAGTGCTTGCAGAGTCTGTTTGAGAAAAAACTGATCACCCTTGAGACCGCAAGAGAAAAGGCAAGACAGCCCGACAGCATTGGGTAGTTGCGGGGCGCAGACAGAGGTGCGGTGACTGCATTTGGGGTCACGCTCTCGATTGTGAATGTTACGTTGCTCGGGTGGCATTGCAGGACATAGGGGGTTTGATGGAGGAGCTGTTAAAAGCAATTGTTGAGCGTCAGGCCTCAGATGCCTTCGTTACCGTGGGCGCGCCTATCACGCTAAAAGTCGATGGCGAGCTGATCAGTCTTGGCGATCAGCCTTTGAGCGAGCACCAGGTGGCTGAGTTGATATCGGCGACTATGAGTCAGGATATTAGTAACGCTTTTACTCGAGGCAACGAGGCAAATTACGCCATAGACCACCCCGTTCATGGGCGTATGCGTGCGAGCGCTTTTATTCAGCGTGGCCATCCCGGATTGGTGTTGCGTCGTATCAGTGGCGAAATCCCGGATTTCAAGGCCTTGGGGTTGCCACCCGTGATGAAGCAGCTGGCAATGCTCAAGCGCGGACTTGTCATTTTAGTGGGCGGCACTGGCACCGGAAAATCAACCTCCCTCGCCTCCATGCTGGATTACCGTAACACCCACAGTCGCGGCCACATTATTACCGTGGAAGACCCCATTGAATATGTACACAACCACAAGGGTTGTCTTGTTACCCAGCGTGAAGTCGGTCTTGATACCGAGTCATACGAAGTCGCACTTGCCAATACGCTGCGACAGGCCCCCGATGTGATTATGATAGGAGAGGTTAGAACCGCTAAGACCATGGAGTCCGCCCTTGCTTTCGCAGAGACCGGGCATCTGTGTTTTTGTACCTTGCACGCCAACAATGCTAACCAAGCGCTCGATCGCATCCAAAGCTTTTTCCCCGCGGCGCAACACAATCAAATTTGGATGGACTTATCACTGAACCTGCGCGCGATGGTGGCTCAGCAACTGCTGCCCGCTCGCACAGGTAAAAAGCGCGTCCCCGTTGTCGAGGTGCTTTTAGGCACCGCCCTCATTCAGGACCATATCCGCAAAGGCGAAGTACATTTAATTAAAGAGCTCATGGCGCGCTCTACTGAGCAGGGCATGCAAACGTTTGATCAGGCTCTTATAGAGGCTTACAAATCGGGGCTTATTTCTCGTGCCGAAGCTATCCGCCACGCTGATTCTGCCAATGATGTGCGCCTTAACATCAAGCTGCATGAGCACGGTGCTGAGGCGCTCACTGAAAGTACAGATTTTGAAGTTGAGTAGATAACCCTGGGGGGCTCAGTTTGTATCCGTGTCCCCTGTCAGCCAGGTTTGTAAAATGAGGTTTGCGGCCTCGGCGTCGATAGGTCTTTTCCGATAGTCTCCATCATGGCCCAGAGCAGCCTGCTCTGATTTTGCGGCGTGGGACGATAGCCGCTCATCTACCATCACGACTTTAAGGCCAAAGCGACCCTCGAGCTGTCGGGCGAAGCGCCGCGCACGTGGAGTAATCTCGGCGTCCGACCCATCCATGTTCAGCGGATCTCCAACCACCAAAAGCGCCGGATTCCAAGCACCGATCAGTGCCTCTACCTCCGCCCAATTTGGGCTACCGTCCTTGGCTTTTATGACTGCGCAGGGCTGGCTGGTCCCTAGCGCGCGGGTTCCCACTGCGACACCAATATTTTTCAGGCCCCAATCAAAGGCCATGACGCGCTCAACCTTTTTGTTCATGCGTGTCCCGCTTGATCGGACATCAGGTGAATATCGATACCCAGCGCCTTACCGGCTGCGTCGAGTCGGGCGGCGGGTTGCGTATCAAACACAATACCCGGATCCGCTTTCACCGTAAGCCATGTATTTTCCGCTAGCTCGGCCTCCAGTTGCCCCGCTCCCCAGCCCGCGTAGCCCAGCGCTATAAGGTACTTCTTTGGCCCGTCACCGGCGCCAATGGCGGCCAGAACGTCCTGCGAGGTAGTGAGCGCGAAATCCTCGTTGATAGCCAGGGAGGATTCCCACTGGCCTTCCGGGCTGTGCAAGATAAAACCATGCTCGGTGTTGACCGGTCCCCCCGCGAACACCTTTTGTTGGGTGTTTGGCTTCTCCAAGGGCAATTCAAGCGAGGCAAAAAGATCGGCAAAAGACACTGGGAGCGGTTGGTTGATCACCAGCCCCATGGCGCCCTCTTCGCTGTGCTCACATAAATAGGTGACGGTTTTAGTGAAGAAGCCCTGGACCAGCGCCGGAGTTGCAATCAGGAGGTGATTACGCAATGACTGCAGGCCTTTCGAGTGACCAGGTTTCACGGCGGGTGCTTTTGGTTCTCGGGCTTCTTTCGCTGTCATGACGGGTTTCGGCGTTCCTTTGTCGTTCTAAATTGCCAAGTGCGCACAATCGTAAGCTTTGAGGTCTGTTTAGCGAGGTCCCCCGGGAACGCAGGAAAAGGTGCGGCAAGTACTACCGTATTTTGTGCTGCGCGATCGAGCGCACGATCCCCCGACGACTTCAGCACTTGAATGCGTTCGAGCTCACCATTGGCGGCGATAGCGACTAACAACCGTACGTCACCATCACCTAGCGCACGATGCTCTTCGGCGAGCATGACGCCCACCTCCTCTACCCGCGCTCTCCATACTGCCAAATAGGCTGCGTCTAGGGAGCGCCGAGCAGCCACCGCACCGATCCGCGAGCTGTCAATGTCACTGCTATCTGACTGAAAGTGATAGCGGGCTTCAGGGCTGGAATCCGGCCGAGTTTGATTGGGGCTAAGTTGCTGCCCTTCTTGATTTTCCTCAGCCAGAGGCTCGGCACTGACCGTCATAGAGGACGCTGGCAGCCATTGTGATTGCATTTCGCCACCGGCCGTTTCAAGTCCCTGCTGACTAACCGCAGCAATATGCTGCGCATGCTCTGGTGCAGGGCCGGGAGCGAGCGCCACCGTTACGGCCATGGACCGTGGCTGTTGTTCGGTGGTGTTAATGCTGAAGCCGACCCCCAAGATCACCGCGAGATGGACTGTTGCCGCAATCACCAGAGCGGGCAGCATGGGGTCTTTTCCAAGCTGCGCCCACGCCAGCGCGTATTTAGCCATTACCGCCGGCCATCTGCTGCTCAAGGCAGTCCATCAGCAAGCCTCCGATATCGATTGCCTGCTCGTTTTCTATTTCCCGCAGGCAGGTTGGGCTGGTGACATTTATTTCAGTCAGGTAGTCGCCAATGACATCCAACCCAACAAACCACAACCCGCGTCGTCGGAGCTCCGGCCCCACCTGCTGCGCAATCCATTGGTCCCGGTCCGTTAGAGGCTGCACGATACCCGATCCGCCGGCCGCCAAGTTACCCCGTGTTTCTCCGGCAAGGGGAACTCGCGCAAGGCAAAAGGGAATAGGCTCTCCGTTGACCATCAGAATTCGCTTATCGCCCTGGACTATTTCGGGCAAAAATCGCTGCGCCATAATGGTTCGATGGCCAAATTGGGTGAGGGTTTCTAAAATCACGCTCAGGTTGGGGTCGTCGGCTTTCGCTCTAAAAATAGAGCTGCCCCCCATGCCGTCCAGGGGTTTGTATATGACATCACCCTCTTGGGCGTGAAACTGTTTGAGCTGAGCCATGTCCCTGCTGACGAGGAGAGGCGGACAGCAATCGGGGAATTGCGTAGCAAATAGCTTCTCATTGCAGTCTCTTAGGCTCGCACAGCGATTAACAATCAGAGTCCCTTGGCGCTCTGCGGTTTCCAACAAATGGGTTGTGTAGATAAACTCCATGTCGAACGGGGGGTCTTTGCGCATAAGCACTGCGTCGAGATCGGCCAGGTTGCGATCTTCATGGTTCCCTAGGTCAAAGTAGGCGTCAGGATTGTTGGCCACTTGGAGTGGTCGCATTGTCGCCCGGGCTTCACCTCGGTCAAGGTAAAGGTCGCTTTGCTCCATGTACCAAAGGTGCCATCCTCTGGCTTGCGCGGCCAACAGGAGACCGAGCGTTGTATCCTTTTTAAAATTAATGGAGCCGATCGGATCCATGACTACGCCGACATGCCGACTCATATCCAGGGCCTTTGTTAACACGAATGATGACGTTACTGGCGCCATAGGCTGGGCGCCGCTGTGGAGAGTTTATCGCTGATGCTTGATATCGTGTACCTCTTGTTTGCCTTCTTTACGGTTATTGCGACCTTGACGGCCCTTGTTCGGGGTCGAGCGTTGGGCTGGCTGGTACCGCCGTGGTTCCTGACATCATTGGTTGCAACGGAGCTCGCGCTGCCCTTGTTGCTGCTGGAACTCCTCGTGCTGATGACCGCGGTGGCGTTCTTAGGGGGCGATACCCTAGTGTCCTTGAGCCACTTGCTATTAACGCTGTCGATTTTGGGTAACGTGTTTGTGTTGCGCAGACATCTTGAAAGCGGAAGTACGTTTGAGCGCGCGCTTCGAACGGGCTTGGGGGTCGACTTCGAGAGCGGCATTCCCCTCTCACGGCGAATGTCGCTTAGCCACCAGGTCAGTTCAAACGCTTGGTTTCATCCGACACGATTTCAACGGCCTGGCGTCAGAGTAGAGCGAGATATCGCCTACGGGCCCGCGGGCAAACGGAACCTGCTCGACATTTACCTGCCGGCGCGGGATGGGCAGCACCGGCCGGTATTACTGCATGTGCATGGTGGCGCATGGGTGATGGGCCACAAGGCAGAACAAGCTCAGCCACTGCTGCATCATATGGCTGCCCTGGGTTGGGTCTGTGTATCTATCAACTATCGCTTATCCCCCCGGGCAACCTTCCCCGATCATATTGTGGATGTGAAGCGTTCAATCGCTTGGATTCGGCAACATATTAGTGGCTACGGCGGCGACCCTCGGTTCATTGCCATTACCGGCGGCTCTGCCGGCGGTCACCTCGCAAGTCTCGCTGCCTTGTCGGCGAGTGCCAATGATTGGCAGCCGGGGTTTGAGGCAGCGGACACATCCATTCAGGCCGCGATGCCTCTCTATGGTTGTTACGACCTTTGTGACAGGCACGAAATTCGTTATCGCAATCGGATCGATGGGCCGGTGGGACGCGCCCTGATGAAAGTCTCAAAAGAGGCGTCACCCGAATTCTGGGATCGGGCGTCACCGATCAGCTGGGTGAGTGAGGAGGCACCACCTTTTTTTGTTATTCAGGGCAGTCACGACACGCTTATCTGGGTTGAAGAGGCGCGCCGCTTCGTCGCCGAGCTGTCCTCCGTTAGTACACAGTCGGTTGCCTATGCCGAGCTGGAGGGGGCTCAGCACGCCTTCGATCTTGTTCATTCGCCGCGAACGTCGCATTACCTGAATGCCGCCGCGCTGTGGTTGGAGTGGGCTCACGCGGATTGGTCTGCAAAGGCTCTTCAGGGCGTACCTAGCACTGGTCCGCGTAAGCTGCCGTGACGTATAGAATAACTAGATTTGAAGGCTAACAGGTTGGAACAGATATGGAGATAAGCCGAAAGGGGCCTCGTGTTAGGGCCGCCGCGCGCTGTTACTTATTCTGCGTTCTGGGCAGCGCTTTAATCTCGCAGCAGTTAGAGGCTGCAGAGGAACTAATTCCTTTTGTTGACGGTCAAGTAGCGAGAGCGCGGGACATCAACACTAACTTTGATTATCTGGATCTTAAGCTCGAGGCGCTGGTTGAGCGAATTAATGCGCCCTCGCAGGACCTTACAGTCGATTGCGTAGGCGACCCGGAGGCGCTGCAACGGGCCATCGAGGGTGCAAGAGGGTTAGGTGGTGAGCTGGTAGTGGCAGCAGGAGGCAATTGCAATCGTATCACTGTGGACAATCAGCATGTCACGATCGCTTCGCCACTTGGTAATTTAAAAATTAGCAACACCGGGCCCTCCAATGCAAGTGCCGCTATCGAGGTTAGAAACGGTGGTGTTCTCAGTTTGATTGGTTTCATTCGTGTGGATGGTGGCACAGGAACAGCGGTGAACGTTACCGGGCAATCGTATTTTCTTGGAGCTTATACTCAAATAATAGGTGGCAACATTGGGCTTGCTGCGACTTGGAGCAATTTTGTTTTCGTTGGCAACACAGTTCTTAGCAATACGGCAACGGCGATGAGCTTGATCAATAGTCATGGTCTATTTTTGGGCAAGTTAGGCACCAATCGATTCACATGTAACAATCAGCCGGACGGCCCTCCATCGTGCTTAAAAATTGGGCCTAATGTCAGCAAAGCTTTTGAGCTGCTCCACTCCGGGCTGATATTGGGTGCTGAGAACACCGCCCTAGAGATCTCGGCAACTGAGGCTAGGCTCAATAATTTGTCCTCTTTAAGCCTCCGTGCTGGCTCAGTCACTTTTGATGAGGAGTTTGTCATTGATCGATTAAGTCATCTTTATGCCTCCGGCGATGCGGGTGAAAGCCTTACTATCAATTCTGATATTCAGGTGGTAAATGGTAGCGTTGGAAACTTTGATTACGAGAATGATAGTGCAAGTGTGGGCGCACTAACCATTAATGGAAACCTCGAATCGGTATTAGGCTCAACTTTTACTCTCGAGGGTGAGGTTGGTGATAACCCAAGCATAACCGTTAATGGCTCGATATCAGCGATATCCGCAAATGCCAGCGCTCTCCGTGTGAAGATTACTCAGGAATCCTCTGCAGTGGCTGGAGACTTGGTTGTCGATGGTTATACCTTTAACGAGTTCGATTCGGCATCACCCACGCCAGCTTTAAGCGCGATTATGGACGGAAAAATTATCATCGTACGACAGGCGGCGACTGATCCTAAGCCTACGGGGGAAGATGTTGCCAACCTCGTTCAATGCAGTCTAGAAGGTAAGGTGTATTACCTTCCGCTTTACGATAGTGAAAACGACCTCCCCACTAGCTACGTATGTAGTGGAGGTTAATCCAGGCAGAAATTTCTCCGAGTTTGCTGTGGCTCAGGGCTTTATATCCCCCCAGCGTGCTGCGATCACGCTTAAGGCAACCACGGGAGCGGTTTCTGTTCGTAGTACTCTTGGCCCGAGTCGAAGGCTTTGAAATCCCGCCGCGTTTGCTGCGCTAACTTCCTCGTCGCTGAGCCCCCCCTCGGGGCCAATGAGCAGGTCAATCGATTCGGGCGACGACGACGGAAAGCCACCGCTGGCCCGATGATGCATCACCCACTTTAGTGTCCCAGTGGTCACGCCAATCCATGTCGTCAGCTGGAGGGGAGGGTTCACTGTCGGCACCCGCGCGCGGCCACACTGCTCGCAGGCGCTGA
>Ga0255778_10002509_pt1 | contig 15803 bp, 17 predicted proteins | sample 071ome_31_FD_179976 | JGI IMG/M metagenome (GOLD analysis project Ga0255778, IMG submission 179976) | Coastal salt marsh microbial communities from the Groves Creek Marsh, Skidaway Island, Georgia - 071405CT metaG (version 2) | ecosystem: Environmental > Aquatic > Marine > Intertidal zone >...
AAAAGGATCACCATACGCTTTCTTAGCAACAGTCTCTGGTCTTTCTCCATCGACAATGCTATATTTTTTGAAGATGACTGCATAGGAGAATGCATCTTCATTAACTTTATACCTACGGAAAAAGTTTTTAGCAGTTACATAATCAGATTCTGAGAACGGATATCCGATTGGTTTCTCGTCATACGAGATGTTTGGTACGATGTTGAAAAACATTATAGTGATGCTCCTTCTTGTGGAAGTTCATTACCAAAGACAAGTTTCATTTCTTGGAAGTTAAGAACTAGTTCTGTTGCAACTGGTCTTCCATCAATATATGTAGCATAAGCTCCGTCTGGAGTGTAGTTAACATCCACACCAGTGATAGCACATATCTTATACTGTGGTAAGTATGGATGGATATCTCCACCTTTCATGAAAGTTACCTTACATACGTTTGGAACTTTAATAAAACCTTCTGTAGTTCCTCTTAGCCCCGCTTCCTGCGCTCCAAAATTAAATACTTGAGTCACTGTTGTTGTGGGAAGCATTTGTCTTCTGAATTCTCTAACAATTTTGTCACATGTTCCTGCTTCTACACTATCTCTTGGGAATAGTTTAAATCTTAGGGTAAAATTCCTTAAATCATGACCACCAAATAGCAGTTCGACATTGGGATTGAAGATTACTCCACCAACAGAACCAAGAAGATCATCTTGGGTTAAAGTATCACCCGTAAACCTACCCACAAATGTTTTTATAGCTGCTGTTGCAGCATTAATTGGAAGTCTGTCACCAACACCTTTTAGTGTTTCTCCTGCACCTTTAATTTTATCCAGTACAGTAGCTCCACCAGCACTAGCTAATGTATCTCTAGTTAACGAACTAACTGCTTTACCACCCCAGTTTGCCTTAAAACCAGATGAAACATCTTCTGGCATATACATTACAACAGTTCTTCCTACTGTAGTTGTATACTTGTCTGCTTGATTATAATTTGCTTTGAATCCAAAAACACCAGTATCGCCACCTTGTCTTCTATACGGTGGTTGGTATTCATAAAAAGAAAAAGTAACGTAGTCAGAATCTGCATAGATGGCATCCATTGGATACCTCAGAGAAGAATCTGGATTGACTACTGGAAATGTAGTAGCTTTTAGTGGTATGGGTTTACCTTGAGCGTCTATTCCACCCTGACTTTCTGGAGCAGCTTGTGCCCAAGTTATCTCTGTGTTTCCACTTCCAGGACCCCATCCTTCTGGAGCTTGCACCCAGTAGTATCCATTATCTGGTCCTTCGTCTTTTTTATAGTTGACTGTGTAAAAATTACCATCGGGACCTTTCGTGTAAATACCTGATTTTTGATAATCTTTTGCTACACGTTGTGGTGCTGCCATTACTTAATTGTCTCCTTGGATTCCTTTAAACTTCTCTGTCCTTTGATTTTGTCATAATAAGTTTCATCAACATCTTCCCAGACAAGTTGTTTATCAACGGGGAAAACTATACCATTGAGATCTTTGACAAAATCTTCCGTTGGAATTAGGATAGCAGTGTCCCATTCCACAGAAGCAAGATCAATATATAATCCATCATTAACATGAGCGTGTAGATATTTATGGAAACATGCCTTAGGAAAGTCAATTCTTCCTTGCAGGAGTTTCTTTGTTGCAATAATTCTCTTCTTTGGTGAGAGGTAGTGTAAGTTAACACCCCAAAACTCATTGCGATTTGATTTTAAAACATATACTAGAGGAAATCTGTCATAGTAAGGCAACCATCTCATTTTTGCCTTGTACTCGAACATGAATAACTTACCTGCTACAGTATACTTACGCAGTTGATTCAAGTCTTGTTCTTTGGTATCACCAGCACTATCTTTCTTTTCGTCTTTGATATATTTTGAAAAGTTCTTTTTGTATCTGCTTGCTTCTGCTTTTACTGCTGATCTATACCAACTGAGAGATTTCTTTTCTCCTTTAGTAGCAGCACTTACTCTTTCAAAGAGTGTTTTATATCCTGGATCTTTGTTTACAGCATTGCGCTGGATTGAGGCGAATCCTGTTGCCATTGTTAGACTCCTAAGTGATCTTCGGTGAGTATTAAGAAGTTCATCTGCCTGTCTTCACAATACTCACGCGCAGCGGACCACTTTGATTGGTTCTTTGCGTATGTCAGAGCAGCATTACGATATGCGGCAGTCTTTTTATTTTTGTCATTCGGTGGTTGTGTTTGTTTTTTGGGTTTGATTTCAATAATATATTTTGTTAACTTACCACTCTTTTCTTTTACTTTAATGTAAAAGTCTGGAAAGTAACGTCTCACTTTGCCATCAGGAGCACGATAAGGAATAATTACCTCTTCGCTTCCCCATTGTATAATGCTTGGATTATTGTCACAGAACACCATGAACTTTCGTTCCCATAACGATCTATAAACGATGTTCAATGGGTTGCCACGGTACTTCTGAGGATTTCTAGGTTTGTAGAATCCAGAGTACGCCATAAATATAGTTGGACCAACATAGGTATTTAGTGTGTCTATCAATCGTTTTCTTTCTGACATGACTCGCCGTGGAGGCATGTCATTCAGTAATAACTTTATAGTTTCCATCGTTCCTAAAACAGGAATTGGAGCTGACGATGATCTCAATAAATTATTAGAATTTTATTGCCAAGAAGCACAACTTCCTAACATCAATACCTTAGAGGGATCTCATACTGGAATGTATCAAGGTATGGGTCAAATTAAATATCCAGTTGCTAGGGTCTTCACTGAAGTTCAGTTGGGATTTGCTCTGGATGCAAACTTAAATCTTTTGAAATTCTTTAACGGTTGGCATGATGCCATCTTTAATGAATCTCCTGGTACTTCCGTTGGCAGTAACAAAGAACAGAGACCTATTAGACTTTCATACAAAGATAGTTATAATGCTACTATGTTGATTCAAAAAACAGAAACTGGTCCCAACAGTCCAGTGCAGAGAGATCCAATAACATATGTTTTGGAAAATGTATACCCATATGCAATTGATGCTGTTCCATTGCAATTTGGTGCAAGTCAAATTACTCAACTAACAGTACAATTATCATACAATAGACACTATACTATTAATAAAGATATTACTGCAGTGAAGGGTGATGTTAACGCTGCTTACACTGAAGAACAACTAGAAAGAATGAAGTATCAGGTTGTTTCTGGTATTACTGATGAGGAACTTAAACTCGCACAGAAACAGACTGGTCTTTTAGATTTATACAGACCATACAGTGGAACAACTGGTGGTGGCGAAGGCAATCGAGTTTTATCTGATATTGCATAACAAAATCAACTTTTCGATTCCATAAAACTGGGAAAATTTTTTCCGCTAATTTTTGGTTCTAAAAGTCGCGCTAAATATACATATGATCTGGTCTAAACATAATGGCATTACCACAGGTTGCTCTTCCAACTTATGAGTTGGAAATTCCATCTAATGGCAAAAAAATTAAATATCGCCCATTTGTCGTAAAAGAAGAAAAATTGCTTCTTTTGGCAATGGAGGCAAATGACGAAAAAGCGATTGAAGATGCTGTAAAGCAATTACTAAAAAACTGTATTCAATCGCGTATCAAAATCGAAGATCTTCCTTTCTTCGATTTGGAATATATTTTCCTTCAGATTCGTGCAGTTTCTGTTGGCGAAATTGTAGATATGCAAGTTATCTGTAAAGATGACAATGAGACAAAAGTAACATATAGACTGAATCTTACAGAAGTTGAAGTTTTCCGACCAGAGTCATCTGATCCCAAAATTATGTTAACTGACACTATGGGAATAATCATGAAATATCCATCTTGGTCAGAATTTATTACTGGATCGATTATCGGTAAATCTCCTGATACTGAGGAAGTTGTTGATATTATTGCAAATTGCATCGATCAGATTTTTGATGGCGAAGACGTATATGACAGTTCTACGACATCCAAAAAAGAATTTATTGAATTTATTGAAGGATTAACAAATAAGCAATTTGAACTAGTTCAAAAATTCTTTGAAGAGAGTCCAAGATTAGAACACAAGTTTACGGTTCAAAACCCAAATACTGGAGTTCCATCTGAATATGTCATTACTGGTCTAGCAAGTTTTTTCGGATAGCACTCTTCCATAATACACTGGAGGGGTACTATAAAACTAACTTCGCTCTCATGCAGCACCATAAATATAGCTTGAGTGAAATTGAGAATATGATGCCATGGGAGCGGCAGGTTTATACAAGTCTGTTGCTTCAATATCTTGACAAACTTAAGAAAGAACAAGAAGCAGCTGCTAAACGACAATAATGGCACACGGATACCTATCATATCAAGATGCACGAGGAGAATCTAGTATCCTTAGCGATATCGCTAAGGGTATTGGAAGAAGGATTAAAAAATCCTCGGATCTTGCTGCAAAGGAACGTAGGTATGCTGAAGCTAAAGCGGAGGCAGAAGGAACATCTCTAGATGAAGCGGGTGTAGGAAGAGGTTATTTCTTTCAAAGAGCATTAGGTTCTAGTTTTGGTGGTGACAGACTTGCAAGAACTAGAGGTAGATTTGCAAAAACACCAACAAAAGGAATTGATCCGACAGGAACTCAGGCATCTAGATTCCGTGGTGGTTTTGACTATAGTTATAGCGAAACTCCAATAGTAAGACCTAAAACTGCACTTCCTTTAGGTAAAAAAGGGGGAGCCTTAGCTAAAAGAGCAGCAGGTGGCGCTTTAGCAGCAGCGTTAAGGGGATCTGCTTATTCTGGAAACAGAATTTCTAGAGATGAAGCAATAAATCCAGATGTCGTGGGTGGTTCCATGACCAACGTTGGTCCTTTCCGTGGAAAGAGACTAAATGATGATAATTTTATGGCATCTAATGCCACAGTTGATGTTAGCCCAATCAGTTCCGAAGTAATACGTGATGATGGGTTAAGTTTACCAACTTCTGCACTTGCTAGAAGACCTGATGTAGGTGGTCAACTAGACACATTCTCTGATATTGGAGGAGGTGGTGGATCTGGTGAAATTGTTCAGGCAATCGATCGCCTAACAATGGTAACAATGAGACTGGTTGCCGCTACGGAAGCGCAAACAGACTCTCAGCAGCAAATTGCGGCAAATCAGCAAGATCAGGCAGAAAAATTAGCAGCAAGAGCTAAATCTGATGCTGAAAAGGCAAGAATTGGCGATATAGACACAGAAACACGAGGTCTTGCTTATAGAAAACTTAATGCATCCAAAGGACTGGGTGGACTTTTTGGTGGACTTGGTGGTGGATTATTAGGTGCTGGTGCCAACCTTTTAGGATCTGGATTAGATCTCATGGGTGGTCGATACATGAGAAGAGGCGTTGGTGGCAAGAGAATGCCAGGCGCTAGAAGAAGATTGGCAGGAATGAGAGCTAATAAGGCACTAAAAGGTCTTAAGAGTGGTCGTGCTGCAGGAGTCTTAGGTAAACTAGGATCTAAGCAAGCATCTAAATTGGGTGTAAAAACAGTTGGAAAGGGACTTGCAAAAGGCGGTCTCAAGATGCTTGGTAAGAAGATTCCAGTTGTTGGATTGGGTCTTGCTGCAATTTTCGCTGCTCAAAGAGCAATGGAAGGTGACTTGCTTGGTGCTGGATTAGAATTAGCATCTGGAGCAGCATCTACAGTTCCTGGTGTTGGAACTGCTGCATCTTTTGGTCTTGACGCTGCTCTCATGGCGAGAGATGTACAAGCAATGGAAAGAGGTGGTATCCCAACACAGGATAACCAACTCGTTATGGTTAACGACGGTAAACATGCTAGAACTGGAACTAGAGAAGCAGTTATCCCATTAGACAGAAAAACTTTTGCAATGTTTGGTGATGGTATACTAGATTCGCAAAAACGCAACAAATCTGAATATAGTAAATTGCAAGCAGCAGGACTATCTGAATATTATGATAAGCAAAATGGATGGGAAAAATTTGCTAAAGGTATGATGGATTTCTTTGATCTTAGCAAGTTCAATCCATTCCGTGATCCAAATGCATCTGGAAGTCCACGAGATACATTTGCGGGACAGGACTGGAATGATGTCGATATGAGCACAAGTGCTAAGAATAGAGTTATGTCTAGAGTTCTCCCTTGGAGAAAGAATCAAGCGCCACCAACAACTACCATGCATAGACAACTTGGAAATAGAGCACCGTCAAATTTTGGTGAAAACCGTGGTAGTTACACTCATATGGGAGCGGATCTTGGTATGGATGAAGGATCGCCAGTTATGGCAATTCAAGATGGTACAGTTATGGAAGCATATGGCACTGGATATGGAAAAGCAGGTGGTGCTGTTAAAATTAGACATGAAGATGGATCTGGATATGTCTACGGTCACCTATCACCTACTGGTGGATTAAAACCAGGTGATAAAGTTAAGGAGGGTGATGAAATTGGAAAACTGGTTTTCTATCCAGGACCACAAGGTCAAAATTACACACACCTTCACCTTGAACGATATAGTGATATTAATAAAATGTCTGGAGCAGTGGATCCAATTGGATTTATGCTAAAGGAAAATATTCAACCAACTCGAAGACAGGCAGCACCAGGAACTAAGCCAACCCCTCCACCCACGAAGAAAGATGATCAAGCATTCTTGCCATTAGACTACAACGCTGCTACTCCAATAACTACTCCTCAACTTATTGATTCTAAGGTAGCGAGTTTATCTGATAGCACATCTTTATTTACCGCTACTGCTTCTGCAAATCCAACTATAGTTCCAGTGCCAGTTATGACACCACAAGGTGGTGAAAGTCCTGCTAGATCTGTAGACGTTGCTCAACTTGGAGGAAGTGCAGATAGTCAAGGTTCTGATATTTGGTCCAAGAGTTATTTGAGATTGATGAGCTGATATGTTTAATAATAGTACCGATTTTAAATTCAATACCGTTAAGTTATATCCACTTAACGGGGGGAAACCTGTTGACATCAAAGCTCTTGTGTCGAAATTTGAATATATTGAAAATATCTCTTTGCCATATGTTTCCGCGACTGCAACAATCGTAGATTCCGCTGGATTAATTAACACACTTCCTATTTCTGGTGGTGAAATAGTAGAATTTGATGTATCTTCTGTCTTCGAAGAAAGTGTTGTTTATAGATTGAAGATTTGGAATATTGCCAATAGAGTTGTAAAAAACAATTTGCAGTCATATGTACTTGCAATGATTTCTGAAGAAGCATTGGTTAATGAGTACACTAGAATAGATCGTGAACTTAAAGGAAATCCTTCTGACATCATTGAAAGGATGTTGAGAAATGATATCCAAACACAGAAAACATTTTTTAGAGAGAAACCAAAATTCTCTACCAAATTTACTGGTATGAGAGCAAGACCATTTGACATTTGTTCAGATCTTGCTTTTGAATCTGTTCCTGAAAAATCTAATATTGTACCAAGTACGCAGTCTGAAAACAAAGATCTCACAGGAACTAATAAAAACAAATTGAAAGGTAGTGCTGGATTTTTCTTCTGGGAAACTAGAAGAGGGTATAATTTCTTTGCAGTCGATTCCTTGTGTGCAAAAGAAGGATCTGAGTTAGCATCAGAGTTTGCTTTCTTGCCACCATGGGGACCTTATGTAGAAAAGGTTGCAAATCAAAATGATTATGATGACGAGAAATTTTTGATTAGAGAGTCTTTCTTCAATGGAGAAGTTAACCTCATGAAAGACATGAGGAAAGGAAAACTTGCTGCTACGATTGTTTATTATGACTGGTCTACTGGAGAATATAGTGAATATGAATATAAAATTAAAGACTCTTACGATAGGATGGCACGACTTGGAAATCAAGATATAATTCCAGAAGCACAACTGGAACTTTCTGGAAAACCAACTAGATTCATTTCACAAATTGTTGATCATGAATCTTGGTTTACTGGTCCAGACCCAGCATCACCAGAACCTAAAGATGGGTCTCCAAACCCAACTGAATATGCTGACTGGAAAAAACAGTTTGCATCTCAAGGCAATGCTAGATATGAATTGTTGAAAAATCAAACTTGTGTGGTTCTTGTTTCTGGGAATGCACAAGTTTGTGCTGGTGATAAGGTTGATATTAGACTACAGAATAAACAATCTTTTGTGGAAAAACAAAAAGAACCTTGGGACATTGAATCTAGTGGTAGATACTTGATTTTTGAGGTAACTCACACATATAATAGAAACGCTGCACAAAATGGAGTATACTCAACTACGATGAAACTAATGCGTGACTCTTATGGTATGGATGGTAAAGCATCCACGCATGGTTCTAAATAATACATGGAGGTAACTACTATGGAAAACATTGAAGCACACATTCAAAAGGATAGGGAGATTCTGGATAACCCACAGACTTCTCCTCAAGCTCGCAGACATACAGAACAAGAATTGGCTGATCTCGAAGCGTATGCCGAGCGTCATCCAGAAGATCATCACGATCCCACATCTCTGGAACTATACTGCGACAACAATCCAAGTGCCCCAGAGTGCTTAGTATACGATGATTGATTGATATGGATCAGAGTCTGTCCCAACTACTACCAATCCAAAAAATTGGAGACGATGGTTTCTATTGGTGGATTGGACAGGTAGAAGCAACTACTAAAGATTATCCAGAAGATAAAGGTGGTTACCGTTTTAAGGTAAGAATCATCGGGCATCATACACAAGATGCTACGGTGCTCCCCCACCAACAATTGGAGTGGGCTCATGTAATGATGCCTGTTACAACTCCATTTATGCCAGGTAATAGAGGTGGTGCTTCTCCTGCTATTGAGAAGGGATGCAAGGTAATTGGTTTTTTCTTAGATGGAAATAAAAAGAAACCGATTATCATTGGATCTGTAGGACATACTCCTGGCGCAACTACAGTTGTTAACAACGAAAGACCAGATAACAGACCTTTCACTACTGCTATTTCGAGTCAGGTAAACCCTGCAACAGATGGTCAACCAGCACCAGAAAATCCAAAAGGTGGTGAAGGACCAGCAAATACTAGCACTGGTGGTCTTCCCGATGGAACAAGAAATTCTAAGGGAGATAGAGTACCAACAATTCCTAGAACTATAGCACCTACCAAAAAAGGTAATCCTGCTTCAGAAGAGTGGTGTCAGGAAGTAGCAGACAAATGTGGAGGTAAAGATTTTAAAGCATCTGCTACTATTATTTTGAGTGAATTTCTTTTTGAAATTCAAAACAATAATGGAAATATTGGGACATATCTTGTTAACCAAGCAACGGGCAAACTATACAGCGGTATTGCTACTGGTAGAAGATATGTAAATAAAATGATGAGACTGGTGAGAGAGTTCGTTGCCAATATCAAGGGATTTATTATCCAAAAAATTAAAGCAGGAGTTAAGGATTTAATCCATGCTTTGTTATACCCAAGCGATAAAGGCAATATACTTACACCAGTAACCAAGTGGTTTAACGACTTGCTTAAAGAAGTTGGTTGTACCATGGCAGATCTTGGAAAAAGATTGGAAAAGTGGTTAACCAATTTACTTTTCAGTTATATCGATCAAATTTATCGTGCAGTTATTTGTCAAGTTGATGCTCTTGTCAATGCGATTTTGTCTAAGATTAATGAATTGTTAGAGCAACTACTTAACAGTGTTCTTGGACCACTACAAGATATCCTTGGAGCAATTGCAAGTCCACTTGACATGATTGGTGGAGCAATTAACAGAGTTTTAACACTCCTTGGCATTACTTGTTCTGGTCCTAATCTGGATTGTGCTAAGTACAAGAGAATATGTACTGATGGCAGCAAAGATAAGAAAAAAGACGATGAAGATTTCCTTGATGATCTACTAAAAGAACTTGATGATCTTTTCCCAGCAACCAGTCCAGATTACACTCAATACACATGTGCAGAGGCATACGATGGCAATGCATTGTCTCTTACCACAGTAGGATTTACGGGTGGTATTCCATCAGAAGGTGGCAGTGGATCGGAACCAGAAAAACCAAAAATTATATACAACGTACCAGATTATACTGTAACTGAAGGTGAGTCAGTAACTGTTGTTGTTACCAGAACTGGATATATTGAAGAAGCATCTTCTCTCAAATACACAACATTGGAAAAAGGAACGGCAAGTGAAGGATATGATTATATTGCAGTTGATGGAATCTTGGGTTTTGCTCCTAATGAAACTGAGAAGAGTATAGAAGTTCAAACTTTATTTGATAACGAGAAAGAACTTGCTGAAGACTTTTATATCTCATTCAAAAAGAATACACCAACAAATGGCACCGAGATTCTTACAAAGTTCATTAAGAATATAGCAAAAATTACTATTGTAGAAAAGAATTTAAAAGAACCAAGTAATCCATATACGCCATCTCCAACAGATCCATTTACTGGAATTGATGATGTGTTCCCACCAGATGAGACAGATGTCCCTGATGACGGCGGTGATGATGGTGATGGCGATGGTGGTGACACTACATTTGCAACATATAGTGTCTTACCAGACAAATACTTTGTTACTGAGGGAGACTTTGTAACTTATACAATCGAGACTACAAACATTGAGAATGGAAGTATTCTATACTATACTTTAAGTGGTGATATTACCAATGAAGATATTGTTGGTAATAAGTTAACAGGAAGTTTTGTTATTGAGAACGATACTGCTAAAGTGGTAATTGGCATCGAAGAAGATGCTGAGATTGAAGAGCATGAACTAATGACGTTTACTGTTAATGGTACTTCTGCTTCTGCTACAGTCACTGTTGTAGACTCTGAAGACTCAGACATTGAAGATTATGATTTAGGTGAAGGGGATTCTCTAGACACAGTATATCAAGGATTCCAAGACCCTATTGCAGGCGATCCTATTACAGACGATAACGGCGGAATTATTGAAATTCCTATCGATAATCCTGGTAGTCCATATGAAGAACCACCGTTCGTGTTTATTGGTGGTGAAGGATTTGGAGCAACTGCTACTGCACTCCTTGACGATAATGGTTATGTAACAGAGGTACGCATCAAATCTCCTGGTTTTGGGTATAAGAAGAATCTTGCTTCTGATGGAGATAAGAGATGCATTATTGATACGTTTACTGTTGTACGACCAGGATCTGGGTATACTTCTATGCCTGACATATACATTAATGGTGAACTTGGCATAGCAGAAGCAGTTATCAATGATGATGGATTTGTCATTGGTGCTAGAATTTTGAATAGACAATTAACTTTCGAGAAATTCCCTAAAATTGAAGTAATTGGTGGTGGAGGATATGGCGCAAAACTACTTCCTTCTTTGGTATGTCTAGATACTAATTCCTTAACAGAAGTTGGTGCCACTAAGATTGGCACTGGTCGCTACGTTGATTGTCCGTAATGTCAAACAAAAAATATCCTGCACAGCAATATCCAGAAAATATATTTCAACCTCTAACTGAGGATGAGATACAGGAACTTGCGGATACACTGCAATTTCACCACATTCACAAGAGTGCCTTTGGTGGTTCTCATATCTATGAAAGAAAGACTCCTGATGGAAATACATCATGTCTTAAAATTGATGGACCAACTTCTGGTAGTTTAACGATAACGGATCAAGGAATTCTTAAATTTAATACAGGTATTCATGATCCAGAAATTGGTCCTAAAAGTGGACAGTTGCATATTAGTACATATGGTCAGCAGCAGGTTCACAAAGAAAGAAGTGACATTCAGTACAACGAAGGACTAGATCCAGAAGGACAAGCATTAAACATTATTGCTTTTGGAGATGTTGTCGAAGAAGCACGAGGTTCCGAAAGAACTATCAAAGCACAGAAGATTACTCTTATTGCCGATGAAGAAATCTCCATTATTGGAAACACGGGTGTAACTATCATGGCTGGACAAGATGGTAGTGGCACATTTACTGTCAATGCTGGTAGTATAGAGACAAATGCTGCTAGTTTTGAAGAATTGATCTTGGGGCAAAAAATGTCAATTGTCTCTGAAGATAGTAAAGTTCAATATGATCCCAGAGCATCGGTAAATATTATTTCGCCAGGTCATGTTAACCACAAGATTCTTGGAGACTATAAAATTTGGGTTGGTGGTGTACAACAAAACATTGTTGCTGGAGGACCAGCTGCACCACCTTTGATTAAGGATAGAGCAAGTGCATACACGGTAAAAACTGTTGTTGGTGGTCAAGATTACGATGCTGCTGGATTTATTAATAGGAAAGCAGGTGCATCTATTGCAGATACTGCTGGAGCAGCATTTAGCGCAACTGCTGGTGGTGATGCAACTATGGCGGCAGGGGGAACTGCTTCTATTGATGCTGGCGGAGAGGCAAGCATTAATGCTGGTGGCGCAGTCAATGTCACTGCTGTTGGAAGTGTCAGCATACAGGGTGCATTAATTTTACTTAACTGACTGATCGGAAATCCGTATCAAAAACTGGCACAAGGGGGCTTGTTTTTGGCACTCTGCTATGCTAAATTACATCTGTAGCAAATGAGGGAGGTGCCTCAATTACTCGCACCGAACTTCTTGACGCGCTTCTGCTTCATGTGCTATAATCAATCCATGCGATCGGGACAACCTGATCCATCATCTGCGGGTAACCATTCCGCAAGTAAATTTTCGAGGAAACAATTATGTTCAAATCTGTTCTCGCAGCTGCCGCTGCTGCACCCCTTATGGCGACCGCTGCTATGGCAGGTCCCTATGTGAACGTCGAGGCTAACTCTGGTTGGACTGGTTCTAACTATGGTGGCACCGCTGTCGATAGCCACGTTGGTTACGAAGGCGCTCTTGGCGAATCTGCTTCTTACTATGTTCAGGGTGGTATCACCACTAAGCTCCCCGATGGTGGCGCTTCTGACACCGTTCCTTCGGGTAAAGCAGGTCTTGGCGTTGGTCTGACCGATAGCCTCTCTGCTTACGGTGAAGTTTCGTTCGTTGGTTCGGGCGTTGCTGGTGTTGACCGTTCTTACGGCACCAAAGCTGGTCTGAAGTGGGCATTCTGATTTCACAAATAATGTGATATAATAACGGGGGATCTTCGGATCCCCTTTTTTATTCTAAATATCACTGTTAGTGAGGGGAATATGCTATCTACTCAATACAGACTAAGACTAGAGTTCATCTGTAAGAAGATCGCTAATAATGAAGAAGTAAAACTAGAGGATATGATCTGGGCAGAGAAACTTGCCAAGGCTCATACTACTGCTAGAGATTGGTTGAACAAAGCAAGACGCCAGTCTAAAGGCATTGAGGAGGGCAGTATGGATGATTTTATGAATAAGATGGGACTAGGAGATCCCGACCCATCTAATCATCGTACAGGGTTCTCAGGCGCAGATGAAATTGTAGATTGGTTCAAGCAAGACAAACCTGATGATTGGAGACAACGTGACTAGTGACTTTCTAGATAATCTGGCAAACCACCAGTATCAAAAGATGCATAATGAACCCATGATTAAGGGTGATTGGCGTAAGGTAGCTAACGAAGGAATTGTTGATAATCTTGTCAAAAAGATTGAAGAATTGTTAGGTGGTGAAGCAAAATACTACATATGTTCTAACAACAGGAACAACCACAAACGCATCGTGATTGACTATGACCACAGCAGTAATCTACAGTAACGGTAGTCAAGAGTGTGAGCGTATGGCAGCACTCTTAGAAAACTTGGAAGGAGTAACTGACTTCCAAAGATACGAATTGGGAAAGCACTTTGAAGATCACCAATTTCGTAATGAATTTGGTGAAGAAGCAACATATCCTCAGATTGCTATTGGATTGAAACATATCGGTAGCATGAAAGAAGCACTACAATACATGAGTGATAGAGGCATGTTCGCTTGACAAATTGCCGATAGTCCTCTACAATACAAATATGCAAACCCTTTTATCATGAACTACAAACCCTATAGTATGGAGTGGAACAGGCGTCGCTACTTATCAGAAGCGATCAAGTCCTACTTCAACGACGATGTAGAACCTACTGTCATTGTGGACGATATCCTTGACGTTCTCGCTGAGGAGATTGACTACTATAGGGGACGTGCTGATGACCTACAACAAGTAATGGATGGTATTAGAAATGACTAAGAAAACATTTAAGAAGATCGATAGTAAGGGTCACGAAGAGATCTGGGAATGGGAAGAGACCCCAGAACTCAAGAAGTTTATCAAACAACAATCTATCACTAAACTTTCTGCCCCACCCGTTCGACCTGCCTGATGACTAGAGTAGAGGGAATTCTGGAACGGGTAGATCCATTCCATCTACCTATCTTCCAGTACAAAGACGCAATCAACGATGAACAGTGTGAAGCACTGATCAAGATGTGTGAGCAACATCAGTATGCTCCTAGTGTTCCACCACACCCAGGAATGGAAGAAAAATCTAAAATGTCTACTGGTGTATCACTAGACAAAAAGGTTTTGAATAGAATTCCTGATATGAAGGAACACTTCGAGATCCTCCTGCAGGATATTTCTCGTCAAATCTTTCGTCAGAATAGTGAAGGTTTTGATATTAAAAGTTCTTGGTGTACAAAGACCGAGAAGGGACAGGGTAGTCCTTTGCACATGCATAAGAACTATTACATGGCAGGTGTGCTATACTTGCAGGATGACAATGATCTAATCATCGAGTGTCCCCACTGGATGAACAGTCACTTCCTGTTCCCTGTCTACCAACAAAGTCCATACACTTCTAACTCTGCACTGATAAATTCTCCAAAGAATTGTTTCTTGCTCATGCCTGCATGGATGAAACATGAAATCCCAGTGTGGCAAAAAGATGAAGTTCGTTACAGTATTGCAATGAACTTCCACCCTATTGGTGAGTATGGGTTGGAAACATCGTGGATCACTGTTAAATAGTATTGGCAAACCCTGACAAAGCAAATGGCAGAATTCAAATACACTATCACTAGAAAGCATGTATTTGTTGACAACGAACCTGTATTGATGTATTATATTGAGAGTATCCCATTTGCATTTGACATTCTCGAAAATGACGAAAAGCAAGATAAGTGGATCCTGTCAGAATGTGCAATCAATCAAGAATATACACTTGAAGATATCTTTAGGTTCTCTGATTATCTGATTGCTGAAGAATGCCATCCAGTGTTGTTTGAGATGGAACTTGTTAACCCAGAAATGATACCTTAATGAATAAATTTGTTGAATTATTGGTGGGGACATTTTCTAATAAACACCAAGCACAGTCCCACCCAACTCGTTATGCTCACATATGGGTCAATCATAGATTGATTGGAGAAAATCTCATCTATGGTGAGCAAGCATATAACTATCTAAAAGTCAGACCCTACAGACAATTTGTTATTAGAGTTGTAGAAGAAGAAGATCAGTTTCGTCTTCTAAACTATGAAATTGCTGATGCAAAGCAATTTGCTCAATGCAAAAATTTAGATAAAATTACCGAAGATATGTTGACATATCGTGAGGGATGTGATATTATTATGAAGTTGGAAGGTAACAACTTCTATAAAGGTGGCACTTCCACCTGTAATTGTTATGTTGAGTGGCAAGGTAAAAAGACTTATGTCCAAAACGAAGTCACTCTAAGTGAAGACTACTATCTTGTAGTCGATAAAGGTCTCAGTGTTGAGACCGATGAAAAAATTTGGGGTTCCAATTACGGAGCATTCAAGTTCAAGAGGCAGTAATGCCTCTTTTTGCCACTATAGCTCAGCTGGATAGAGCAACGGTTTTGTAAACCGTAGGTCGTCGGTTCAAGTCCGACTTGTGGCTCCAGGGGAATTAGCTCAGTTGGTAGAGCACCTGCTTTGCAAGCAGGCTGTCA
>Ga0255778_10002519_pt1 | contig 15780 bp, 10 predicted proteins | sample 071ome_31_FD_179976 | JGI IMG/M metagenome (GOLD analysis project Ga0255778, IMG submission 179976) | Coastal salt marsh microbial communities from the Groves Creek Marsh, Skidaway Island, Georgia - 071405CT metaG (version 2) | ecosystem: Environmental > Aquatic > Marine > Intertidal zone >...
TTTGAATACATGTTCATCTTCAGCAAGGGTAAAGCAAAAACCGTCAACCTCATCAAAGATGTTCCTTCAAAACTCGGTGGTCAAACCGTCAAAGGAGCCCGAAAACATCCGAGTGGAGTTCGGGATGGAGTGCCCGACTTTGTTGTTGATGAATTTAAACGAAGGGATAACGTGTGGTTTGTCAATGTCGGAACAAAAAACCATGGCCACCCAGCAATTTTTCCAGATGCGTTGGCTGGCGACCATATTCTAAGTTGGAGTAACCCAGGCGACATTGTGTATGACCCAATGATGGGTTCGGGAACGGTAGCAAAAATGGCCATCGTACATCAGCGTCAATTCATTGGTTCGGAGGTCAGCGAAGAATACACAAAAAATGCTCTTGAGCGAATTCGCCCACTTCTCGAGCAACAAACATCGGAACACACTTTTGATGGAAAATAGAAGCCAAGGCCGAACCATTTGGGAAAATTTCGCAGTTTAACTTCGGATATTGGCAATTCAGTTAAATAAGAACATGGCTGATATGGCCTCGAGGAAAATGCCTGCTCCAACGCGAAATACAGTCATGCCCCAAGCCATTTTACAATCGTCTGTCATGGCTAAACAAGAACAAGAAGCCCCTGTCATCATACAACAGGTTGGCCAACCATCAGGAGGCGATGATTTCCTTGCCAGGTTCACTGAAGTCATCATGTTCGGAGGAGCAATGCTCGCCATCTGGACGGGCTTGCTTGGTATTGCCTTTAGTGACGATGCAACAAATTGGAATTATCTCATTCTCTTCATTGGAGGATTTGTGTCAGCGGGTATTGCTTTAGCAATGGTCGAGTTTCATGGCAGAAAGAACGAGAATGTTTTGATGCCCTCACAAAATTACATCCTTGGTGTGTCATTCTTTTTCATGGCAGTTGGATTGTTATGGGGAATTCGATTTATCGCTGGATGGCTCACCTTCGAAGAACCTCTCGGCACATTCTCTGCATTCGGAGCAAAAACTGCACTCGAAGGGGATTGGGTGCCGAATGCAAACCTCATTTATGCTCAAACCTCAGGAGCTATCGTCCTTGTTCTTGGACAAATTCGACTTCTTCACAGGTATTCTGGAGAGTTAACCTTCTCATGGACTGTAGCGGCGAGCATCCCTCTCGCCCTCCTTCTTGTCGGCGTTGGACCGTGGATTGATTATTCCAACAGTGTCGTTTCCTATGAATTGGGTTCGGCTATTGTCCTGCTCACCTCGTTAGCCATGTGGGTTTCGATTCAGTCGAACAAATCCATTACATTCACGGCTATTGCATCGGTCTGCGGCATCATCCCTATCATTTACGAATTGATGAATGAAAATGCACCCGCGGACGGTGTTGGAGGGGCTTTGTCCCTCATGGTGTTCATTATCATCATTCAAGGCTACTTGGCCACGAGTCCGAAACTGAATCAAAAGTTGATGGAACGGACCTCGTTTATCCTGATCGGCGAAGTTATCCTTGCCATGTTGATTGCCAACAATTTCGATGCTAACGCCATACTTGGCCCCATTCGAATGTCGGACACTGCCTTTGCTGACACACTCACGCTTCCTGTCATTCTTTGGTTTGTCACATTGGCTGCCTATTTCCCCGCTGTCCATGCGAACCGGGTACCAGCGATGCCAATTGGTCTTGCTTTTGCTCTTTGGACACTGAATGGTGATGAAGCAATCCTGCCTTGGATAACGGCAGTTCTCATGGTCGTCTACATGCTTTTCTTTGCGAAGGTGACGAGGAAATGGGTGGCAAATTTCACGATGTCAGCCCTTTCAATCGCTTATTTGATTTCAGATTTAATCGGCTACGGGATTGATGCTCCAGCGATAAATTTGGTCATCGCTGTTTCATTGATTGCAATTGCCTGGACTGCCCATCGAATGGAAAAAATTGACATTCAATATGCCCTTCAATCATTGATTTGTGTGGCCATCACCGATACAATACTCAATTCTGAATACTGGGTAACTGGGTGGGCTATTACGGCATTTCTTCTCTTCGTTGTCTACGATAAAATGAGAACTGTTGCTGAAGATGATTTCATTGAGAGGAGAAATGCCACCCTTTCTCTCATCACCACGATTTTCTTTACGCTCGGTCTTATTTTGACTGGGAAAATGAATATCCCTTACACCAACGACCTTCTTTCCGGCGTATCCATCGAATTTGTTTTCCTCGGACTTCTCGTGTATGTTCTCTTCTTCTCGGTTCGAAAAATCGAGTTAGATTTCGGTGAACTCCTGCACTTCGTTTTGAGTTCGTCAACATCCCAGTGGAAGTACAGTTCAGAACACAATGCCTGGGTTAAATCAGATGGTCAAGAAGAGGATAGCACACCAACAAAATGGAGCGAATTATCTCGATTTTCACTCGTTTTTTCATTGATTACCATCACTATTGGACTTTCAACAATCGACACGGCTGGAGGGTCTACTTCCATTATCCTACCACTCCTCTTGGTTCTGCCAATTGGTTTGCTGTTGCATCAGGTCATGGCCATGGATTCAATCTCATCATACACACGCTTTATTGGTGCAGTCCACCTTCTTTTCATCGCTCTTTTCAGTGCCCCTATACTCGATGAACTACGAAGGGGAGCAAGCGATGCTGTCGTGTTTCAATCTGGACTGGTGCATGACATCCTGTTTCTTGCAGCACCATTGATTGTCAATGCCCTCATCGTAAAACGAGGGTTAGATGAAGAAGGCCTAAACCGCACCGCAGACAATATGATGATGGGGACATTGTTGCTTCTCGGCTGTTTTGATGCGTCTGGCGGTTTGCTCTTTTTGACAATGTATGGTTTGGTCGCCTATCAAAGTTTGAAATATCGATTGGGCATTCTTACCGTTGCTCCATTGGTCTTTATCTTCACATTGGCAAATGATGTGTTTGGATTGAATGCAGGTCTCATGGACAGAATCTTTCACGGGCTTGGCAATCACCCTTCATACTATCTCGAAGAACGCGTGTTGTGGTTTGGTCGTTTCACAGGTTTACTTACTGCTGCTTACATGTTGTCTGCCTTAGCCATCAGTTTTACCGATGTGAAGAATGAAGAAAGAGAAATCAAGATGCCGTGGGTTATGCCATTTGTTTGGTTTTTGTTTGCTTTGTGGGCTTCACTTCCGGATGTCGCCTGGCTCCCGCTCGTTCTCGTCACATTTGCCATGCTCAATGCATGGTACCGTGGTGACGTGTATTGGATGACGGGTCTATCTATCGCCGCTCTTGTGTCTTGGATCATCGGCTTTTCCGATGTGTTGGAAACACTCAATGGTGAGATTTTCAGTTTGTCCATGTTCTATGGTGGGCTTCAAGTCACCGTTCTTGCCTATCTTGCTTCACAGGGTAAATTAACCATCAATCATCAAAACGTCGGAGAAGAGGAAGAAGAGGCACTCAAAAAGAAACTTAGCACAGAACTTCGGTATATCAGCCTTGGATCACTGCTCCTGTCGTTCGATGCGTTCAATGGACTTGGTATGCTCGTTGCAAGCATTTGGGCAACCTTTGATGTTCTGAAAAACGGTGAGAAAATCTCCCTTCTTTTCCTGCCACTTTTACATGGACTCACCCTTGGAAATGTACTCTATCAGTTCGATGTTGCCGATGAGAGTATGAGGGAAATCCTTGTTGGAATTCTGCTCGGTGTGGAGGGCGTCATCTTGCTCGGCTTGAGCATTAAGGAAGATACGCTGTACGACCTCGAGATATTTTCTTGGGATTCAAATGAGGAATTCTTTGAATTCGTAGAACGGTTGGGGATTGCAGGTACGCTTTCGGCAATTGTTGGTGTATGGTATGGATTTAGTTCACAAGTTGAACTCGCCTTCATTTTGCTCACAGTTCTTCTTGCGAGTCTCGCCATTACAGGGTTCAACGAAAAGTACCACAATGTACGCTGGCGAAGAGCCCTCGGTGTCTATGGTTCCATGCTCTCTGGATTGATGTTCTATTCCTTGGTCGACAATGATTTGTATGCAAATTTGACCATCGTAGGCTTGGGTCTTTTGGCTCTTGGTTATGGTTTCGTGTATCTCCAATTCCGTTCGAGTGTTCAACCGCTCATGCAACAGCAGATGAGTCAACAAGGATCCATTCCTCAGATGATCAATACCAATGATGAGCCCTTAGTCGTCGACGATGAGGTTGAGCCTGTGCTTGCGTCCTCTTATAACGATGATTCGGACGATGAAGAAGAGCCAAAGACAATACAGAAGAAGAATCGTCGAAAGAATTGCTCGAAAGACGGTTGCAATGCATTAGCGATTCAAAGGACTGAATATTGTCTACAACATCAAGAAACGGTGCAATCAACAGCAATACAACAGACATTCATACCCGAAACTCTCATTGAAACAAAACAAGGATTCGAGATCCGATTACCACCAGGAACTGCAGACCAAATCATTCGTTCAATTGAACTCACACCTCACGATGGATTCAAACCTGTCCTTGAACTCAATGCATTTGGAAAATTACAACTTCACTTTGAACCAAAATGAACAAAAGCGAATGGTCTACAATATGTTGACCTTTCCTTAGAAATTCATTACAAAATGTTATGATGCTGCTCAAAACGTAAGAAGAACATCTAAAATTTGTTAGCTTCATTTGACGATTTGTGCGTCGCTTGGTGCATTGTGGTTTGTTTTCATTTAGAGTTTTTGAAAAAATAGTCGTTTTTGCTTCAAAACTATATAGTTCTCATAATTTATACATAGTTTTATATATTTGTGGCGTTTTAGAGAATCTGCGAGGTGACGAAAATGACGAATTATATCTGGTCAAATCACTTCAAACGACGCCGCTCATAATCGCATATCTCACTGATGGAGATGTGGTGTAATGGATAGCATGTGAGATTACGAATCTTGCGATCCCGGTTCGAATCCGGGCATCTTCACCAGTGGGCAGAGCGGTAGCGCTCAACATAGGAGGAATACAATTGAAAAAGAAAAATACATTTGAAAAATACATACCAAACAAAATGAAAAAGGAATTTGTTCAAAACAAGAGATTCAAAAATTGGTTTCATTATACTGGAATGTTTCCAGTTTGTGGTTGCATCATCATCTTTGGGAATGATGGAACTTCAATTGAAATTCACAATTTTGGCATCTTTGATGAATTGGATAGAGGCAAAGGTTACGGACAAACGATGGTGCAGAACATCAGGCATACGTTTCCCAGTGCTTTCATTTGGGCTAGGACGTGGACTCACTCGAGGGGTTTCTGGCAGAAAATGAAACATAGAGGCTATATTGATGAGATTGCAAATTCATACGATTGGCCTTGCTTTGACATGACCTGTGAAGCATGCCATCCAAATATGCCTTCAAAATTTTCTAGAATTCTCATTCCAGCAACAAATCAATCAAAGGAGGTGATAGCATGAGCAAGAATGGCATAGATTTCGATGCAAATTTCGAACATCCAGAACAACTCCTGTCCATCTTTGTCTTCTACAACAAAGAGCATATTGAACAGGGAACGCCATGGGCAATCTGGCCTGAATGGGAACTTTGCTTAACAACGATGAGGGAGGAATTTCATTCTTCTCCACTTGAAAGCCCATTGGTTGATATTGCTGCAGAAGCACAATACTGGTTAGCACTTATGGAATTCATCCACGACAACCCTGCTATCAGCTTTGACGGATACACGATATTCATCAAAGGTCAACATGGAAACACGTTCAGTTTTGATTTCTGTCTAAGTGCACAAGCATTCACTGAGGCAAAGAAATTAGATGAATTCTTGGCGACGAGAAACCACAATCCTGTCATGTATGATTTTGAATTCAAAGACCCGTTCAGGGAATGGACTCAATGCATAACTCATTCAAGGGGAGAAATGTGGATTTGCCCTGACCATGTACCAAACTATGGTGGAAAATCGACTGAATTTACCTACAAGGACAGTTTTTGTTTCATGTGGGATGACCAGTGCTTTCCTGCTTTCATCAAAGGACTCATCCACCTTTGCATCGATGACACAGCCATTTGGGAAGATCAATTTGAACACGCAAGAGCCAATGCGAATGCGATAAAACAAGACATGGAACAATGGCCTTTCGGCAGGCCAGAAGATGCCGAATATCAATGAGGTGAAAAAATGAAAAATAAAGAAAATATAACACAAGAACTGTTGTTGCTTTTGCTTGTATATCTGAAAATTCAGATTGCGGCAGAAAGCATGAGGCTAGAAGAATTGCAACACTGGGCGGGTATACCTTGTACCTGCCCGACATGCGAGGACGATGATGAAAAGGTGGAAACCGATGACAAAAAAACATCGTTTTCTCAAGAATTTAAGGAGGAATGGGAATGAGTTTGGTATGGAAACCAAACCCATCAGCACCACTTTGGTTTGGTGAAAAAGAGGTTTTTTTCAACGACCTTGCCATTGAGCATCTTCATCAAATTGGACCATCATGCGTACCGACGACATTGTCGATGATTGCCAACGCCTTTGGGCAAAAGATAAGCGTTCAAGACATGAGGGCAATGATCAATACGCAAGCACCTGAAACTTGGTCGCAGGCACTTGAATCGTGTGGCCTGAAATTGGCCTATTGCAACATTGACCAAAGGCCGCTTGAATATTACATTGAAGAACTGAAGGAATTGAACGATTTGTTCTTCCTCTCGTTCTATTCACACCCATTACCAGCCGAACCTGATGATAATGGAAAATTATGCACTGCCCATATTGTCACGATGTATCAAGATTCAATTATTGATACTGCAATCAAACAAGGTGTCTTTGAAGCCGACAAGTATCCAAGGTCTCATCTAAGGACAAAGAGAATCTTCAGGGTTGTTCCAATCGACCACGAAAGGGGTCTGTGAGGTGATGACTATGGAACATTCAAAACTCAATTTCGAACAGATGTACACCCTGTTTTGCATGTACAACCTTGGAAAAGGTTCTGGTGATGTATGGAATTCATGGCCACAGTACGAACTCATGGATTCGCAATTACCCGAATCGATGCATTACTGGGAAACGATGTCAGAAGATGAAAAGAAAATTGGGGCCTCATGGCAATCGCTCTTCAAAATCATCAATGAAAACAAGAACGTGAACATCAGTGGCAACACCATCTACATCACTGGAGGATTTGGACATCAATTCTCTGCTTACATCGATATGAACAATGAAACATGGAAGGCTTCGGGTGTTGTTGGACCAAAAGAAACCATTACACACAACCTTGGTTCATTTTGGACTTGGCCAAAACATCTGAAATTTGGTGGCACAATTGCACAACTCGAAGCCGACCCTTGGATTGAAACGAAGACCTTCAGTGGAACGTTTCCAGCAAGAATTCTCAAACTCATCAACGCTTGCTTGGATGATGAAGAAATTTGGAACCATGCTTACAAAATGCACCTAAGGGATTACAAGTACAAACTTTGGAGAATTCTTGAATTTACGAACGGAATTCCAGAAGACTACACCGCTGATATGGCCATTCCACCTGCTGAATTTTCAGCATGGACAATTGCCCAACTCGAGAAAGCAAAGTCGATGACTGAACTCGAATCGATGACATTGGTTTCCGATGTTGAGCACGGAGGTGAAGAGTAACAACGTGAGGGGATATGGTGTAATGGATAGCATCTGGGGCTTCGGATCCCAGGATTCCGGTTCGAATCCGGATATCCTCGCCACGTTATACTGAGGTGATATGATGATTCTAAAAAATGATTACAGCTATGATATCTTTGACCCGCCACAAGCGGATAGGCCTTTGATTGTGTACCACCCTGGGCCTCATAGAAATTACAAGGCCTCTTGGTCGGTGATGGAAGAAATGAGCAAGCCATTTACCTTGATTTGTGATGATACATTTCCATGGTATCCTGATGATGAATACGAGCCCCTTACAGACATCGTAGGGTTTGAAATCTTCACAAGAATGGACGCCCCTCTCACTGGGGGAAGGGCATACAGGAGGCCTGGGTTGGGCTACGAACATGTGATGGTGCAAAGGCAAATCGATGCGAGAAAGGGCATCAATGACCTTCCATTTTGTGATATCATGTATCTGGATTTCTTTGATATCTTCTGTTCAAACTCTTTTGATTGGAGCAAAGAAATTACATTAAAGGAAAGGCAACTCAAGGAAGTTGAAATCCTTTCCAACCATATCATTGATGGTGGATTGTTGTTTGTTGATAAGAAAAATGAATGGAACGGAAAGGGCCTTCCCAAAAAAAGAACGAGGTTAGAAAATGGTGTTGAAATTGAATACAAGGGAACGATTGAATGGCTCTCCACATCACTTGATGAAAACATGCACATCGAAACTGAAGTGTATGTCATTCATTCAAAAAAATCATTTGAGGAACCGTTTGAATTTCTTTCAAAGTGTATTTTGGAAAGGAGGATGCCAGTGGAGAATCTAATATTGAGATTCAACGATATCCCCAAATCACCCCCTCCATATTATACAATAAGTCAGTATTGTGAAAGGTGGTTCTTGCATATTGACCTCCCTAGCGTATTTTCTGCTCCCACAATTCCAATTTCAAATCAAAAGACGTGGAAGAGAATGTCTGCTTACAATGCGTGGTTAAAATCGTTGATCGAGAATAAAGACCAGCTCAGGCCACCAAGTATGGCAAAGGATACCTTTCATTTCAGTGGCATCAATGTCACCATTGTCAGAGGTGATATTTTTGACTACGGTGATTGGTTGGTTGGAAAAAATGCTGCTATCGTTGCAAGGAAGAAATTCATAACCCAACTTATCGAATTGAGATGGGAACTTGGAGAACATTCGATAGCATTGCAAAGAGATTGGTCAAACAGATTGAGGGTCCCTCAACTCAAATGGTCCGGTCAAGATGCCACGCCTTACCTCACAAAAAAAATTCTTGAGGCATCAAACCATCACACCATTGCAACGGTTGCTCATGGTCTTGCCACCATCGAAGAACTCAAGGCTTCACTTGAGAGGTACGACGGCCCTGTCAAGCACCTCATCATCTTCACCATCGACGAGGATGATTATGCGATAAGGTGAGTCCAATTTTACCCGTATACAATTGCACTTACGGATAAAACAATATCATCTCTTTCGATTGAAATCAATGGTTGTCGACGCTTAAAGAGCGGCTTTGAACGCCTCAACCACTGAAGGATTGAGTTTCTCCCATGGGAATGTTTGACCATTTGGTTGGCGGCCGAAATGGCCGCCTGCGGCGGTAACACCGTAAATCGGTGCAGCCAAGCCAAGGTCGCGAATGATGTGACCAGGCTTGAATGAAAAATGTGCACCGACGAGATCGGCGATAGCCTCATCTGAGAGGTTTCCAGTTCCAAACGTATCCACGCGTATGCTCACAGGGTCAGCAACCCCGATAGCGTAAGCGAGTTGAATTTCGCATTCTTTGGACAGGCCCGAGGCGACGACATGCTTTGCAGCCCATCGAGCAGCATATGCAGCAGAGCGGTCAACTTTTGTTGGGTCTTTACCGGAGAATGCTCCTCCGCCGTGGCGTCCACGGCCGCCGTACGTATCAACGATGATTTTTCGACCGGTCAAACCGGCATCGGCGTATGGGCCACCAGGGTCTGCAAACCGTCCTGTTGAATTGACGTGGATGGTGGTTTTTCCATCCAACATGAGCGATGCTGGGACAACTGGTTGAATCACGTGTTCGATAATTTGTTGGCGAATCCAAGCCTGTTCGGCTTCTTCTGAACCATGTTCAGCGATCATGTCCTTGTGCTGTACAGCGATGACGACATTGTCTGCATACAATGGCTGTCCGTCACTTCCATGCATGAGTGTGACCTGTGATTTGGCGTCAGGTCGAGCCCACGGAAGTGTGCCATCGAGTCCGAGTTTGCTGACTCGGCGTGTGAGGGCTTGAGAAAGTGCAATCGCTAACGGCATCCAACGGCCTTGATGTTCAGGGTACGCTTCTGTCTCATCGCATGCATAACCAAACATGAGTCCTTGGTCACCTGCACCTTGGTCATCAATGGATTGAACGACGCCACGATTGATGTGGGCGGATTGAGAGGTAATGAGTTCAGTGACTTCGCACAATTCTTCTGAAGTTGCATCCATGCCGATACCATGTGAAGTGTATCCAATGGCCGCAGCGGTCTTTCGGGCGATACCGATGTAATCGGGCGGCGATATGCCAGCAGCGAGTTTAACTTCACCTGCGAGAACAATGTGTGAGCGGTCTTCTCTTCCCTTCACCAACGTTTCAACAGCCACCTTGGCTTTCGGGTCAAGTGCGAGGCATGCATCAACGATAGCATCGGAAATAGCATCGCATAATTTGTCTGGGTGGCCTGCAGCAACGGATTCTGAAGTAAACAACCACTCTTGCGCCATGGCGATGGCTCACAACTCCTCTATTCAACATTTATCGTTTTCATCTTCAACGATTCCAGGCTGAAATCAATCTTGGACGGGTTGGCAAAGTCTGGCTTGAAATCTTTCTCAAGTACCGACTGTGTAGTCGTCCAAATACGCAAGTTGGGCGTCAGTGAGCACATCGATGCTGAGGCCGAGTGTGCTCAGTTTAGTGGTCGCCAAATCTTGGTCTTGTTCGGTGGTGATATCATACACTTCCTTGCCCATGGAACCACCTTCTTTGGCCAAACGGCAGAGTGAAAGGAACTGGTTTGCAAAAGACATGTCCATGACTTCAGATGGATGGCCTTCAGCTGCAGCGAGATTCACCAATCGGCCGCGCGCTAAGAGGAAAATTCGTCGTCCATCTGCCATCAAAAATTCTTCATTATCTTGGCGAATCGTTCGTACTGATTGGGCTTGAGCTTCGAGGTCTGTGATCTTGATTTCGCAGTCATAGTGTCCAGTGTTACAGACAATGGCACCATCTTTCATTGTCTCAAAGTGACGACCAACGATGACATCTTCCATACCGGTAGCCGTGCAGAAAATATCGCCGAGTTTTGCTGCTTCATCCATAGGCATGACTCGATAACCTTCCATCACTGCTCGAAGTGCAGGAAGTGGGTCAACCTCGGTGATGATGACATTTGCACCCATGCCTCTAGCACGCATAGCAAGTCCACTGCCGCAATGACCGAAACCAGCGACGACGAAGGTTTTTCCAGCAAGAAGGACACTGGTAGCTCGCAAAATACCGTCAATTGTGGATTGGCCGGTTCCGTAGACGTTGTCGAAATCCCACTTTGTTACAGCGTCGTTGACGGCGATAACAGGGTAGCGCAAGTCGCCAGCAGCGGCCATTGCTCGAAGACGGTGGACACCGGTTGTCGTTTCTTCGGTACCTCCAATAACGCCTTCAGCGTATTCGGATTTATCGCCGTGAACTCGAACGATGAGGTCAGCACCATCATCAAGGGTAAGGGTGGGCTTGAATTCGAGCGTCTTGTCAATGCACCAATAGAAATCCTCGGTGGATTGGCCATGCCAAGCATGGACAGAGTAGCCTTCGCTTGCTAGCCATGCAGCCACTTCATCATTTGTGGAGAGAGGGTTACAGCCAGACCATGAGATTTCAGCCCCTGCTGCACCGATAGCCTCGATGAGAACGGCGGTTTCTTTTGTCACGTGAAGACATCCTGCCACCCTCATACCTGCAAGTGGTTTCGTTCGTTCAGCCTCTTCCTTCAGTTTGGCGAGCACTGGCATTCGGGAACGAGCCCAATCGACCAATAGAGAGCCGTTTTCTGCCAATCCTAAATCACGAACGGTGTAGTTTTCACCTTTGTCCAATCCTTCCATGAGCCGCCGACTTGCTCGCCCCTCTTGAAGTCTGCCGTATGCCCCGAACTTAATTTTTCATCGCATTGCAAAGATTTTCGTCGAGCAATCGACAACGGAATCAACGGTAAGCGTGGAAGGACATTCGGCCTTGATTCATGGTTTGACGGAAGGAGCCTCTTTTCTCAAACAAACCCTTGATCGATGACAAGTATCGTACTGGTCGAGCGTATCGCAACCATGGTCGCTTCGGGTAGACGACTTCGACACGTGAAAATCCTAGATCTTTGAGCATACCACGCATGGCAGCGACGTTCGGTGCCCAGTAGTTGGTGTCGTCCTTATTGTAGGAATCGCCTGGATAGTAGACCATCGAGGGTTTCCAACGATGCAAGTCATCCATTTGCGTTTCAATGATGAGTAATTCATCACAAACAGATGCTGCAGTGCGAAGACCTCGCATGGGGTCCTGTAGATGATACAACACGCCGAGGAACATCACGACATCAAAGGTACCAACGGCCTCAGGCGTGATGTCCATGGCATCGATATCGAGTGATTCAACCTTGGAGTCCAACGCTTCGTGAACGAGGTCGAACCCGGCTTTTGTGCCCCAACCTGGACCGCTCCAGCAGAAATGGTCGGTGGCTAAAACGCGCTTTGCTCCATTCCTTTCCGCTTGAAAAGAAAAGAAGCCGTCCCAAGCTCCAATGTCGAGTACTGACTTTCCTGAAAGGTCTTCAGGCAGGCAAATTTGTCCTAATTTCTCCATTGACCTGTCGAGACCAGGTGTGACGATTCCATCGCGAATTGGGATGGAGTGAAACCACTTGATTTCTTTCATCCGGCTGATGAGGTCATCGTTGTCGCCCATGACCACGCCCTCGCCCCCTCCACATATATTCGCTTCGCATCACAGACGACATGTCTAATGCCCGATGGTGCCCTAGAGCGTCCGCTCAACCTTTGGACATGTGCCCTACAGGGTGGTTCACTTCTTGTCCTTGTGCAACTGCTTGGCCTGTTTTGCCCACTCGTCTCGCTTGACACGCCCTGGGAAGAACTCGATAGCGACGTTGACTTCTTCTTCGATCTTCGCTGTCATTTTACTGACCTGCTCGAAGGTGAAAATGCCGAGGGCGTTGAGTTTCTCTTCGATGAATGGTCCAATGCCCTTGATGGCTTTGAGGTCGTCCTTGTCTGCTGCAGATGCAACACCGAGAGTGGCAAAATCAATCGATTCCGCCTTCGCTTCAACTCTTGCCAATTCTTCGGCTTGCTTGAGTGCCTTCTCATCCAGTTTGACGTTTTCACCGAGTAAAATCTTGGCTTGAGCAACCCACTGGTCTCGCTTGACACGGCCAGGGAAGAACTCGATGGCTTGGTTGACTTGTTCCTCAAGTTTTGCATTCATGTTCGCAACTTGTCGCCAGGTGTAGATACCGAGAGCATTCAACTTCTCTTCGATGAACGGTCCTACGCCTTTGATGGCTTGCAGATCGTTTCGAGCGATGAGCACCGCCTTGGTCTTGATGACTCTTGTCACTCCTTTCACGCCGGTGAGGGTGTTGCCATCCTTGCCTTGCCAGGAGATGACCATACTTCCTTGTTCGTCGGAAATGGTCGCTTCACCCTGTTCTTCAAACGAGGAGGCGTCGCCAACATTGAGGGTTTCAGCACCTTTCTTGACCTCTTCCTTGACCTCTGAAGTCGATGCTTTTCCGAGAACATTGAAGTCAATCGATTTGGCTCGCTCTTTGACTCGCTCAATCTCTTCTTCCTTCTTGGCTTCCTTGGTGACAGGTTTGGCCTTTGCCTTCGCTTCTTCTTCAGCCTTGGCTTTGGCTTCAGCTTCTTCCTTCGCCTTCTTTTCAGCTGCTTCTTCTTGGGCTTTTGCTTCAGCCTCGGCTTTTGCCTTCGCTTCTTCTTCGGCCTTGGCTTTTGCTTCAGCTTCGGCTTCCTTCTTTGCCTTCTTCTCCGCCTCTTCCTCTTCTTTCTTCGCTACGTGGAGGGCAGCGGCTGCTTCTTCTTCGGCTTTGGCTTCAACATCGGCTTCTGCTTCAGCTTCGGCTTCTGCTTCAGCTTCGGCTTTTGCCTTCGCTTCCTCTTCGGCTTTGGCGTCTGCTTCTGCTTTCTTCTTGGCTTCAGCCTCTTCCTTCTTGCGTTGCTTTTCGGCTTCTATCTCTTGCTTCTTGAGTTCCTTGAGATATTCTTTGTCTGGTTTGACTTCGACTTCCCACATGACATAGACCGAATTCAAACCAATCTTGAGCAGCCCTTGGAATATACCACCTTCTCGAGTATTTTCAAAGGAGTCATCAAACATGATTCGAATCGAAGATGTGCCTTCTTCATCGCCATGGGCCTCAAACACGCCTTCATCAGAACCTCGTTCTTCAATTATCTTGAAGCGAGTTTTGTTGGTTTCATTTCCAAGGTCAGAAATTGGGAATTTGATGTTCGGACTCATGTTGGTGAAAGTGATGAGTTCCTTGGACACCACCGATTCGCCATGCTTGATTGGCTTTGGTGACTTGAGCACGAATGGGTCGCTCGGTGTACCTTGACCGCTCTGGAATTTCGGTTCAGCATCAGTGTACTCTGGTTCAGGACCAACAAGCACCTCACGCTCGCGATAAAGGACCACGAGGAGAAGCAACAAGAGGAGAAGGAGAAGCGGTAGGAAACACAAGCCATAACCAAATGGCTCATCGCTTGGGTCGCCGGTGCCGACAAAGGTCTCTAAACACTGATTGTTATCATCAACAAGGTCCGCTGGCGTATCCGATTGATCACTCGAGTCTGTTTCGCACTGCTCTTCAACTGTATCAGGCCAACCGTCGTTATCATCATCAAGGTCACCTTCAATGATGCCGTCTGGACCGTCTGGATCGTTATCGGGTAGTCCATCCAAATCGGTGTCTTCGACAACCGAGAGGTTGAGCATAAACGAAATCGATTCGCCTGTCAATGAATTTGAGGCTGTAATGAAATACGTCGTCATATTCATCAGTTCAGTTGGTGTTCCGAAAATTGAACCGTCGCCACTTCTCGCCTGTCCTGTGAAGTTCAGGCCTTCTGGTAACGTTCCATTGATTTCCCAAGTATCGGCGAGTATACCATCCAAGAACGGCGTCAAAACGATGCTCTCATTGAGTAGAATCCACATGTCTGATGTGTTGTATTGACGTGTTGCATTCGGGTTGGTGTAGGTCAAAATTGGCGGGTCAAGTGCATTACAAATTCCATCGAGGTCCGAATCTTTTGGAACGCTGCTATCATCGTCTTCGTCGGTTCCACATAGGAGTTCGTCGACGTTTGACCAACCGTCGCCATCGAGGTCGTCTCGGTTATCCTCTGTATCAAGTGCGTCACAGATTCCGTCACCATCGATATCACCAGGCTCATCGGTATCGTCTTGCGGGTCGGTGCCACAAGCAATCTCGTCAAGGTCGCTCCAACCATCATCTTCTGCGTCATCATCAAACAGATCTTCAATGAGTGAAGGGTCAGTGTTCACGTCTTGTCGTACTTCATCAGGTCTCCCATCTCCGTCGGTATCTGTATCTGCACCTGGGTTGAGAGGATAGAGGTCATCCAAATCTTGGACTCCGTCGCCATCATCATCCGTGTCTTCAACGAGTTCACCTTCGTAATCGTCAGGCAACTCATCAGGCATACCGTCACCGTCGGTGTCAACCGGGGCGTTGGGGTCCAACGGGCTGGGGTCGGGACCCGCCGAGCAGACATTGGCCACGCTAAGGTTGCCGTCGCAGAAGCCATCGCCGTCGGTGTCAGGATTGTACGGGTCGGTGCCGATGATGCTCTCGTTGGTGTCGGACATACCGTCGTTGTCGTCGTCCTCGTCCTCGATGAGGGTGTAGGGCTCAATTCCTGTATCGGGGTAGTCGTCGGGCAATTCGTCGGGCATGCCGTCCATGTCAAAGTCGCCCAGCACCGTCAGATTGAACGAGTACGAGGTGGACATGGTGCTGCTGTTGCTGTACACGGTGAAGTTCGTGG
>Ga0255778_10002535_pt1 | contig 15721 bp, 26 predicted proteins | sample 071ome_31_FD_179976 | JGI IMG/M metagenome (GOLD analysis project Ga0255778, IMG submission 179976) | Coastal salt marsh microbial communities from the Groves Creek Marsh, Skidaway Island, Georgia - 071405CT metaG (version 2) | ecosystem: Environmental > Aquatic > Marine > Intertidal zone >...
GCTAATATTATGAAATTGTCAAGTTTAGGATTTAAACCAAAACACACTGTAAAAGAATTTTTAAAAAATAAAGGTTTCTTGTATGAAGAAATTTGATGCAGTTTTGTTAGTTGATTGTTGGACTCCGAATTTTTGGAAAGATGAAGTTAGAGCAAGAAACCAAAGAAAGTTTCATAGTAATCTTTTATCTTTTTTAAGAACACAAGAATTTGATCAAGTGTTATTTGCAACAAAAGGATTACCTCTCCATATAACTGATCCTCGTTTAAAATATAAAGTACATAGCAAAACAAAATCTAATAGAGAATTACATGTTGAAGATGTTGTTTCGTATTATGATTTATATAAAAATTTGCAAGATAAAAGTAATATACTTTTTGGCGGTGCAGCATGGAAAAACTGTGTTCATGGAAATCATATAGGATTGTATGAATTAATGGATGAAAAAAATCTTACAATTCTTTCACATCCTTCTATGGTAGATAGTTCTATTGACAACGAAGAGCCTATTACTAAACAAGACTTTGAAAATGATTGGATGATTGAATGGTTGGAACGTGGCGATGGTTTTTATCATGCCGCCAGGCATAGAAAGCGTATAACAAAGTCTTTTAGAAAAATAGTTGACAAAACATAAAAAACGTAATATAATAAATTAAATCAATGGAGAAATACAAATGAAAGATATCTTACAAGACGTAGTTGCTCATACTCATGCACTTGGTTTTCTTAGCCTTGTAAAAGTTAGCAATGACGAAGGCACAGCAATTGATTCGATGGCAGAAGATCGTAGTGTGATTTTGTCAGCAGAAACAGCAACACCAGTAGCAGAGTTTGTAGGCACGTTTGGTATGCCTAATCTAGACAAACTGTCGTTGCACTTAAAAAATCCTGAGTACAAGGACAATGCAAAGATTGAAGTTGTGCAAGCAGAACGCAATGGTGAAACTGTTCCAACACACATTCACTTTGAAAATGCAGCTGGTGACTTCCAAAATGATTATCGCTTTATGAACAAAGCAATCATTGAGGAAAAACTAAAGACTGTAAAATTCAAAGGTGCAAGTTGGAATGTAGAGTTCACTCCAAGTGTTGCAAGCATTGCACGTATGAAACTTATGAGTGCAGCACATAGTGAAGAACCTACATTTAATGTTACAACTAAAGAAGGTAATCTAGTGTTTAGCTTTGGTGATGCAAGTACACACGCAGGCGAATTTGTTTTCCAACACAGCGTAGAAGGTGCTCTACAGCATACTTGGAGTTGGCCAGTTGCACAAGTACAATCTATTTTAAATCTTGACGGCGATCTAACTATGAGTATTTCGGATCAAGGCGCTATGAAAATCACAGTAGATTCTGGTATGGCAACATACGATTATATCCTTCCAGCGCAGAGTAAGTAATATATGCGCAAAGACTTAACTGCTTCACAAAACGATTACGCAAGATTTCTTCCAGCATTAAGTGGCTTTTATGCCACTTATGTGGGGAAACAGCGTTATGACGAATATGTAGATAAGTCGCGAATCCCTTCAAACTTTACACACGGTGTTGAAAGTCTAAATTATTTAAACAAACAAGAAGGACAGTTCCAATATCAATGGACACTGTACTCTGCAGGACATGCAGAACTTGATGTTAACAAACACTCACCTAAAGAAGATATGGTGCGTAATAGAGATAGACAAAATTCGTGGATACTAGGCGACTCAGGTGGTTTCCAGATCGGTAAGGGTGTATGGGAAGGTGACTGGAAGGATCCTAACTGTCCTAAAGCACAAAAGAAACGTGACGGTGTGTTGCGTTGGATGGATGCTTATATGGACTATGGCATGATCCTTGATATTCCAGCTTGGGTTGCTCGTAGCCCAGCGGGTGCAAAAGCAACAGGCATTAGTTCCTACGAAGATGCAGTAGCCGCAACTCGTATTAATAATGATTATTGGATGAAAAATCGCACAGGTGCTTGTAAGTTTTTAAACGTTCTACAAGGTGAAAATCACGCAGACGCAGATGACTGGTATGAGCAGATGAAAGACTACTGCGACCCAGTTAAGTATCCTGACAATCACTTTAATGGTTGGGCAATGGGTGGTCAGAATATGTGTGATGTACATTTAGTACTCAAACGTATTGTTACACTATATTTTGATAATTTACTGCAAAAAGGTGTACACGATGTAATGCACTTCCTAGGTACATCAAAACTAGAGTGGGCTTGTTTGCTTACTGACATTCAACGTGCAGTACGGAAAAATTATAATGAAAACTTTACTATTACTTTTGATTGTGCTAGTCCTTTCTTGGCAACCGCGAATGGACAAATCTACATTCAGAATGAGACTGAAGACAGAAGCAAATGGACATATCGTATGGTGCCGTCAGTTGACGATAAGAAATATGCTACAGATCAACGCTTGTTTAGAGACGCTGTTATATCAGATGGGATATTTAAAAACTTTGAAGACTCCCCGCTTACAGCCGAACTTAAAGTATCAGACGTTTGCACTTATGCTCCCGGAGATCTGAATAAGATAGGCAAAGAAGGAAAAACATCTTGGGATAGTTTTTCATATGCGATCCAAATGGGTCATAATGTATGGAGTCATATTAATGCAGTCCAAGAAGCAAACAGACAATATGACAATGGAATTGTTCCTCGGATGCTTGTTCAAGAGCGTTTTGACAGAGTTCTATTTAGAGATGTTGTGGACGAAATATTTGCAATTGACAACAAAGAAAAGGCACTTGCAAAGATAGATGAATATAGTCGCTTTTGGATGGCAATACCTGGTACTAGAGGTGCTATTGGTAAAAAAACTGTAAATGCTAGTACACACTTTAATGCACTTTTTGAGATTGAAGAACCTGAGGTCCAAGACCTTGACGACGGTGAATTTACTGAAGATCAAGAGCATAAGTTGGAGGAATTAGTGGATGAGCAATTATGAAGCTGAAGAAGATAAACTTCGTGCGCATTACGAAGAGCTTGAGCGCAAACACAGAGAGCTTGATACAGAATTAATAGAGCGTTATAATAATGCTACAGTGACTGATGAAGTTCGCAGAATGAAAACTATGAAACTTTATCTAAAAGACGAAATGCATCGTATTAATGCTTACTTGATACAAAAAGGCTTAGAATGAAAAGAGATTACAAAACAGGAGAGCACGACAATATTGTGTTCTTTACAGGCATTGAAGTAGAGCGTACCCCTGCTTATGGTAAAAAAACTTTATTTGTAACAGGCGTACAAAAAATAGATGACATTATAGATCACTATGAAAAAGAACAGTGCGAACACATTTTCTTTGGTGCTAATCACTCATTTAATCCAGGCGTAAATTTTCCTGAAGACGCAAATAACTGGGACACATGGGAAGATATGATTATGTATTTTGTACAACGAGGCATACCTTGTACACTAGATCTTCCGCTTGATCACGCAGAAGGATTACTAGAAACTCAAATGGTTGAAACAGACTTGTTCATTCCGCAGATTCGTATTCCAATTCCTTATATTAAACAATTTGGTTACAATACTATGGTAAAGATTGATGACAAGGACTTTCGTTCATCAAATCCAGGTGTTTGGTGTCATAGGCTACACAATCTAATGGACGATAGAAAATTCACTGATTGGAGTGAATACGGACTTGACAAACCTCTATAAAGAAAGTATAGTAATAATATGCAAGAACGATATTATGAATATATGAAACGTAGAATGAAAGAAGAAGATAATAAAATGCAAAATGCAGAAAGAAGTATTTGGGTAACCTTTACAAAAGAAGGTGTACATATGTATCCAGGTGCTGATAAAGATCCTAAACTAGCAACAGGCGAATGGGATGACGTAAGTTTCTTAGGTATTCCCCATCGTCACATTTTTCATTTTCGTGTTCGTATTGAAGTATTTCATAACGATCGCGATATTGAATTCATTCAGTTTAAACGCTGGATGGAACGGTTGTATGCAGAAGTAGATAGTTCTACAGCAGTACTACAACTTAACCACAAGTCATGTGAGATGATTGCAGATGACTTGTATCAAGAAATTTCTGCAAAGTATCCCGGCCGCTTTGTAGAGATCAGCGTAGCTGAAGATAATGAAAACGGCTGTTCTATTTTTTACCCTAAGTCATAATAAGAGGATTATTAAAATGGCTAACAACTTTCCACCAGTAAAAAAGATTTTTGATGATTTGGATAAGTTTCGCGACTTCTGTCGCTTTGAAGGGAAACCCTTTGACGAAGCAGATCTGTATAATGATAAGTCATGGGTTTGGGGTGCATATAAAAAGCACCAAGGATGGTTAAGAGCAAAAGCTCGTAACAATAGTAGGAATCATGCTCAGCGGAGGAACTAATGACAATTTTTATTGTAGACATCGAAGCAGTTGACACACGCTATACCAAGCAGTGGAAGGAGTATCTTCCTGCTCAGCTTCAACGAGCTACAAATGAAAACGTAAAAGTTATTAGTGGTGGGGAAACGCCTCAGGCTACTACGCCTGGGGCATTTCTCAATTTTGGTGGCACCAATGTGTACAAGAGTAAACAGCTTGAACAAATTGGTGAAATGTTTTGTAAAGGTGAAGTGAAAGATGGAGATTATTTCCTATATACGGATGCGTGGAACCCAACTGTTATCCAGCTTCGCTACATGGCTGAGTTACTGGGCGTCGACATTAGAGTTGGCGGCCTTTGGCATGCTGGTTCTTATGATCCACATGATTTCCTAGGCAGGCTAATTGGTGACAAGCCGTGGGTACGTTATGCAGAACAAAGTATGTATGAATGCTATGATGATAATTTTTATGCAACAGACTTTCACATAGATTTATTTGCTGAAAGTTTAGACATAGATGACGATAAAACACATCGTGTTGGTTGGCCTATGGAGTATCTACGTAACAGTTTAGACAGTTACAAAGGTATGGAAAAACGAGATCTTATACTCTTTCCGCATCGTATTGCCCCTGAGAAGCAAGTAGATATTTTCCGTGATTTAGCAGAACAACTTCCCGAATACGAGTTTGTAGTCTGCCAAGAACGAGCTCTTACTAAGAACGAATATCACAACTTGTTAGGTGAAGCTAAACTTGTGTTTAGTGCTAACTTGCAAGAAACACTTGGTATTAGTTGGTACGAAGGAGCATTAGTTGATGCTATTCCTATGGTGCCTGACAGATTGAGCTACAGTGAAATGGCATTGCCTGAATTCAAATATCCTAGTACATGGACTGAAGATTTTGCAAGCTATCGTAAACATCGCAACGAGATGGTTGCACAGATACGTGAGTATATAGAAAATTACAACGATTTCCTTGTAGCACTTTATAAGCAACGTACTAAGTTGAATAAAGAATTTTTTACTGGAGCAGAATTATATGACGCAATCAAAAGATGATGATATAATAATCAGTGCAGACGATAATTTAGTAATAGATATAGAGGATTATTTAGCAGATACTATAGACATTTCTAATATTACATTAACAACACCTACCTATACAGTAGACACAGGTAGCTATAGTATGAATGACGGTACTGACACTTTTACATTGTCTGACACTATTTCGTTAGATGAAGGGCTTATTGATAGCTTAACAAATATTACATTTGATAGAGTAATTTTTGAAGATCATATGCCAGATCCAGATCGTATTAAGAAAATGTGCCAGCACTATCCTGCGCTTGATAAAGCATACGAAAACTTTAAGACAATATACAAAATGGTAAATCAAGATTATAAAGGTAATTACGAAGATGACGAAGACATTCCGTTCTAAATTTTTAAACTGGTTAGAGAAGTTAGGTCGTAAAAGAGTTATTATGGATAGACATAATAACGAACCATACCTTACTAGATACTATTTGTTTTTAAAAGAACGTAAATGGTTTCCATTTAACATATTTTTACACAACTTCCACAAAGGAGACTTAGATGATTTACATGATCACCCTTGGCCTTTTATCACTTTTATCATTAAAGGTGGTTATTGGGAACATACACCGAATGGTCGCTTTTGGCGTGGCGCAGGCACGCTACGGTTGGCCAGCTGCTATAGCCTTCATCGCGTTGAGCTTGAACCTGGCGTTGATGTATGGACTTTATTCATCCCAGGTCCTAAGTTAAGAGACTGGGGATTCTTGCGTAAAGGCGAATGGATTCAACACGAACAGTATATGAGAGAAAAATATGAACGTTAAAAAACATTATTATTCTTGGCAAGATGTAGAACGTGCCTGTGTAAACATTGCTCTACAGATGTACAAAGATAACTGGCGTCCTAACTATATTGTAGGTATTACACGAGGCGGCAATGTTCCTGCTACTATTCTTAGCAATATGTTAGGTGTACGTGGCGAAGCACTAAAAGTTAGTCTACGAGATAACTACGACGATGAGTCTAGCGAGTCTAACTGTTGGATGGCGGAAGATGCATTTGGTTATGTGCCTTTAGAAGACCAAGAAACATATAAATGTCGTTGGGATTTAAACAAGCGCAAAAATATTCTTGTTGTAGATGATATCAATGATACAGGTGCTACATTTAACTGGATCAAAGAAGATTGGCAAAGTAGTTGTTTACCGCATTCAGAAAGTTGGAATACTGTATGGCACAGCAATGTTCGCTTTGCTACTATCACAGATAACTTGTCAAGCGAGTTTAACGGTAAAGTAGACTACAGTGTACACGAAGTTAACAAAGCAGAAAAGGATGTATGGTTAGTATATCCTTGGGAAAATGTAGGAGGATAACATGGCAACGACAGAAGAAAAAAAAGAAACAGTTGATGTACTTAAAGGCGAGCGTTACTATCGTATCACAGTAAACGGCTATGGTGGCGAAGCAGCATACATCAATCTAACCAAAGAAGCATACGACTTTTGGAACGATGTCGTAGAAGAAAATGGCGACACTGATCTTGTAGGCTACATGGTAAGTGCGGAAGACGGTGACTTAGATGACTTAGAAGTGATTGTACCACCTGAAGCAATGTTTATGCAAGAAGAAACAGACGGCGAAGTTTATGCTTATCCATGGTATGAAGCACCTAATGAGTTTGTACATCAGTATGGTGCAAGCTGGAGTAGCTGTTATGTTACTATTGACGAAGTCGCAGACGACGAATATAGTAGTGCTCATGTAGCAAATGTTGTAGAAAGTACAGCATTTGATGAGTACTGTGAAAAAGTAATGGAAGACAACGATTATGAAATTGACCTTGTTGAATCGGACGAAAATCTTGAAGGCGAAGGTAACTATGTTGTACAGTTTTACTCAAGCGAAAAAGGTACGTTCTTCGATGGTACTATTACAACCTACGGTGACTTTGATCCAAAAAAACTAAAGGTTGTGTACACTGAATACCCTAATGGTGAAGACATTCTAACATCAATTGAATACGACGGTGTTGAAGTAGAAAATGCTGGCGGAGACACTAACGGAAAAGGATACTCTGCACATCTTTGGACGAATGTATAGTTGTTTCTATAAATCCACTTAAAAACACAAAATGTTTTGCAAGTATAGGAAAAAGTTCAGCATTCATGTCGCTTGCTATTTCATATGATGTAGATCCGATATCTTGATAATACCTTTTATTAATGCCATACTTTGATTTGTATCTAGGAAACACACCGCTAACGAATAAACAGGTATCACCAAGTGCTTTGGCTTGTCGTTGATCTTTAATAGTAAGGAACATTTCAGCAAATGTTGAATCAGGTGGAATATCATCGCGATCTACGAAATCACTCAGTAGCATCACAATATAAGCTTCTACATGCTGTGGTAAATCATATCCTGTCTGTCTCTGTGTGTCTTTTACCACATCATAGAAGGTATAGGTAAAAGAATCCTTCATATTGTATTTATTATTTGACATTACTATAAACATATGCTATTATAATAAAAAAGGTACCCGTTATGAAATATGATACACTAGAAAAAGCAAGGCAGGAAAATCGCGCTCCGTGGACAGACGTTATTGTAAACACAAAAGATTTTGTTGTGTATAGAGATAAATTTCCTGTGACACAAGGCCATACATTAGTAGTTCCAAAAATAAACAATGTAGATGAGTTGTTAAAATGTTTTAGATATGCTGTGTCTATGGGCAATGAAAATGTAGAAGCAGACAATAACATTACAGGCTATAATGTTGGTATTAATGTAGGAACAAGTGCTGGACAAACCTGTATGTATCCGCATGTTCATCTAATCTTTAGACGTGACGGAGATATGAAAGATCCTACTGGCGGCGTTCGTAATGTTATTCCTGAAAAAGGGAACTATAAAGAAACTACTGATTGGGAAAATCTTGCAGGACAAATGGCATAAAAAATTTATTATGCTTGACAAAAACCTAAATAAAGTATATAATATAAACAATAAGACATCCTCGTCTTTAACTCGGAGAATATAAGTTGAGCAAAGCATTACAAATTAAAACAAAACTAGAAGAAGCTGGCATTCGTTATTGGGCCGGCGACAACATTTCAGAAGTGTTGCAGAAAGGCGATATAGAACAATTAATAAAAGAAGCTACTCCAGCTTTTGAAAGTGTACTAGATGCACTAGTAATTGATCGCCATACAGATCCTAATTCAAAAGGTACAGCACAACGTCTTGCTAAAATGTACTTTAATGAGATTATGGCAGGACGTTACGATCCTATGCCTAGCGCAACAGCATTTCCAAATGACTCAGATGAACGCTACGAAGGTATGCTAGTTGTTCGTTCAGAACTTAAGAGTATGTGTTCGCATCATCACCAGCCAGTGGGCGGTGTAGCATACATTGGTATTATTGCAGCAGATAAACTAATTGGTCTTAGCAAATACACACGCATTGCACAATGGTGTGCTAGACGCGGCACATTACAAGAAGAACTTGCCAATGATATTGCACGTGAGATTGCTAAAGCAACTGGTGCAGAACACTTAGGTGTGTATATTCAAGCAACACATGGTTGTTGTGAGAATCGTGGCATTATGGCGCATAGCAGTCTTACACAAACAACTGTGCTTAAAGGTGCGTTTAAAGATGATCCTGGCACAAAGAAAGAGTTCTTTGACAATATTAAACTACAACAGGAGTTTAGCTGCTAATGGGTGATTATATTGCAGTGCGTATGGTACAAGTGTTTATTATAGCAGTGTTTATAATGGGCATGATCGGTTTAGGAATTGAATTATATACAGGAAGGCTGCCACTATGAAACTAAGATACTCAGAAGCATTTTATAGTGTACAAGGCGAAGGCAAGTACGTAGGAGTACCCAGTGTATTCCTACGTACTTTTGGTTGTAACTTTCGTTGTATGAACTTTGGTACAGGAGAAACAAAAGATCGCTGGACACTGCACAAAGAGGGTAAAAAGTACAACGACGAAGTTGCAGAACTAATTGCAAAAGATGTTCACAAGACTACAAAAGAGTTTAACGACTTGCCTATCATTCATACAGGTTGTGATACATACGCTAGTATCTATCCAGAGTTTAAACACTTCAACAAACTTGCAGAAATAGACGAAGTGGTTGAACATCTTCTTTCACTTACTCCAGAAGGTAAGTGGACTATGGATAATGGTCAAGACGTTCATTTAATCTTGACTGGTGGAGAACCTTTGTTAGCGTGGCAAAGACTCTACATTGATCTATTTGAACATCCACGCATGCGAGACTTAAAAAATGTTACATTTGAAACAAACACTACACAACCTTTACACAGCGATTTCTACGAGTATCTTAACACTCAAGAACGATTTACAGTCACGTGGTCTTGTTCCCCAAAACTTAGTGTTAGCGGAGAACCTTGGGATACTGCTATCCTGCCTGTTGTCGCTCATCAGTATAGTACTGTTAACGGCAGTGACATTTATCTCAAGTTTGTTGTCGCTACTCAAGATGATTTTGACGAAGTTGGCAGAGCTGTGGACGCTTACAAGAGTGCCGGGGTACAATGTCCAGTATATCTTATGCCGCTGGGCGGACGCAGCGAAGAATACAGTCTCAACGTTAAAGACGTGGCGGAAGCCTGCATGGAACGAGGATGGCGATTCACTCCAAGACTCCACATCAGCTTATTCGGAAATGCCTGGGGAACTTAAAGAAGTTGCAAAGTACAGCAAAGGCATACATACTGAAGAGCAATACGAAAAATTAAGGAGGCAGTTATGAAAAAATTTATCAAAGACATAACAGGCATCACAAAGAAAGAAAAAGAACTAGAAGAGCAAGAAATGGCTCTTCTTAAAAAGAAAGATCCTAAGGAATATGCTACACGGCGCAAAGAGCCTTGGGTTAATGTACTAGACGTTAAAGTAAACGAAGATAATGTTCGCAACGGATTCTTTGAGTTAGACTGGAATGAATACTTTATTAAACAATTGATTGAAGCAGGATATGGTGTAGATAACGATCCAGAAGAAGAAATTGTAGATCGTTGGTTCCGTGATATTGTTTATAATATGTTAGCTGAAGAAGGTATGGATACAGACAGAGGTGCTGGGTATATTAATGTTGTTCCTATTGACAAGGGAAAATCAGAGGTATCATAATGCGTGACGATCTAATGGTGCAACAACAGGTAGAGACTGTATGGCAACACATGGTGGGTGTAATTTGTTTAAATCAGACCAGTCGTAAGCAAGTAAAAAGAGTACTTCCTGTCCTTTTTAGTATTTGTCCAACACCTATACACTTGCTAAATACCACCCCAGATACAATCAAAAGTATTATAAAACCATTAGGAATGGTAAATGTACGTGAAAAGCGTCTACGTCAAATGTCAGAAGATTACTTGACATGGGACGGAAATGATGCTACTATGTTATATGGAATCGGGAAGTACGGCAGTGATAGTTATAGACTATTTTATAAAAACGAAATACCCGATGACATTGGTGATCATGAATTGAAACGATATGTGGAAGAAGAAATAAATGGCAACTTATATACTAGTTGATACAGCAAATACTTTCTTTAGAGCTCGTCACGTTGTACGTGGCGATATTGATACTAAAGTAGGTATGGCACTACATATTACACTTAATAGTGTTAAGAAAGCATGGCAAGACTTTGACGGCAGTCACGTTGTATTTTGTTTAGAAGGACGTAGTTGGCGCAAGGACTATTATGAGCCTTACAAGCGCAATAGACAAGAAGCACGTGATGCACTTACTCCTGCACAAGCAGAAGAAGATAAAGTGTTTTGGGAAATCTTTGATGAATTTAAAGACTTTATTGGCACAAAGACTAACTGTACTATGATGCGTCATCCGCAACTTGAAGCAGATGATTTAATTGCAGGTTGGGTACAAGCACATCCTAACGACAATCACGTTATTATTTCAACTGACGGTGACTTTGCACAACTTATTGCTCCTAATGTACGTCAGTATAACGGGGTAAGTAATACTACAATTACACACGAAGGCTACTTTGATGACAAAGGCAAGCCTGTTGTAGATAAAAAAACTAAGCTACCTAAAGAAGCACCTAACCCTGCGTTTATGTTGTTTGAGAAGTGTATGCGTGGTGACACCAGCGACAATGTTTTTAGTGCCTACCCTGGTGTGCGCAAGAAAGGCACAAAAAACAAAGTTGGACTAATTGAAGCATTTGAAGACAAAGACACAAAAGGCTACAATTGGAACAATATGATGCTACAACGTTGGGTAGATCACAACGGTGAAGAGCATCGTGTGCTAGATGACTACAATCGTAACGTAACACTTTGTGATTTGACTGCGCAACCTGCAGATATACGAGAGATAATTAATAACACTATTGCAGAAGTTGAACCTAAGAGCATATCACAAGTTGGTATGCGTCTTATGAAATTCTGTGCTAAATGGGACATGCAACGTATTGCAGACCAAGCAGCATCCTTTGCAGAACCATTACAAGCGAGGTATCCTAAATGACGCTAAAAGCAAAACCTGTACTCAAAGATCGTTTTTGGATTGTAGAAAATGACGGTAAAAAAATTGGAACTATGTCGTTAGACGACGACAGATATATTTTTGCAAGTGCAGCAGAAACTTGTTTCTTTGATAATACTAGACAGATGAAAAAGAAATTTGGTGTTGATATTGTTTGGTCAGATGCCGAAGAAAAAACAGAAACAAAAAACAATTATGTTCATTCTTATCCAACAAGTGTTGTTCCATATAACAGTATGTATGATGTAAAAAATAAATTACCTCTTTTTACAAAAAGTGAAAAATCAAAAAGTATGTACTGTGCCGGATATTATGTAATACATTTTGAAAAAGGCTGGGTTAAATCTTTCTGTCCTAAACTTATTACAGTTGAACGCTATGAATACAAAGGTCCATTCAAAACTGAACTAGAGATGCGTCAGGAGTTAAGCCGTGTCAACAAATGATCCTTTAAACACTATACCTATTCAACAATTTATTCAACAAGTAAAATCTGCAGAAAATAGTAGGTCAAAAGAATTACGCATGGACATTACCCAGGCAAAAAATCTTGCGTTTACCCTAGGCATTGTCATGAGTAGGCTTAATGGCGATCTAGAAAAATTGCTTATAAAAAGCAACAATAGCGAAGAAATAATACAAGTTACTATGGATGGCGGTAATACTTGGGATAATTAGATAGATTGTATTTAGAAGATAAATATATGCGTATATAATAAAAAGGATACGCATATGAGTAGGCCCAAGCCGACTGTACTTTTAGAAAAAGTAAACAGTAAAACATATAGATGTGAACAGGTTTTAGAAGCAGAAGCCATTTGGGCTGTCTTTTACCAAAATAAGGCTTTTAATCTAAAAAGCTCTAACGCACTAACTAATTATCCTGGTCCTAAGTATAAAAAAACTGCATTCTCTAATCCAGGACATGCTCATAATCTTGCAAAAAAATTAAACGATATGTTTAACTGTACAGACTTTACTGTTGTAAAACTAATAGAAGGTGAAGAAGTACAAGAATGAACAAAGAAGCTTATACCAAAATATTCTTAAAAGAAAAAGGAATGGCTATAAGCGATGCTAATGTCAAACAGTATATGCCGTTATGGTGGAGAAATACAAGAAATAAACACAAAGGCGGTCTTAGGCTCACGGAAGATGGATTTGACCTTCTAAGTGAAATTGGAATTGAAGTATATGATATTCCTTACCCTAAAGACATGCCTTTGACTACTCAAGTGGTTATTTTCTTAGATCAATTTATTGATTGTCCTTACTACTTAACAAATAGAAGTATATATGTAACTAATGAGAAGAAAGCAGTAGAACTTACTTTGTTTAGTGGTGATTTAAGAAAATACGGTATAACAAAAGCAATGAATAGAGAAACTTAATGTGGCGACAAGGCAAATTAGAACCTTTATGGCAGGAAGAATACAAAACTTTAGATTACAAACACAAACCTGCTCATTCTAAAGACATATTACATTGGCGCAGGCAAGGTTTTACGTTTGAAAATTTTACAGGAGATATGTTCGCTAATCAATATAATATGCCTAATTGGGTACATAATGTTGCAAAAGTAATAGGACTAGTTGATTGTGGTTTTACATTTTACAAAATGAAACCTGGCATAGTTATGCCAAAACATATAGATCATTTTGAAAAATATTGTAGTCTATTTAATTGTGAAAAAAATGAGGTATATCGTGCTATAGTAGCACTAGAGGATTGGCAAAGTGGTCATTATTTTGAAATTGATAATATACCTATAGTCAATTATAAAGCAGGAGAGTATGTCGTTTGGAGCCATGAAGTAGAGCACATGGCAGCTAATTTAGGTCAAAACTCAAGATATACACTACAAATTACTGGAAAAAAGTTATAACTTACTGTTTTATATAGATTTCTTTTTTTAGATAATGGTTGACTTTTAGTGTAGAGATGCTATTATATATACATACTTAGCAAAAACTACAAGGGCTTAAAAATGGAAACTACATCTCGCACTGTTACACCGAATACTGCTAAATCTTCTATCAAACATGCACTGACTAAAAAACGTCCTATCTTTCTTTGGGGGCCTCCAGGTATTGGTAAGTCTGACATTGTTGCACAGATTACCGATAGTTTAGTAAATTCTCATCTAATCGATGTACGTTTGTCGTTGTGGGATCCAACTGATATTAAAGGTATTCCATTTTTTGATAGTAATTCGGGCACAATGCAATGGGCTCCTCCATCTGAACTACCATCAGAAGAATTTGCGGCACAGTACGATAACATTGTATTGTTCCTAGACGAAATGAACTCAGCGGCTCCTGCTGTACAGGCAGCGGCTTATCAGCTCATCCTTAACCGTAAAGTAGGTACCTACAAACTGCCTGACAATGTAATGATTGTTGCGGCAGGTAACCGCGAAGCTGACAAAGGCGTAACATATCGTATGCCTGCTCCGTTGGCTAACCGCTTTGTTCACTTGGAACTTGCTGTATCTTTTGATGATTGGTTTGATTGGGCTGTTGAAAATAAGATTAACAAAGACGTTGTAGGTTATTTACAATTTGCTAAGAAAGACTTATACGACTTTGATCCTAAATCACCCAGTCGTTCGTTTGCAACGCCTCGTTCGTGGTCTTTTGTGAGCGAGCTAATTGAGGACGGGTTAGACGAAAATACTACTACAGATCTTGTAGCAGGTTCAGTAGGTGAAGGACTTGCTGTAAAGTTTATGGCTCACCGCAAAGTTGCAGCTGATATGCCTAATCCTACTGACATTTTGGCAGGTAAAGTAAAAGAGTTGTATAACAAAGAAATAAGTGCAATGTATTCACTGACTGTATCTTTGTGTTACGAGCTGAAAGAAGCATCGGACAAAAATGATAAGAAGTTTGACAATAAAGTTAATAATTTCTTGCGTTTTGCAATGGATAATTTTGACACAGAGTTAGTTGTTATGGGTATTAAACTTGCTCTTACACAATATGCACTGCCAATTGATCCAGACGAAGTTGATTGCTTTGACGAGTTTCATGATCGCTATGGTAAGTATATTAAGGCTGCACAATCAGCATAAGATACAAAAAGAACGAGTTCTTTTGAGCTCGTTCTTAAATTTCCTGGTTGACAAATAAGTTAAATATTGTTATAATAGTAGTATACAAAATAGCAAAGTGAGTGGGGCAAATGGCTACAGCAACAGAAAAAACTGCAAGCAAACTTAAAAATTGGGAACCAAATCCTAATATTACTCCAGAAGAATTAGAAGTAATGCGAGTAGAAGTATATGATCGCATTATTGTTGCGAGAGTAGGACTGTTACTGCGCCATCCTTTCTTTGGCAACATGGCCACAAGACTAAAGATATTAGCTGCCGACGACTGGTGTCCTACGGCTGCGGTAGACGGTAAAAATCTATATTACAACACTCAATTTTTCAATGCTATGAATAATAAAGAAATTGAGTTTGTTATTGCTCACGAAATTTTGCATTGTGTCTTTGATCATCTAGAACGACGCACTTGGCAAGATAGAAATTTAGATCCTCTAATCAGTAATATTGCACAAGACTATATTGTAAACAATGTTCTTGTTAGAGATAGAATTGGTGAAAAACCTAGTATAGTCGATTGTTTTCAAGATTTTAAATACGAAAATTGGTCTTCTGAAGAAGTTTACGATGACATTTTTAAAAAATACGACGAAGAGCAACTTAGACAATTAGGCGAACTTTTAGACGAGCATCTTGACCCAGAAGACG
>Ga0255778_10002537_pt1 | contig 15707 bp, 10 predicted proteins | sample 071ome_31_FD_179976 | JGI IMG/M metagenome (GOLD analysis project Ga0255778, IMG submission 179976) | Coastal salt marsh microbial communities from the Groves Creek Marsh, Skidaway Island, Georgia - 071405CT metaG (version 2) | ecosystem: Environmental > Aquatic > Marine > Intertidal zone >...
CAGTATGCCCCGCTCACCGACAAGATTCTCGCGGCGATTCGTCAGCTTAATCAGGGCGAGATCAGGTTCCTGATCAATACTCATGTGCATGGAGATCATACCGGCGGCAATGAGAATCTCGGGAAGATGGGTGTTCTTATCCTGGCCCGCGATGAGGTCAGGGTCAGGCTGGCAGCGCAGTCGCCGGCGGCCGCCCTGCCGGTGTTGACGTACAGTGACGCTATCACCATCCATCTGAACGGAGAGGAGGTTTACGCCTTCTCGGTTCCTCCTGCGCATACCGACGGCGACACGTTCATTCACTTTACGGAATCCGATGTGATTCACGCGGGTGACGTGTTCAGAACAACGGCGTTTCCTGTCATTGACACCAATAATGGCGGCAGCCTCGAGGGATCGCTGCAGGCCCTGGGACTGCTGATCGGGGCCGCCGGACCGGACACCAAGATACTGCCCGGTCATGGCGAGATCTCATCGCGCTCGGATGTCATGGCCTTTCGCGACATGATCATTGACGTCAGCGGCCAGGTTGAAGACATGCTGGAGCAGGGGTTGAGCTATGAAGAGATCTCCGCGGCCAATCCGACTGAGGCTTACAATGGCCGATACGGCGATCCGGATCGATTTTTGCGGGCAGTCTTTACTGAGTTGGGCGGCGAATTCTAACTGCATGCTCTGGCACCGGGCTGGCTGTTATTCGGTACGGGAAACAGGTAATTAAGGAGTTGGTCAGTGATGGCAGTAAGAAGATTATCAATCAGAGTGGGGTATCTGGTGCTTTGCCTGACTTGTCTGCTCGCTGCGCAGTCCCGTGCGCAGGAATCCGCGGATGCAGTTCCGGCAGATCAGACTTTCGCGAATCGTTTCTGGCAGGCAGACTCTGAAGTATCCAGACTGGCACTGAGTGAAGAACTCCTGTTGAGTCAGCCAGACCCTGCTGCGCTTTTTGAATTGCTTAAAGCGGGGCCAGTCTACTCGGATGAGGTCCCCCTTGGTGAGCACGTGCTGGCGAGAACGAACAACGCCGGGACGGAGTTTCCCTACATGATCAATATTCCCCAGGACTACGATCCGCAGAGGCAATGGCCCGTTGAGTTTGTTCTGCACGGCGGTGTCGGCCGGCCAAAGCCGGCAGCCGGAGAAAATTTCTGGCAACGAAGCTATAACAGAATAGGTCAGCCGGGACGCATTACTGTTGTGCCACTGGCCTGGTCCGGAGCTGTCTGGTGGCAGGATGAGCAGGCGGACAGCTTGCTTGCTATTCTCAACAGCCTGAAATCTACCTACAACATCGATGAGAATCGGGTATCTCTGACCGGCATATCCGATGGCGGCACGGGCGCTTATTTCTTCGCGTTCAAGCAGCCCACCCAGTGGGCATCTTTTCTTCCCTACATCGGACATCCAGGTGTGTTGCGCAATCCTCAAAGTGGAGGCGGTTACCGGCTTTATTTCGAAAATCTGATGAATAAACCGCTGTACATTGTGAACGGCGAGAATGACCGCCTGTACCCGGCAGCATCGCTGTCATCATTTATGGATATCCTCAAGGACGTCGGCGTTCCCCACACCTGGACTGTCATTGCGGAAGGCGGGCATAACACGGAATGGCTGCCGGATTACCTGGATGAAGTCGAACAATTCAAATCCTCGAATCCGAGGGACCCTTTCCCGAGTGTTATTCAGTGGGTTGCAGACCGGACTGACCGCTACAATCGAAATCATTGGATTCAGATTGACGGAATCAATGGGGATGATCGGCCGGCCCTGTTGCAGGTGGATCGCAGCAACAATCTGATCTCGGTCGAGGCGCGAGGCATCGAGCAATTCAGGCTGTTGTTGAGCCCAGATTTCATTGATTTTGCCAGGCCTGTCCGGGTCGTGGTGAATGGTGAAAGCCAGTTTTATGACACGGTTGAGCAGAGCGCCGAATCACTGCTCAGATTAGCCTCACGCGATCTGGATCGTTCCATGCTGTTCACCGCTGAGCTGAGCATTTCACTGACGGATTAGTATGCTGGGTCCTGATTTCTCAATCGCGCGTCACTGATGCGCTCTTTCACCGATAACGGGTAATTGCTGCGATGACTTATGTCCAGAGAGGCGGCCTGAGGGTCGACCCGATTCTTGCAGATTTTGTTGAGTCTGAGCTGCTGGCCCGTCTCCCGTTGACGCCTGACGTTTTCTGGATAAACGCAGAAGCCCTGTTCGAACAGTTTACCCCCCGCAATGCGGCTTTGCTGGCTCAGCGCCTGAGCCTGCAGGAACAAATTGATGGCTGGCACCGGAAGCACCCCGGCAAGCCTGAACAGGCTGATTATCTGTCCTTCTTATCCCGTATCGGATACCTGACTGAGCCTGCCGGAGACTTTGTCATTGAAACCGATCACGTAGACCGGGAAATCAGTCTGCAGGCCGGGCCGCAACTGGTGGTCCCGGTTAAGAACGCCCGCTTTGCCCTGAACGCAGCCAATGCCCGATGGGGCAGCCTGTACGATGCGCTGTATGGAACGGACGCGATTGACGAAGCAGATGGGGCACAAAAAGGGGGTGCCTACAACCCGATCCGCGGAGCAAAGGTCATCGCTTACGCCCGTGCAGTGCTGGATCAGGCCTGTCCGCTGCATTCTGCTTCCCATGCCGAAGCGGACGCTTATTTTATTGAGCAGGGGGAATTGAGGGTTCGTACAGCAAGCGGTGTGACAGGGTTGTGTGATCCCACGCAATTCAAAGGATACACGGGGCCGGCTAAAGCGCCGGATGGCATCTTGCTGTGCAACAATAACTTGCATCTGGAAATCCAGATCGATCCCGCATCGGAGATTGGTCGCGATGATTCAGCAGGGATCAAAGATATCGTTCTTGAGGCGGCAGTGACCACGATTCAGGATTGCGAGGACTCGGTTGCTGCAGTGGACGCTGAAGACAAAGTTGAGGTCTATCGCAACTGTCTCGGACTGATTACCGGCGAACTGGAAGAGACTTTCCAGAAGGGTGGCGTTCAGGTGACCCGGCGTCTCAGGGACAACCGGTCCTATCATGCGCCCGACGGTAGCCGGTTTGAGCTTCCCGGCCGGAGTCTGTTGCTGTTCCGTAACGTGGGACACCTGATGCGTAATCCAGCTATTCTCGATAAGCATGGCTGCGAAGTTTATGAAGGCTTACTCGATGCTCTGATTACTGGCGCGATTGGTGCAATAGATATATTAGGTAAAGGTCCTCTGAGGAATTCTCGTGCTGGAAGTGTCTATATTGTCAAACCAAAAATGCACGGCCCGGAGGAAGTCAGATTTGCCTGCGATGTGTTCGCGGCAGTGGAAACGCTGCTGGGGCTTGAGCAGGGACGAATAAAACTGGGAATCATGGACGAGGAGCGCCGCACGACGGTGTCGCTGAAAGCCTGTATCAGGGAAGCAAAGAATCGTGTGGTTTTCATCAACACCGGGTTTCTCGATCGCACGGGAGATGAAATACACACAGCGATGGAGGCCGGGCCGATGGTGCCTAAGGCAGACATGAAAGCCTGTGCCTGGATCGCGGCGTACGAGCAGCACAATGTTCAGACGGGCCTGGCGTGCGGATTTCAGGGTCGCAGTCAGATCGGTAAGGGCATGTGGGCCATGCCGGATTTGATGGCCGCCATGCTTGAGCAGAAGCAGGCTCATCCCGAGGCCGGTGCCAACACAGCCTGGGTGCCTTCTCCGACAGCAGCCGTGCTGCATGCACTGCACTACCATCGCGTTGATGTGCACGAAGTGCAGGCGGCGCTGACAAACCAGCCCCTCGCTGACAGGGAGGACATTCTCACGCTCCCGCTGCTCAGCGACCCCGGTGCGTTGACGAATGAGCAAATTCAGCGGGAGCTCGACAATAATGCTCAGAGTATTTTGGGTTACGTCGTGCGCTGGGTCGATCAGGGAATCGGCTGCTCTAAGGTGCCGGACATCAATAATGTCGGACTGATGGAGGACCGGGCGACGCTGAGAATTTCTTCACAGCACATCGCCAACTGGCTCCGGCACGAAATATGTACTGAACAACAGGTAAAGGAAACCTTGCTGCGAATGGCGGCCGTAGTGGATGAGCAAAACTGTCATGACCCACTGTATGAAGCCATGGCTCAGGATCCGGACCGGTCCATTGCCTTTCAGGCAGCCTGTGATCTGGTGTTTAAAGGGTGTGAACAGCCAAATGGTTACACCGAACCGTTACTGCATCGGGCCCGTCTGGCAAAAAAGGCAGAAAAACGCCGCTCTTAGGCGGATAATGCGGCGGGCATGCTATACCCGCAGCCGTGAATTTGTCATGATGGACGGCAGAAGGGAGCAAACAAAAAAACAAGAGGTATTCGTTATGGCTCATTTGATCAGACTGACTCTGATGCTGATTGGGGTTACGCTGACCGCGCAGGTACTGGCGCAGGGCAACGCCCGAGGGACTATCGGTGACAGCCCCTATACTGTGATCTCGGGGTGGGCAGATCCGTTTCAGGAAGAGGGCTTCGCCTTTGGCGGCAACTCCGGTGTCTGGGCAGAGTCTGAGGACAGAATCATCATTGCCCAGCGTGGTGAGACACGCCTGCCTTACCCGGTTCCGGAAAATTTTCCCGGCTATGCCGGCTTTCTGGGTATCAACACTCTGCGAGAAACCAACCGGCGAACCTGGCAGAACTGCCTGTATGTCGTGAACGGTGACGGAGAGGTTCTGGAGATCTGGGACCATCTTGACTATCTTTGCGAGGGCTCTGATGGCCCCGGGCCGCACCGGGTACGCATCAGTCCCTACGACCCTGAGCAGCGTATCTGGCTGGTCAATGAGACCTTCCACCAGATCTATGTGCTGGCTAATGACGGCAGCGAAGTGCTCGCGACTTATGGCGAGAAACTGGTGCCCGGCAACGATGCGACCCACTTTGGACGCCCGCAAGATGTGGCCTTCATGCCTGATGGGCGTATCCTGGTCGCAGACGGCCTGGACAATCACCGGGTCATTGTCTACGACAATGACATGAATTATCTGGGTGAGTTCGGGGGTTATGGTGACGGTCCCGGCCAGTTCAACACGATTCATGCACTGGGAATCGGGCCTGAAGGTCGCGTGTTTGTTCTGGACCGTTCCGGCGGAGAAGTGAATCTGTTCAGATCGACTGATGACCCGGCGGTGTTTGAATTTGAGCGTTCCATCGGTTCGCCGCTGACCTTGCCGCTGGACATCATCGTGAATGAAAACGATTTCTGGATCACCGATCTGGGGCCACTGCGGTTTCTGAACTTTGATTTTGAGGGCAACCTGAAATACACCTGGCTCGTGCCTCTCGAGTTGCCGGACGGGTACATTGAAGTGCATACCTTCACAGTTGATCCAGCCGGCAACTTGATCGGTGGCGACAATCAGTACGGCCGCTCACAGAAATTTGTGCCAAAGCCGGACGCCGATGCAGAATTGCTGATCGAGCCACCCTGGTACCAGCGGTAGCAGCGCCCGGGAAACGGGTGCGCTTGCCGGTTCAGCCTCAGTTGAGGAGCGATGCTGATGAACAGACTGCCTAAGCCAGTAACGCGCGCCATGCTGTGGCTGGCAGCCGCTTTGCTGTCTCTGTCAGCAGCCGCGCAGGACGAAACGGTCAGGCTGAATAAACTGATTGAGATGTTCCAGCGCGGTGAACCGGCATTTGGTCTCTTGTCGTTTGACTACTCGCTCAGCAATGCCAGATCACTCGCTTCGTCGGGACTGGATTTTGTACTGATTGATATGGAGCACGCGCCATTTGATGTCGAGCGTTTGCGCGCTTTCCTGCTGGGAATGACGAACAAGCGCGCCATCATGAAAAAGGGCAGTTTGCAACCGGATGTGGTGCCCTTCGTCAGAGTCCCGGCAACGGGTGGCGCAGATGAGCTGGTCGCCCAGGCTAAACAGGTGCTGGATGTTGGCGCGTTCGGCGTGATGTTTCCTGCAATACACAACCGCGAGCACGCAGAAATTGCGGTGCGCGCCACGCGTTATCCGCAAATCAACGGCGCGCAGGACTTCGAGCCGCCCGGTCTCAGAGGGCGCAATCCGTCAAACGCTGTCTGGTACTGGGGCATACAGGACTATCACTCCCGCGCTGATGTGTGGCCTCTGGACGCAGAGGGCGAGCTGCTGGCCATCATGTTTATTGAATCCCCGGAAGGCGTCGCCAACATTGAGGAGATCATTACGGTCCCCGGAGTGGGCGGGATATTTATCGGCCCGTCCGATTTAAGCACTTCGATGGGCTACGCCAGTCCGTCAGAACCGGCGGTCGAAGAAGCCATTCAGCAGGTGCTGGCGTCGTGTCTTGCCCATGACGTCCCGTGCGCGATTACCACCAATGCCCGCACGGTCGAGCAGCGCATCAGTCAGGGCTTCCGGTTTGTTACCGTAGGTCTTGATTCGGGTTTGCCGGCCGGCGCGCGCAGCGCTCTGCAGCTTGGTCGGCAGGCAGCGGGACAGAATTAGCCTCCCGCTGGCCTCTCACTTGTAATCAGGGCACGACCGAGCTCTGCCAGAAATGGCACGCCCAGCTCCTCATATTCATACTCGTCATCATTGAAGGTCTGATTGGCATTGACGTGGATACTCGCGCTGATGATGAACTCTCTTCCCGACCGCGTATCCCGGATATAGGCGGTGTCCGTCAGATAGCCATAGGCCCAGCCGGATTTATTGGCGATTTTGAGATGCGGCGGCGCAGGATCAACAGAATCCCCCAAAATCAGAAACTTTCCGTATCCGTCAGGATACTCTTGTGGATCAAAACCGGTTTCGCGTGGATATCGCTGCATGATGCTGAGTACAAACTGACGCTGCGCTTCAGAAAGGCTGAAGCGCTGGGCAGGTGTAAAGCGTTCCGGCAAGACCAGTCGGGTCAGCATGGCGTGCAGCGTTCGCAGCGGCAGAAAATTTTTCTCGCTGAAATCAAAAGGCGCTTCGATTCTTGAGCCGTTTTCGTAATAGGCGATGCCCTTTTCCAGACCTGCAACATCCGGAATGGCTATGGGCCGACTCACCGTGGGCCCGACTCTGATTGGCGCGCCCGTTTCCTGAGAAAAATAGAGCGATTTGGTGGTCAGAGCGTCTGATTCGGGCACTGACAGGCGATGGGAGATTCTGGCGTTGAGGCGTTTATCTGCCAGTCTGGAGTTAATGTCGTCCTTGCCAAGAAATTCGAACAGCCGATTGTAGGCGTCGTTATCGCTGATTACGAACAGCTTAATCAATTCGTTAGTCACGCTGGTGCCGACGTTCTCGCCCTCCACAACAAAGCGGCTATAGCGATCTATGCGCGGATCTTCAAGCAGGCGTTCCAACGCCAGCAGCGCGACCGGAAACTTCACTGTGCTAGCGGGATAGTGATAGCGCCCGTCGGCAACCTCAAATTCGTCTTCGATCAGCTCGATTTGGCCATCACTACCGCGAACAATTTCGGTAAAGAGTATCTGCACCTCGTGAGCATCGGGATTATCCATTACCGCTCGGATTTGTGGTGCATCAGAGCGCAGCACCTGCTGAATAGGCCCGGCCTGACTGCCTCCGGCGAAGCAGCAGAAGCAAAAAGTGACCGTCATGAGCTGTTTAAGCGGGTTCATCAGAGTTGATCTGCTTGAGTGCGTGACTACGAATTGATGGGCGACGCGTGCTTATCCGGTGCTGTCGCGGGACAGTCCTTGGCTGGCTTGTTAGTATGACGGAGCTATGATTGAGTTGCAAAATGTCCGGAAATCTTACGATGGTGGCAAGACCTTTGCTGTCTCGGATGTCTCTTTTCGTGTTAGACGGGGAGAGTTGCTTGGCCTGATCGGAGAATCAGGCTGCGGCAAGACGTCTACGCTTAAGATGATAAACCGGCTTGAGCAGCCCAGCAGCGGCGAAATTCTGGTGAACGGTGAAAACGTTCGCCAGCAGAATGCGGAACAGCTACGGCGAAATATTGGCTATGTGTTTCAGGGCATTGGTCTGTTCCCCCATTACACCGTGGCGGAAAATGTGTGCACCGTGCCTGAGTTACTTGCATGGCCTCCGAGCGCCGTGCTCGAACGCTGCCGAGTCGTTCTGGAGCTGGTGGGCTTAGCCCCAGCGCAATTTGCAGACAGATTTCCTTCTCAGCTTTCCGGCGGGCAGCAGCAGCGGGTCGGTGTTGCCAGAGCCCTGGCCGCTCAACCGGAACTGGTATTGATGGACGAGCCCTTCGGGGCGCTTGATCCGATTACCAGGGCTGACCTGCAGGAAGAGTTCAAGAGTATCCAGCGCCAACTTGAGCTTACCGTTATCATGGTCACCCATGATATGACAGAAGCGCTGCTCATGGCCGATCGCATTGCCGTCATGAACCAGGGAAAAGTGCTTCAGATTGGCTCGCCCACAGAGTTGCTTAATGCGCCTTCTGACCCTTATGTCCGAAAGTTGATTGAAATGCCAAAGCGGCGTGCGGATCGTCTGGATCAGATTCTCGATGCTGACAGCCACCGGGCGGAACGACATGACTGAAAATCTGGCGGAACAGCTGGCACTGTTGCCTGAATATTTCAGGGGACACCTGGCACTGACATTAATCGCACTGGTTATCGGTATGGTGATCAGTATCCCGCTCGGGGTCTGGGCTGCACAGGCACCGCGGGTCAAGCGGCCCTTGTTAACTCTGGTGAGTATCATTCAGACTTTCCCCAGTGTGGCAATACTTGCTCTGGTGGTGGCCATGCTTGGCGGGCGTATCGGCTCGTTGCCTGCGATCATCGCTTTGGTGCTCTACAGTATGCTTCCGATTGTGCGCAATACTGTCACCGGCCTCGAAAACGTGGCTGAAGAGGTTGTGACTGCGGCCCGGGGTATCGGCATGTCGACTCGTCAGATACTCACCAAAGTGCGTATTCCTCTGGCGCTGCCGGTCATCATTGCCGGTATTCGCACGGCGGCAGTGTGGACGGTAGGTCTGGCGACCTTGTCGACGTTGGTGGGCGCCAGCAGTTTTGGAAACTATATTTTCACCGGATTGCAAACGCGGAATCTGCTCGCTGTCACCGTCGGCAGTCTGGCGGCGGCCTGTATGGCGGTGATTCTCGACAGTCTCATCGGAGGCATTCAGTGGCTTGCGGCCAATCGAAACACAGGCGCTCAGACGGCGCGGTACAGGGCAGTAAAAGTTCTGATAATGATCGGGCTCACTTCGGTGCTCGTCGTGTCGGGATACAGTTTGTTGCCTGACAGAAAAGTGGATCTTGTCATTGGTGGTAAGGGCTTTACCGAGCAATACATAGTCGCCGGTGCCGTTGAAGAGGTCCTACAGGAGGCCGGTTTCACCACTGAGCAGCGTCTTGGTCTCGGTTCTGAAGTGGTTTTTCAGGCTACGGCGAACAACACCATCGATGTCTATCTGGAATATTCCGGGACCGTGTGGAGTAACCTCATGAACAGAGAGGACAATCCGGGCAGAGAGGCGGTGATGTCGGAAGTAGAAGCGTACCTCGCGGCGGAGCACGGCATGGCGAATCTTGCCCGACTGGGTTTTCAGAATCTCTACGCGCTGGCGATGCGCCGCGAGCAGGCAGAGCGATTGGGAATACGCAGTATCAGTGACCTCAAGCCGTTTGCGGAAGGGTTGGTTGCCGGAGGGGATCTCGAGTTTTTTGGCCGGCCCGAATGGATCAGTCTTCGGGACACATACCGCATCGATTTTGCCGAAAAGCTCACTTTTGATACGACTCTGATGTACACCGCGATCGCGGAAGAGCAGGTCGATGTGATTGCCGCCTACACAACAGACGGCAGGGTCGCTGAATTTGACCTGGTCATCCTGGAAGACCCGCTTAATGCGATTCCACCCTACGATGGGTTTCTGGCGGTATCGGGTGACGCTATGGATAACCGTCTATTTGTTGAAACCTTATCCGCGCTGGCAGGCAAGATCAGTGATGAGGTCATGCGAAATGCCAACCGGCTTGTAGACGTGGAAAATCGCCCGGTTACCGATGGCGTGCGTTACATTCGCGAAGCGCTCACCGAATAGGAGTGTGTTCTGTCCTGAAGTAGTCTACTCGATGGTAAACGGTATGCCGGTTGTCGAGTAAACAAACACGTCGGTACCGGGCACTGCGTAGGCGAAATACACGGTCAGATTTGCGCTGCTGACGTCCACACTGGAAGGCGTAAAGCCATCGAACGCAATGAGCTCTTCGCTGACCTTGAGCGGTTGGGTGGTCGTGTAGCTCTGCAGGGTTCCCAGCTCTCCGTTCCACGCATGATAGCCACCGTCCGCGCTCCGGTAAAAAAGACCAATGCCCTCTACTGAGATCACGACATAGGTTTCTCCGATAATGCCCTGATGCTCGCTGGGAATGAAAAGCGTGGCCCGAACATCAATGCTGTCGCTGGGGGCAAAACGAGAAACCGGCGTATTGAGGTCTTCACTGCGGCTGGCTGAGCCATACAGGATGAGGTTGGAGTTTTCCTGACCCAGGCTGGTAATCGGCAGAATTTTCGGTTCGCGATGTGTACTGATGGGTACTCGCGTCTGATTGATAGTAAACACGGCGTCGGCACTCTGTTCTGAATCCGCCCGATCGACGCCACAGGCTAAGCCATTGCAGTCATTTAATAGCGGATTTGAGAACAGGGGCAATTCAACTGAACCGGGATAATCGTCCGGCGTTGCCATGATGGTGGCAAAGGAGCCGTCCACGCCGTGCCCGAAGGACCAGGAGTAGGTGCCTTGAGCTCCCGGCTCCCGGCGCGAATGCGCTAAACCATGATTATGACCCAGCTCGTGAGCCAGCGTCAGGTCATCACAGCCGGCACCGCCTTCTGCAGGAAACCCAGCGTTATACAGTGATGAGACAAGATCGCCGCCGGCGAGCAGCGGGTGAAAGATTTCGCCTTCGAAGCCAACACCCGGCAGGGTCCCGAGGCCACAGGCGCCACCCCCGGGAAAGAGACCGTCAATGAATACCGTGATATCGGCTCCCACCTTCTCGCGCAGTTCAGGAAGTTCACTGAATACGCCGGTTGCGTCACTCATTGCATCCATCACGCGGTTGAGGTCATTGCCGGTATCGTAATCTGCAAAGCCATAGAATACGGGTCTGAATCGGACCAGCGCGCCACTGTCGGCGTAATAGGTGTTGGTGACCTCGACCAGTTGATTGATATGGGTTTCAGGGCTGATATCGCCGATGGAATCCAGAAATCTCTGGGAATAGAAAAACATCAGATCAGTTTGCGCAATAAAGTCTGCGCCAACGCTGGACGCACTGTTTTGTGGATCAGTCCCCAACAAAGATTCATTGACGTCAGAGATCCCGTCGCTGTCAGAATCTTTCAGCGTGTCTTTCACCACAAAAATAAAGGCATCATCCCGCACACTCTGACCGAAGGCATCTCCGACAAAGACGCCACTTGCCAGCTGGGGGTAGGAGTCAGCGGTTGTTTCGACTGTGTACTCAAAGCTTGTCGTCGCGGCAGGGGCGAGGCTGCTGATCGTGCAGCTTAAGATGGTTTGCGGTCCCGAGTCGTCGACAGCGCAGGCGGGTGAGCTGTCGATAAACTCAGCGTCATCGAGAATGAAAAAGACGCTGACTGATTCGTTGCTCAGCGCGCTGGAGGTATTGTTAGTGACCGCTATGGATACCGTAACCTGATCGCCGATGACCGCAAATTCGCTGGACAGAGATTGCTCGATACTGACGTCACTGCCGGTCAGGGCCAGCACGCCAGCCGGTTTGCGATAAGACGGTTCCAGCTGTGGCACAAACGCGCCGTCATCGATGCCCAGTCCACCGGTTTCCGCTGCAGTATGAGTAATCCAACCGATATACTGATCCGCATCCGGATCCGGTACTGCAGTAATCTTGTATTTGATTCCGTCAACCTGTGCGGTTGCGAGCAGGAGCGATTTGCTGAGTGTCAGCACCAGTGATTCGTTCCCGGCACCCCTGGCAACCCATGAATGGTCGCCGTTCAGGAACGAACTGTCGTTTACCTTGCTGAGGGTTCTTTGCGTTCCGGGTGCGGTCTCGATCGAAAAACGCCCTGCGTCGGTCAGAAGTTGCAGCATAGACCCGGATATGCGGATGCCCCGGCGATAGGACACCCGTCCTTTCACCAGCCTGTCCGGAATGTCGGACAGACTGTTTTCAGACAGATCCTGCCACAGGGCGGGCGCCGGCTGTGCCTGCGCGATCAGGCTGCTGAGCAGTCCGGCCAGAATGAGTGCGGCATGTGTAAACGTCGATTTGTTGAACAAAATTTCTCGTTTCTCCGAGACTGGCCGGTCAGTGCGTCGAGTCGGCACACCTGCTCAGGCCGGCCCTGCGCAGTCATGAGCGACTGCTCTCGCCGTGGTCAATGATCCGGTATCGCATACAGTCAGGGCCCGAGGGATTCCCCCTACTCCTGAGCGCAGTGCTCTGCCCTTACTGATAAATCGCCGCGCGGGCGGCAGCATGGACCTGGAGTGAATAGAGAATATCATCGTTCTGAATCATCCCGATGAAGCCAATATTTTCCACCGGATCAATCCAGAACCAGGACCCCGCGATGCCCCACCACCAATGGGTTCCCTCCGAAGCACCCTGATAGGAATCGGAGTTTTCAACAATGGCAAAATCCAGCCCGAATACGTTACCCGGATACAGTTGACCGATATTCGCTACCGCCTCCGGCAGCTGATTCGCCCTCATTTGCGCAACGGCCGCCTCCGACAGAATCCGGACACCATTCAGCTCGCCGCCGCCCAGGTGCATTTGAACAAACCGCATGTAGTCTGCTGCGGTAGAGGTCAGCCCGCCGCCCCCGGATTCAAATTTGGGAGGACTGAGGAAATCAAAGTTCGCCAGACCCGGACGATTGTCGGTGCGGCGCAGAGTGCCGTCATTATTCGGTGCATACTGGCGGGACAGTCGGGCAGCGTTCTCCGGTTTGACTGAGAATCCGGTATCGACCATTCCCAGTGGCTGGAAAATCCGAGTCTCGAGAAATTCGCCAAAGCGCATGCCGGAAAGGCGCTCAACCATATAGCCCTGGACATCAACAGAGATGCTGTAAACCCATTGGCTCCCCGGCTGATAAGACAGCGGGATATCTTTCAGAGCGGGCATGGATTCTGCCAGCGTGGCTCCCGTGAGGTTCATGATGCCGGCTTTGGCGTAGGCTTCGGCTACCGGTCCCTGGCTGAGCGGTGGCGTATAGACCAGCCCTCCGGTGTGACTCATCAGCTCTCGCACGGTCATGGGATGATCCGCGGGCTCGGTCACCCAGCTACCGTCTTCATTCTGCTCGACGAAGACCTGCATACCGGCCAATTCGGGCAGATGCATCTCAACCGGATCGTCGAGCTGGAATTTGCCTTCGTCCCATAACATCATCAAGGCCGTGCCGGTGACGGGTTTGGTCATGGAGAAGATTCGAAAAATGGTGTCTTTGCTCATGGGTACCTGATCTTCAACATTCTGGTAGCCCATGGCTTCGTGCATCAGAACCTCTCCGTCCTGAGCCACCATCACCACCGCGCCAGACAGTTTGCCTTCGTCGATTCTGGCTTTCAGATCAGCGGCGACCGCATCCAGCCGTGCCTGCTCAACATCGGCCAGGATCTGCGCAGAAAAGAAAAGCGCCACCGCTGGCACAACAAGTCGCATTTTACTCAAGAGATTTGCTCTCATATTACCCTCTACATTGGCCGACCGGTGTCGGTGAAATCATTGCCCGGTGCTTCAACAGAAACCGCGGACAGGCCGTTGCAAGGCTGCGCTGATCGTGTGCGCGCATCCCGGTTTTCAGACGCTAAAGCTAACATGTTTTCCAAGCGAAGGCTCTAGATCAGCCGGGCCTTGAGGTCATGGGCACCGCGAAGCGCTGTGTTCAGCTGTTGGTTGCGCAGAGACTTTTGTCTTGATCACCGGCGTCGAGGAAAGGTCCGTCAACACAGAGTCGGCGGCCATCAGGGGCATCACAGGCGCCGCAGATTCCCACGCCACATTTGGTCCAGTAATCAATCGCATTGAAAATCTGCTCCGGGCTGCAGAATCGTCGCTCAACGGCTTCAGCGGCCCGCACCATGGGCGCCGGTCCACAATTGTAGAAAACGAGATTGTCCAGTTCTTCTTCAGAGAGTTGCCCTAGCCGCGCTTCCAGCAGTTCGGTAATGACGCCGTGATGACCGCGGCTGCCATCATCGGTGGCGATGTGCAATTCACTGACCTGCTTGCTTTCCTCAAGGAAGTACAGTCGCTCTGCACTGCGCGCGCCGAAGAATATCTCGGTATTCCCGAAATCCCGGGCTAACTGATAGACCGCTGCCAGACCAGTGCCCCCGGCAACAGCCATGATTTTGGCGCCGGGTGCCGGCTCCACCGCGTTGCCGTGAGGGCCTCTGACATAGGCTTCCGTTCCGGGTTCAAGCGTCATCAACGCTTCAGTGAATTCACCGAGATTGATTACTGCCAGCTGAAATGGGTCATCGGTGAGCGCGGAGAAGGGCTTCTCGCCCAGGCCCGGAATCCAGAGGAAGATGAATTGACCCGCTTCAATGTCGATTTTCCTGTCGAAGCGCAAAATGCAGATGTCATCGGTAATGCGTTTGTTGTCAACAAGCGTTACCGGCCTGAAACCCATATCGATGTCGTATCTGACCAGCGCTTCCGCTTGCTCGGATCCGTTCTCCAGATCGCAGGTCAGGGTTCTGAAATAGTCGGCTATCTGGTTGGTTGTCATGCCGATCAGCGCAGACCCAATGCCAACAATTGAAGCGCCAGCCGCGAAGGCGTCACGCACGTTGCCGGCACTGCTGATGCCCCCACAGGCGATGATGGGCTTGTCAGTGATCGCGGCGATTTCGCGCACGCATTCCAGCGCTCTTGGCAGAATGTCTTTGCCCGATACGCCGCCTTTGCCGTTGGTCAGAACAGGATGCCCGTGGCTCTCATAGCATTCGGGTCCCATGGTATTTATGGCGCACAAACCGTCGGCCCCGCCCTGAATGGCAGCAGCGGCAATGTCCGCAATATTCGGCACATTAGGGGTGAGCTTTGCGACAACAGGAATGTCCACTGCCGCTTTCACCGCACGGACGATTTCTCTGACCAGGTCCGGATCCTGACCCATCGCCATACCGTAGCCTTTCGCATGTGGGCAGGACAGATTGAGTTCGAGCCCGTCTCCGTGGGGCGCAAGAATTTTTGCGACCTCTACGTATTCTGTGACGCTTCCCCCGAAAATCGAAATGAGCAGGAATTTGTCTTCAGGAACCTCCAATGCCCCCAGCAGCTCAGCCGAGCGCTCCGCGCCCGGATTCGTGAGACCGACCGCATTGGTGAAACTGCCCGGCTGATATTGGGTCAGAACAGGTTCTCGATACCCGAGCCTGGGTTCCGGCCCGATACTCTTGGTGGTCAGTACCCCCACTTCGGGTACCAGATCGAAGAATCGCTGAATGATATTAGCGGAGCAGGTCACTATGCCGGAGGGGATGGTAAAGGGACCCGAAACGGTTTTACCTAGGAACTCGGTATTCAAAAGAAGCGCTTACTCTTTGACAGTAAATGGGACAGTCAAAAGGACTGCGAGCACGCTTAAGTATACCAAGAGAGGCTCTGCTCAGCACTTACCTTTTGCCAGTGAGCAGGGCAGAGCCTGGCGGATCGGGTTAAACCTGGCCGTATACCCGTCGATGAAGCTGCTGAAGGCTGACTAGAGTA
>Ga0255778_10002540_pt1 | contig 15702 bp, 10 predicted proteins | sample 071ome_31_FD_179976 | JGI IMG/M metagenome (GOLD analysis project Ga0255778, IMG submission 179976) | Coastal salt marsh microbial communities from the Groves Creek Marsh, Skidaway Island, Georgia - 071405CT metaG (version 2) | ecosystem: Environmental > Aquatic > Marine > Intertidal zone >...
TTTGCACCAACGCAGATTCGGCAACATCAACATGACGCGTCATCGCCCCAATCCGGATCGCACTACCTTCATCATCTATTGAGGATAGGCCGCAAGCAGACAGATCAACCAGACAATCAGGATTGGCCAGCCGCTGCTTTAAGGTGGGTATCAAGGTCATGCCACCAGCCAGAAATTTGCCATCATCGGCTGATTTCAGGGCTTTCACCGCATCGTCAATATCACGCGCTTTGACATATTTTGTTGAATACATTTTCGTTCCTTATATCTATGCGCTGTGCATTTTCCCAGCGGCATCCTGCACTGATTTGACAATGTTGTGATAGCCGGTGCAGCGGCAGATATTTCCCTCTAATCCTTCACGGATTTCACGCTCGGACAGGGTTTTGTTTTTCGTCACAAGCTCAATCGCGCTCATCACCATCCCCGGCGTGCAAAACCCGCATTGCAGACCATGATTCTCATGAAACGCCTGCTGCATCGGATGCAGCTCATCACCATTGGCGATACCTTCGATCGTCGTGACATCCGCGCCGTCAAGCTGCGCTGCTAAAATGCTACATGATTTGATCGAGTCGCCATTCACATGGACAATACAGGCGCCGCATTGGCTGGTATCGCACCCAACATGTGTTCCGGTCAGCCCCATGATCTCGCGCAAAAATGAAACCAGCAAAGTATTATCCGGGATATCATGAACTACACTCGCCCCGTTCACCTTCATTGCTACAGTTGGCATATAAGTTTCCTTCCGATTAACTGTCAAATATTGATGCTGTAACTCTATCTCTGACGCGTCTAAGAAACGCCGCTCCCAGTCCAGCGCTTTACTGCTGGCAAATAGATATCGAGAAGGTCAAGCGCACGACCAACCGTTTGGTCAATGATATCATCCAATGTCTTGGGCCGCGTATAGAACCCCGGAACTGGCGGCATAACAATGGCCCCAGCCTGGGTCGCCTGATCCATCAGCCTGATATGGCCCGCATGAAACGGGGTTTCACGAAGCATCAAAACCACGCGGCGCCGTTCTTTCAAACAAACATCAGCAGCGCGGGCGGTCAATTCCTCGTTAAAACAATTGGCAATCGCACTTAGCGTTTTGATTGAACAGGGCGCAACCAGCATACCATTGGTTTGAAACGAGCCAGATGAGATTGCCGCACCAATATCTTTGTGGTTGTAGAGTTGATCGGCAAGCAGCTTGATTTGATCCGGCGTATAGTCAACTTCAGCAAGAGCTGTGCGAAAGGCGGACGGGGTAATGATGGCATGCGATTCAACATCATCAATTTCTCGCAATAGCTCAAGTGCACGGATGCCATAGATCACCCCTGATGCACCAGTTATTGCTATAATTACACGTCGCATTCATCTCCCTCTTATCATCTCGAGTTACTCTATCTTGAAGCTATCTGTCACCGCTGCAACGCTTCAGCCACAATAGCTTTGTTAAAAACTCAAATTCGACTCCAAAGCCTATTTGGCCAGCCTTATTCTTCACCAATCATAATTTTCTCAAAATTATTAAAAAACGTCTTTGATAGTTTTTTTGCAGTGCTTTCAATCAGCCTTGCACCCAATTGGGCAATTTTTCCTCCGGTTTCCGCCGTTGCTCTATATCGTAGCAGCGTCTCATCACCCTGATCCACCAATTCAACATCAGCACCACCTTTAGCAAAGCCGGCAAGCCCGCCTTCACCGGCACCAGACAGCGATAAATGATGTGGCGCATGGGAAATATCCAAGCTCACTGTCCCAGAAAACCTAGCCTTGACCGGACCGATCTTCAAAACAACTTTCGCGGCAAAATCCGTGTCACTGGTCTTTTCCAGCTCTTCACAACCAGGGATGCAGCGCTTCAAAACCTCTGGATCGATTAGACTGACAAAGACAGTTTCAAGCTGGCCCGGAATGATAATTTCGTCAGCAAGATCCATAGTTATTCTCCAGATTCATAGCTACTCTTTAGAATCCAATTTTACCTTTGGTTATTGATTGCTGGTCGCAACAAACAAGTTTGGGCGGTCAGACAATATTCATTGATGCAAAAACACGCGCGATCACATCTGGGACCTCAAGTGGGGTAAAATGGCGCGCCTTTGGAATCACCGTCAAATTTGAGCCAGGGATCGCCCCGTGCATTTTCTCAGCCATTGCTAGTGGCGTGGCGTAATCTTCCTCACCAACAATAATTTCGCACGGAACCGTTATATTGCCGAGCGCGGCACTTTGATTGCAACGACCCAGCATTCTGCAAGTTTCAAGATAAGCGGCAGGATCATTCGCCACAAAGACTTTAATCGCCTGTTCAACAATCGCATCATTTCCGGCACGAAAATCATCCGAGAACCAACGTGTCTTTTGAAAGTCAGTCATGCTAGCCATGCCACCGGTGACAGCTTTTTGGCCGCGTTCTTCCCAATCAGTGATCGCGGTTTCGCCATACCAGGCAGTTGTATCAATCAACGCGAGGCCAGCAGTACGGTCCGGATAAAGCGCAGCAAAGGTCAGTGCAACACAACCACCCATCGACGCGCCACCGACAGTCGCCGTATCCCAGTTAGCATGATCAAAAACAGCGGCAAGGTCACTGGCGAATAGCTCAACACTGTAAGGGCCTTTGGGCTTCTCCGATGCCCCATGTCCACGGCAGTCAACAGCGAGCACATCAAAGCCCGCGCCAAGCGCATCGGCAGTGGCCTGCCAGAACTCAGCAACCATCGCCAGCGAATGCACCAGAACCAGTCTTCTGGAACCCTTGCTTGAGCCACCGTCCCCGCCAGACCAGATTACATAGCGAAGATTGGTGCCATCGCCTGCTTTTGCAAAATATTCAGTTTTTTTCATGCCACTCATGACAACTCCACCATTGCGTCGCCCACATATTCCTGGCGAACCCTAACATCAAGAACTACCGCTGCCCCATTTTCAACGCGATCAAGACTGTGTATTAACGCTGCTTGAAGATCTGCCAAATCAGTGATCGGTTCGGGTGCCTCCAGCCCCAGATCACGCGCAAGGCCGGCAAGATTTGGCTCTGGTCCCTGCATACGCTGGCCGATAGGCGCGTTTTCCATGGGCCGACCCCGACGCTGTGCAATCTTGATCTGATGGTCTTCATCATTGTAGTAAGACTGATTGTTTGCGATCAGGAACAAGATCGGCAGCTTTAAAGTCGCGGCATTCCAAATTGCGGTCAGACCCATGGTATAATCACCATCACCAAGGATTGCGACAGCGCGACGTTTCGAACCAATTTCACGGAGCCCAAGCGCTGCCCCTACCGCAATAGACGTTCCAGCGCCAAGGCCACCGCCACCCGTATGCCCCAAAAAGCCAAGCGGGTGCGTAATTTCATTTGCATTCAAGGGCCAGCCAAGTGGCCTGCCGGTCAGACAAATCTCACGGCCTTTACTGGCATGAAAAAACGCACGGGCCAAATCCATCACCCCGATATCGCCTTTGCCAACAACCGGCGGCACATCCCATTCCTTTAGCTGCTGGACTGGTGCTGGTTTTGCCAACCCATCAAGGAGTGCGGAAACCGCCGTACTGGGCACTGTCGGGATTGACACATCAACCGCGGCCAAACCGCCATAATCCATGCTCCAGCCGCGATGTATGTGAAAATCATTTGAAATATTTATAACCGGTGGGCGGGGCGATCCCGGCGGAAAGGCCAGCTTCAAAGCATTACCGCCATCCAGCCAATCCAGCATTATAATGGCATCGGCAGACCTTATCGCGTTAAGCACCGGACCTTTTAGGCGCCACCCCGTTTCGCCAATGAATAGTGGGTGAGTTGTTGGAAATCCGGCAGGCAGTTTCATATGCGTCGTCGTGCGTGCATTTAAACGTTCGGCAAGCTTGATCCGGTCATCCCATTCTGATTGTCTGCGACTTCCGCGGCCGCAGAAAATAAACGGTTTTCTAGCCTTTGACAGAATCTTTAAGGCCTCTGCAAGCGCCGTCTTTGGCGGCTCAGCATTCTCCGGTGTCGAGAAATACGCAACATCGCCAAGATTTTGTCTGGTCTCAATTTTTTGCTCTTGGATTGTCACGTCCAGGTTTACATAAACCGGGCCTGAAGGTGCTGTATTTGCCAGCATTACGCCACGGCGGATTGCTTCTACAGCCGCCTCTGGTGAGGCCGGTTGATCGTCCCATTTTGTAAAGCCGCGAATCATACTACCTTGGTCAATTGTTGTGTGAATCCACTCAATCCATGGTCGGCGTTTAGCGGCATCCAACGGCCCTGTTGCCCCTAGAATTAGCATAGGAACCCGGTCACACCATGCATTGAAAACACCCATTGACGCGTGCATCAAACCAACATTGGAATGAACAGCGACTGCCAAAGCCTGATCGGTAACCTTGGCATAGCCTTGGGCAATTCCAACGGCATGTTCTTCGTGCATACAGGTGATAATCTCCGGCGTTTGGTTGCCAAGATGATTAACCAGACTGTCGTGAAGCCCGCGGTAACTGGCTCCGGGATTCAAACAAATATACGGAAATCCCTGCTCACGAAGTGCCTCAGCGATAATGTCACTACCGTAAAGCTGGTGATTAGGCAGGTCGCCAATGACCAAAGGATTTTTTTTCGAGTCGTGCATTGGATTCGGTCCTTTAAATTTTAGATCAGACTACCGCTAAGTTTTCGCAACACTCCAAACACATCACCAAGCAAAGATTGTGGCCAAGGAACATGCAAAAGCTCATGGAACAGGAACCAGATCCCGCCCAAAAACGGTAACAGGATCAAAAGTGAAGTGAGTGGTTTTGTCTTACCCTCAAGAACCATGTAGAGAAATACAAACAATCCAATCGCTGGTAACATTCCTATAAGTTTTACCGCGACCACCAACGCCATTAACCAGCTCACTTGACGGGAAATTGCCCGAATTGGCTCACTGCTTTCAGTTACAAGCGGAGGGATTTTGCCTAAATAGCGAAAAACCATGAAGCCCGCGGCGGCGATTAACCCGCCAATTGCCACCGCCTGTGGCAACATACGCGCCGGCGCTTGCCAGCTCGAAGAGGCAACATACACATAGACCATGAGGCCAACAACCCCAGCCCACATCACCATATCAGCGACCATCTCTCCACCAGTTGCATGCGGCACAGATGCTCCCACCTTGGTTTTTGAATCTACTTTTGCTGTAGCTTGCTGTTTTTTCCAATTTGGCAAGAAACGGATCACTAATGGTCGAAGAAGCAGAAAAATGATGATCGCAAGAATAACCATTGGCAGCGGCTTCATCATCCATTCAAACCCATAGCGAAGTTGTGAAATAAATAGATAGCTCTCCATCAGACCACCTAGCACAAAGGCAAGGATCAGCGGTGGTCGAGGCCAACTCAGCCGTTTCATAACCCACCCAAGTATGCCGAATGTAATTAGAACAATCAGGTCACCATAATCCTTTGCGCCCTGATAGGCGCCAATAATCATGATGCCAAATACCAGCGGCACCAACAGGCCAGCGCGTACGGTGGCGATCTTTGCAAATTGTCCAGCGAAAGCAAAACAAAGCCCTGCCCCAAGGATATTGGCAATTGCAACTGTCCAAATCAGAGTAAAGGTAACATCAAGCTGCTCATCGAGCATTTTTGGTCCGGGCGCAATTCCATGAATCAGGAACGCACCGAGCAGAATCGCCATGGAAGCAGAGCCCGGCACGCCGAACGCAAGTGTTGGAACAAGAGCGCCACCTTCTTTGGCATTGTTGGCACTTTCGGATGCTATTACGCCGCGCACATCGCCTTTCCCAAAAGTTTCTTTTGCCCCTGGTAAGGCACGTGCCGCATAACCATAGGAAATCCAGTCAATAACATTGGCTCCCAAACCAGGAATAGCACCAAGAAGCGTGCCAATGCTTGAGCAACGAAGGACAAGCCACCAGTTTTTGATAACATCTCGCATACCCTGCAATTGTCCAAACGCCCCAGTTTTTTCTGAAGTCCGGGAGATGCTTCGTTTTGATGCGCCCAGATCAATCATTTCTGGAACCGCAAATAATCCAAGCGCGACTGGAACCAGGCTTAAGCCGTCCCATAGATAGAAAATATCATATGTCCAGCGCATCTCACCAGTCTGAGGCTCATCGCCTATTGTCGCGAGCAATAAGCCGAGACAAGCCGCAACCAGCCCCTTAAATAACGCATTATGGCTAAGCGAAACCACCAGGGTTAATCCAAGTAAGCAAATAGCTAAAAGTTCTGGGGTGCCAATGGCCATTATGAAGGGGCGGATTATCGGGATAGATAAGGCTAGAACAAACGCTCCGAATAAGCCGCCGCAAACTGAGGCTGTAAATGCGGCGCCATAAGCACGCCCAGCCTGACCTTTTTTGGCCATTGGGTATCCATCCAAAACCGTTGCTGCTGACCCGGTGGTTCCTGGCACACCAAACATCACAGCCGGAATTGTATCAGATGTAGTGGTAACCGATTGCACACCAACTAAAAAAGCCAGTGCTGTGTAGGGATCAAGCGCAAAGGTAAATGGAAGCAACAACGCAAGACCAACTAGACCGCCAATTCCTGGTATTATGCCAATCATCAAACCAAGTACAGTCCCCAGCGCAACAAACATCAAACGTCCAGGGTCTGAAATTATCTGGAGAGCTTCAAAGGCTGCTTCAATCATTTACAAGCTCCAAACAATGCTTTTGTCGGCTTTTTCAACAAAGACTAAATTACAACTAAGATCAGCGATAGCATAATGTATGACAATAATACCTTTTGTTTACAAACTATTTTTTAATCTGCTAGTTTATGAAAAACTGGTTAGCCGTCGACTTTCGCTGGGCAGGTTTAACAACTAATCCGCCATGTTAATAATGGCATAAGTGGCGACACATATCTGAATGGGAGGAATGAATGAATTTTATAAACAAAGTTCGTACGATTGTAACAGCAGGGGCTGTCATTGCCGCAGCTGCAACAATTTCTCAAGGCGCTTTTGCCCAATCTTTGGAAGAGGTTTACAAAGGTAAAACTGTAACCATCATGCTTGGGCATCCTCCAGGGGGATCGTATGATTTATACTCCCAACTTGCTGCAGAGTTTTTGGGCAGGCACATCCCTGGCAATCCGGACATTATCGTCCAACATAGGCCCGGTGGTGGCGGACGCAAAGGAGCCGCATTTTTCCTTAACAAGACTGAGCCAGATGGGTTAGCACTTGGCGTTTTTCCCGATACGCTCGGGCAAATCCAGCACATGCGGCCAAAAGCGGCAAGTTGGGATGCAAAAAAATTCCAGTATATTGGCCGTTTTTCAACTGCAAATGTAGGGTTTGCTGTTCGAGCTGATAAAGCTAAAACCGTGGAAGAAATGCGTGGAAAAGAACTTGTTGTCGCGTGCACCGGTAAAAATGCTAGAGCGGCACAACAGGCGGCAGCACTTAAGAACATTGCTGGCTTTAACCTTAAATTAATAGCGGGATACAAAGGATCACAAGCAACTGTAATGGCTTCGCTGCGCGGTGAAGCCGATATGTACTCTCAAAACTACGCGTCCTTTGTTTCTGACCCAGGTGATTTGGGGGATGGTGCTATGAACATCCTCATCCAAACAGGTCTGGAGCGAGATCCCGGCATGCCTGACGTTCCTCTGATGCAAGAGTTAACAGATGATCCAATGGGTAAGGCTGTGTTGCGTTATCTTGGCGCGACCGCATCAATTGGTCGCTCCATGATGATTCACCCCGACACGCCTGATTACATTGTCAAAGGAGTCCGCGAAGCCTTCCAAAAGATGATCAAGGATGAGGCATTTCTTGCTGAAGCGAAAAAGCGCAATGCGATTATAACACCAGCAACAGGTGAAGAGCTGAACGCCATCAACGATGACTTGATGGGATCAAGTGAAGAGCTGCTTGCCGCCGCTCGCCTCGCGATTGACACATCAGGTGCAGGCACTGCTAAATAAGACATGAACATAATGTGTGCGCGTCAAAATATGGCGCGCACTTTTCCCAGCATATTTATTTAATTAACAGACATATTAAAGCTTTTCTGACTATGCCTAATTCCTATCAACACGGATAAACTTAATGTCGAAACAAAATATAAGTAATGCACCGATTGATCTCCAAGACCATCTTCGACGTCTCGAAAAGCTGGGTCTTTTACAAAAAATTGAGCGTGAGATTGATAAAAATAGCGAGTTACACCCGCTTGCTCGCTGGCAGTTCCAAGGGGGCATCCCGCCCGAAGATCGCAAAGCATTTTTATTCAACAATGTTACAGACGCCAGCGGCAAAACCTATGATATGCCAGTGGTTGTTGGCGCACTGGCAGCAAACCCTGAGATCTATGCCGTAGGGCTTGGCGTCCCGGTTGAGGAAATCGGCGATGTTTGGAACCGCGCCATGGATAGTCCAATTCAGCCCGTGGCGGTCGATGACGCTCCATGTCAGGAAGTAGTTATAACAGGTGATGACCTGACCCGCCCGGGCGGTGGCCTCGCATCACTTCCAGTTCCAATTTCAACGCCAGGATTTGATGCCGCGCCGTATTTAACAGCAACACTTGTTGTTACAAAAGATCCAGAAACCGGCGTGCGTAATATGGGCACATATCGCGCCCAGTTGAAGGCGCGTGATCGTTTAGGCGTTCGCATGGCTAGCCGACTTGGTGGAGCAGGCGGCTATCAGCATTGGTTGAAATATCAAAGCCGCGGCGAGGTTATGCCAGTAGCGATTGTGCTTGGCTGTGCGCCGGCAATCTTGTTTACGGGGCCGCAAAAACTCCCAATCGACGAAGATGAAATGGCGGTTGCGGGAGGACTAATTGGCTCGCCAGTTAGGACAACACGCTGTAAAACAGTCGATCTAGAGGTGCCTGCCGATGCTGAAATTGTGATCGAAGGTGAAATAGCGACTAGTTACCTAGAGCCAGAGGGGCCGTTTGGCGAGAGCCATGGGCATGTGGCATTGGAAGACTTTAATATGTCGATGAAGGTAACGGCAATAACGATGCGCCGAAAACCCGTTTTCATCTCCATTATTAGTCAGGTGACACCAAGCGAAAGCTCAACCCTGAAAAAGGTGGCCTATGAACCACTATTTCTTGGGCACCTGAAAAAGACTTTTAACATTAAAGGGATCAAGCGAGTCGTCATGCATGAGCCGCTGACGAATATACGAAAAGTTATTTTTCTTCAATTTGATCGAAGTGTGCCACAAACGGAAGTTTGGCGGGGTTTACAGGCAGCTGCCTCTTTGCAGGCGCAATGCGGCAAGGTGGTAATTGCCGTTTCTGAGGATATTGACCCAAATAATGCAGATGCAATTTTCTGGTCGATTGCTTATCGGTCAAACATCTCGACAGATGTTCATGTAACACCTTATCGATCGGGCGGACATGGGCCAAAGTCAGGACGCACAGGGACCGATGCAACTCTTATGATCGACGCAACGCTGAAGGCCGACATGCCACCATTAGCGCTACCAAGAGAAGAGTTTATGGTGCGCGCAAAAGTGATCTGGGAAGAACTGCAACTGCCACGCCTAACCCCACAACCTCCATGGCATGGCTATGAACTTGGTGACTGGTCCCAGCAGTGGACTGACTATGCCGACCGTGCGGTAGCAGGTGACTGGGAAGCAAATGGTTTGCTGACTGAAACCGGCCAGAAGGGCGGCATGAAACCCGAGACACCAGTCCGTGAATTTGAAAAGTGAGCGTGACCAAATTACCGTTTGTTGCGGCCGCTGATAGTCTTGGTCTTGTATGAATGTGCGTGAGCGATTGTGATTATATCTTCCTAACAGATGGGTGGCAAAAAAATGAGACATTCCCTAAATAGCAATGAATGCGGAAACCACTTGTTTAGCAAGCTATCATTTGACGCGAATTTTATTTGCTAGGATATTAGCGTCTCTAATGGTGACATTGTTTTCAAAAGCAGGTGGTAAACTGATAAAAAGGTTTGGATTTCATGTCGTAGCAAGGCCAGTGACTATCATGGGGCTTATTAGAGTCTCTTGCTGAACGGCATGTGGTTATGGATCCTTGTAATCTAAACTGCTTGAAGCGCTTGAAATTGCCTATTTCGTTTACAGTGATATTTGAACAAAAATTGAATTGTTGGTAATGATAGAAAAAAATTCAAAAGAGAGTTTGGCGCCAATTCGCGTTGAGTCAGCACCACTCAGGTCGAAAATTATTGAATCGATTCGGCATGCTATCGAACATGGCGTTTTAAAACCCGGTGACCGTCTTATTGAAAAAGATTTATGTGAGCGTCTCGAAGTAAGCCGCACATCGTTGCGAGAGGCTTTGCGTGAGCTTGAGGCTGAAGGTATTGTGGCCAGGGTTTCGGCGCGCGGATTAACCGTTGTTAAAATTTCGCTTCATGATGCTGCCAATATTTACCGCATTCGTGCGCAGATTGAAGCTCTGATCTTTCAGCAATTTACAGAAAATGCAACTGATGCCCAGCTTCTTACGCTCGAATCGATCTTTGCAGAATTGATTGCAGCCTATGACCAAGGAACCTTTTTAGCCATTTCGCAAGCCAAAGCACGCTGGCATAACCACATCTGCGAGATTGCTCAAAATCAGATTGCCCGCAATATATTGTCTCGCCTAACCCTAAGGACGGCGCAACTGCGCAACCGATCTGTGGTTCGCAAAGAACGTCAAAAACAAAGTATTATTGAATTGCAAGCATTGATGAACGCAATCAAAAAGCGCGATGTTACCGCCGCCTCCGAAGCTGCCCGGCGTCATGTCATAAACGCCTCGGCCTCGGCCTTGATGACGTCTGACGCAGATCAGCCCGAATAGGTAATGGATCAGGCCTTTTTGTAACCAGCCGCTTGCAGCGCCGACCACACTGACTGAGACGTTGCGGGCATATCAATTGGGCAGGCACCTGCACTCGACAGCGCATCGCAAACTGCATTCATAACCGCAGCCAATGCCCCCACAGTGCCAGCCTCACCAGCACCTTTTGCGCCCAGCGGATTGCTGTTTGTTGGCGCTGGCTGACTTATCACTTGGACGGGCGGCAGTGAAACCGCGCGCGGCATCGCGTAATCCATAAAACTTGCAGATACAAGCTGCCCATTTCCGGGGTCATAAACCACCTGTTCCATAAGTGCCTGACCCAGCCCTTGGGCAACACCGCCGATAATTTGCCCCTTTAACAATTCTGGGTTAATCACGGTGCCAACGTCATCCACAACTAGATATGACATGACGTCAACTTTACCGGTAGTAGGATCAATCTCCACCTCGCAGATGTGACACCCGTTTGGAAAGGTTGCATTATCTGCACTGCCATCAAATTCAGTGCTGATCGAAGTGGAACTCTGGCGCACCAGATCAATAAAATCGATTGAACGGTTACTCCTGTTAGTTCTGTAATAGCCATTCTCAAAAGAAATCTCACTAATGTCGCTATCCAATGCATCCGCTGCCGCACCTTGCAGGATTTCTATTAAGCCGTCAGCACATTTGACAATTGATGTTCCAGCCGCAGCAACGGTTCTAGAGCCAAAGGTTCCCGTTCCATTCGGCGCCTCTCTGGTATCGCCGGCGACCAGTGAAATAGATGAGGGGTCAAGACCAAGTTTGGAGGATATGATCTGAGCAAAAACGGTAGCATGGCCCTGCCCGGAATCAGATGACCCACTCACCAATACAACGCTTCCGTCTGGCGATACCGTCACGCGCGCAAATTCAGAGTGGGGTTTACGCTCTGGTCCACCGGCAATTTCAATGGGGCTGGCAATACCAAAACCGCGCAATTTACCTCGCGATTCACTGGCCAGCTGACGGCTCTTGAAACCAGCCCAATCTGCTGCGTTCACGGCCGTTTCAAGAAGTCCGGGAAAATCACCGCTGTCATAGGTGAAAACCAGCCCAGTATTAAATGGCATCTGCGCCGACTGAATCATATTACGGCGACGCAATTCAACTTTATCAAAGCCCAGTTTTTCGGCAGCAACATCAATCACACGTTCAATAATATACGTCGCCTCAGGTCGTCCAGCACCTCGATATGGCGATACGCTTTGTGTGTTGCTGAACACACCGTCGACTCGCACATGGCTGGCTGGAATATTATAAACACCGATTATACCACCAATATTACTGACTACAGGATGGATGGTCGATGGCCCAATATGGGCTCCAAGGTTTGCTGTGATCCGAACATCAAGGCTAAGGAAATTTCCGCTATCATCAAGCCCAAGCGCGACATCTGCTATTTGCTCGCGCGCATGGGTGTCACTAAGAAATGATTCCAGCCTCGAGGCACGCCAGCATATAGCAAGACCGTATTGCTGTGCCGCCCATAAACCAACCGCATATTCGGGGAAAGCGGTGTTTTTCATGCCGAAAGAGCCACCACAATCCTGCGCAATAATTTCGATTGAGTCGGGCACTATCCCCAATACTGTGGCAAGATCCGGGCGGATACGGTTTGGCGTTTGAGTGCCAACCTCAAGCCGATACGTACCAGTTTTTTGGTCGAAGCTGGCGCGGAGCGCACGCGGTTCCAAAGCAGCAGCGGTCACCCGGGAAATTTTCAATTGATGTTCGATGATATGCGCAGCTTTTTCATTTACCTGCTTAACTCTCGCAGCATCACCCTTTTCAAAATAAAAGCACCGATTATCCGGATAGACATCCCAAACACTTGCCGCATCATCCGCACGAGCATGTTCAATATCGATCACCGGCAAACAGGTTTCAAAGAGAATATCCACAGCCTCAAGAGCTGATTCAGCGCTGGCCTTGTCTTTTGCAATAATACCTAAAATTGGTTCGCCGCAATAGCGAACATATCCATCCGCCAAAGGGGTGAACGGCGGCGCCCGCATTGCCCCGTCATCAGGGCCAGGAAACTGCGCGCGTGGCCTAAAACTGCCAGCATTGCTGGCGCGCATTTCGTCCCAACCAAAAATAGCAATTACGCCCTCGACCGCCTTTGCATGATCAAGATCTATTTTGACAATGCGAGCAGCAGCGTGCGGTGATCGAACAAATACCAAAATGGCATCATCGCGTTGCCTGATGTCATCGGTAAATTGACCTTGGCCTCTTAAAAGGCGGTCATCCTCAATTCGAAGCTGAGATTGGCCAATTTTTGTCATAAGTTAATCTCTCGAAAAAATATTTAAAAACGTTTCACCAAAGCTTTTGTTTGCCGCTTCCAAGTATAGACAAAACAGATTCATTGTCATACATTAATACAATAAAAATATTGTTTCAATTTGCTGACACACCACAAAGAATTAGAGATGCGAAAGCCTTTACCCTAGCGTGGATGAGTTTGCCTAGTTGATGGTGCATAAACAGAACCTGACATGATTAGGAAACGGTAATAGTTTTAAGAAAGGGAAAGGTCGCTTTACATGGACAAATTTATTGTTCCGCCGCCTGAAACAGCTGCCGTTGTAAAAAGTTTCAGCGAATCTGTGGTCTCTAAAATAGGCCAGCCATTGCGGCGCAAGGAAGATCAGCGCCTGCTCAGAGGTTCTGGACGATTTACTGACGATTTCACTTTGCCCGATCAAAGCTTTGCCGCAATGGTTCGCTCTCCGCATCCGCACGCTACAATCAACAAAATAGACGCCACCGCCGCAATGGCGATGCCCGGCGTGCTGACAGTTATTACAGGCGCTGAAATCCGCAAGGCTGGGCTTGGACCAATCCCGCATAACCCCGTTCCAAGCACAAAATATGACCTTAAACTCCGCGCTCCAGATGGCACTGAACCAGCCATCGATCCGCATTATCTTTTGCCAGAAGACCGTGTCCGTTATGTTGGCGAGGCTGTCGCGATGGTTGTTGCAGAGAGCTTGCAGCAAGCACTTGATGCGATTGAAGCAGTATCTGTCGATTATTCTGTTCTGCCGCACGTGACCGAGTCAAAACACGCCATCCTACCCGGTGCGCCACAATTATACGGGCATATCGAAAACAACATCCTGATTGATACTGAGTTCGGTGATGCGCTCTCAACAGAACAGGCCTTTGCAACGGCAACACACATTGTCGAACATGAATTCCATGTTCAGCGGGTAACCGGTGTTACCATGGAACCACGAAGCGCGCTTGGCAGTTACGATGCTGAAACCGGGCTGTTTACGCTGGTTGCGGGTAGTGGCGGTGCAGTGCGGCAACAAAGTGAAATTGCTACCGTACTTGGGATTGATACATCTGAAATTCGGGTTATCTCACCCGATGTTGGTGGAAATTTTGGTACCCGAAACCGGGTTTATATCGAATTTGCTCTGGTACTGTTTGCTGCGCAAAAAATCAACCGGCCAGTCAAGTTTACAGCAACACGCACCGAGTCGTTCCTGACCGACTATCAGGGCCGCGATCTGATCACACGGATAGCGCTTGCGCTTGACGAAACGGGCAAATTTCTCGGTTTGAAATGTGATAATATTTCAAACGTTGGCGCGCATTGCGTATCGCTATCGCCGCTTGGCAAAGGGTCTGGCCTAATCACCGGTTCCTATCATGTTCCAGCTGCTTTATTGCGGGCGCGCGCGGTCTTTACCAATACTATGTCAACCCAAGCCTATCGCAGCTCTGGTCGCCCTGAAGTTACATATGCCATTGAGCGAATCATCGAAATTGCGGCGCGCCGGCTTGGCTTCGACCCGCTGGAACTGCGGCGTAAAAACCTGATCCCTCCATCGGCAATGCCATATGTCAATGCGGTCGGATCACGCTATGACAGCGGTGAATATGAGATCAATATGGACCGGGCTTTACGGCTTGCTGATTGGAATGGGTTTGAACTCCGCAAAAAAGAAGCAGCCGAAAACGGCCTATTGCTGGGCCGGGGGTTGGCCAATTATGTGGAATCCTCAATTGGGTCTCCGCGTGAACAGGCTGAGATCACTGTGAAAACGGATGGATTTGTTGATCTGGTAATTGGCACGCAACCAAGTGGTCAGGGTCATGAGACAAGCTTTGCTCAGGTTGCTGCCGACCTCACCGGATTTCCTGTGGAAAACATCAACATCATCTTAGGTGACACAAAAATTGTTACTGTTGGTGGCGGCACACATTCTGGGCGGTCAATGCGCCATGCGGCAACGGTCATTGGGCTCGCTTGTGACGATTTGATTGCCGAATGCCGGGGACGACTTGCCGAAACGCTTGATTGTTCGCGTGACGAGATTGAGTTCTTGGATGGTGTGTTTGTGGTGCGTGCAACCAATCATCAATTCACATTTAATGATATTGCGATCCAGACCATTGAAAGTCACGGCGTCCTTAAAGTTGTCCACAAGAACGAGATGCACGCGCCAGTATATCCAAATGGAACGGCGATTTGCGAAATCGAAATAGACCCTAAAACAGGCTCTAGCACAGTGACAAGATACAGCACGATCGACGATGTTGGACGTTGTATCAACCCGCTAATTGTTCATGGCCAAACGCATGGCGGTATTGTGCAGGGCGCGGGGCAAGCATTGTTTGAACATTGCTTTGTTGATCATAGCTCTGGCCAGCCACTGGCCGGTTCATTGATGGATTATGCGATTTCACGCGCTGCTGATTTTCCCAGCTTCAAGACCGAAATTGCCGAAGTGTTATCGCCAACAAACCCGCTTGGGATCAAGGCGGGGGGCGAAGGTGGAACAACACCGGCGTTGGCGGCCATTGTGAATGCTGTGGTCGATGCGTTAGCCGATTTCGGCATTGAGGA
>Ga0255778_10002541_pt1 | contig 15701 bp, 15 predicted proteins | sample 071ome_31_FD_179976 | JGI IMG/M metagenome (GOLD analysis project Ga0255778, IMG submission 179976) | Coastal salt marsh microbial communities from the Groves Creek Marsh, Skidaway Island, Georgia - 071405CT metaG (version 2) | ecosystem: Environmental > Aquatic > Marine > Intertidal zone >...
TAACGACGAGCGTCTAAATGACGTCACAGCTTACCTAAAAAACCTAACAGTAGAATCGAACCGTACTCAATTCAGCCAGGATGGATATGATGTTTTTCAGTCGATCAGATGTAGCGATTGCCACCGGACGAAAGTTCTAGTGACTTCGGAGACAGATACTACGCAAGAGCCAAAATACATAAACCCTCTAACAGATCTGCTAATCCACGATATGGGAGAGGGACTCTCCGACGACCTACCAGAATGGAATGCCCGTGGTCGCGATTGGCGTACTTCGCCGCTGTGGGGTATCGGATCTAAAATTGACTCTGGTAAATATCTTTTACACGATGGGCGAGCAAAAACGATCGAAGAAGCCATTGCGTGGCACGGTGGCGAGGCGTTGCCATCGGCCGAAGCTTACTTTAGTCTTACATATAAGGAAAAAGAGTCTTTGCTTGTATTCTTGAAATCCCTTTAAAGATAAAAAAATGCCAATTCAAAAAATTAAACTTGATATATTCTCTGACGTAGTTTGTCCTTGGTGCTACATTGGGAAACGACATTTGGACTCCGCTTTAAAACAAATCGAAGAATCAACTGATCTCAATGTCGATATCCAGTTGTGTTGGCGTGCGTTCCAGCTTAACCCGCAACTAAGCCCGGAGGGTATGTCTCGCTCAAGTTATACCACCTCAAAATTCGGAGGTACAGAGAATGCAACAGCCGTCTACTCTCGCGTTGAGCAGGCCGCACAGCAGGTGGGTATCAACCTTAACCTCGACAAGATCTTGGTTCAACCCAATAGTTCGAGGATCCATGAACTCATCATGGGGTCCCGCGAATTTGGACTGCAAGGTCGTGCGATTGAGAGATTCTTTGAAGCATTTTTTCTAGATGGAAAAAACCTTTCAGACGAAGAGACGCTAATCGAGTTAGCGGTGCAAATCGGCATGCCCGAAGGCCCAACTCGGAAAATTCTCGAAACAAACAAGTACACAGAGATTGTCGCAAAAGAGCAAGCATCGGCCCATGAGATGGGAATTCAAGGTGTACCGTATTTTATTTTCAACGAGCAGGTTGGACTATCAGGAGCTCAACCAGCGGACATGATCGTCAAAGCTATCGAGCATGTCACAAAAGAGAGCAATCTTCCCAGTTAGAGACTTTTAAGCACCGAGCTCATCACTTCGGCAATATAGGGAATATCTTGGCGATCAACATTCAGATGGGTCACCATCCGCATTTTTACGCTCGGTGTCGTGAGGATATTTTTCTCAGCAAGTTTTTTTGAAAATGCAATTGGATCTATATCTCGGAGTGACAAAAAAACCATATTTGTTTGAGCATCACTCACCATAATCCGAGAATCATCAATCTCGGCGAGCAAATCCGATAACATGTTTGCATTTTTATGGTCGTCGGCGAGGCGATCAATATGATTTTCGAGTGCGTAAATTCCCGCGGCAGCCAAAATTCCCGCCTGACGCATTCCGCCCCCAAGAACCTTCCGCCAACGTCGCGCTTTTTTTACGAGTTTTTCCGGGCCACACAGAACGGAGCCAACTGGCGCCCCTAACCCTTTTGAGAGACAAATCGAAACCGTATCAAATTGATCAGTAATCGTTGTTAGTGATTCTCCCAACGATACACACGCATTAAACAATCGAGCGCCGTCAAGGTGAAGCGCTAACCCATTTGAGCTACAGAACGCTCGCGCCTTTTTCAAATACTCGATGGGTAGTGCTTTACCAGCCTGCGTATTTTCTAGACACAAAAGCTTAGTTTTCGCGAAATGGGGATCATCGGGCTTAATGTAAGACTCTACTAACGACAAATTCAGCGTCCCATCTGAATCATAATCTAGTGGTTGCGGTTGGATACTGCCCAGTACCGCAGCACCACCCCCTTCATATTTGTAGGTATGGCCCTGTTGCCCAACGATATACTCATCGCCTCGCTCACAATGCACGAGCAACGCCAAGAGATTACTCTGAGTTCCACTTGGAACAAATATCGACGCCTCTTTGGCGCTTAAAGCAGCCGCAAGCTCCTCCAAACGATTAACGGTGGGGTCCTCTCCGTAAACATCGTCCCCTAACTCTGCACCAACCATCGCAGACAACATTGCCTTAGTCGGTTTGGTAACCGTATCACTTCGCAAGTCGATTATATTTTCTGTCTTGGTCATTTCGGTAAGAGGTTTAAGAAATTTTTGATTTAGTGTTGAGAGCTTATCACTTACTAGAGTTTAACCGCGTTTCCACCAAGTCTACAGCAGCAATACTCAAACTATCTGGGAAACGCCCCCGAAACTCAACCCCAAGTTCTAACGCTTTTCTTCTAGCCCTGACTCGCAATGCTTGATCCCCTTTATGTATTGCAACGCGTGCATTCAAGATAAACCCTATAAACAACAACTCCTCATCTATGCTGTCATTAATTTGCATCCCCATGAGTTTCTCGAAGCGCTCAGCATCCTCTTTTAGTTTTCCAGAAGGCAAACGTGTCTCAAGAAAATCCCCATCAAATGATTGGTAAAAATTACCCTTGATTAACTCCCCTAACGCAATCGTTCGAACTCCAGAATCAAGTTCGCTCGTTATTGCCTTTTCGAAAAAACTTGAATCAAACTCATAAAAATTTTTACGTTTCGAAAACTTTAGATCAAGCCCCGAATCATCCAATGTGGCAATAAGATATTTAGTAGCTAACCCGTTTATCTCTCCATGAGTTGCAATATCTCGATTAAAAAAAGACTTCAGCTCCACTAATAATTTTCCAATCGTCACGTAAGCGTGGCCTCTCTCGGATTCCGAGCTCGAAACTTTCGTGATATCGCGAGCATCTTGGATTTTTTTTACATAATCGTCAGCAATTTCCTGCGTAATAAAATCGTGTGCCGCTCCAGACGTCGCGAAAAAAAAATTTAGGGCAATCGCAATCGATATCAACCTCATTGCTGGGATTCAAGCTCCTCACCTTTTAGATAAGCGGTTGCACCTGGATGCAAAGGAACGCCCCCTTGATTCAAAAGGGATGTCGCGTCAAATGTCTTTGGATCCTCATCCGATGCGGCAGTCAATGCCGAAGTCAATAACCACGCATGATGGGAAGGTAGCTCATCAGCGGAGATAACGACATAGTCGCCGTTGATGGCAATAGCTCGAATAGCGCCGCCCCGTAATTCTGAGAATTCGCCCTCAGCCTTATATAATCGTTCCGCCTCATCCAAATGCAGCACGGCAATCATCGCCTGTCCAGTCGTGATCAAACTGCCAATGCGCAACTGATCTCTAGCTCTTGCCACCCTTGCCTGCGCCTTTGGGAGAAGATTTTTTAGAACCTCTGCGGCCTGTTCTGCGACTCGATCCGTACCCAGATCAGCTCGGTGCGAATGAATCAGTAAAAAACGCTCCCGCATAACCTTCCATTGTCTGTATGGCGTATGTGCACGCAGAACACTGGGCGCCATAACCGACGAACATATACCTAATATAAAATACCTACGATCCATATCTAATATCCTACCCACCAATCCATTAAAAAAGGGCGGAAACATTCCGCCCTTTTCCGGAACGAACCGACCTACTTATCGAAAATCTCTAAAGGACAAATTGTAGAGACCGCGTAGTTAGGGAGATCCACTAAGTTTCCGATTCTAAGATCACACGCAACACTCGTAATTACATACGCTTGCTGCTTACTGTACCCCTTCTTGTTAACCAACCAATTAATCATTTCAATCAAAGAGGCACGTGCAGCTGCTGTTAGATCTTCTGACAGGTTTGAAAGCGGAGTCAGCTTCTTGCTATCGATGTAGGACACATAAGGCAGATCAACTCCAGCGTCCTTGATTGGATAACCAACGGTTGCATAGAACTTGTCTGGCTCGAGCGCCTTAATTTGAGATCCACCCTCGAAATGAGGTCCAGACTTCATCATTGAGGCCTGTCCTTTTCGAATCTCAGTTCGAACGGTTACTTTGGCTCCAATTTCAATCGCAGTACCTGCAACCTCTCCATCACCCTGCGCGTAGTGAACATCACCCACGAATAATCCACAGCCATCTACATAGCAAGGCAGCAGTAGTGTTGTGCCGACAACCATTTGCTTAATGTCCATATTCCCACCGTTCTCTCGCGGCGGGATGGTTCTCAAACACTCTGCGGCATGAGACCCATCCGGTCCACATACGGCAGCAGGTCGAGCTCCAGTCGGTTGTGGAGGAAGCGCTATACCTCCAGCTGCACCAAGTGCATTTTCTCGCTCAAGCCAAGCAGCGACCTCAGGTTTACCTGGTAAGGTTCCAACGGTCCCCATGAATCCATTCATCGGTATTCTGACGCCAGGCACCTGATCAGACACCGCCTCCATGCGGTTAATTTTCCAGTTCGCAACAAACGGCTCGGTGTACATATCCCTTAAGAAACCAAAGCCCGGGACGATGGTTGTATAACCATACTCATCTGGCTCGATATCAATTAACGTAACTGCCAAAACATCCCCACGTTTCGCGCCATTGATATGGACTGGACCGGTAATTGGATGAACCAAGTTAAGGTCGATTGCTAAGACATCTTTTGGCTCTGAATTGATGTTCAGATCAGAGTCCAGAGCGTCTCGAGTCTCATACCGTATCAGTTGGCCAGGATTTGCGTGCACAACTGCGGGAATCGCATAGTGATAGCGATTCATACAGTTTGGGTCGTCACCGCAATGATCACCCTTCTTCGTGACTTCAACAATTGATTGCGTCTTTACGTCACTCGTATCGGCACCGGCTAAGCCAGTTAATCCGAAGAGAACCCCAAACGCGCTATAAATTAAAAATCTCATAACTACCCCCAAAGTGACACATTTATTAAGTTATACGAGACCAACTACATCCCGAATAGTGGAACACGTTTTCGTCTCCTGAAGGATGGTATGAGCGTTCAAAAAAGTCAACTATAAAACTTAGTATTTCTGGGTGTTTTTCTCGAGCAAGCTTATTTAATTATTGCAAAGCAACCAAGTACGAAAGCGTACTCGAACGCTATCTCTTTTAAAAAATCGTATCGTCCCGAAGCTCCGCCGTGGCCTGCGTCCATATTAGTTTTCAATAACAAAACTCGATCATCTAACTTGTTCTGACGCATTTTCGCTACGTACTTGGCGGGCTCCCAATACATAACCTGGCTGTCATTGAGACTTGTCTGCACTAACATGTGCGGATAATGTTGCGGCTGAACATTATCGTAAGGGGAATAACTCTGCATATATTTGAAGTAACGCGCAATCTTTGGGTTACCCCATTCCTCAAACTCCCCAATCGTGAGCGGTAATGTCTCATCCAGCATGGTATTCATCACGTCAACGAATGGCACATCCGCGATTACCCCACAAAACAGCTCTGGCCGAAGATTAACTACAGCCCCCATCAGAAGACCGCCTGCACTACCCCCCTGGATGACCAACTTCGACGCATTGGTGTAATTCGCAGAAATCAATTTTTCCGCGCAGGCAATGAAATCGGTAAACGTATTTCGCTTTTTTAACATCTTGCCCTGGTTGTGCCACACCTGCCCCTTCTCACCACCACCCCTTACATGGGCAATCGCATACGCAACCCCCCTATCGAGAAGCGATAAACGCGCCGAGCTGAAATAGACGTCATTCGGGTATCCATAGGACCCATATCCCGAAAGTAAGATCGGCTGATTTTTTTTCGAATTCCTGGGAAGCTTTTTCCTAACAAGCGAAATAGGAATTTTTTCTCCATCGTCAGCTATAGCGGTAAGAACCTCGACCTCATAATCTTTACGTTTAAACGACCCTTTAACGCGGTCGCGCTTTAATACGACTAATTTTTTAGTTCTGAGATTCAGTCGATAAACCGTATCCGGCGTTATGAAGGACTCATACTCAATATGGATATCGTCTACATCAAACTCAACATTGTGCCCTAAAGAAATAGACGCGACCTTCTCCGGAAACGAAATCCCTACTCTCCGTTTATCTTTAGTGGAGATCACTTCAATTCTTGGCAAACCACTGCAGCGCGTTTCCAAAACTATCCATTTCGCGAAAACATCGATGCTATCAATCACCGTATCGCGCGCGGGCTTGACCCACTCTACCCAATGTGTTTCGTTCGTTTTATTTTCAGGAGTAGCTAGCAGTCGAAAATTTTCATGTTTTTCGTTTGAAAGAATAAAGAATTGACCTACGCCGTGATCAATATAGTACTCATGTCCCTTTTTGCGACGCCTAAAAATTTTAAAAACCCCAGTCGGGTTGGCCGCAGAAAGAAATCGCACTTCTGTGGTCGTTGAACTTTGACTGGTAATGAGTATGTATTGCTCACTACGCGTTCGCTCGACTGATAATGAAAACAGCGCATCGGACTCCTCAAAAATCAAAATATGAGAATTTGTGTCAACTTCATATCTCCAGACTTGACTCGCGCGTTTTGCATCATTTTCTTTGACATAGAAAAGATAGTTTTGATCTAAAGACCACGAAAAAGATCTAGCATGGTCCGAGACGTGAATGTCTGCACCCGTTTTATCTAATTTCCTCAGGTAAAGGGAATACTCCCGAAAACCAGAAAAATCAACTGAGTAGGCCAACGTATTATTGTCGACATTAATATCGAAGTCCCCAAACCCCGTAAATGATTTTCCAGCTGCCAATCTGTTGATGTCAATGAGCACTTGCTCGGCAGAACGACTTTTCAAGCTTTTGCGGCAGTAAATTGGATAGTCTTTTCCTTTAACCGTTCGAGAATAATATTTATAGCCCCTGTATCGATAAGGGACATCCGTGTCCGTCTCTTTAATTCGCGCAAGAAACTCTCGATAAAGTTTTTTTTGAAGCGCCTCACTCGGCGCCATCATCTGACTCGTATATTTATTCTCAGCGAGCAAATATTCTGTGACTCGCTTCGTACCTTTATTTTGTAACCACGCATAATCATCGGATAACGTACAACCATGTAAGCGCTTTTTTTTAGGGATACGTTTGGCGATAGGTGGATAGATAGCAGTCATTCGAAGTCAGATATGAGTATGAATTTGGTTTAAAATTGCACTAAGCCCTTCAAGGAAAATGCATTATGGCAAAAAAACTCTACGAGTCGGATACAACCGAGTTTTTAAAGAAGTTTCTTCGAGAAAATCCCGAGATTCGCGATAAGCAACGCGAGGCGAGATCAAAGTGGTGGGATCTTATTCAGGACGAGGATTCAAAGCGAGAGTTAGACGAAACAAGGGTTCCGAAAAAACCCTACGAGTACTATTAGCCAAAAAATTTCGTTGTGGGACTGTCCCCGCTACTGGTTGACCGACTGAACACTTGAATGCAATTATCCCCTCGAGGTGGTTTTTAGACCCGCATACATCTCTTGACTGTCGCCGGACTTACACCAAAATGTTCGGCAGTTTTTGCGATAGATGCTTTATTTTCGCGGCGCCATTCCTTTACGAGTTTATGGTCAACTGCCTTAGGTCTCCCCATTGACGCCTTTCCATTGTGCGTGGCTCCGGTTCGCTTTAAAGCTCTCCTCGCAGTTTCGCGTCCAGATTTTGTCCTTTCAAAAATAACACGTCTCTCGATCGCCGCCATCTGGGCAAGCGTCTTAAAGACTAACGCACCGGATCGAGTGCTGATTTCCCCGATTTTGGGAATCTCTATCGAAATATCTCTTGAGAGCAAAAATTCGATTGATCGGAGAATGTCGATTGCATCCTTGCCTAGTCGATCGAGTGACGAGACTAATACTACATCTCCAGAACGAATACTATTAAAGAGCGCGAGAAGACCAGGACGCTTTCGAGCAGGCGTTTTTGAGAAAACCTGATGGTCTGAGAATGCTTTATCTATGCGCCTAATTTTTGCCAGTTCTGCACGCTGAACATTCATTGGATCGTCGATCTCGCTAATCTTGTAATAGGCAATCGTAGACATTTAGTATTCAGTCAATTAATCACTTTTAGTTAGCTAAACCAAATGGTTGGCTCAAAACGCTATAGTACCTTTTAATCCACTATAATTGTTACGCACGTTATAATCAACAGTCAAAACGCATGGGATCTGGCGCCTTACTAACGATGTGAACTTTAAGACAGTAAAAAAATGAGACTCTCCGTACTAGACCAATCCCCAATCATTAAAGGCCACTCGCCGAGCCAAGCTATCCAAGAAACTGTCGACCTCGCAATACGAGCAGAGGAGTTAGGATTTCATCGCTACTGGTTAGCAGAACATCACAACATGCGAGGATTGGCAGACCCGTGCCCTGAAATTCTCTTAACAGCTATAGGATCGAAAACAAATCGAATTCGCATCGGAACCGGAGGGGTGCTACTACCCTATTACAGCGCTGCAAAAGTAGCAGAAACCTTTCGGATGCAGGAAGCACTGTTCCCAGGAAGAGTGGATTTAGGAATTGGGCGAGCTCCGGGCGGAGATATGCTCACCGCGAAAGCTATTAACGCAAATGCTTTTTACTCAGCAGATCAATTTCCTTATCAAGTTGTGGATTTGGTGAACTGGCTAAACAATAACATTCCAGAAGAGCATCCCTTTCATCGTGTGGCAGCAATGCCAACCGGACCAGGCGCTCCCGAGGTGTGGCTACTTGGGTCTTCAGACTACAGCGCTGCCTTAGCGGCTCAATTAGGGTTACGGTTTGCTTTTGCTCATTTCATTAATCCGACTGGCGGTGATGTCGTCTCGCGTCACTATCGCGCTAATTTCTCTTCATCCTCTGTCGAAAAAGAGCCGCAGTCAATGGTTTGTATTTTTGTGATCTGTGCTGATTCAGAAATCGAGGCAGAACGCCTTACCGCATCCATTGATCATCGTAGGGTAATGATGGCGACGGGCAGGGAATCGGAAGTGTTGACAACCGAGGAGGCGATTGCTTGGGAGTACTCTGAGCATGAAAAAGAAATTGCCTTACGCGAAAGGAGCCGAGTTGTTATTGGAACGCCAGACCGTGTTCGCGAACAACTATTATCCCTAGCGCAGAGCTACGAAGTCGATGAACTCATGGCAATAACGATTACTGGCGAATACCGCACTCGCCTTAAATCTTATGAATTACTGGCCGATGCGTTTAGCTTAAACGGATAGGCCCCACACTGTACTCATTCGGGTATGACAATATCCTTTATGTCATCATCACCATCGGTTTTAGTCGAGTCTTCAACTCTGCCAAGCAAAAATACGAGAGGCATCGCTAAAAACGACAAGATCGATAGAATCATAAAGCTGGCGTTATACCCCAGGACCGCGGACTGACGATCTATCTCTTTCTCAAGTAACTTAAGACCTTTCCATTCATTTAGCGAGTAGCTCATTGAGGACGTTGGTAAATCAGTTATTGCCGGGTTGAATGGAGAAACATGCTCGACCAATTCTGTTCTTCCTGTCGCACTAACGTAGACGAAAAGTGCGAGGATCAGAGAGATTCCGATACTACTAAACATCGTCCTCACCAAATTGAAAACAGCAGCCGCTTCATTACGCTTGATCGCATCGACTCGCGAGAAGGCCACCACTTGGGTTGGAACCATCAAAATTCCCGCACCAATTCCGCTCACAAATCCGGTCCATACGATTGGCCATGCACTGACGGCAGCGGTCCAAGTCGCCATGACCCCGCTCGATATGCCTAGGCAAAGTAAACCAAAGGATATTTGTATCTTCAAACTCACGCGCCCCGTCATCCTGCCCGCCGCAAACATCGCAAGAATCACTCCCACCCCACGGGATGATTGAAGTAAACCGACATCGTCAATTTGATAACCGATGAGGTTCTCAAGGAAGGTAGGCATCAAAACCATCGGGGGAACAGTCAAAAGTCCGTAGAACGATACGAGTACCAGTGCTAAGAAAAAATTTCTTTCAAGGAATAAGCGCGGATCTAAAAACGGATTTTTTCGAGTCATGACATGGGCATTAAACATATAAAACGCAACACCAGCGAGACAGCACTCAAAGATAATCTCACCAGATTCGAACCAATCGAGCCGTTGCCCTCTATCAAGCATCATTTGCAGGGACCCTATGCCCACAGCGAGGGTAAGGAATCCAAACCAATCAAGTTTGAGAGTTTTGTCTTTCTTGGTCTCTGGTAAAAATAATAAAACTCCGATTAAGGCAATAATTCCAATGGGGAGATTAATGTAAAAAATGTATCTCCAAGAGTAATACTCGGTGAGATATCCGCCCAGGGTCGGGCCAATTAACGCTCCCGACCAGGAAAGCCCCCAGACAGATAACGCTAGCGGATGCTGTTTTTTAGGGAATGTATCTAAAACGATTGATAACGACAGTGGAACCAAAAACGCACCGCTCATGCCTTGAGCGATACGAGCAAAAACCTCGACTTCGAGAGAATTGGCGGCTCCACAAAAAACTGACGAAACAGCAAACCCTACAACCGCAGAAGAGAAGATACGTTTTCTTCCAAAGCGTGAACTAAGCCAGCCCGACGTTGGGAGAATAATGGCCGACGCTACGATGTAGGAAGTGATCACCCAGGCAACCTGATCCTGTGTTGCAGAAAAAGTGCCTTGCATGTGCGGCAACGCTACTACCGCAATCGTCCAATCAATCGAATACAGAAACGATGCCAATATGACCGAGAAAGTAATGAGCCAAGGGTGCGCGACCCTTGACTGCCCGTTCGCGTCCAAGAGATTGCCCTCTTTTTAGTGATCCCCGTTTGAGGAATTACGAGGCTCTAGAAAGTCGGGTAATAAACCCATTCTTACCATTTTTCTAAGTGGGCCTGGGAGCCCTCTACTGACTCCAGTTTCAACTCCAACAGTCACCGTCATTCCTGCTCGCAGAGGTGGATACCCCTCAGGCTGGTTCACATCAATCAAAACCGGTACCCGCTGTACAACTTTGACCCAATTACCTGTGGCATTTTGCGGAGGAAGGATTGCAAATTCTGCCCCAGTTGCTGGCGCTATTGTCGCAACAGTGCCTTGCCACTTAAGGTGGGGGTAGGCATCCGCCTCGATGTGAACTGTTTGCCCCTCCTTCATCCAGGTCAACTGAGTTTCTTTGTAGTTCGCTTCAATCCAAACCTTGTCACTCACGATAATCGCAAAGATATTTGCACCTTTGTGAACGAATTCACCTTTTTGCAATTTCATATTGCTAACGATCCCAGACTCTGGCGCATACGTGAAAGAGTCCTTGATATTGAGATCTGCACGATCAAATGTCGCCTTTGCCTCGAGATATTTTGGATGCTTCTCAGGATTCAGGCTCGCATCTCCCATCAGACCAGCTAAGATCTTTTTAATTTTTTCGTCAAGAGTGACAAGTTTTGCCTTAGCCAGCTCCAGTTGATAAAGCGCTTCATCGTATTGGTCCGCCCGCCCCATCCCTGCTTCTTGAAGACGTTGCTGTCGCTTGAACTGCTTTTCCAAAAATGCGATATGAGAAAGCACTTCTTGCCGCTCAACTTTCGCTGCTTGGTGATCAGCCTTTAGACCAGCCACCTCCACTCTCACCATATTCATTTGAGCAGTCGCCTTCTCCTGATCGACTACATGCCCTTGATACTCAATTGCAAAGAGTAAAGCGCCTTTTTCAATGTACTGGTTATCCACCACTTCAACATTGGTCACCCGCCCAGGCAACTCTGGACTCACCATAATGACATCTGACTTCACATATGCATTTTCGGTCTCCACCAATTCTCCTCCGTGAGAGTAAAAGTAGAGCCCAACCAAAGCTAGCAAGATCGGCAATACAACAATAAAGAAAAGCCGTATCAAAGTCAGTACAACGCCATAGATTCTCTTCTCTGAAACGTCGATCATTTTCTTATCACTTTCCTTTTTTAACTGATTGCGATCCGTTGGAATAATTCTCCAAGGACATTAGGTTTGTTTTTATAGATAACAAAAGGTCTACAAATTCCGTTTGCTGGTCGTCGCTCAAGCCAGCTAACGCATCTCGGCGCATTTCAGCCGCAGCGCCACGCATCGCCTTCATCGAAGACTCAATATTCTCCCCAAGATAAACCCGCTTCATTCGTCGATCTTTCGAGTCCTCTTCCCTACGAATCCACCCGCTCGCGGACATACGATCTAGCATTCTTCCGAGCGTTGGCCTCTCTATTTCAAGAAGATCGGCGAGCTCAGACTGCGCGAGTCCCTCATTCCGGTAAAGATGAGTCAAGACCCACCACTGAGATCTAGTTAGGCCGAGCGCACGCATTCTTCTGTCGTAACTAACTCTTAATAGTCTCGCCACGTCATGAAGAATAAATCCAAAATTTCTAGAAAGATCCTCTTTAAGCAAAATTCTTAATCCCAGCCAATAAGGCCATCGAAATTTATGTTGTCTAGGCAATTATAAGCTATGCAACTATTTTTTGGAAAATCCTTACTTACTCCGTTTTGCAGAACGAAACGATTGCTTTAACTCAGGGATTGCTTTGCAATTTTCGGAAAAATATTGTGTCATACGGCGTTGAGTTACCATTGAATCTGCGTACATAAACTTTCAATTAACCGGGGGAAATATGAAATTTATTCGAGTGGCCTTATCTTTTGTCTTAGGACTTGTTTTAGCGCCAGTATGGGCTGGAGAAACCCCCGCCCCATCCGATGCTGAGGTGTACTTCATATCTCCGCAAGATGGCGATGTTATCTCAGGCCCTGTGACAGTTAAATTTGGTCTGAAAGGAATGGGGGTTGCGCCCGCGGGTGTAGATAAACCAAAAACTGGACATCATCACCTAATAATTGATGCCGACCTTCCAAATTTTGATCAACCAGTCCCTGCTGACGACAATCACAAGCACTTTGGAGGCGGACAAACTGAGACCGTGCTGAACTTGAAACCTGGGGTACACACCCTTCAACTGATTCTGGGGGACAAGGTACATATTCCTCATAACCCAGCGATTACGTCCAAGAAAATAACCATAACCGTGAAGTAATTCACTTTTACAAAAGAATTAGGAAGAGATAGGACTATGACGACTCTCGCACCATACCGAGCCGATCATGTCGGCAGCTTTTTGAGACCCCAATACCTGATTGAGGCGAGGCAATCGTTTCGAGATGGAAAAATTTCTGCCGAAGCACTGCGAATCGAGGAGAATCGAGCAATATCCGAGATCGTAAAATTTCAAGAAGATATCGGTCTGAAAGGGATCACGGATGGTGAATTCAGACGCACGTATTTCCATGTAGATTTTCTTGAAAAACTTGACGGGGTTGAGACGTCAGGCGGGATTCAAGTTAGCTTTAGAAGTAAAGACGGCAACATTGATTTTTCACCACCAGTAATGAAAGTAAAAAGTCGGTTGAAACACGCAAAGCCGATTCAACTAGAGGATTTCCAATACCTTAACTCGGTCATTTCGAACACCTCAACTGCCAAAGTCTGTATCCCCTCACCGACAATGCTCCACTTCCGAGGCGGAAGGAGCGCCATCTCTCAAGAAGCGTATCCAGAACTTGAACCACATTTTTACGAGGATGTCGCTCAATGTTACAAAACAGAACTTCAAACGCTTGCGGAGGCGGGATGCACCTACCTGCAAATGGATGATACGAATCTCGCTTACCTATGCGATCCAAAAATGCGTGAAGGAGTGAAGTCGCGTGGCGACAATCCAGATGAACTACCCCTTAAATATGCGCAACTCATTAATAGCGCGATATCCGAGAAGCCAAAACAAATGAGAGTTTGTGTGCACCTCTGCCGAGGAAACTTTAAGAGTGCGTGGGCAGCTGAAGGAGACTACGAACCAGTAGCGGAAGTGCTGTTTAACGAATTAGATGTAGACGGGTATTTTCTTGAGTACGATGATGATCGAAGTGGTGGATTCTCCCCCCTTCGCCATGTTCCAAAAGGAAAACAAGTGGTCCTTGGCATCGTGAGTACCAAGGTAGGGACGCTTGAAAACGAGTCCGATCTAAAGCGTCGTATCGAGGAGGCCGCATCTTATGTTCCGATCGAGCAACTCTCCTTATCACCGCAATGCGGCTTCTCTAGTACGGTTCATGGCAACGATATCGCCTATGAAAATCAACGCCAAAAGTTAGATCTGATTGTACGGGTCGCGAGAGACGTATGGGGTGAAAACTAAAGACGAGCAATCCATAACCAACCTTAAATTTTTTTACCGCGCCTCATAACGCTTGATCAATTCAGAGGCTGATGTAAAAAGCGCATTCCCATCGCCACCGAGCTTGTCAATTTGCCGTATCCAGTTCTTTCGTATCGGGAGACTTATTTTTTTCCATTTATCTAACTCTGATTTAGAGATCACATTGATCGAATCAGCGGGTAACGTTGCTCTATTTTTATCTTCAGCATCACCGAATATTTTGCCGATTTTTCCAGACAATCCCTCTCCGCTCTCCGAATCGATTATCGCCTGTAACTTCACTGGTAATTTGGCATAAGCCTGTTTACTCATAGCAAGCACAAAAGTCGAAGTGTAAATCTTCGGCTCTCCAACACTGGGCTCACTGTGATAGCTTGTTAGTTCATTTACTTTGAGCGCTGGCATGACTTCGTACGGTAGTAATGTACCCTCTATTACCTTTTTCGCGAGCGCTTCGGGAACTTGCGGAACAGGCATGCCAACTGGGGTTGCGCCCAACATCGCAAGAAACTTAGTCGTCTGACGTGTTGGCGCCCTAACTTTTTTTCTCGAAAGATCCTTCTGGGTTCTAATTGGCGTATCAGTCATATGCAAAACTCCGCCACCATGCACATGCAGAGCCAACAACTTCATCTCCGAGAATTCCTCCATCGCATAATCATTAACGTAGTGCCAAAGAGCAATACTCGCCCCCTCTGCGTCTCTAATCATGAACGGTAGCTCAAAAACCTCTGACCGCGGAAATCTCCCGGGCGAGTAACCAGGCAAGGTCCATATGATATCAACGACACCGTCTTCAACCTGATCGATTAATTGCGGAACTGTTCCGCCCAACTGCATGGACGGAAAGATTCGGCACTTCAGATCGCCAGAAGAAAGCTCTTCGATGCGTGCACACCACGCCAATAAAACTTGTTGATGAATTGTCGAGGAGACCGGTAGCGGATGGTGTATCTTGAGCTCATGACTTGCCGCCTGAGTAAAACTCACCGAAAACCAGCAAAGACCCAAGTATATAAAAAGACTCTTCACATTAAAATCTCTCAAGCTCACTCCCTCGATTTTGGTTTCAAAGTTAATGTCAATCTAACACGCTTTTTCAATGTTAGACTCAAAGTTTAAAACCCCCTAACCCTGCGATAGTTAATATGAGTAAAAACATCGAATACTTCCTGTCTCCAGCGTCTCCTTGGGCTTATCTCGGACACCAGCGATTTTGTAAACTTGCAAAATCTGCGGGTGCCGATGTCTCTCTTAAGCCGATTGATCCAACCCGACTATTTTCGGCATCCGGTGGGTTACCTCTTGGTCAAAGACCTATACAACGTCAGAAGTACCGCCTCATGGAGCTCAGAAGATGGAAATCATTCCTCAAGTCTGAAATCACCATCGAGCCGAAATTTTTTCCTTATAACCCGACGCTCGCAGCACTCATAATCATTGCCTGTCAAGAACACTTTGGAATAGATAGTGCTCTGATGCTAACGAACAGCATCTTTGAAGGGTGTTGGGTACACAACAAGAATATGGCAGACGAGGCTGAACTGAACGTTATTATTGAAGAGGCAGGACTTGACTCTTCCGC
>Ga0255778_10002563_pt1 | contig 15626 bp, 7 predicted proteins | sample 071ome_31_FD_179976 | JGI IMG/M metagenome (GOLD analysis project Ga0255778, IMG submission 179976) | Coastal salt marsh microbial communities from the Groves Creek Marsh, Skidaway Island, Georgia - 071405CT metaG (version 2) | ecosystem: Environmental > Aquatic > Marine > Intertidal zone > Salt...
CTCGGATATCCGCTCTCGCGCCCGCGGGAGCGACAAACTGTACGGTTTCGCCGAAAGCCTTCTGGGAGTTTGTGGAGGAGTAATTCGTCCCGGCGCACGACACGTACAAATCCGGGTTTGCGTTTGTACCGGCAATGTTCGTTAATCGTATGGTCATCTGTTTCAACGCGTTCAATGCGTGTGTGCGAGAGAGAGAGAGAGAGAGAGAGAGAGAAAGAAAAAGAAAAAAATGTCAGCGCGAGCGTCCGGGTTGGTCGTTTTCTCTGTCTTTTTCGTTCGTTCACCTCTTCTTTTCCCGCGCGAAATTTTAAAAAATAAAAATCTTCCCCAACGGAGAGAGGAAGAACGCGCTGCTCAACGGCCTCATCCTCCTCCCCTCCGCGCGCGCGATCATCGCACACGAACAGACACACACGCGCGCGATCGGTTTTTCTGCGTTGAGTTAAAGAGAGAGAGAGAGAGAAAGAAGAAAAGAAAAAAACACGCACCAAAGTTTCCTCATCCGCCAAAGCGTTCGCGTAATACTCCTCGGTCTGTCCGAAGAAAATCGAAGACGCTTGCACGACCGTATCGTTCTGCTGTATGATCGTCGCCGCGTTCGCACCGCTGCTCGCAAAGGAGAAGAGCAGGAGCAAAGCGATCGAACTCGTCAGAAGACGACGCGCAAAACCACCACCACGAGTACTACTCCTCGTCATCTTTCTTTCTTTCTTTCGTCTTCGTCGTCGTCGTGATAAAAAAAGTAGTTATCTCACGCGGAGGAGAACTTAAAAGATCACGCTAAAAAATCGTCCTTTTTTTCCTTATTCCTTCTCTCTCGCTTTCCCTCTCTCTCGCTTTTCAAAGAGAGAGAGAGAGAGAGACAGAGAGAGATCTTTCCGAAGAAGAAGACTGGTAAAGAAGAGCTCCGAGAAGAGAGAGAGAGAGAGAGGATCAAAAGTTTTATTCTCGCGATGTGTATCTATTAGCAAAGTGGAGTTTTTTTTTTCGAGAGAGAGAGAGAGAGTCAGTCAAGTCAAGTCAAGTCAACTCGCAAAAACTATCCAAAAGCATCCATCTTCTTCGGCCACTGCGCACAAACAAGAAAACAAAAAAACAGAGAGAGAAGAAGAGGAGGGATTTTGACTCCTTCATCGTCACCATCGAAGCGAAACCGAAGAGCAAAAAAATTCGCAAAGTTCGTTCTGTTTTGGAAGGGCACCCCTCTCAAGTCTTTCCAAAACAAAAAAAAGCCGCGCTTTCGTCGTAACACTCTCTCTCTTCCATTTCCCCAGAACTAAAAACGCACATTGTTATTATTAATTAGCGGAAGAAGATGTCGTCCGTCCAGGTGCGCGCCTCTTTCCTTTCGCTCTCTGTTGTCTCTTTCTTCTTCTCGTCGTCGTTTCTTTTTTACCACCATCATGTACTCGAAGAAAAGCGGAACACTGACGCGCAGACGCATTCTTTTCTCGTTTCCATTTTTTCACACGTTCGACTCTGCTTCTGATGAAAAAATAATAAAGGTGACGAACGTTTCCCCGTCCGCGCAAGAGTCAGACTTGACTGACTTCTTCTCCACGGCTGGGGATATTTCCAAATTAGTCGTCAAGGACGGCTTGAACAACACGAAGAGAGCGACGATTGATTTTAAGGAGAAAGAAGCGGTATCCGCGGCGTTGCTCTTGAACGGATGTTTATTGTTGAACCACGCCTTGTGCATCGAGGAGATTAAATTTCCAGCCGAGGAGATGGAAGATTTGGAACAGTTGAAGCGACGCGCGGAAGGCGGCGCCGGGGTGGAATTATCGAAGGGAGAGACGATAGCGAGCGGCATTTTGGCAAAAACGATCACGCTTGGGAAGCAAGCCGGTCAAGCGATTAAACAATTCGACGAGCAGCATAAAATTTCCGAGACGGTAGTTTCAAAAACTAATAGCGCGTATAAAAACGTGGACGAGAAGTTGCACCTGACGGAGACGACGGCGACGATGAAGGTGAAGATTTCGGAGGAGTCGCAAAAGTTAGACGAGAAGTTCAAAGTCTCCGCAACCGCTGGTGCGGCTGGAGAGGTGGTAAAGAACACGAGCAGCGGCGTCGTGTCGAAAATTAACGAGAACGAGACGGTGAAAAAAGCGACGACGGCGGTTTCAAACGCGTTCAGCTTCCTGTCGCAGAAAGCGAACGCGATTGTCTCCAAGGCGGTTGCCGATAGCGAGAAGGAGATGCCTTCTGCGACGACAAAAGCGGCGACTACGACGGGTGGGGATGAAGATTCGTCGCCGAAGAGTACCGTGCCAGAGGCGCAAAAGGCGTGAAGAATAATAACACATTTTAAGAACTACACACATTTTGTAACATCTCACAGTATCATACCAACAACAACACTAATTAATATCCGCGTTTGTGATTTTCGCGCCTGCGTCAAGAAGAAAACGCTCAATTTTATTTCTGCGTGAAAAAAAAGAAAGAAAAGAATATATGATGTCCATCGAGGAAACCTACGCCAAATGGGATAAGTTCGTCGAAGACGTCGACAGCGAAGAAGAGGACGAACGGTTGAGGCAAGAAAACATCGACCAACACGAAGCCTATCGAAAGTGGATGTGGGAAACAAAGCAGCAACAAAAGTGGGATCCACTGAGTAGAAAGCAAATTAATTGGGAAAATTTCGGTGGGAACAACAGCGAAAACCGAATCAAAGAGCGCATGAAAGCGAAAGAAGAAGAACGTGGCGGTTACTTTAAGCAAAAGACGTTGACTGAGTACAGTTGGGCAGATTTTGAGACGTATTTAGTCGTGTATGTGAAATTAGACATCGTCGATAACGTGAAGTTGCTTGAAGAGCTGGCACTCGTTGACAGAGACAAGCGAGAGGAGTTCATGAAGAAACGTTTCGACGTCGAGTTTCGAAAGTTTAGCTTCGATTGCGTGATAGACTTATCATCGAGCGAATCATCCAGCGAATATGCTCTGTTCGCAATATCGGAAATTGCTCGTGAGATTGTTCCTGAAAGCTCTTCTGTGAAGTTGCAACAAAACGGCATGATTACGTTTACGCTTCAAAAATTTACACGAGAACGTTGGACGCACTTGCGAAGAGGAGAAGAAAGCAGCGAATGAAAAGAAAGTACTTACAAAATAAACAATAATAATAATAATAATAATAATAAATGTCATCATATTACATACTCGTGGTGTACAAAGTGTTCTAAGCGTGTGCTAAATCTAGGTTGCTAACTTTTGCTCCGCATGGGCACGCAGCGCGCGCTCTTCTTTGATCATGCGCCTCGTTTCGGCCAGCTCTTTGAGAAGCGCAAGATTCTTCTGCTTCTCCGCACGCGGCGTCACCGACGACGTCGTCGTCGTTTCCGGCGGTGTAGTCGTTACCGGTAGTGCTGCGCTTTCGTTCGCTTGAGGTACAGATACGTCTTCTTTTTCGAATTGAAGCACGCGTCCAGTGGCTGGCTGAGTCGACGTTTGGAAAAATCCAAAACCAGGCGTGGCTTCCACGCCATCATACCCTTTTATATCTGTTTGCTGCTGCTGCTGCTGCTGCTGCTGCTGTGGTTGCTGCATCGTCGACGGCGGCGGTTGTGGATACTGCTGATGATGATAGGTCAACCCTTTGGGAACGTTACCACCGCTCGAGCTCATCACGTAATTAATATCTCTCTCGTGTGCTCTGCTAATCTCCTCTTTCATCGCTTTCAATTCGGCTTGCACCGATACCAACTCCAATCGCAAAGTGTCTCTTTCCTTCTCCACGTCTTCACACCGCTTTCTCGTCATCATCTCTTCTCTCGCTAATTCTTGAGACAGGGCAGAAAGTTCCGCGATGGTTCTCGAGTGCTCATTCATAACATGATTTCCTCCGCTGTTGTTCTTTCCGCTATAATTACTATTCGTCGCTAAATCCAAGCACCTCTTCTCCAATGCCCTCGTCTCTCGAAACAACTCGTCTCTCTCCTTCTTCTTTTCCTTCGCATCCTCTACTGCTTGCTTCGCGCGTAATTCAGCGCTTTGCGCCCGCTCAGTCCTCGCCGTTGCAACGCTTTTCGCTCGTTCCATCTCTTGAATCGCTCTTTGCGTCCTTTTCTCTGCCACGTCCACTTGCATCTTCGCATCCGCGACTTTCGATTCACTCTCGACTAATCTTCGTGATATTACTTGTATTCGATCGCGCAACTCTCTATTTTTCATATCCGCTGTGTCAAATGCGCGCTCGTACTTTTGTAACCTCGCCAGCGTTTTTCGCAAGGCAATCTCGCAGTCTCTCTTTGTTTCTCTCGTTTGTTCCATTGCTTGTCGATATTTCCTATTTTCAAACTCTACGCGTTTCTTCTCTCGTTCGAGCGCGTCTTTTTCCCTATTCACGCGCTCGAGATGAACAGCAAAGTTGTTTATGCTCTCCTTCGACGGAATACCACCGCCGCCGCCGTTGAAGGAAGAATACGCGGTGGCAGTGGTGGTAGCTTTCATCGTCATCATTTGTTCTCGCGCTCGCATCGCGTTCTCTCGACTTTCCAGCGCGTCCGATTTCAAATGTTGCACTAAGCCAATCAACTCCTCTCGAGAACAACACTTTTTTGAATCTCCTTCTCCTCCTCGGGAAGGCCAATCTAAAGCGTCTCTCAAAGCTTCTTCCACCGCGCGAATCGTTTCGGTCGCTTCGACTAATTCTGTTTTCAATCGCTCGATTTGAAGTTTGTCTCCTCTGTCGCTGTTGCCGATGATGTCGTTTTTATTTCCACGCGCTTGAAGTCGGTCATTCGTCGCGCGTTCGGGAAGATGAATTTCGTTTCCCATGATCCCAACCAACTCGTTGACTGATTCTTCTTCCCCTATGGCATCGATTGCGCGAGCATCACCACTCTTCAAAGCAGGGATTTTATGCTTGACGAATTGGTCGAAGAAATCTTCCGGCATCGCGTCGTCGGCGAATCTGCCCGGATCGTCGTCCGAGTCTGGACGATCATCGTCGAAGACGATCAGTTGTTCGCCGTCGTCCTCGTGCTGCATTTTTGCAAAAAAAAAATGACGCGAAGAGTTGCGCTTCAAAAATATTCAAATCACCTAATTTTATTCCATAATTCGCGAATGGGCAAATACCTAATTAAATGACAACGTTCTATGGTACTTCTTTTCTTTCCCTTTTGCTATTTTGCTGCTGCTTCGCGCGCTGCTCGTATTCAATTCTATTATTACAACGTTTTCTTATTGTTATATCATATACCTAGTATCATCTTTAAAATATATACATATATACACGCGTGCAAAAGGTGCACCATCCATTCTAAACGATGTCAATGATGATTTCTTCGTCGTCGTCGTCGTCGCCGTGTACGTATTCGTAACTCGTTCTCGCGTTTTCACCGAAACCGTCGTCGACGACTTCAAAAAAGTCCTCGCCTTCTCCTAGAGCTTGTCGTCTTTCTCCGCCTCCCGCTTGCGCGCTGATTTTTTCGTTAGGCCCGTAGGTTGAATCACCGCCCAAGGCTGAGTACATGTCGTCGACGATGTGCGAGGTAAAATTCTGGCTTACGCCGTAGGTTTGCGCATCCAGACAGTCTTGGAGCATTCGATGTCTGTCGGTCTCGAATTTACCTCCGGATTTTGAAAATAGAAAGACGGCATTCTTTGGTGGGTTTGGGATCCACGTGTCGTGAATTTCTACGTCGCCTCGCATGTTTTGTAAAGCGCCGCTGGATGCGCCAAACATGCTGTTGGCGCCATTTTGCCACTCTATTTGTTTTGGCTGGCCATTGGAGTCTCGCTCGCAAATCAAATACTTGTACTCGTGGGCTACGTCCAATCCTAAAGGGACTTCTTTAGTCCACGTTGTTTTGTTCGCGCAAGTCATTTCTTCGCTCGCACTAACGCTCCAGTCGCACCATGACCCGGTGAGAGACAAGAACTGATGTGGAGGTAGATCAAGGTTGACGATAAATTTTGCCTCGACTGAAAATGGAAGTTGCGCCGATGTATCTTCGAGCTGTATGCGCTGCTGTTCCGTGACCATCGTCGCCATCTGGATTTCCGCTCGAAGCTTTTCGTTTTGTAACGCTAACATTTGCGCTTCGCTTTCCATTTCTTTCTGACGGAGTATATTCGTCGACGTTGCAACAGTATTTTTCAAGGCGTCGACTTCGTTTTGAAGGCGTGCCAGTTGGACTTCCGAGGACTTTGCTCGCGTCTCCGCAACGACTAAATTTTCTTTCGCCTCTGATACCTGCCGCTCTAAGGCGCGCTCTGCGTTTTCAAACTCCTCAATTTTCACTCGCAAAGCTCTCGCCTCTTCTTGGAGAATATTTTCCTTCTCTTGACTTTGCGCCTCAAAATTTTCAACCCTGGCTCGGAGATCCACCAATTCAGACTCCGTCGCTTTGACCCTTTCGTTTGCAACTTCCACGCTCTTTTCAGCAACTCTTTGTTCTTCGTGCGCCTCAGATAATTCAGCTTCAAACGCAGATCTCGCAATTTCCAAATCTGCTTTCGCTTGTTCGCTCAATTTTTCCATTTCAAACAAACGTTGTTCCAAGGTTTGCACCGTAGAGTTTCTACCGCTGATGTAGGATTCCTTCTCCTCGAGCTTCGAGCGCAATTCGCTGAGTTCTAATTCGGATGCGCTAAGTTTCTCCTCTGCCGCGGCGACAATGGACGATTTACTATCCAACTCTGATTGAGCGGATTCGAGTTCCTTGCGTAAATCATTGGAAGATGATTCGTACGCAGTTAGCTTTGCTTGCGCCTCGTCGAGTTGAAGCTCTAAACTCCCAATTGCCAAGAGTTCTGACTCATAGGATTTGATTTGCTCGTTCATCTCTTCGACGTTGGACTCAGCGCTTCTCTGTGCTTCGTATGCGGCGTTCAACTCAGTTTCAAAGTTTGCTCGAGTGGATTCCAACTCAGCGCGAGATTCTTCCAATTCCAATCGAAGAGACTCCGAGTTACTAGTGAGTGAGGACTCGAGCTCCTCATTCTTCGAGAGCACGTCGTAGAGCTCAGCTTCCGTTTCGCGGAGCTTCTCTTCAGCCGCGGCAACTTTAGATTCAGAGTTCTCCAATTCAATACGAGATGCTTCCAATTTTCGCTGAAATTCTTCTGTTTCTTCATTAGAAGACGATTCATACTCGGTTAACTTGACCTTTGCTTCCTCGAGCTCAAATTCGAACGATTTGATTTGCTCGTTCATCTCTTCGACGTTGGACTCAGCGCTTCTCTGTGCTTCGTATGCGGCGTTCAACTCAGTTTCAAAGTTTGCTCGAGTGGATTCCAACTCAGCGCGAGATTCTTCCAATTCCAATCGAAGAGACTCCGAGTTACTAGTGAGTGAGGACTCGAGCTCCTCATTCTTCGAGAGCACGTCGTAGAGCTCAGCTTCCGTTTCGCGGAGCTTCTCTTCAGCCGCGGCAACTTTAGATTCAGAGTTCTCTGACTCGAACCGAGCTGAATCCAACTTCTGTTGCAATTGTTCTCTTTCACCCAAAGATGACTCATATTCAACTAACTTGCCTCTAGCTTCCTCGAGGTCAGACTCTAATATCAACTTAGCATTGGAAACGAGTGAAATTTCAGATTCAAACGATTTGATCTGCTCGTTCAATTCCTCTACGTTCGACTCTGCGCTTTTCTGCGCTTCGTACGCGGCATACAGGTCGGCTTCGAAGTTCGTTCGAGCAGATTCAAGCTCTGTGCGAGACTTTTCGAGATCCGCTCTCAACTGCTCTTGCTCGAGAGCCGAGGAAGCTTTCACATCTTCCAGTTGCTCTCGAAGTTCTATCATCTCTGAGTTACGAACGTCGGATAACGACGAAATCTCGTTCTCGAAGGTTGATATTTTCTCAGTCGCGGCATGCAAATTTGACTCGGCAATTCTCCTGGCCTCCACAGCTGCCCTCAATTCACTCTCAAACTTCTCATGAGAAGAATCCAACTCAGCTCTGACCTCTTCTAGCTGCCTCTTCGCGATTTCTGCTTCACCTGCTATCGCTGCTGCAGCAATGGAAGAACCCATCTCTTCCTCCATCTTCGAACGAACTTCTTCCAGCTCGGACTCAAGCTCAACAACTCGCGCGTTGGCAGACTCTACCCTTTTACTCTCTTCGTAGTTTTGATCCCTCATAACTTTTAACTTTGCTTCTAGCGCGTAGACTTTTGAGTCGTACTGTTTGCCCAATGCTTGGATTTCTTGTTTATGCTCGCTGAAAGTGACCTCCAGAACAGCGTTGAAATTTTCCTTCGTCTCAGTCAAAATCTTTTCGGCCTGTTCTTGTGCCTTTGCGGCCAGCTCTAATTCTTCATTCAGTTCAATAAACTTATCGTGCTCTTCTCGAAACTTATCGAGAACGAGCTCCATAGCTATTTTATCTGCCTCAATAATACTTTTAGCTTTTTGAACGTTTTCGAAGTTCTCTTCGGCTAACTTTTTACTCTCCTCGGCACTTTCAAGCTCCTTTTGCAAATCTTCAATCTTGCCATTCAACTCCCGTTCAAGTTTATTTGCGCGCTCCAACTGTTCTGCACGTTCACGATAAACGTCCGCCGTCGCTTCGTCTCTTTCTCGCCACGCATCATCGAGTTCAGCTTTGGACTCTAATTTAAACATTTCGAGATCTTCGATAGCTTCGGCAAGATTCGCCTCTAACGTCGCAAAGTTCTCAACTTTATCCAACGCTTCTTGCAGTTCGTTTTCCTTAGATGCAATTTGATCGCGCAAAGCAGTGAGTTCTTCCTCGAGAGCCCCTTGGTTGGCCAACGCCGATTCGAGCTCGGCGATCTTCTCCCGTGCTGACATTTGAGTCGCTTTTGCTTCGATTTCTTCCGTTTCTAATTGCTTCATCCGTTCTGATGTTTCTGTGAGTTTGCTTTCCATGAACGAGACCCTTTCTCGGAAAACGTCAAGATCTCTCTCAACATCGCCGTACTCAGCCAATTGGTTCTCGAGATCTTCAATTTTCTCTCGCCACGCTTTTTCGTTCAACTCTGCTTCTTCTTTTGAGGCCAGTGCGGCTTTCAACTCTTTGTCGAAAGATTGTCTAGACAATTCGAGAGCATCTTCCGCTTCCTTAATTTGCAGCTCTAAGTCCCGTCCAAAAGCTGCATATTCGGTATTTTGTCGATTCAATCGCTCATCAAACTCGGATTTTAGAGTCTCTTTCTCCTTCTCGGCATTTTCAAGCGCTTTTTCGAGGTCCTTTATTTTCCCGTCGACATATTCCGATCGTTGCGTTTCACTTTTCGATATCGCAATATTCGCAAATTCAAGCTTCTGCTTCAAATCTGCAATTTCTTCGGTCAACGATTTATTCATCTCTTCAAACTGTAGAACTTCATCTCTTATTTGTTTCGAACTCGCTTCCCGCAGCTCTATCTCTCGTTCTAAATCAGCCTCTGCTTTTCTCTGAAAAGTATCAAACTCAATTTCGAGATTTTTCCTCGAGGACTTCACGTTTTCGATTTCAATGAGCAGCGTTTCTCTCTCCTCCTGGAACTTTTCAGCTTCCAATTCAAGCGAACGCTTTGATTCAAGCTGCTCCGTTAAGTTTCTGATTTCTAATGCCATAGCGCGTTTTCCGATGCCAAGTTCTTCTTTTTCTTTCGATGTTTTCTCCTTCAGCTCTTCGAATTGTAGTTCCACGGAATCTTTCAAAGCAGTGACTTCGGCGAGTTCATCCTCAATCACCTTTTTCTCTTTAATGGCAATTTCGGAAGCTTCCGAAAGCTTTGATGCATATTCTAAATTTTTCTCCTCCAAACTTCGAGTCTCTTGCGACAACTTGGTTTCTATAGACTGCACTTTTTCAACCAATTCCTTTATTTTCTTTTTGAATTCCAATTCTTGCTTGGCAAAATCTTCGCTCGCCTTTGTGTAGCGACTTTCAACTTCTGTCAATTTCGATTCAGTCTCAGCTTGAGCCAAAAGTGCTGCATTCAGCCTTTCTTCTTGGGTCGAACCTGCGATTTGAGCAGACTCTTGAAGACGTTCCAACGCCTCGGTTGCATCGGCGGCGCGAGTCGTGGCAATCTCGGCTTCGCTTTCGAGTTTTGCAACTCGTTGATTGAAAGCAATAATTTCGAGTCTCATTTTCTGTCCTTCCGTGGACAACGCGTCGATTTCCTCACGAGATTTGGATTCAATCGTTTTCAACGCATCTTCGGCATCTTCTTTCATGCTTATCGCTTCTTCAAGTTCGGACGCATTCGCAGTCAACTCGGTTTTAAGCCTTTCAATCTCTGACTGCAAAAACTCTTCGCTTCTCATCTTTTCACTTAAACGCCTCTCGAGATCAGAAATTTCAGTCTCCACCTGTAGGGCGTTTTCTTCTTTCAAATCTTTCAAAGCTGCTCTCTCGTCCTGCAATTCCTTTTCCATCTGCGTAATGACGAACTTCATGGAATTCAACTCAGATTCTCGCGATGCTTGCGCTTGTCGCAAAGAATCGCGCGCGAGCTCTAAATCTTTTTGCAACTTTGCATTTTTCTCCACCGACTCTTCGACTGCGCGCTTCATGTCCAACTCCGCTGAAGCCGCACTCTTCGCGGCAGCTTGTTCGTTTCTCCTCAGTGATTCGGTCATTTCTGCTTCCTTTCGTTTCATTTCGTTCGCGAGTTTCTTTTGTTCACTTCGTGCGTGTTCTAACTGAGCTTTTACTTCGTTTCCTTCATCTTTTCTTCGTTTCGCTTCGTCCATGAGTTTCTCTCTTTCCGCTTTCGCATCCTCGAGCTGAGACTTTATGTTTCTCGCTTCAGAATCGGAAACAGCGAGCTTCGCTTTCACGCCGTTTAATTCCTTCTTTAACTCGGTGATTTCTTGCTGAGATACCGAGTTTTGCAGCGTAGAAGAAGAGGAAATTGGAGACGAAGGCTGAGCATTCTTAGCCGCGACGCTTGAATTCAAAGCACCGAGCGGTTGGGTCATCGCGGCATATACTTCCGGAGTTCTCAATCGCCACGGTTCTGCTTCTGTCGTTGCTGTTGCTTCGCCACTTGCTGGCGGTGATTGTTCCAGTGCAGCGGAAGATGACGCGAGCATCGCTTTTACCTTGCCAAATGCATCCAGAACAGGGTTGAAGTATCCAAGACGGGTCGAAATGGCAAGCGCTGGCACAGAGGCAACAAACATAGCGGCGCCAGCGTTGAAAACCGGAGCGGGCTTTTTCATCGCCTGGACTTGAACTTGCTTTTTCGTCTTGCTTTGCTGTTGTTCTTTTTCGGCCTTCTTGAGTAACTGTGCTTCTTTCTCCCGACGTCGTTGATTGTTTCTCTCCTCTTCCATCCGAGCCGCTCGCTTCTGCTTCTCTTCTTCTTTGATTCGTCGTCCTCGTTGTTGTTGTTGTTGTTGCTGCTGCTGCTGCTGTCGCTGCTCTATTCGCGCATCTACCATCGTGGCAACTTTCTTACGAACCTCTTCATCTTTCACTTCCTTTCGTTCTTGTTCTCGTTGTCGTTCCACGTGCACCACCACTCGATCTCCCGGAAACACGAAATCCAAATCCACGCCTGGATTGAGCGCTTTCAGTGCCTCGACGTCTACCCCGACGTACTCCGAGAGCATTTCCACCGTTTCTCCGGGTTTAAACGTATAAAACGTCCGCACTTGTTTATCGTTATTACTCTTGTTGGTTCTCGTTGTTTCGTCGATATTTTTTGAAGAAGAAGAGGCTGCTCCGGCTGCCTCAACTCTGAAAATCTTCCTTTTCCGAACACGAGCACTCTCTCCGCCGATATCACCGTACCTACTTCTCCTTCGAAACGATCGAGACGACGCGTAAGAAGAAAAAGGAGGAAAGATCGACCGCCCATTCTTGTCACCACATCCTAAACGGACCGCCTGAGTCGTCGCCATGCCGCCACTGTTTCGTTTCGTGTGTTTCGGGAAAGGAGAGGAGAGATACATTTTTTAAAAAAATGGAGGGAAAAAAATAATAACGGAGGGAGAAGGGATCTTCGGGACGCGAGACTTTGAAAACGACGCTACAAAAAAGAAACGGAATCGAAGAGGAAGAAGAGCCGAAGAAACGAGAGAACGGACGCACCACCCGCGCGTCTCTTTCGCGTTCGTTTGTTTTTATTCTCTCTGCTCTCGACGAGTGGTGAAATTGAAATATTCACGACACACGGGTGTGTTTGTCGTGTGTAGAGTTTGAAAAAAAAATCAAAAAAATTTTAATTGAATAAATTTTTTCCGCTCTCTCTCTGCTGCGCGAAAACAAAGGGGGCGCGCGTTCACTCAGAGGAGAACATAAATTCAATAACCTTTTCGTCAGAGCGCGCGCGCGCAGAAGAGAGAGAGAGAGAGAGAGAGAAAAGGAGAATGAAACCTCATCCTCGTCTCGAGATTGACTAAATTTATCGCAGATATATACGCACACGTACACATAAAATACCACACGATGCCAGCGTTGCGTCTGTGCGGACGGAGTTGGCTCGTCGCGTTGGACGATTTAGTCATCCCGGCGTTTCTCCTTTGCGTGTTACACGTCGTGTGGCTGTGCGTGTTGCTGAGCGTGTACGCGAAAGCGAGAGGGAAAGAGTTGCAACGAGAGACGTGCGGGAAAGTCGGAGAGAAAGCGATGGAGTGGGTGTTCGTCTCCTCGTCTCTGTTCTTTCTCGCGGCGAGCGTTGAGTTTTTGATTGGTTTCGAGAGCTCGAAAGGGAAGATATTGGAACCGAACAAACGGAGGAGAGCGAGACCACTTCTGATCGTGCACTCGATTATTTTAGTCGCGATAGTTTGCGCGATGGGGTACGGAGTCGTTTTAATGAACGAAGAAGGCGGGAAAGAGTGTTACGAGACGGAAGGGGTGAAGAACGCGGTGTTGTCGGTCATCGTCGGAAACTTCGTCGTCGTCGGGTTGACGGCGTTTGGCGTATTTTCCATGTTTTCCGCGTTCGCGCATTTAGATCCCGAAGAGAGGTGGCAGAGGATATTTTCCATCCTCGGGTGTTTGATGTGCGTGGGGAGAGGTGGGAGCTCTTCGTCCTCGAGTAATGGGATTCGGAGAGAGAGCACGGCGGTTGAGGATTTAGAAAACATTGATAAAAAAACGAGAGAACGAGGAGGGGTGACGGTGGGAAGAGGAGGTGGTATGAGCGCCATCGCGGATTGCTTCGGCGAAATATTCCAAGGTGCAGATTTAGTGCCGAGCGATATAAGCGCAGGTCTCGCGCTCTTAGCCATACAAGATAGACGAATGCTCAAAGATCCTCCGAAAGGAATTTTGTTGAAACCATCGAGCCCGGCGGCGCCAATCGCCGCTGCGTCGCTCGCGGTGAATGAAGGAAAAGACGTCGAGCGCGGCGATATTGAAGCAACACTGTTGACAACCAGCGAGTCACCACGAAGTGCCGCTTCGTCTTCTCTGTTTTCTGATGAACGAGAGACGTCGTCGTCGTCGTCTTACGACGTGCCGATTAAATCTTCCGGAGAGTTGCTCTCGAAGACGCTCGAAGACATGGCGCATTACGCGAGATGGTCGTTAGCCGCGTACGGTTGGACGTTATACGCTTGGGCGCACCCATCTAAAGGGTTCAAGATGGCGTTTTCTTTTAAAGGCATGAGTCGATTGTGCTGCGGGTGGTATTATAGGAGACAGAAGAGGAAGAAAAATATCGCCAATGGTCGCGGTAGTAATAGTAATAGTAGTAATAACAGTAGCGGCGAAGTTGTCGTGGAAGTCACGGAGGATATGGAAGAAGACGAGGAAGAAGAGAAAGAGCGCTTGTATAACTCCAGGCAAGACGTGACGCTTGATCGTGCCGCGTTGAAAGCCTGCGCTGGAATCTCTTCGCGAGACATCTTCTATATATCGAAGGAGGAAGGCGTAGGTAAAGTGCCGTACTTCATCGCTCGAGACGTGAAGAAACGCTCGGTCGTTTTATCCATTCGCGGAACGCTTTCGATTGCCGATTGCGTCACAGACGCCATGTATAAACCGACGGAGTTGGATATAAACTTGCTCGGTAAAGATATCGCGAAGAAAAAGTTCAGTGGCTCTCAGTTACACTGCCACAAAGGCATCGCCGAAGTCTCGGAGTTTGTTTTTAACGATTTGAACAGACATCGCATTTTGGACCAAGTCATTCTCGGCGAAGAAGGCACGGCAGAAGGCGATTCGATTCCGGAAGATGTTCTCTCCGAATGTCGCGGATGGCGATTAGTGCTCACGGGACACTCGCTCGGCGGCGCGACGGCGTCAATCGTGGCGCTCTTTTTGCGCGAGAAGTTCCCTACTCTAAAAGTCGTCGCCATCGAACCTCCGGGAGGATTACTCGGTGCTGAACTCGCGAAAGAAACGGAACAGTTTTGCACATCTTCCATCCACGGACTCGATGCTATCACGCGTTTGTCTGGTCCAACCTTGTTAAAGCTTCGTTCGGAAGTCATCAACGCGTTAGTCAGGTGTAAACTGAGCAAGGTTCAACTCATTAGAAAACTGACAATGTCGCGAACTGCGCTCGTTGAATCGGACGTATTCAATGACGATGATACCGATGACGCCTTACCTTCTGAAGCGACGAGTTTGCGTCAGAGTTTCAACGCTTTCTCGGAACGGCAAATCTCTTCGGATCCAAACATGGCGGCGCCGTTGTACCCGCCGGGCGAGTTGTTGTACCTCCGAAAAGTCAAATACTATCCAACCGACGACGCGTCGCCGTCCTCGTCCTCATCTTCGCATTCGGGCAACCGACGAAGGGCGACCAAAACTATCCGACATTTTAACTACGAGATTTGGAAAATAGAAGCGAAAGACCTCATGGACCGCGGCTTTTTAGTCGGACCTTCTTTTTTCATAGATCATTTCCCGGACACCGTGGCTGCCGTATTGAGCGGTTTAGCCGCTTCGTTCGGCGAAGAAGTCGGCGCCGCGCGAGAAGAGAACGAAGACCACCAAGAGCAAAGAACGAAACTCGTCGCGAGAATGGGTTTGCCGAAATCTGTCAGCAAAGAGCACGTCGCCAGCGATTTAGATCACCTCGTCGACGACGACGACGACGACGGTAACGATTAAATTATATCACCATTAGTCTTTTTGAAAATAGTAAAGCAAGCACGTAGTTCACAGTGCTGACCTTTTTTTTGAGAGAGGAAGCAAAAAGTCAAAAACGACGTGTCACACTCTCTCTTCTTCTACAAAAAATAAATAATTCCCGACAACAACACGCTCATCTTTTCGTTGCGCCCCGCGCTGTTCGTGTTCGTCTTCGCCCGCAACACGCTAAAAAACGATCGCAGCCCGCGCGCGCTCACTGTTTTCGCGTCGATACCCCGCAATCGATCGTCACTCTCGTTCGTCTGTTGCATAAAAATAACAGAGAAAGAAAAACGAAGAAGACCCCTCTCTCACTCAACACATATAAAAACCAATGAGCGCTTTAAGAGTGCTCCTGAGAAACGCGAACGGCATCAAAAACGCCGAACTTTGCGCGTTCGCTCGAACTTCCGGAGTCTTGTCCACGTCTAGTAACAGCATCAACACCAACAACGAGAAAAAATACTATCACAAAAACGTCGTCGACCATTACGAAAAACCGAGAAACGTCGGTGCTTTCGATAAGAAGGATGCAAACGTGGGGACGGGTTTAGTGGGCGCGCCGGCGTGCGGCGACGTGATGAAACTCCAAATTCGAGTAGACGACGACGG
>Ga0255778_10002573_pt1 | contig 15579 bp, 24 predicted proteins | sample 071ome_31_FD_179976 | JGI IMG/M metagenome (GOLD analysis project Ga0255778, IMG submission 179976) | Coastal salt marsh microbial communities from the Groves Creek Marsh, Skidaway Island, Georgia - 071405CT metaG (version 2) | ecosystem: Environmental > Aquatic > Marine > Intertidal zone >...
ACTAGGTGACCAGTAATAATCCGTATCGTCTAAGTTTAGATTACGACTAGCCATATATTCTAGTATCTTGTACAAGTGCTCGCTTATTTCTGTACCATCTACAGCACTTGCAATAGGAATAGCATCGTCTGGCAACGGGACAGTAGCAAAGGTTGGTAGTTGGGCTATTAGTGTTTTCGCCTCAACACCTTCGTTCTCCCTCATAACCTCTAGTGCCGCCTTAGTGATTATATCATCAGGTGCTCCCATCCATTGTAAGAGCTTGCGCAACTTATGAGAAAAGTTCCTACCCGGTTGCCAGGATGCCTTGAAGCCGCAGTTAAAGCAATGATAACTAACGCCTCCATCTGGGTTGCTTATTAAGCCTCCCCTACCGCGAGTGTCTGCACCGTGTCCATTGTTATGACAACACGGTGCATTAAAGGATATCCAACCGCTGGGCGTAGTTTTACGCTTGGCTGGTAAGTATGTCAGAACTGTATCATTTACTACACTCATACACTTATTATAGCGTCAGTGTGTAGTAAAGTCAAGCGGTTTTGACAAGCATTTTTGTACTTTTATAAATTAAATAAAACAAAAGTGTATAAGTTAGGGTACCTAACAATGTCATATGGAAGAAAGGTATTGCGGCTATATAACATGCCATTAATCCTTCAAGTGTAAATCCATAGTATCCTGATGTCCATACACCAAAGTTTGTAATTATAAAAAATACAATGGGTGCTATAAAACAGTTTGCTAGTAGACTAAAGTTTATAGCAATTAAACTTACAAGTGCTACACTTACATAAGTCCAAGCCATATAACTGTGTAAGCCCCAATAGAGGTCACCTATAAACATTGCACCCAGTGTTAAGGGTAATGCGCTTTTCCAATTACCTGTAAGCAAAGGTACAAATATACCTACTGCAAGTATCGGAGTAAAGTTAGGCGGATGAGGAATAATTCTGCTCATACCTAAAAGTAGAGTTAACCCTACTATCCATATTACCAGCTGTATGTTGTTCCTATCCATGTATCACTTCTCTTAAAATGAGGGTCAAAATCATTTAAAGCATACACACTCCATTTATCATTAACTGCGTAGTTTAATGTAAGTGTTTGTGTACTTAGATCAATATAATGTTCTTGACCTGGGTTGTCCAGATTCCATGTAGCACCATATGTTGTGCTAAGTTTATCTGTGACAGGTTTAGTTGCATAAAAGTAACCATATTGTAGTTCACTTTCGGTCCCGCGTTCTACTGTGACACTAAACGACATATCGTCCGTAAAAGACCGTTTAGTTTGTTCGTCAGCAATAGAAGAAGCGGCAAACAATGTTGCCGCCGCTAGTATTATTTTAAACATTCTAATAGTATATACTATTTTGAATCGTTTGTCAACCTAATTTCTGATTAAAATTTTAGTAACTTTTTCTGCTGGATTAGCATCTGTTTTAAATCTTATGTAATTAAAGACGCCATTAAAGTTTACTGGGGTAGGTTCTGTTTCAGTGCCAGTAAATGTAAGTGTAGCAACATCAGCCCAATTTGTTGTACCAACAACTTGATTTTCTAAAGTTGATTGTACAATTACATCTCCTACGTAGCTATCTGTGTATACAACTGCTGTGTGCAATGCTTCATTTCCATTTATACCAGGCTGTGCATTTTCTGCCTCACTTACCCAGTAAGGTGTATCTTCTGTAACTTCTGTAAATTGAGTAATCGAATACGACTCTTTAGGTCCTGGAAACGCATCATTACTTACATATATAGTTCCGCTGTTTTCAAAGTAAGCACTTGAATATGTTAATACTTTTGAATCGTCAAAATCAACCAAGTGAATATTATAACTTAGATACTGCTGTTTTACATTGAGTAGATCATTTTCTGTGATAGTAACTTTAAATAATCCTTTATGTGTATATCCAGTACTGTCTCCTTGTTGTAGGTTTTCACCATCATGTTCTATAATTAGATTATTATTTTCGTCAAACGCTTGAAACTTTACTGTATATCTATCTACATCTAGAGGTTTCTGATCAGCGTTAAGTAATTTAAATTCAAGGACATTATCAATGCCTTTATATATTTTAAGTTGTCTTGTGTACACTGGCTTATACTCCGTAATGAATCCTGCTTCATTAGCTACAATGGTAGTTCTGTTAGAGACTAAATATCTAGGTAATAACTGCATAAAGTATTTATCGGAATCAATGTTAACAAAAGATATTCAAAATAACTTTCCATTCATCAGTGTAGTAGTGTATGGCGGACAAGAATACGTAGGTATAATTGTTAACCAAGACCAATTTGTAACATCAATGTATGTCTATACAGATCTACGAACTGTTGAGCAAAAAAAGCGCCTACTAGATTTAGGCGAAGTATGGTGGTGGGAATCAAATCGAATGATTCCTATAAACATCTTTCTGCGTCGAGAGATGGAAGAGTTTAAGTATTGTTTGATAACAATGAACAGCAAGGATGTAAAAATTACAATGGGTCCTTGTGTAAATCTTAACAATCTAACTATTAAGCGTGTTAAGAGAAAAAATGTCCAGTTAGTTAGAAAAAATAAAAAATCTTAAGTTTCTAGTTGTTCGCATAACAAATTCATATGCACTACAACACTTACAGCATACGCAATAGCATGTGCTTTCTTAAAGTAGTACTCACCATTCTCCGGCTTTGTCCATACTTCCTTCATCACTGTCGTCCAGTCCTTCCCAATCAAATGCCGCTTGGCAGGGCGGATCATAGATAAAACGGCGGCTAGTTGTGTAACCGTAGATGGTTTCATCTTCTCGCATAATGAGTGATGTCCCGCTACGTGAAATAGATTCTGGGTAAACTCTTCGTGAGTAAGCAACTCCCATAATGGCTCCTTATTCATAAGTTGTTGTAAATGAGTTTCGTCTCGTACATCTTTATATATCGAAACGTTAAGAAAATCTAGTTTAAAATAACCGCGTTCTTCTGCGGTCTTGTAATCGATAGTTGAAAGTTTATCTACAGGATTATGCGGAATTTCAGTAACATATACGCCAGTGTTGTGTTTCTTTTCGCCGTCAAGTTTAGCAACACGGTGTTGTATGTGTGACAACACAATGTCTCTATCTGCAAAATCTATATCAATATCAGGCATTTGTTTTTTCTATGTAATTTAAATTAAGTACAATTCTATGTGACTTGTCTGTGCATGTTGCACCTGTATGAAGTGTATTGGTTGGAAATCTTATTAATCTGTTAGCAACACTTTCTATCTTAGGCCCATCTTTAAATTTAGTATAACCATTATTAGTGTTAATATAAAATATTGCTGTTTTCATGATTTCTGCATGTTCTACTATATCTTCATGGTATCCATGTTCGATATGCTCCTCAGTACAAAAATTTAAATTAGCCTTTGCTTTAACAAACATGCTAATATTTAACTTGTTATATAAATTTTGTATTATAGGCATAGCATCTGAGATTTGATTAGGTGTATAGTAAAACATATGGTACATTTGTTTATTATACTTTATTTCTGTTGCTCTGTCATCTTCTTTGAGCACATCTCCAAAAAACCAAGGAAACCTACTATCTTGAATTGCATTCTTTAGTAGATTAAATTCGTGTATTGGTAAAAAATCGTCTGTGATTTCTATATGATTCATCTCGAATATCCTAACTTTACAAAATCTTCTTTAAATCTTTCATACACCATTTCTTTAAGTTTTGGAGTATAATAACTTTCATAACTATCAAATGTGCTTCTATTAAGATGAGGAAACTTTTTTGTTATACCAAAATAACTTTTTAGATCGGCTTCTAATGTTTCAAATCTAAAAATCTTATCAATTAATAACTTATCGTCATCGTACATATATTCACACTGTGTTTTCCAAGAATTAAATGCTCTACCTGTAGTTTCTTTATTTTTTATATACTCTTCAAAACTATAATCATAAGCAGGAAGTCTTTTAATCCAATTGTAAAAACTTACTGTACGTTCATAAGGATTACGTACTATACATATCTTAAAACTATCTTCGTCTACATACGAGTGCGCTGATGCATGATGATTTAACAAAATATCTTTGTCATCACCATGCAATAATTTAACACCGTTTCTTTTTAAAAATTTAGAAACTGTTGTGCCAGCATTTTTTTTGATATGTATAAATCTGTATATCAAAGTTTTCCTTCTTCACGCAGTTTAGCTCTAATTTTTGTTGCACTTATGTCATGTATATCTTCTCCAAGATCGTGTTGTGTAAATGTATAACCTACACCTCTTCCATAACTAATGTCAACAATATTCGGCACACGCATAATGATATACTCTTCTCCGTGTGTAAAGTCGTGTTCTGCTAAACCTGCAATGATATTTGCCGCAACAGTTTCTGCGTCAAACGGATTGTCATCTTGCTTTGTGCTAGTGCGGTGAGCGCCAGCATCTTCGCCTACTATGCCTCCAACATCACGTATCATGATGCATACTTGTCCTGTTTCTAATAGTGCCTTTTTAAATAGTGCTGTATGGCCATCGTGCCATGGTTGCCATCTACCTAACATCTGCGTAGTTGGCTTTTTCCAATCAAACATCTTTTTCAATCCCAAATTTTATTTTTGTATACCAAACTCGCTCATGTATATAATACAGAACAAATTTAATTACAAGATCTGCTACAAAGACAGCACCTACTGCCTTTGGGGGCAAGCCAAACATATAAGCAATGATTGCAGTTGTTATGCTTGCAATTATACGCCAAGTTACTGCCTTGGCTAAGTGTCTAGTCTTTGCTACCATCTTGATCCATATACTTTGTTATTACTTTTAGTAGTTGTTCATGTGTATCATTAAACCATGATGCAACATGATAATTGTACTCCCCTTTGTTAAGAGGTTCATACATTTTATTAGTATCATCAAATCTGCCTTCTTTAATTGTATCCATCCATACAATAAAGTCAGCATCGAACTCTTCTCGAGCTTTTTTTGTAGGTGCTACAAAATCTGCAACACATACCCTGCCAGCTTTGACTATACCATCTGCTAGGTAACGCATACGCTGTGCTTGACGAATACGACCTTCAGGACTAAAGTCCCAATCATCATACTCTGTTCTAACAGCATCTGCATTGATCCAAACTGCGTTAATTAGTTTAGAAAACGGCTCAGCAAGAGTAGTCTTGCCGCTACCCGGCAAGCCGCATATTAATATTTTCATAGATTGCTTTCCTTTGCTACTTCTTTAACAAGCTGAACATCGGACGAGTGACGTTTGAACCGCAATGCCCAGTGTTCCGGATTAATAACATGATAAACAAGTTCTAGTTGTTCATCATTAAACTTACTTAGCATTTCTTTTCCTGTTTTACAGTTAAGAATGAGCCATGGAGAAATTTTTCCATCTTTAATATGCCATACTGCTCTATTCAAACTTACATATAAAAAATAATGATTCCAAATACTATTATTTTCTTCAGCCCATTCAATCATAGTTTGTATACTACGTTCTAATGCTGTGTGTACGTCTTCTTTAAGGATAAACTCCAAGACATACTTCTCATACATTGTATCTCTTGCCCAATGATCTAATTTAACTCCGCTTGTAACTACATGGTCAATATATTTTTCAGGATATAGAGGACGAACATTACTAATGAAACTTCCAAAACGACAAAAAGCATTATAGTAAGGAGATCTGCAAAACTCATCATAAGTCTTTTCTCTCTTTGTTCCTGCAGATAGTTTATAAAATCGTTGAAACGCATAAAATCCATATCTTACCCTTTTCTCGTCTTTTTGTAAAGCTCGTCTTTTCTTTTCACACATATGTGCCGCAAGGGTACTTTCTTTCATGTAACCGTTGCCGCAGTATTCGCATGTATATGGTTTATCAGAGCTTGATGTCGATGTCATGTTCTTCAGCCAATTCTTTGAGTTCTTTTTTTGTAGATAATCTAGCAAGTAAGTCTACCTCGTCTTGTTTCATGTTTGGATGTATTTGTGCCAATAACTTTTGTGCATTATTATTGCCTTGCTTCTTTTTAAATCCAATCCATTGATGAAATTCTATTTTGCCTGTATTGCCCGATTGGCATAGCAACTGCCATTGTAGTTTAGGATGTCGTGTACCTAGCTCATTCCAGTTCTTATTGTAGTACTCGTTAGTTTTAAATACAGCAAGTTCTTGTGCATCTCTATTGCCTTTGACTGAACTAACATATCTATTAAGTAACCAAAAGTTAACTTGTTTCTTTTCTTCGTCAGAGAGTTCGTTCCAAACATTTGTTGCACCCATATCGATGGCGGCTAATATGTCTTTTACTGGGAGAGTTTGTTTTGATGCCATTCTTTTATATCCTTAGGAGAATTAATCTCTACTCCGTTATATTGTACACTCAAACATCCTATTTGCCAACCATTTTTGAGCCATCTCAACTGTTCTAATTTTTCAATATGTTCTTCTTTTTCAACTCTTAAAGTTGGATACATATCTAAAGCGTTACGTTTGTATCCGTATACACCTAAATGCCAATCGCCGTATCCTGTCATTCCTCTGCCAAACCAAAGAGCTTGATCACCTGCACGAATCATTTTTACTGTATTAGGATCATTTTGTTTGTCACTTGGCATGTCTGTAAACACTGTAGTAACAGAATAATTTTGTAAATGCCAATGTACTTTTTCTATTATTTCAGTTGTAACATCTGGCATGTCGCCTTGTACATTAATAAACTTATTATATCCTTGACCTCTTTTTGACTTTGCAAATCCAGCGCATCTTTCTGTACCATTTTCAAAATCGTTGTAATCAAACCATACTTGTGCGGGTTCAAATCTTAAACTTATATCCTCATGATCGGTTAGTACAAATACGTCTGCATTTATTTCCTTTGCGGCTTTCCTACAACGTTCATATACCATACGTACCATAGGTATACCGTCAAGGGGTGCCAATGGCTTACCTGGAAAACGTGTGCTTCCCCATCTAGCGGGAATAAGTATTGCTGTATCATTCATTTTGTGCTGTCCATGTTCTATCTAAAACAAAAAACCATACACCGTTTAAAATAGGTTCTACTACCGCATCAGTAAGTGCAAGAAGTAACGGAGCGCCTGTAAAATACATTACACAACCTGCCGCTATAATAAAATGTCCTATTGTATAAATTATCGTACGTAAAATAGAACCTTTAAACGACTCATATGATTTTGTAAATTCACTCATTGTAACTAAATTTAATAATATCTAAAACTACAGATTCAAAGTCCTCAAGTCGTAACATGTTAGGGCCATCGCTTGGTGCATTATCTGGATCAGCGTGTACTTCTAGAAAAAAGTTACTAATTCCCAAAGCAGAAGCGGCACGAGTAAGACCTGGCACGTAAGCACGATTACCGCCAGAGCTCGTTCCATTTCCTCCTGGCTTTTGTACCGAATGGGTAGCATCCAAAACAATAGGAATACTATAGTTGTCAAGCATATAATTGAGACCAGTAAAATCAACAACAAGGGTATTATAACCAAAACTTGTACCTCTCTCTGTTATCCATACTTCTTTAGCACCGTCTGTTTTACTTAGTATACCGTCAACGTCCCAAGGTGCTAGGAATTGTCCCTTTTTAATATTAACAATGCGACCGCTATCACAAGCGGCACGAATTAAATCTGTTTGTCTACAAAGGAATGCTGGTATTTGTATTACGTCTATACCTGCATCTATGGCAGTAATACTATAAACTTGCTGTGTTTCATGTACATCAGTAAGTATTTTTAATCCTGGAATTTCTGTTTTTAATTCGTCAGCATCTCGAATAAATTGAGGAAATCCTATGCCGCGTTTTCCATTTATGTTTGTACGGTTTGCTTTATCAAAACTTGCTTTGAAATAGTAATCAATGCCGTACTTGTCGCACACACGTTTACATTCCGTTGCAATCTCTACGCTTTGTTCTATACTTTCGTGCTGACACGGTCCTGCTATAATTCTCATCTACTATCCTTGTGATTGTTTGCTAATTTACACGAACTCCATTGACATGTTTTATTGTAAATCTTTTTACATATAATACAAAATAGTTTCATATATTATCCTTTATAATGTAATATGTTGTTATTAATCTGTCCATTTGTTTTTTTAAACTAGGATTAGTTGAACATAAATCACATAAATTTTTCCATTCACCGTAGTCTAAAAGTTGTCCCTGGGCTCGGGCAACAGCGCCTGGATCGCCGCCTATTATCCAGCGTTCGATCTCAGGCTTGTCGCGATAACGAGCGTACACAACACCGTTGGCCCGCTCGTATATCAGTGCTTCTCCTGGGAGAAGTTTTTTCATTATACAGTACCTAGACGTTTTCTAAGGTATGCAAGTAGTACACCGTATGCTGGTAGGAATACAATTAATCCTACAACAATCTTGGTCAGCGTGTTGTTGAATGCTACGCCATGTACCCACGGTGCAGGATAAAACGCTGTATAGAAGAAAGTGTACGTATCAATGATGTTGGCCGCAACCGTTGAAATTGCTGGTGCCGCCCACCATGCTTCTGTATACTTCTCACGAATATGTTGGAATACATATACGTCAAGCATTGTACCAACTGCGTATGCAGTACCTGATGCAATACCTACTCTGTATGCATGTTCATCGCCTAGTGCTAATAGCACAAGGACTGATGCAATGATAGCAGGAATAATTGCCATTGCTACAACAGCTCTACCTGCTTCTTTACCAACCATACGTACTGTAAGGTCAGTTGCTACAACTACGATTGGAAATGTAAATGCCGCGGCCGCTAATGGGAATGATCCAAATAACGGTAAATCTGCGCCTGGAAATACATCAAATCTAATTGTTACTAAGTAATTACTTACTGCAATCACTAATGTGTGTAGTATAACTAAGTTTCTAACTAAAGCCTTATCTACACCGTCTAGTAGTTTTGTAAACATTTTTACTTCTTTCCTTTTACTTCAGTGCCTATAGTTCGACGAACAATATCGTCATGGTTAAATTCAGCCCAGTAGAGTTCAAAGGCGACACCATCCTCAACTCCTTCAAACTGGTGAATCTTCCCTGGCTTCACTTGCGTGAATTCGCCTGGACCAAGAATAGTTTCATCAACTAATCCTTCTTGGTCTGCATCTTGCCAAACACGAACAATCATCTTGCCCGATTCAACAAAGAATCCGTTCCATTTATATTTGTGTTCATGCTCTGAACATTTGTATCCTGCTTTATATTCGATACGGTGAAACTCTAACACACCATTAGCGTGTATCAGTTCAGTTTGCCCCCATATCTTACCTGCTTTCATAGTCATCTCCGTTCACTCTCCTATTTCCTTTCTCATAGTAAATTTGTGTAATCTATAACTTCGCTTTGCCTACTAATGTCTTTTACAAAGTAAGCACAAAGAGGTTTTGGTCCGTCTGTTATTGGCACAGCTAGTAGCTGTCCACTTTTCATTTTAGGAAAATACCATTTTACATCATTATAAAAGTTTGTAATTTTAATATCTCCAAAATCAAATTTATAACTGCTTAACGGATTAAAAAGAAATGCTTCAAAGCCTCTATCGTTAATACTAGTTAGCGGTAGTACTTCTAAATCGTTTCCAGCGTGACTGTCTCCAACTGCCATACTCCAATCTACTGGCATCATTACTTCTTTACCACTTATTTCTAATACCATTGCAGGCGCACTAAAAGATTCTAAAAAGATCAAAGGAATAAAAAAGAAATCTGGTTCCTTTGGATCTGAATTATCTAATACTGCAAACTGTACATCTTCCTCTAACTCATCCGGCAGGTTAGTTAATGGAAAACTTACATCATCTAGTGTTAGTATTTTCATTATTAGTTCCAATCAATTTTTTCTATAGTGAATGGATATTGTGCTTCCTTATAGAATTTCTTTCTTTGTGTTAAATGTCGTTTGGCAAATTTGCACGTTGAAGTGATATCCCAAATTTGTACAAAATCTTTGTCCTTTGCCTTTCTTACTCCACGCCCAATGCTCTGAATAACTCGGACAAAACTTTTCCCGGGTTCAATAAGTACCAAATTAAAAATACGAGGAATATTAATGCCAACAGCGGCAACCCCATAAGTCGCGATAACAACATGGTTGGTACCTTCATTAATTTCGTCATACGCCTCCTTGCGGTCTTTGAGCTTGACATCACCTTTGACAAATGATGATCCTGGTATAAGCTCTTGTAGCATTTCTCCTGCTGAGATTCTATCTACAAGTATTAGAGTGTTTCCTTCTTGCCTTACATTGTTTAATATTTTGCCTATGTACTCTATCCTGTCTTTGTTAGTAACAAGATACTTTAATTCTGATTGATAATCTGTAAATGCCTGCGTATCCATTAGTTGACAAATGTTTACGTGACAGTTAGATAATACGCCTTTGTCTTGTAGTTCTTTAGCACTAATGCCGCCTATGACGGGGCCTAATGAAGCATGGATGGATTCAAACTCAAACTTTTCTTTTGGAACAGTTCCAGTGAGGCCCCATCTAATAGGAGCATTCTTTAAGTTCCTTGTTAGTAGATTTTTAAGTACTTCTGCCTTTGCTTGATGTACTTCGTCTACAATAACAGCACTAACCCCATCTAAAAATTCTGCTAGTGATAGTACTGCGGCACCATCCTTGTGCTTCTTATCTAATATGTTTAGTGATTGCCAAGTGCAGATAGTATGAGTTTTGCCTAACTCTTTTCTGTCACCAAAATACACACCTACATCTAAACCGCAGTTAATATAATCTTCTTCTGTTTGTGTTACCAAAGACTTATTAGGAACAATAACTAGACTACGTCCGTATGGTTCACATAGATGCGAAAGTGTAGCGGTAGTAATTGTTTTACCTGCACCTGTAGCAATTTCTTGTAAGCTCTGCGGATTTTCTAAGTACTTGTTAATTGCGTCTACTTGATAGTCACGCAGAATAATTTCTTCGCCTTCTGCTGGATGTCCTTTAGGCCAGCGTACACCTTGCTCGGCCCAATATCGTTCAGTTATGGGCTGAAAATCTAATTGTACGGGGTGTCTACGATCATCAATGTCAACTATTTGGACGTTATTCTTTTGTAGAACAGCAACAATAGTATCAAGATGATTAACGTAGCCTGTGCCGCCAATACCAAAAAAAGCAACCTTACCGTCCCATCGTCCAAGTTTATACTGGGGCATGTATCGAGCATAAGGCACTTCAAACTTAAGAGCATTGGAGAGCTTTCGTCTGACATCTACATCTAATCCTTCTAGTTTGATGTTTACTTCATCTTCAATTATTAGTTTACAACTTGCCATTAAATGGTTTCCAAATTTCTATCAAAAAAGTATCTAGTACTATGACTTTCTGCTTCTTCGTAAAATATAACTAAATCATTATCATAACAATCTAGTGTTTTTCTTACACTAGGAATATTTTTATTATCACCTATTACAACAATTGATTCAGGTTGCCAGCCAGACTGTAGTAATGGCTTTGGCAATTTATTATCTAAAGTATACACTATTTTTGTATGTTTGTCAAGTTTATTATTAATTTTTTCTTGTTGTATGTATTGATTAAACTCTGAACCTGTGCCTTGGTTATCCATTCTAAACATAACACAGGTATCTTCTTTAGGTATAATGTTAACTAACTCGTTGTTAAGTTCTACTATTGTATCATAATAACTGTCTGCAGACACTACAAACAGTACAGGAAATCTTTGTAATTCATTTAATGAAAATATTAATTGACTAAGATTATGTTTCGTAGAAGTAACTCTTATCATATTATTTTTTCTAGTTACAATGTTAGATGATAGTGTGCTTAACATATGTAAATTTTCTTGCGTTATATCAGGACTAAAATTTATAATGCCGTATTTCAAAGCACGGTCTTTATAAAATACAAAATTATCTGCACTAGGTTTACCTAAGTATTCTTCTAACATATCTATACCTGCTTGCGGTATATTTTTAATTTGATAATTGTATATTCCAGGTATACAATCTTCTTCAGTAAAATTTTCTATTTTATTGTAAATTTCTAAAACTAGATCATCTATATCAAAGGCTTTATCTTTTAATTGCGTAACAATGCAGTGTAATAATTTTTCAGAATAGTCAAAGTAATGTATTTTAGATTCGTTATCATAAAACGTAGCTTCTCTGGTTGTAAGACGTTTAATGTTTTCTATAGCAGAGATTAATTTTTTTTGAAATGTAAACCTAACAGCAATTTTATCATCACCTTCACTGGTTATAATTTTAATCCATCTAGATCTATCTATTTCTCTTAGAGGAATATCTAGTCTATTTTTTATACTTTCTAAATCATCAACAAAAGAAAAGTAAGATGCATAATCGTCTATCTTACGTTTTGCAAGTTCATATTGACGATCGGTAAAGCCTATGCGTCTTACGATTTGCCTACCAAAGCTATGTATCAAATTATAGTCAGCTCTTGCTAACTTGGGAGGTTCTTGACCTTCTACTAGAGGCTTGAAGCTAGATAGACACAGGATTAGAGATTCAATTGACAATTCATTTTCATTTAACATACTGCTATTATATGCTAAAAAAGTTTATTTGTCAAGCGTTTAAGTGCTAAACCTGCAGAAATTTCTTCAATTGTATATTCGGTCCAGGCATAATCATTTAACCATTGTTGTCTATCTGGTTGCGGAGGATTGTTTATGTTTGTTAAACTTTTAATAGATACGTCCCAAGCAAGACTGCTATTGCTAGTATATGCAGGTACACCTTCTATTACACTGTGTATGCCTGGATTAGATGTCCAACTAACTGTGCAATAAACGTTATCAAATTGCATATCATAGTCATCGTAAGTTCCGTTGATATGCCGAGGATCCTGTCTTTTTACATTACGATATTCTCTTTCAATCTCAGGCAATGTACATCTTGGATGGGGACGAAATATTATCGTGCGATCAGTATGGGCTTGTATGTTTTCAATGGTGTCCATTACCCATTTGCTCATGCGAGGCATATCACGCCATTGTTCGCTTTTTTCATGCTGACCGCATAATAAAATATATTCGCCATTAGTATGCCATGGCTTTAATTTTAATCCGAGCTTATCAGCCCTTTCACTACTATTGCCGCTAGGGCCAAAATAAGCATCTCTATTGATTCCATTTAAACCTACTTTCCACGTTGTTCCTCGTTTGATGCCACCTACTTCTAGGACCACGGTCGGTTTGGATTGTGCCAAGTTCCGTTCCCAGATAGTTTTATTCGCAGCCATTCTGCCATTCCAAAGAACGCTCCAAATAACATCAACATCAGATACAGGATTATTCCAAACAACATCATGACCGTTAGCCATAAGACTATGAGCAAAGGCATCAAAAACTGGTTTACTATTGAGTGCGCCATATTGTTTCCATAAACTGAATTTCATCGTTAAATACTTCTATAATAAGCATATTTAACAGAGGAACATCATGAGAGAGATAACTGTGATTACAACTTTTCATAAAGAAGGGTTAGATTTATACGGCCAGCGTTTTATAGACTCTTTTGCACAAAGAGTTGACAAAGACATAAAATTAGTAGTATACGCCGAAAACTGTTATCCTGGAAATCCTGATCCTAATCAAATAAGGATATTACACGCTCAAGACACGCTAGGAAAGTTAAAAAAATTTAAAGAAAGATGGAAAAATATTCCTAAAGCAAATGGCATTCCTCCGGATCATATCAAAGCCAAACGTCCAAGAGATTGGCAAAAGAAATTTAAATGGGACGCTATACGTTTTGCAAATAAAACATATGCAGTATTTAATGCATGTTACAACCCAGATACTAAATGGGTAGTTTGGATGGATGCAGATACATTTGTACACAGCGATTGGAGCCTTCAAGAATTTAGAAAGTTGTTACCAGATGACAAATGGCTTACATATGTAGGCAGGGGCAAAGGCTCACAGACTTGGCCAGAGTGCGGATTCTACGGTATGAATATGAGGCATCCTATGTGCAAACAATTTTTAGCAGAGTTCGAACGGTTTTATGAAGATGCTGAAAACGGAATCTTTGAATTAGAAGAATGGCACGATAGTTATGTATTTGGACATATATTAAATCAAATGCGTCAAATAGATAATAATGTATTAGATTATAGCGCAGAAATGTATCTTAAAGAAGCTAAAACAGGAGGAGGGGGACATCCTTTAATAAATTCTGTGTTAGGCAAATGGATTGATCATATGAAGGGTGATAGAAAAGTTACTGGAAAAAGTAAAAAATCAGATATAATGGTTAATAGAACTGAATCATACTGGAACTAATATGATAACAAAACAAGAAATAGGTTTGCTTAAAAAAGTTAAAGGCAAACACAACATAACTGCTTGGGATAATTATAAACTAAACTATTGGGCTATACCAAAGTGTGCTAACACTGCTATAAAGGCTTGTTTAGCTGGCAAACCTAGTAACAATGAATATTCAAGAGAAAAATGGGTACACAATCCTACAAATTTAAATTATATTACAGATAAGCAAGCATTTAAAAACGGATATACAAATTTCAGTGTTATACGGCATCCATATGAAAGATTTATTTCTTTGTTTAAAGACCACGGTATGCAAAGACCATTTAAAAAAATATTTAATGAAAAAAATCAGCACATGGTTGGAAATTTAGATTATTTTATTAATGCAGTGTTTGAAAAATATCCAACAGATCATGGCTGCGATGCTCATGTAAGAAGTCTATCTTTTTATCTTGTAAAGGACAATAAAGTCAGAATAGATAATGTGTTATTAATTACAGATGCGGCAAATTTTTTAAATAAGTACAATGTAACATTAAAACAAATTAATAAAACAGATCCTAGTATTAGTGTCACATTAAATGATAAACACAAAGAAATGATATATGAAAGGTATAAGCAAGATTTTGAAATCTTTCAATTTGTTAAATGAGACATGAGTTAGTAAATATCCTTAAGAAAAAACAAAAGAGTCACAGTTTAGTTGCTCTAGAAAAATTCACAACACTGTTGCCTGCAAACAGTAGCATAATAGACGTAGGAAGCGGTCCACAAGAATTACACGCAAAAATACTAAGAATTGACGGTCACAATGTTGATACATGCGACTTTCATGAAGATGCTACCTATAGAGGAAATTTTAATAAAATTAAAATACCAAAACAATATGATGGTGTATGGAGTTCTCATTGTTTAGAACACCAACTTAATGTTAATGCATATCTTAAAAAAGTAGCAAGTTGTTGCAAAGAAGGGGGCTATATTTGTATTACTGTTCCTCCTTTAAAGCATACAATAGTCGGAGGACATGTAACACTATGGAATGCAGGTTTACTAATTTATAACACAGTACTAGCTGGGTTAGATTGTACAAATGCTAAAATAAAAACATACGGTTATAATATTAGTATAATTGTAAAAAAGAAAAGTTTTATTATGCCAGAGTTACATTTTGTAGGTACAGATTTGGGATTATTAAAACAGTATTTTCCATCTGATATAAGATGGAGAGGAAATGACATAAAGCCTAAGTTCGAAGGTCAGTTACAAGAACTAAATTGGTG
>Ga0255778_10002584_pt1 | contig 15528 bp, 16 predicted proteins | sample 071ome_31_FD_179976 | JGI IMG/M metagenome (GOLD analysis project Ga0255778, IMG submission 179976) | Coastal salt marsh microbial communities from the Groves Creek Marsh, Skidaway Island, Georgia - 071405CT metaG (version 2) | ecosystem: Environmental > Aquatic > Marine > Intertidal zone >...
ACATCCCAATACTCACCGGTAAAGGCCCGCTCAGTACCCTTGTTACGCAACACGGCATACTCGTCGTCAGTCAGCTTTTCACGCCAAAAGGCGTCGCCGTGATCTGCGCCGACTTCACTCTCATCTCTACTATCAGCCATTACTCTGCTCCCTCTACTTTTTCACATGCGCTCTTACTGAGCTCTCTCGTTATCGAGTTCAAAGCCCAACGCCGCGGCCGCTCTTTTCATCGCAGAGTCGACCTGGTGCCTGTAAGGCAGTCGACTTCCCGCCAACTCTCCCCTTAAGACGTAGGTTCGTCGGAGCCGTTCGAAGTCCTCGCTCGCTATATTGGGTGACGCCACAGCGCGGAGAGCCGCATCATCCTGCGCAGGATTGTAATGTTCGATTAAAATGCCCTTCAACCAGTCCGCAAGGTCAATTGCCCAACCACAGTCGGCGTTATCTTTGGCCTGAACTACTGTTGGCATGCTCTTCCCCCCGATAAGAAGCGCAATAACATCATCGGTAGCCCGATGTTTTGCCCTCAGGCTGTAACCCGCAATATGCGGGGTCGCCAAGGCGACCGCCTCAAGCTGTCGTGCCTCAATGTCAGGCTCCCCGGGCCACGTATCCATCACAAGCTGGACGCCTCGATCCGCGAGAATCTTTAGCGCCGGTGAATTAATCAGCCCCCCCCGAGCCGCGTTGATCAGTAGTTGCCCTGACTGCATTTGGCGCGCCCTGGGGCCATCAATCAAATCGACGCTGGGCCATGGCGAGCGTTCATGGAGAGCTGCATGTAGCGATACAATTGGCGCCGCCAGTACCTGCTCCAAAGTTTCTGCCTTCCAGGACGCTGGAACATCCACCCAGGGATCCCAGACGCAGGGCTTCGCGCCCAAAGCATGCACTACGCTGGCCAGCAGTCCACCCACATGCCCAAACCCCACAATACCTACAGGCTCACCGGAGAGCAGGATGGCCAAAAAATTCATGTGCGCCACCGCGGAGAGAACGTACTCAACCACGGCACGCGCGTTGGCGCCCGGGGCGCTGGCCCACCGAATATTTTTCGCCTGCAAATAACCAAGATCAAGGTGATCCGTGCCTGCTGTTGCGGTCCCCACCCACGACACCTGAGAGTTTTCAAGTAAATCACTACCGACACGCGTAATAGATCTCACCAGCAACATGTCAGCGTCGGCCACATGTCGTGGCTCAATGCCCTGGCCAGGAAGCAACGTCAAGCTGTCCGCTATGCGCCGCAAAGAGGGCGTAACTTGGATGAGGTCATCCGCGACGATACGGTATCCCACGGAACTAGGAGGCCTTTAGCTCGACGTGGAAGGCTGCAGGCTGTTGCGGCACCTGTGACGTCGCGTGACGCTTTAGCGCTTCATAGAATAGTCGTGCACGTCGCGGCAGCCCTTGGGCCATAAAGCGAGTCTTTGCGGCGTCTACCTCAGTTGAAAACGTGTCCACACTATCTTTGGCAATTGCGCTACTCAGATTATCCAAGCTCACCCGAAATTGAAGCCCGACTGCTTCACAAAAGATCGCTTCCAGAGCTTGTGGCTTTACCTCAACACGGAAAAAAGCCGCTTGTTGCAGCTCACATCGATCATCCGGGGTGTACCAATACCCGTAGTCTTCAAATTCGCGCCGCGCACTCCCCGCCAGACACCAGTGCGCCACCTCATGCAAGGCGCTTCGGCAAAAATCATAACGGAACCCTACTCTAGCGGGCCCCTTCCTCGAAGGTTGATATAGAGGCTCTTCCAGCCCCCCACAGAGCTGTGTATTTTCTTCCGCTAAAAAGAGCTCGTTGAATATCGCGATGATGTCATGGCTACGCAATGTCATGTCCGGCCCAGTTTTCTTGTAAAGCATCAACTGCTCTTACGAATAAGGAAACGGTACTGCCCTTCCACCCTCTCGGACTCGACCAGTTCATGGCCTAAGAACTGACAGAATTTTGCCACGTCTCGTTCGGTAGAAGGATCGGTTGCGAGCAGGCGAACATGGCTGCCTGGGCCCACTTGGCGCATTTCCGCGTGCAGCAGCATCATGGGCTCAGGACAGCGCAATCCAATCGCATCGACGCAGGCAACATCCAAATTTTCTTCCGTACTCGTCATGATCATTTACACCAAGGCATCCACGTAGACTCCCATGGGTGCCTCCGATGTAAAAGCATCACCATGCTGTCGGCCTTTCAGTGCTTATTCCTTGGGCTTCCGAAATTTAAGGGTCATACGATCACTCTCACCAATCGCCAGATACTTCTCTCGGTCTTCATCGCCCTGACTGAGGCTGGGCGGAAGCGTCCACACGCCCCCGGGATAATCTTTAGTGTCTTTTGGGTTGGCATTGATCTCACTCGCCGCCTCCAGACTAAAGCCCGCCAATTCGGCAAACTCGATGACCTGCGCCTCGGAGACATAAGCGGTTTTTTTCATGGTCTCAACATCGCTACCGGCAACGCCCCGATGCTGAACAATGCCAAAGACCCCACCGGGCTTCAGAGCATCATAGATTGAGGCGAAAAACATCTCGACCTGATTCATCCGCATCCAAGAGTGCACATTGCGAAAAGCAAGTGCCATATCTACCGATTCGGGTGGGACCGGAGCCATATCGGTCGGTGGCTGGAGGAAGCCAACGACAACACCACTGTAAGTATCGTTATCGGCACCAAGTTTTGCCAAGAACCCGCCGAGAGAGCGACGTGCATAAGCACCTCCATTAGGCGAGTAATGGGCCGCAATCAACTTCCCATTGTCGCGTAACAGCGGCGCGAGTACCTCGGTATACCAGCCGCCACCGGGAGACACCTCGAGCACTGTCATTTCGGGCTTCAACCCAAAAAACTCCAGGGTTTCGCGGGGATGCCTGGCCTCATTGCGTGCAGCGTTACCCTCAGCGCGATGCTTGCCATTTAGCGCTGTGTCCCAGTCGAGCTGAGCGCTAGCCAAGGGCGCCAACATCAGTCCGGTCAGCACCATGAGAATTCTATTCCGAAACATATCTCTACTCCCTCTGTGAGCTATCGCGTGCAATACCGCGTACTATAGCCGTTTTCAGCGGTCTTAAGCGAAGGAACTATGCCTCAACATTTCATTGTGTCTTTTATCGGCAACGACCGTACCGGTCTGGTAGAGCAGGTCGCGGAGTGTATCCGGGTTCATGGGGGCAATTGGTTACAAAGCCAGCTCAGCTATTTGGAGGGGAAATTCGCCGGCCTCATCTTGATCGCTCTGCCGCCAGAAAATGCACAAAACCTCGAGACCGATCTGACCCAGCTCCCAAGCGGCAAGGCCTCGGTGCGCGTAACCCCCGTTGCAAACTCGGAGACCGTAACGTCAGCCAGCCATCGGCTGGAGGTTCTGGGGCCCGACAGAGCAGGAATTATTAAAGAGGTTTCTCACGCACTTTCGGAGGAAAATATTAATATTGTCGCCATGGAGACCCGGGTTGAGAATGCGCCTTTCACCGGTGAGCCGATGTTCAAAGCTACGCTCGAGGTAAATGTTCCCGCCAACGTCGATGTCGCCATGCTCCACGCAAGACTCGAGGAGATAGCCGAGGCCATGACCCTTGAAATCGACCTGCATTGAGCTGCACTCAGAGGCAGATCAGGAACCCCGCTGCCTTGACCGGCGCAGATGGTGTAATAGCCAGCCCGCCATGGCCGCAAGAACAATCACCGCGCCGATGGCCACCAGTGCCTGAAGTAATAGCCAAGCTAAATTTTTGGGGGGCACGCCTACGATATCAACAGCGCCCCAGAGCAAGGCAATAACCGCGCCCAGTCCAAGCACGAGGGTTCGCCACTTGTTGCGCGAGGCGCGCTTCCACACCATAGAGACACCCTCTATAAAAATGTTAACGCTCGGTCAAGAAGCGAGCGGTGATCCCGGAATCTGGGGCGTCCTGGAGTGAACGTCGCCGTTCTGCCCCCGCTGCCGCAGGGCATGGTCCATGAGAACCAATGCCATCATGGCTTCTGCGATGGGCACAGCACGAATACCAACGCAGGGATCATGCCGACCGGTAGTCACGACTTCCGCGTGATTGCCATCGATGTCGACGCTTTTACCCGGCAGCCGAATACTGGAAGTTGGTTTGAGGGCAAGGCTTGCTCTAATCGCCTGACCCGAGGAGATCCCGCCGAGAATACCCCCCGCCTCATTGCTTAGAAAGCCCGCCGGCGTAATCTCGTCACGATGCTCTGATCCCTTCTGCTCGACTACACGAAAACCCGCACCAATTTCAACACCTTTGACCGCGTTGATGCTCATGAGGGCGCCGGCAATATCGGCATCAAGACGATCAAATACTGGCTCTCCTAGTCCCGACGGTACACCTTCGGCTACCACCTCAAGACGGGCACCAATTGAGTCGCCCTCTTTGCTCAGCGCCTGCATGTAGGTTTCCAGCTGGGGTACTAATGTGGCATCGCCGCAAAAAAAAGGGTTCTGCTCCACGAGAGACCAATCGTGGCTGACTGCCTTCAGAGGGCCAAGCTGGGAGAGATATCCGCGTATGGAAACATTGTACTTTTCCGCCAGCCATTTTTTTGCAATGGCACCTGCAGCTACCCGCATGGCGGTCTCGCGCGCGGAGGATCGGCCACCGCCCCGATAGTCACGCAGGCCGTACTTCTGCTGATAGGTATAGTCTGCATGCGCCGGGCGAAACTGGTCTTTGATTTTGCTGTAGTCTTTTGAGCGCTGATCGGTATTTCTAATAAGCAGCCCGATCGGAGTTCCCGTTGTCACACCCTCAAATACACCCGAGAGTATTTCCACGTCATCGCCCTCACGCCGCTGTGTCGTATACCGGCTCTGGCCTGGCTTTCTGCGATCGAGGTCGCGCTGCAAGTCGGCAGATGACAGCGCCATGCCGGGCGGGCAACCATCGACAATAGCGCCTAGCGCCGCCCCATGGCTTTCACCAAAGGTGGTTACGCAAAATAATTTTCCAAAGCTATTGCCCGACATGATGTGGCCTCCGCCGGCAAGTATACCCGTGTCTACTCACTTCAAGCGCCATAACGTAAATACTGCAACTCTTGCTGTGCGATGACGCAGACTCCATGCCCACCCCACTCGAGGTCAAGCCACTCAAAGCCAAAATGAGGGAATGCTTCCTCAAGGGCCCTCCAACTGTTTCCAACCTCTAGAAATAAATACCCCGCCTCGTCAAGACAATCCGCGGCTTCCGCGAGCAGTCTATGCACCAACGACAAACCATCGACGCCGGCCTCCAAGGCCCCGTTGGGCTCATGGCGAAATTCGGGAGGCAATGCTTTCATATCCTCCGCGTCAACGTAGGGAGGGTTTGCCAGAATTACGTCAACGCTGCGAGGCGCTATTCCCGATAACAAATCAGCCCGCAGCAAACGTGCATTAGGGGGCGCATGCATCAGGATATTTTCCCTGGCGAGGCTCAATGCGTCGACATCAATATCCGATAGCGTAATTACCGCATCAGGACGATTGAGCGCCGCGAGTATTCCAAGACTACCGCCCCCACAGCACAGATCGACAATGTGACGAGGCGGCCGAGTGCACCAAGGCTGATAATCCGCAGCGATGACCTCCATGAGCGGCGACCGGGGCACCAGCGCCCTGCTGTCGCAAACAAACTCCAACGGGCCAAGCCATGCCTTGCCAATTATGTAGGCGGTGGGCAACCTGTGTATGGCTCGCTGCTGAACAAAATCTGCCAGCCGCTCCAGTGCCGCGGTTTCAAGCACAGAGCCAAGCACTGATCTATCAGTGGTCGCGGACATACGAGCGGCGGCGAGCACCAGGGCGACAGCTTCGTCGTGTACCGAATCGTAACCATGACCGCAATATATTGGAACCGCCGCCAGCGTGGCTTTGGTGGTATCAATAGCCTCTTGAAAGGTTGTCATCGAGAAACACCAGCCCGGGTTAAGGGTGTCATGCTATCATTCCGTCCTGCTGGCGGGAGATGTGAAGTGGAAAAGTATTGGCAAAAAATACTGGAGCATGTCGGGGAAGATACCTCGCGGCCAGGCCTGTTAGACACGCCGAAAAGAGCGGCTACAGCGTTCTCGTTTCTGACCAGGGGCTACAAGGAAGATCTCGCTACGGTTGTCAATGATGCCCTATTTCCTTCGGATTCCAGCGAGATGGTGCTGGTACAGGATATCGAGATGTACTCGCTGTGCGAACATCACATACTCCCGTTTATCGGCCGCTGTCATGTTGCCTATATCCCACAGGGAAAAGTACTTGGCCTTTCAAAGGTCGCTCGCATCGTCGACATGTTTGCCCGCCGACTTCAAATTCAGGAACAGCTAACCGTGCAAATTGCCGAGAGCATTTTGGACGTCACAGGAGCGCTTGGCGTAGGCGTTATTATTGAAGCTGAGCACATGTGCATGATGATGCGTGGTGTCGAAAAGCAAAACTCCTCAACCAAAACCTCCGCTATGCTTGGGTCTTTCAGATCCGACGCCCGAACCCGGGATGAGTTTCTCGCCCTGCTGCAGATGCGATCAAATCGCTGAGGCAACACCCGCTGTTACGAGGCGATGAACGTCGTTATAGCCTCGGCCAAAGCGGGCGCCGTTGTCTCACTCATGTGAAGATGGTGGCCACCGTTAAGCTCGAGCTGCTCAAACTTTTTAAAGTGACAGCTCGCTTCCCCCAGCATTTTTCCCGGCACTCCTGATCGGGAAAACAAGCCGTCTTGGGCTCTGATCGCCAGTACAGGCGCCGTCACGCTGGCGTATATTTCGTCACGTTGCTGCGCGCTCAACCAAAGCGCTGAGGCGCCATGAAGCCGGGGATCTGTGCGCAAGCGAAAACCGGTTTCAACAGCTTCCAAGGCCCTGGGTGCCAGCTTATAGGCGCTGTCATCGTCGAATCCAAATGCGCGCCTACGTTCTACGAATTCTTCAACCGACTGAAAGATACGGGGCGCTCTAGTCATATATTTTTGTCGATCAGTGACAAATCTTGTCAACTGATCAGCCGTGTTGTTTTCATCATTGAAGGCATTAATGAGCCCATCAATCAAAACTAGGTGGCTACAGGCGGGGCCCAAAATACCGGCAAGTATCGTGGCGATAGCCGCTCCCCGACTGTGGCCCAAGATCACGACCGATTGATCGCCTAGCGAGCGCGTTAATGCCGCGAGTTGAGGCACGTCATCCCATATATTGTAGGTGGCATCGGGTGACCGCCAGTCGCTGAGGCCGTGACCAGACAAATCGAGCGCTATAACCCGGTATGGCGCGAGGCGCGGCCCCAGCTCTGCAAAGGACAGTGCATTATCGAGCCAGCCGTGAATAGCAATAATCGTAGATGGCTTCTCTCGGCGCCACTCAATGCCAGCGTAGGTGAGCCCATCCAGGGTAAAGGCAACAGGCGCTCCTGAACCGTGCTGTTCTACTGTGGATTCAGATTTCATCATTCATGGTAGCAGCCGCTGTAAACCTGTGGAGACCCCTTGTCAGGGAGCGGGCTCTCCCCGCAACAATGTCGCCCCGCCTCTGGAACCCGTAAGAAGGTCCAATACCGCGTGGCCTCCGGGGTGCAGTGGTGGCAGAGCACGGTCGTCGAGTAAGCACCAGATAAGCGACGACACGAAGGGTTGGTGCCCGACAAGTAGGACATGCTCATCCTGAGACTGCTCTATCCAGCTTCCCAGCTCCTGAACCGTTGCTGCTTCGGGTGCCAATGTCGGAAGCGGACAGGTGGCAACCCCCAGCGCCTCGCCAAGAATATCGGCGGTTTGTCGGGTTCTCACCAAAGGACTGTGGTAGACCCGCTGGGGTAACGCCAGCTCACGGGCCTCGAGAAATGCTGAAAACCCTTCAGACGCGGTAGCGAGCTCACTCCTACCCCGCGCCGTTAGATGACGCTGCTCATCCGGCACGGTCTGAGCGGCCTCACCATGGCGCCAAATCGTGACTATCACTGACTTAAATCGAGCAACAAACGGTTGAGCCTGCTCACGTATGTCGCAGGATCCTCCAGCGGCGAGCCCTCTGCCAGAGTCGCTTGATCAAAAATGATCTTAGTCAAATCCGCGAACCGCTCTTCATCCTGCTCGGCGTCCAATCGAACCAACAGCGGATGGGTGGTATTCAACTCTAAGATTGGCTTGTTGTCCGGAACCTCCTGTCCTGCCGCCTCCAAGATCCTGCGCATCTGAGCACCCATTTCGTGTTCGCCTACTACCAGGCAAGCCGGTGAGTCTGTGAGCCGCAGCGTGGGGCGAATCTCCGCCACCTGTCCAGCGAGCGCGACCTGCATCCGTTCAATTAGACCCTCGCTGTCTTTTTTCGCCGACTCTAAGGCTGCTTTGTCTTCCTCGTTATCCGCTTCGAGTTCTAAATTTCCACGCGCCACGTCTTTGAGAGGCTTACCGTCAAATTCCATCAGGTGACTCATTAGCCACTCATCGATGCGATCTGAAAGCAACAGGACCTCTATCCCCTTCTTGCGAAAAACTTCGAGATGGGGACTGTTCTTGGCGGTGGCGTGATTTTCAGCGACGACATACCAAATAGCGTCCTGGCTATCGGCCATCCGCTCAACATAATCGCTCAGGCTAATCGCTCGTTCGGCCTTGTCGTCGTGGGTGGTCGAAAAGCGCAGCAGCTTGGCGATTTTTTCGCGGTTCGCATAATCTTCAGCGGGACCTTCTTTGAGAACCTCACCAAAGGTGTCCCAAAACTGCTGATACTTTTCTGATTCGGCGCTAGCCATTTTTTGCAACATATCCAGCACGCGCTTGGTCAACGCGGACTTGATCGACTCCACGCTCGGGTTTTGCTGCAGGATCTCACGAGATACATTGAGCGGGAGGTCATTGGAATCAAGCACGCCCTTTACGAATCGGAGGTATAGGGGCAAAAACTGCTCGGCGTCATCCATGATAAACGTGCGCTGCACGTACAGCTTTAGACCACGAGCCCCTTCTCGATTCCAGAGATCGAACGGAGCCTTTGCCGGGAGGTAGAGCAGCGAGGTGTACTCCAGTTTACCTTCCACGCGGTTGTGGCTCCACGACACCGGATCCTCCACGTCGTGGGAAATGTGCTGGTAAAACGCCTTGTACTCCTCATCCGACACGTCTGAACGACTCCTCGTCCAGAGTGCCTTTGCTTCATTAATCGCTTCCCACTCAGGAGCATCCGATACTTCAGCCTGTTCCCCGCCCTCCTCAGCTTCATCCGAGACTGAAGGCATGGCCTTGGGCATAAGAACCGGCACTGAAATATGATCAGAATATTTCTTGATCACACTTCGTATGCGCCAATCGTTGGCGAATTCCTCGGCATCCTCCTTCAGGTGGAGAATGATGGTCGTCCCCGCTTCCATCCGTTCGCCGCTCTCGATCGTGAAGTCGGCTTCACCTGAGGACTCCCAGCGTGTTGCTTGGTCCTCAGGGGCACCGGCCTTGCGGGTGATTACCGCAACGGAATCGGCCACGATAAAAGACGAATAAAAGCCGACACCAAATTGACCGATGAGCTGACTGTCTTTCTTCTGGTCACCACTTAACTGCTCCATGAACGCGGCCGTTCCCGACTTCGCAATAGTCCCCAGATTTTCTATGACCTCCTCGCGAGTCATGCCAATGCCATTGTCTTCGATGGTGACTGTCTTTGCGTCACCATCCACAGACACCCGAATACAATACTCGCCACCCCCCGCCACAAGGCTCGGGTCCTGTACAGCGGCAAAGCGATGCTTATCGATGGCATCCGATGCGTTGGATACCAGCTCGCGCAGAAATATCTCCCTGTTTGAATAAAGCGAGTGAATCATCAGTTGAAGGAGCTTCTTGGCCTCGGTCTGAAAACCGAGAGTTTCGCGGGCTGCTGCAGTCATTTATGGTTGGACCTCGTATAAAGAACTCTAACCGCCGAGATGGGGTCAAATGCGCAATCTTCAAGGGGCTAAATGCTCGAATTCAGGCGACGTAGGCTTACACTGACCAGGTATTGGCAGCGATAAGACCAAAAAAAACCCGCGTAGAACGCGGGTTTTCAGGCAGATGGCTTTACCAGCCAGTAATCTCTCGCATCGCGTCGCCAATATCGGCCAAACTTCTCACGGTTTTTACACCAGCATCCTCAAGCGCGGCAAACTTTTCATCCGCCGTTCCCTTGCCCCCCGAGATGATGGCCCCTGCGTGCCCCATCCGCTTGCCCTTGGGTGCGGTTACGCCTGCGATATACGATACGACAGGCTTTGTCACGTTGGCCTTGATGAATGCCGCAGCCTCCTCCTCCGCGGTGCCACCGATCTCCCCGATCATAACAATCGCTTCTGTCTGCGGGTCGTCCTGGAACAGCCCCAATATATCGATAAAGTTCGACCCCGGGATAGGATCACCCCCGATCCCAACACAAGTCGACTGACCAAAGCCTGCATCAGTGGTCTGCTTCACCGCTTCATAAGTCAGCGTGCCAGAGCGTGAGACAATCCCGACACGTCCGGGCAAATGGATGTGCCCGGGCATAATCCCTATCTTGCACTCCCCGGGTGTGATTACGCCCGGGCAATTCGGTCCGATCAAACGAACACCGAGCTCATCACACTTCACTTTGCAATCAAGCATATCGAGGGTCGGAATACCTTCCGTAATACATACGATCAGCTTGATGCCTGCATTCGCAGCTTCCAGGATTGAGTCCTTACAAAAAGCAGCCGGTACGTAAATCACCGAGGCATCTGCGCCGGTGGCGTCAGCGGCTTCCGCGACAGTGTTAAACACCGGAAGGTCCAGATGCTTCTGCCCACCTTTACCTGGCGTGACGCCGCCAACCATCTTGGTGCCGTACGCCACAGCCTGCTCTGAGTGAAAGGTCCCTTGTGAGCCCGTGAATCCCTGACAAATAACCTTGGTGTCTTTGTTGATTAAAACGCTCACTGCTTTCCTCCCGATGCCGCAACCACCTGTTGCGCAGCATCTGTCAGACTGGATGCCGCAATAATATTAAGTCCACTATCAGCGAGGACCTTCCTGCCCAACTCAGCGTTGTTGCCCTCGAGCCTTACGACAACGGGTATTTCAACGCCCACCTCTTCCACGGCACCGATAACCCCCTCGGCAATTAGGTCACAACGCACAATGCCGCCAAAGATATTGATCAGAACGGCTTTTACATTGGCGTCAGAAAGAATGATTTTAAAGGCTTCCGTGACTCGCTCTTTCGTCGCTCCGCCGCCGACATCGAGAAAGTTTGCGGGCGCACCACCATGCAGCTTCACGATATCCATTGTGCCCATGGCAAGGCCCGCGCCATTGACCATGCAACCAATGTTGCCATCCAGTGCCACATAATTGAGATCCCACTCAGCTGCATGTGCCTCTCGAGCGTCTTCCTGCGAGGGGTCATGCATCGCCTGAAGATCCTTGTGGCGATACAGGGCGTTGGAATCGACAACCACCTTGGCGTCCAAACAGTGCAGATTGCCTTCCTCAGTAATCACCAGCGGATTCACTTCAATCAGTGCAAGGTCTTTATCTTTGAAAAGCTTTGCGAGGCCCATGAAAATAGCGACAAATTGCTTGATTTGCTCCCCGGCGAGGCCCAGCTTAAAGGCCATCTCCCTGCCCTGGTAAGGCTGAGGACCGACCAGCGGGTCTATCTCGGCTTTGAGAATTTTTTCTGGCGTCTCTTCAGCAACCTTTTCAATTTCAACGCCGCCTTCTGTAGAGGCCATGAAAACAATGCGCTGTGTCGCTCGATCCAATACCGCACCGAGGTACAACTCCTGGTCGATATCAGTGCAGGCCTCCACTAAAATTTTGGATACCGGCTGACCTTTTTCATCGGTTTGATAGGTCACCAAATTTTTACCAAGCCACTCGGCGGCGAAAGCCTCCGCAGCAGCTGAGCTATCCACCAGTTTGACGCCACCGGCCTTACCCCGACCACCCGCGTGGACCTGAGCCTTAACAACCCACATCGCACCCCCTATCTTCACCGCCGCCGCAGCAGCCTCAGCAGGGGTGTCAACCGCATAGCCGACAGAAACGGGCAAGCCATAATCGGCAAAAAGCGCCTTACCTTGATACTCGTGAAGATTCATATTCCATCCTGTATGTTTTTAATCAATAACCCCAGCGCGAGCGAGGGCGCGTTTATCCTTTGGTTAGCAGGCTTGATCTAGCGCTTCTTTTTATTCGCCATGTGAATCGCGTGTCCATCCACCGCAAGCGCGGCTTCATGTACCGCTTCCGATAGTGTTGGGTGCCCAAACACCATCAGCTGGAGATCTTCCGCGGTAGAACAGAACTCGATTGCAATAACCATCTGCTGAACTAGATCAGCCGCAGAGGGCCCGACGCAGTGTGCGCCCAAGATACGATCGGTTTTTGCATCCGCGATCAACTTCACCATCCCATCTGTATCTCCCGAGGCCAGGGCACGACCGATTGCAGCAAACGGGAAAGTGCCGACTTTAAAGTCTACGCCCTCTGCCTTCAGTGCCTGCTCAGTCTTGCCAACCCCGGCAATCTCCGGATGAGTGTAAATAATGGATGGGATGCAGTCATAGTTCACTTGGTGGTGTTTTCCCGCTATCTGTTCTGCGACCATCACACCCTCCTCCGACGCCTTGTGCGCCAACATCGGACCCCTGACAATGTCCCCAATCGCCCACACACCAGGTGCTTCTGTGGCGCAGCGATCGTTAACATAAATTGAGCCTCGCTCATCCATCGTGACGCCAGAATCTTCTGCGAAGAGTTCCGCGGTTCTCGGGTTTCGTCCCACAGAGACAATGAGACGATCAAACACCTCGGTGTGCACCTGCTCACCTACGCTGTAGGTGACCGTGACCTCCTCGTTAGCAACGTCGGTAGCCGTCACTCTGGCATTGAGGCGTATGTCCAGGCCTTGCTTTTTGAAAATCTTTAGGCTTTCTTTCGAAATCTGACTATCCATGTTGGGAAGGAAGCTATCCATGGCTTCAAGCAGGACGACCTCAGCTCCCAAGCGCCCCCAAACACTGCCAAGTTCTAACCCGATAACGCCTGCACCGATAATGCCCAAACGCTTGGGCACTTCAGAAAAGATCAGTGCGCCGGTTGAATCAACCACCCGGTCTTGATCGACCGGGGCGACGCCTATGGCCGTGGGCTCTGATCCCGATGCGAGCACCACATTGGCCGTCTCATGCAGGGTGACCTTGCCCGCCAAATCGGTTAGCTCAACCTTATGCCCTGCCAGTAATCGGCCCTTTCCTTGCAGCACCGTAACTCCGTTGTGGCTCAGCAAGCCACCAACTCCCGTGGTCAGCTGACTCACAATTTTGTCCTTACGCTTCATCATCGCTGGAATATCAATGGCAGGGCTGCCGACCTGAATCCCATGGGTGGCGAAGCTATGCACGGCCTCGTGAAACTTGTGCGAGCTGTCTAGCAGTGCCTTCGAGGGGATACACCCTACGTTCAGGCACGTACCTCCAAATTGCGGCTTCGCCTTGTCGTCGGCAGCCATTTCGATCAACGCCACTGACAGGCCCAACTGCGCCGCACGAATGGCGCAAACGTATCCGCCGGGGCCAGCGCCGATAACAATAACGTCGTAGGAATCGGTCATGTCGTTCTCCCGTATGTTGCGCTTAAAGCTGCAAAAGAATCCGCGCGGGATCCTCGATAAGCCCCTTGACCGTCACCAAAAATTGGACCGCTGTCTTGCCATCGATCAGGCGGTGGTCGTAGGAAAGAGCCAGGTACATCATAGGCCGAATCACCACCTCGCCATTCACCGCCACAGGACGATCCTGAATCGCGTGCATGCCGAGGATGCCTGTCTGAGGAGGATTCAGGATCGGCGTGCTCAGTAATGAACCAAAAACGCCCCCATTTGAAAGCGTGAAGGTACCGCCGGTCATTTCCTCGATGGTGAGCTTTTTGTCTCTCGCCTTTAAACCCAAGTCCCGTATTGCCGCCTCAACGTCAGCAATACTCATGAAGTCCGCATCGCGCAGCACGGGTACAACAAGGCCGTCATTGGTAGATACCGCCACACCGATATCTTGGTATCCGTGATAAACCACATCATTCCCATCGATTGAGGCATTTACCTCGGGGAACCGCTTCAATGCCTCGCAACAGGCCTTGACGAAAAATCCCATGAAGCCAAGCCGCGTGCCGTTATGGGTTTTTTCAAATTGAGCTTTGTACTGCTCTCTCAAGGCCATTAAGGGCGCCATGTCAACTTCGTTAAACGTCGTCAGCATCGCCGTTTGCTGGGTTGCGTCCAGCAGCCGCTCAGCGATTCGGGCACGCATGCGCGTCATGGGGACCCGCTTCTCTACCCGCTCACTTGAGGGCCCATCCAGCGTTTTAGGCAAACCCTGAGCGGCCGCCGGAGCGTTCTTTTGGATAATTTCTGGCACTTGCTCGGCAGAGGTGGACACTGAACTACCGCCCGCAGCGAGATGCGCTTGCACGTCTTGCTTGGTGATACGCCCCCCTTTGCCCGTCCCGGAAACGGCCGATGCATCAAGCCCCGCTTCCTCAACCAAGGCTCTCGCAGCGGGTCCCATGGCCACTTCCTTCTCGCTCGTGGATTCAGTCGCCGGAGTCTCTGATGCCCCACTCGCTGCCACCGCGACAGCGCTGGGCTCCAGCACCGCCAGGAGCGCTTCACTGAGTATTGTCTCCCCCTCATTAGCGGCAATTTTCTGCAGCACACCCGACTCGGGTGCCACCACCTCCATCACGACCTTGTCAGTTTCTATCTCAACTAACAGCTCATCCCGCGCCACGGTATCGCCCTCGGCCTTGTGCCAAGTCGCGACCTCTCCATCCGCTACTGATTCGGGAAATGCCGGTGCTTTTATCTCAATCGCCATGATTCAATCCCAATGTTGGCTTTGCTTGATCAGCTACCCCAGGGCATGGGCCCCAAAGCGTCTTCAATGAATTTTTCCTGCTCCCGGAGGTGCAGCGCCGTATAGCCCGCCGAGACCGACGCCGAGGCGTCGCGACCCACGTATCGCAAATAGACATCGACTTTGTGGCGCTGAATTTCCCGCCGGATATTGTGCTGGCTTGCGTACCAAGCTCCCTGGTTCATGGGCTCTTCCTGGCACCAAACAGCATCCTCGATATTGGGATAGCGGCTCAGCACATCGGCAAGATCCTCCGATGGAAACGGATAGAGCTGCTCGATTCGGATAATCGCTACGTCTTCTATTCCTCGGTCTCGCCGAGCCGCGCGTAAATCGTAAAACACCTTGCCCGAGCACAGTACGACACGTTTTACCGCCTTGCAGTCCAAGGCATCGGTCTCGTCAAGCACTGCCTCGAATTGTCCATCGGCGAGATCCTCAAGGGTTGAAACCGCTTCTTTGTGACGAAGCAGACTTTTCGGCGACATAACCACCAGCGGCTTCCTGAGGGGCCGGATAGCTTGTCGGCGCAGCATGTGGAATACCTGAGCCGGCGTGCTGGGCACGCAAACTTGTATGTTCTGCTCTGCACACAGTTGAAGGTAGCGCTCCAAGCGCGCTGATGAATGCTCGGGGCCCT
>Ga0255778_10002603_pt1 | contig 15459 bp, 8 predicted proteins | sample 071ome_31_FD_179976 | JGI IMG/M metagenome (GOLD analysis project Ga0255778, IMG submission 179976) | Coastal salt marsh microbial communities from the Groves Creek Marsh, Skidaway Island, Georgia - 071405CT metaG (version 2) | ecosystem: Environmental > Aquatic > Marine > Intertidal zone > Salt...
CCCTAAACCCTAAACCCTAAACCCTAAACCCTAAACCCTAAACCCTAAACCCTAAACCCTAAACCCTAAACCCTAAACCCTAAACCCTAAACCCTAAACCCTAAACCCTAAACCTAAGCGAAAAAACCCTAAGTAACCCTACCTCTAAATCTAAATACCCATAGAGGTAGGTAATACGAAGGGGGTTCGTCATGCGCAATTCGTCATGCGCATCGACGTACGAAAAGATGGTGTGCCGCGATCGGCGTCGATCGCGTGTTTTTAGCGAGAATTCGGACAAACGGACCATATTTTCGACACGTGGCGTTTTTCTACCTTAATCTGGGAATGTGGGCATTTTGCACCTGCAAGATGCAAGTGCAAGAGAAATTGCAGCAGTTTTGGGGGTCGTTGCGCAAGAGCCCCACCCCTAGTGTTCTCAATAGACGATGAGACTCGTTTGATTGATCAATCAAAAAACGAGTCAAATTTGATTCAGCTATTTACAGTTTTGAGATGTTACGGTATGATTGACAGGTATTGATACAGCGCTATACCAGGCGACGGAACGCGAATTTTAAGCTCGTGTCGCACGTGGAGGACGTCGTCGTCAGACGGATTTGGAAAAACATGTCCATGTCGTCCGTGTTGCGCGTACGGATAGTTCTCAGCTCGAAGAAATTACCGTTGCTCGCGTGACCGGCTTGATGGAGACGAACGTCGTTCGAACCGTTACCGTTCGTTCCTTCATCGTACCAAGAGATGATACCGGTCGCGAGTTCGGACCAGAGCCCGCCGCCGCACGAGTCGTTCGTGGTCGTGGGCAGAATTTGTACGACAAAGCTCCCGGCGGAATCGTCCGCCATGTCTAGACCGTGCCTGAAATGCCAGATGTTTTGCCAACTCGTGGTGAGAGTGAGATCAGCCTCGAGCAGTTTCACTCTGTCTATGGCCGTTCCGACCACGCCTGCGGGAATATTCATGCTCGATGACGCCTGCGGGGGGAACACGCGACGGAACCAGATATGAAACACCTGGCGCGAGTTAAGATCTTCGCTCGTGAGGAGCTGAAGTCGGAGGTTCGTGCCGCTCGTGCGCCACGAACGTTTCGTTCGAAGCTTCACGTGAACGTTATTTTGCGCGTGGCCCGATGCGTGCAGCTCGATCTCGTTAGCATCATCCGAGTTCGTTGAAGAACTGTACCAAGACATCAAACCAACGTAAGAAATATCCCACGAATTTCCGCCGTTCGCATTAGTGGATACTTTTGCAATCTGAACGAAATAGGAGCCCGTGGAAAGATCATCACCGTGTATACCGGTGTCCACCCACTCGTCGCTGACGGGAGATATGCTGACGGGAAAGTACGACAAATCGTCCATTAGGTTCTTCGGAGCGACGCCCCCGATCGGAGGTTCTCTCTGTGGGTCGGGCATAATACGCCGGAACTTGAAAACGTACTGAGCGACAGAATTCGTCGTGCCTCCGTCCACCATCGCTTGCAATCGCAAGACACCTTGTGCTGAATGACGGCTTTCGAGAGTTCGAAGACGGACCCGTTGACCATTTGACGCGTGTCCGGAGGCGTGAAGTTCGATTTCACTCGCTTGAATCCCGTTCGTACCCTGAGCGTACCAACTCATCAAACCTGCATAGGATTCATGCCAGTTCCCACCACCATTGGAGTATGTGTCGACGCGGTAAACCTCGACGACGTACGAACCAGTACTGAGGTCGGTGACGCCAGTGTCGACCCATTCATTCTTCAAGTGGAACGAAGCGGTTCGAGAGATGGTAACGCCAACGGGCTCTTTCCGGTTGCTGTTGAGTCCGGTGAGTGATGATTTTAACTCTTCCACTAGGCTCTGAGGAGCTGACGGAGCAGAAGTCGGCTCCGGTGACGTGAACTGACACGCCGGATTGCACGAAGGCGTGTTTGTGTTTTGAGGAGACGTGCAGGCATGGAAAAGCTCTTTCTCGAGAAAGTATCCTTCGCTGCTGTACGCCGCACCAATCAATTGTTCAAAATCGAAGAGAGTTACCACTGGATCCATACCCAAGGGTGGCTCACTTTCCGTTGGAAGCGGTTTGAGATTGATCTTCGCCCCGACGATTGTCTTTGGGATCTGCACATACGAGCCTGCTCCCAGTGCACTGCGCTGGCACCGATTCTTCGTGCTCGACGCGTAATCCCAGTTTGTCCACATGGCGGTGAGGGATTCGGGTCCCGCGTGACAGGTCGCGCCTGATTGTTCAACCTGGAAAAATGCGTCAAAGCCCATGTACACGTCTTGTCGCGCTTCAATTTCGGGCCCTGCACAAACGGGACCGGCGCAAAGTGCCACCCACGCGTGGTCAAGAATCGCCACAGCGCCCACTTGCAAGCCGGCAACACCGCGCGAATCAAGAGAACTGGTTGCTGACACCCGAGGCTCGCCAAATTTGACAAAATTCTGTCGTTGACCGCCCCCAAACGACACCGTGATCGGAAATTCAACGTCGACTTGGAAATCGTAAGTTCCCGCGACTTCAGCACGAAAGTAGTAGGGTAGGCGAAGATCTGCTTCGAAGTCGATGGCGACAAAGAAACCAGGAGCGATTGCAGCGACTTTAGTTCCAGTGAGAGCGTCGTCACGCTCGAAGAACTCGCTGAATAATTCTCCCTGGCGAAACAAAAGGTGGGCCACCTCGATGCCAAGGGAGAAACTATATTTGAGCGTGGTCGAAGCTTCGATTCTAACATCCTTCATGTCGTTCAAAGCCGCAATGAGATCGGTGCGGAAATCGTTGAAAACTTCTTTAAAAGTATCGCCACCCAGCGCGGCCTCTCCGCTGGCTCTCGCTGACGCCGCACCCAGTTGGCTCGTCAACTTTGATTCGAATCCATCGGCAGAGTTGAAAATATCGTGAAGAACGATGAGTTCTTCATAAAAAACGCGCTCCTTCGAAGATAAATCTTGCTTGAGCTCGATCATGAGAGCGCGCTGATCGTCGCTCAGAAGTTTTCGTCCGGTGATTTGCTCACCAAAACTTTCAATCTGTTCAACTACACCCTTGACGCCAGAGGCTTCGTATATGGCATCGAACATGGCATCGAACATGCTCAAGAACGCTTGGATCACCTTTACGGCAACGCTGCGCGGAACACCGAACTCATCGAGCGTTTGACACAACGCAAACGTGAGTTTGGGGGCGCGGATGTGCATATGGTTCGGCGAGTTCACATCAGACGCATACTTTTCGGGCCACGGCATTAGGGTGGGCGGACTTTGAATATCCGACCAAAGCTGCATCGGAATTTCGTGACAGATACCAAATGCACGTCCGAGTGCGGCAGCTTCAGCATGCGTTTCCTCAACTCTCGAGCTTTCGAGGGGCTCCTCGCCGGCGAAAGCTCTGCGCAAGTTTTCTCGCATGTGCGCGAGGACCGCAGCCCGGTCCGCGCCGTTCGTTCCTCGCGCAGAGCCAAGAGCAGACGCGGCCGAAAATCCGTCCATGACATCGCTGAGAGTGCGCTGGATCATGCTCAAGAGCGAATCCGGGGTCGCGCTCAACCAAGGATCCCACACCATACCGAGGAGCTCCTTGAGCTTATCCGGCAAGCCGCGAGCGATGTCGGGCAGAGCGAGCACCGCATCGACGACGTCATCCAACACATCGCAAACCTTCGAGTCCGCACCGATCAAGCCGCACGACGCCTCTTTCACCTTTGTGAGCGACACCTGCGAACTCGACAGCTCGTCGATGACGCCCTTCACGCCGCAATACGAATATCCGTCGATCGAGGGCAACTTAATAGGCACGTTGATCCCCGCGTTCGGCAAATCTACGTCCACCCAGTTTCCTCCGACGCCGACGCATTTCTTGACACCAGCCACTTTCACGCACTTTTCCACCCTCGGCAGTTGCACGCCAACCTTCGTCCCGTACAGCGCGTGCAACGACGTCTCGATCGTCACCTCCGACGCCGGGCACGAGATGGTCGGCATGGAGAACGCCCCGAGCGGCGCCGCGCGCGCGCTCGCGGGCGCTCGAGCCGCGGCGAGGAACGGCGGCGCGACGTCGTTCCGTGCACCGCGCGCGAGGACACCGACGAGGCATCCAGTGGCGAAGGCGAGCGCGACGCCGAGCGTGACGCGTCGACCGGAGCGCCGCGCGAGGAGGGCGTCGGACTCGCCGGTGGGTCGCTCGTCGTCGCCGACGGGCGCGGCACCGTACGACGCGCGCATGGTGCGTCGCGGAATGGGCGCGAGGCGCGCGCGAGTGGGTGTTACAGAGGCGGGCGACGACGCGCTAGGGGTGGGGGAAATTTTACCTTTTCAACTGTCACCCACGACAACACCTTTGTCATCTTCAAATCGCCGCGAAAGAGCTTACGATTTCGCGGATAATCGCCATTCAAGAAAAATACAAATGCTATGGCGTGTATGATAGGATACAGCCTAAAATGCACCACTGTTCCATATGCCAACGCCGCCGATGCCGTGCGCCCGTTGCACGGGCAGATCGTGGTCGCCATTACGCGACGCTCCGGGACGAACGAACGAACGAACGCGCGCATGGGTACGCCGCCGCGCGCCGGGGAGACGTACACGTACGTCGATCTGAGCGGGACGACGCAGGGCCCGTTCGACGCGCGCGCGATCGAGCAGTGGTTTCGCGCTGGATACCTGGACGAATCGCAGCCTTTGACTCGGGCGAGCGATGGAGCGCGCACGACGGTCGGGGAGGCGTGCGGAGGGGACGGGGCGGCGGTGGTGGAAGCGGACGACGAGGTCGTCGTCGAGGCTGATGGTGACGTCGAGACGGCGAAACGACCCGCTCGGGAGATGACGACGACGGCGTTGGACGAGCGACTCTCGCGACTGCTCGAGGTTGGCGGTGGAACCATGCCGTCGATGCGACTCGACGGTCCGATGGGCGAAGGAATAGATGACGAAGAAGAGGGTGCAGGAGGAGGAGGAGGAGGAGATCATGCCGATGATGATGATGGCGCGCTCGGCGACGGGGATGCTGCGACCGGAGGAAGGTTGCACGAGTCTCTCGGCGTGTCGCTCAGCGTCGAACACATGCGCTTGGAAAAGTATAAGCGGCCGTCGACTTGGCGGGATATTCTGAGCGCGACGCGCGAGAAGGTACGCAAAGGAAGAGCTTCTCAAGGACCACCGCCGGATGAGTCTCGATTCAAGACGAACGATGCTTGGAGCTTGAAAGTCAACGAAGCCGTGAAGGACCCGAGACCAGATTTATCAAAGCTCGACGCCGAAGTGGACGAGGAAGGAGCGCTGCCCGAGGAGCCAGAACCGATCGATTTGCGTGAGCCGTTTTGGATATTAGAGGATAGAGCGACGACGGATGGAGACATCGACGCCGAAGGGCTCAACGCCGCCGTGGCGGAACAATTGAGAAACGCAAACAAGCCCGCGACGGCGGGCGACGCGAGAAGTGACCGATCAGACGTGAGTTGGAGCGTCAAACCGGGTGGTCTCGAGCGACTAGACGCTCTCGCGGCGGAACGAAGAGCGAACGAGGCGAAATCGCGAGCGGTCGCGGCGTCCACTGATAAGGTCAAAGTCTCGACGCGCCACCGAAACGACGGCGCAGATGACGAAGAGTCGGCGCGAAAGCGACAATTGGATGCCAAAGCTGCGGCGGCAGAGCAAGAGAGATGCGACATGTTGGCGTTCTTCGCGTCCAATCCGTACGCCGGGCAGTGGTGGTTGCCGGATGACGCGCAGGGTGGCGCGCCGACGCTCGGTCCGTTCATGTACGACGAGCTCTTGGGTAAACTTCCGCACGTCATGGTGGCGCATCGTCGCGACGACGATACCTGGCGCGTCGTCGGTCCGTATGCAGCGCGCGACCGCTTTGAAAACTACGGCCTCGCCGCGCACGGCGCCGTCGTCCCCACGGCTGGCGACGACACCGAGGAAACCGACAAAGTTGAGCGCGAAATGGAAGTGGAAGCGTGGTTCGACGCCGCGACGCTCGTCATTGATGTTGACGAAGACGTCAAGGATGCGTTTCCCAAGGAAGTCTCGCCGCGAGACGCGCATGATGCGGAAGAGTGGTTCGAAGCCGCCATGACAAAGATGGGTGCACCGGACGACGCAAAAAAGTCGTCGCGTAAGCGTGGACGGAGTCGAGGTTTCGAGGTGCGCGTCGTCGCGGATGAGCAACAAAACGCGCGCACTGCGAGATTACTCGCAGACGTGTACCAGGCAATTTTCAAAAATAGAAAGAGACTCTTCGCTTCCATCGTTGAACCCGTTCTCGACGATTGGCTACGAGAAGCAGAGTGATTGGATGTGTTTGAGATTATCGATACTAGCTCATTGTAGAAGAAATACGCTCACATTTGTACACAGCACTACTACCACTACTAGAGAGATTTTTATCCCTCGACCCAACTACGCATCGCTCGTCGACTCGCCAGTCTTCTTTTTAATCGTAAATCGCGGCTTTTCGCGTCCAGGTGGCCTCGCCACGCTCGGTCGGGGCAGGAGGGCCTTTCTGCTCCACTTGATGCTTCCCCGCGCATCCTTGTTCACGCACTTGACTTCAACCTCGTCGCCGACCGAGTACACGTCGCCGGCAGTCTCGGTGCGCTCGTGCGCGATTTCGCTGACGTGGAGCAACCCAGAGTCGCCGTTTGCCGTTTCGAGTACGGCACCAAAAGCGAGCACCTCCTTCACCGTAGTCGAGTACGTCTTGCCGACTTCAACGACGGAATCTACAAGACCTTGAACGTGGCTCATCGCCGCGTCGAACGACGCCTTTGTCGGTCCAAAGACGGCAACATCGCCGTCGTCGTTGAGAATGGACACCTTGGCGTTCGTATCCTTCTCCAACGCCTTGATGTTCGATCCCTGTGGACCGATGAGTTTGCCGATGAGCGCGGGAGGAATCCTCGCTCGAGCGAACCTAGGCGCCGAGTCCTTCGTATCCTTTCTCGGTCCCGGCACCGCTCGCTCCATGACGTCGATGACGCGCTGCCGTGCTTCTGATGCGCGATCGAGCGCCTCGATGAGAATGTCGAGCGGAATACCCGCGGGTTTGCAATCGAGCTGAATACCCGTGACGCCCGAACGCGTTCCGGCAATTTTGAAATCCATGTCGCCCAAGACGTCCTCGAGTCCCATAATGTCATCCATGAGCGCATATCGCTTCACCTCGCCAGTCTGCTCGTCTTCATCCATGATGAGGCCGATGGAAATAGCACCGACGTGCTCATTCAAGGGGACACCCGCGTCCATGAGCGCCATCGAACCGGAGCACACCGCCGCCATGGAAGACGAACCGTTGCTCTCGAGCGTCTCGGCGTTGATTCGAACGGCGAAAGGAAAAGTTTCCTCATCCGGAAACACACCCAGGAGAGATTTCTCAGCCAATGCACCGTGGCCCACCTCGCGTCTTGAAAGTCCTCTAGCGCCGGTTTCGTTGACAGAAAATGATGGAAACGAGTAGTGTAAGATGAGACGCTTGGACGTCGGGCCCGTCAAATTGTCCAAACGCTGCGCTTCATCTGCGGAACCAATCGTCACCGTCGCCAAGGCTTGCGTGTTACCGCGCTCGAAGAGCGCGCTCCCGTGAACGATTGGCATCGTACCCGCGACCCCGTCGAGGAGTCTGAGGTCACGCACGCCCCGCCCGTCGACGCGCACGCCGGTGTCCAAGACGCGCTCGCGCATGACTCGAGCGCACGCATTGAAATACGCAGATCCCAGCGTCGCCTCGTTTGCCCCGTTCTCCTCGGCCCACTCGGGATCGGCGCTGATGATTTCTTCAACAACCGCGGCTTGGAGCTCCGCCATCTTTCTGCCGCGCTCGTGCTTGTCTTGAATGTGTTCCTCGTAGAGCGCCGTCAATCTTTCTCTAGCCGCTTCGTAGCACTTTGACTTCATCTCTCGCGACACCGGTCCCGGAGGAAGCTCTTGTTTGGGCTTTCCGATCGCCTGCGCCAGCTCGATCTGCGGAGGGATGAGCTCTCGCACTGCGGCGTGCGCGCTGCGAAGCGCCTCCGCCACCGTCTTTTCATCCAAACCTCCCGATTTGTTTGACTGCGCTTCAATCATCAACGCGCGATCGGCGTTCCCGGCGTAAAACAACGTAAAGTCTGAGTTCTCCACCACCTCATCCGAGGGTGATACGACGATTTCCCGTTTCAACGATGACCCGTCGGCTTCCATCGACGACACGACGGCGATGCGACACGCGCCGATGGGTCCGTTCCAGGGTATGCTCGATGCGGTGAGCGCCGCGCTCGCTCCGTTTACGCACAGCACTGCCGGGTCCTCAACGCCATCGCTCGCCATGACGACGCACGCCAACTGCGTCTCCTTTGAAAATTCTTTCGGAAACAACGGTCGCGTCGCCCTATCGATCACCCGCATCGCGAGAATCTCACGTTCCTTTGGCGCCCCCTCTCTTCGGGTAAACGTATTCGGAATTTTCCCTTTTGCGTACGACCGCTCCCGATAGTCAACCAAGAGCGGCGCGAACCCTTTAATCGCGCTCCCTTGATCAATCTCCCTCGACGCCGTCGCAGCACACAGCGCCACAGTTTCCCCGCTACGAATCAACACCGCTCCATCCGTCAATCGCGCCAGTCGTCCAGACTCAAAACTTGTTTGTCGCGGCAGCGTGGTTTCGGACGCGGCCCGTCCGCCGTCCGTGGACGTCGCCGTTGCCCCTGGGAACAACGCGTCGCTAGACGAAACAGCAGACGAAACGACAGACGACGACGCGAACCCCCGCGCGTGGATTTCATTCGTAAACGACGTCCCGGCGTCTGCGCTCGCAGAAGTCACAGTGGACGCCGCCAGTACATCCTTCAGACGCGCCGACCCGAAACCCGATCCACGACGAGTCGACGCGGTCGTCGCCGCCGCCGCCGTCGTCGTCGCCCTCCACGCCCGAGCGCACGCCCGTCTCGCGATGTCTCTACCCATGTCCCGAGCGAGTCGTCGCCGAACGAGTCGTGCGTCGGTGCCTGCGGTCGGCGCGCTTTGCGCAGAGTCTCTTCACACGGTGACGCGAAGGACACGCGTGCGTCATGACGCCGCCGTCCCACCGCCGCCTCCCGGAGCTGCGCACGCGATTGACGACGATGTTGGACATCGAGCGACCCATCGTTCAAGGGGGGATGCATTACGTCGCGTACGCGAGCCTCGTCGCGGCGGTGTCGAACGCGGGTGGATTAGGCACGCTCACTGCGTTGACGCAAAAGACACCGGACGATTTACGACGGGAAATCGCGCGAGTGCGAGAGCTTTTGCGACCGCGTCGAAGAGACGGAAAGATGCCCCCGTTTGCGGTCAACTTTACCCTGTTGCCGGCGCTCATGCCCCCGGATTACGAGGGGTTTGCCAAGGCGATCGCGGAGAGCGGCGTTAAAATTGTGGAAACCGCCGGAGCGAATCCTGGGAAATTTATCGCCTTCTTCAAGTCTCGCGGAATTAAAGTGATACACAAGTGCACGACGATTCGACACGCGTTGGCGGCGGAAAAGTTGGGCGCGGACGCGGTGTCGATCGATGGATTTGAGTGCGCCGGACATCCCGGAACCAACGACGTCGGCGCCATGGTGCTCTTGGCCAAAGCGAGGGAGACGTTGAGAGTTCCGTTTCTCGCGTGCGGTGGGATCGGTACGGGTAGACAGCTCGCGGCAGCTTTAGCGCTCGGGGCGGATGGGGTGTGCATGGGGACGAGGTTCATGGCGACGGTGGAGGCGCCAATCATGGATGGAATTAAACGCGCCCTCGTCGACGCTGATGAAAATTCGACGACGCTCGTCATGACAACTGTCAAAAATCACGAGCGCGTGTACAAAAACAAGGTGTCTGAGGAGGTTCGCGCGATCGAAGCGGAGAAACCGGGCGATTTCTCCGCCATTCATCACCTCGTGCGCGGGGAAAACTACCGAAAATCCTTCCAAGAGACTGGCGATGCCGATTCCAGCGTCTGGTCCGCGGGGTGCGTCATGGGCTTGATTGAGGACGCGCCGACGTGCCAAATCCTCCTCGATCGCATCATCGATGAAGCCGTGGACGTGATGACGCGTCGACTCAATTCCATGGTCGTCTTAGAAGCGCGCGCGTAGAGTAGACGTCCCCCGCATGCAATATTAGTAGTATTCGTTCAAGTTGACTTTCCACTCTCACCAACGAAAGCAGATCCGCTGCAACCAACACGTCGACGACACAACGCGACTGAGATCTCGACTTTTGGTCGACGCGACGAGGAGAGCACAGGGATGTCAACCAAACCTTTCGACTACTCCAAGTGGGATAACATTGAACTGAGCGATGACGAGGACACGCACCCGGGGGCTCAGTTTATCGAAACGCAAACGTTGCGTCGTCTCAAACGAGAGGCGCACGAACACAAGGAGAACGAACGTAAAACCAAGGTGGATGCGCTGCTCGAGGAGAAGAAACGAGTGAAAAAAGAGATTCGGGCGTTGGAGGAGAATTTGGTGGCGCTCGTCGAGGCGTTATCGGTGGGAGGAGAAGGACGGTCTTCAGCCAACGAAGACGCGGAGACGTCCGACGCGACGACGAGTAAAGCGGACGACGCCAAGGCGGTCAAGTCTGAGCTCGAATCAAAAAGAGAACGAGTGTCGGAGATTGAGCACGAGATTGAACGTCTCGAGCGCGAGCGTAAGTTTAACGCGGATGAGATGTGTTACGTGGCGAGTGAAAAAACACTCGTTGGTTCACAGTGTAAACCAGAGGAAATCTCTAGAGCGTCTAAAATGTCGTACGAAGAGTTTACGACGACGTACGGGAGCGATTTGGACGAAATAGCCGTCGCGAACGCGTCGATGTCGTACGGGGAAATGGGTGAGTGGTTCTCGAGCGGGAGACTTCATTTGTTGTGCGACCACGCGACCGGGTACCTGTTGCTCAAGTCTTTGTATTTGGAAATGGAGAAGAAGACTTCCGAGGCGAGAACGTGCGCGCGAGTCGCGTTCGCGTGCAAGTCCATCGGTGAGTTTGCCGAGGCGGGGAAGAAGAGCGAGCGCGACGCGGCGTCGCCGTTTTTTGCGCGCCTCGAATCCAACTCTGACACGCAGAGAGAATACGAGCGATCGTTCGAGGAATACTTTTCCAAGCTCCGCGATCGCGCCGAGGTCAAGCTTCGAGAAGAAAAGGAGACGCAAAAGGAGCCGACATCGTTGGAAGAGATCCCAATCGAGGACCGGCTCGGTCCGGGTGGACTGGACCCGGTGGCAGTGTACGACTCACTTCCGCAAGAAATGCGAGAAGCGTTCGATTCAGGTTCGGTGGACGCGCTCAAGAAATATGTCAACGCCTTGCCGCTCGAAGAGGCGCGCAAGCACATGAAGGCGATGGTGGACGCCGGTTTGTGGGTCCCGACCCCGGGAGAGGACCCGGGCGAGGCGCTCCGATGAAAAGAAAATAGCGAGCGCATCAATGATTTTTTACTAGCAAACAACACGCATTCATTACCAGTAGTGAAGGTACATTCCTAATTTTACATAACCGCGTTCACGCTCGCGCACCCTCACCCGCGACGACTTGTAAAAACCGCGCGAAGTCATCCACGTACGGTCTCTTTCTCTCGTCTCGCCGCGGTTCCGGGTGAAGCGAACACGGAGGCTCTTCTTCTTCGCGGCTGCCTTGGTGCCTCGTTTCGCCGAGCGTAGCCCGGACGAATACTAGAGACGGCGCGTTCGCGAGCGGGTTATCGAGACAATCCACGATGCGCGCGTCGCCGAATGCCTCAATGACGGCTTCTATGACGCGCTCGCGGCCTTGATGCGGATACACGACAAAGAATTGACCTCCAGGCTTCAAAAGCGACGCGGCGAAACGGGCGAAATCGACAGTGGAAGCCGTCGACTCGAACCGCGCTAACAACTTTTCCTCCGACGACATCGTCGGTGTCCCCGTCGCTGGAACGAAATACGGCGGATTACACAACACGACATCGAATCGGCCGACGTATTTGTCGCTCGCCGCGTCCGCGACGTCCCACTCGACCACTTGACTCGCGTTTCCGAGTCGTCCATCCGCTCCGTTGACGCGCACGTTCCACTCGCACCTCTTCGCGCTCACGCTCTGCTTTTCAAAAAACACGCACGTCGATCGCGTGGCGAGGGCGTACGCTAATCCAACAACCCCACAGCCCGCACCTAAATCCGCGACGAGCATCGATGAGTCATCGTCCGACGCCGCGTACGCCGCCGCGCGCCACGCCAGTGCGAGCGAATCGACAGAAGTTCTGTACCCGCGCCTCCCCTGCGCGACGACTAGGCCCGAGTCCCCTAAAACGTCCACGGTGTCGTCGTTCAAGTTTAAATCCCCAAGCGTGCGTCGCAAAACCTCGTCTTGAGCCTCGGTGAAACCTGTGCGAGGCCGTCGAGACAAACGCTCGAGCGTTCTCTGCGTCGCTTCCTCTTCTTCTCCCGCTACTACGTCATCGCGTCCTAGTTGCACGCGACTGCGGCCACCGTCGAGACGAGCGTACGATTGGGTGTGACGTCGTCTATATGTTCGTCCTTCGTCGACGAATAACGGACGACGCGTGGTCGTCACGAAGCGGAGAGCGACGCGACGACCGCAGCGCCGCAGCATGGGGGCGAGCGAGGCGCAGAGTGAAGACGAGAAGCGAAACAAACGTACGCGAAAAGTGTGATTGGATGATATTTCAGCCGACTAGGTAAATAATGGTCCTCCTAATTTTGCAGTTTACGCCGTGTACAAACCCTTGGACACGCGCAAATCCTTCTTGTACGCCGCCATTCTCGCCTTGCGGCGAGCGCCAGTGTTCTTGTGCAAAACACCCCGGGCAACCGCCTTGTCCACAGCCTTGGTCGCTTCCGAAATCAAAGACTCCAAACCGCTAATATCATCATCCGTGCACGCAGAGGCCGCTTCGAGTTCGGTCACCTTGACGAAAACCTTCTTCATGCGCGTCGTGATTTCAGACTTGCGCGCCTTGTTGTACAGTCGCTCCTTGCGAGACTAAAAAGCGAGAGAGGACGGGCAGAGCGCGCGACGTCAGTCAGTCATCGCGTTTTCGAGAGACACGAACGAGTCAAACGTCAAACGCGACCCCATCGATGGTGCGATTGGTGCGAGAACACAAATGCGCGCGCGCGCGCGCGCGCGCCCGACGGCGTCCGGTCCGTCCGAAGCCGTCCGAAGCCGTCCCGCGCGTCGGTCGCCCCGTCTCGAGCGGGAGTCTCCACGTCCGACACCCACCCGCGAACGCCGCGAGACGAGACCCGGTGCACCGCGATGCGCGATCGATCAGGCGTTACGTACCAACTTCGCGCGAGCCTCCTTGTTTTGCGCCGCGCGCACGACGAAAGCCGCCGGTTTGCGAGCGCCGTTGACGCGAGCGCCTGTTTAGGGTTACAAAAACACCCCAGTCACGAGTCACGAACCGTCGTTAGTCACCATACTAGACGCCCTCTCCAACCCCGACGCGCGGCGCACCCCTTCCTTGGCGTTCCTCTACCACCGCGGTCTCGCGCCGACGACGCCGACGACGACGACGACGTCCGAGGACGCCCGACGCCCGTCGACGCGCCCGTCCCCGCGTCGTCTCGCGGTGCGTAAAAATTCCGCGTTCCGAATCCGTTTCCGACGACCGTCGCGTCGCCCGTCGTCGCGCGCCGGCGGACGCGTCCAGAGCGCTCGGTCGCCTCGCGAGTCGCGCCGTCGTCGTCGTCATCGTCGTCATCGATCGTCTGTCGTTCGGCGCGTCGAGTCGAGTCGCGCGAACGTACCGGCGACGAGCGGACGCGCTTGAAGCGCGGAAGAAAACGTGAGCGAGGCGTGCATGCTTATCCCTGGCGTCGTTCGTGTGCGGACGCGTGCGCGTGTGACGTCGGCGTCGGCCCTGATGCGTCGGGGTTCGGGGTTCGGGGTTCGGCGCCCCGACGATGAGAGCCGGGTCCGATGAGAGCACGAGGAGGACGCCCCTTTGACGATTGAAAAGGGTTAGGGGGGGAAATATGGGGGGGGGTAAAGTCGAATCATGAACCGTCAATCTGATCCACGAAATAGGTAGGTGGTTCTATGAAATACATGCACCTTTGGGTACCTAAAATATGAATGAAGCGTCGGACGCGCCGGTTCGGTTCCGTCATCCTTCGTCCTTCGGCCAGCGAGCGAGCGAGCGCGGGGTCGTCACCTCTCCCGCGCGGTGCGACGGGCGTACTCTGCGTACGCGAAACGGTCTCCGAATTCCATGTCGTACCACGAGTTGACGGCGACGGTGAGCCCGCGCTGGGAGACTCTGTGGAGCCACATGGCCGGGAGGTAGAGCGTCTCGCCGGCGCGAACGACGACGTCGATGGACGGCGGAAGCGACATTCCGGTTTCGTCGACGTCGACGGCATCGGCGTGGTCGTCGCGGACGTAGGATGTACCGAAGATCGGGCAAAGCGTCGTCGGATCGACGTCGGCGGCGCTCCACGCCACGCGCGCCGCGTCGAGCCTCGGTTTGACGCGCCATCGAACGGCGTCGGCGTCCCACTCGAAAACTCCCGGGACGCAATCGACGTAACGCATCAATCCAACCTCGCACGGCGGTCGCAAATTGAAAATCTTTTCTCCTCTAATCACGCTGTAAATGTTTTCGTAATAATCCTTGTGCCAACTCGTCGTCGACGCCTCGTCTCCAATCCATAAATTCACCGCGTCTGGTTCTCGCGCGAAGGTCTCCGCCGCGAAATCCACCTCACCGACATCCTCAAACATCCCTCGGAGCGCCGGTCGCGTCCTCAGATTATCGTTTTGTTCACTGAGATACGCGACGACTCCGGCGCCGACTCCCACCCCGACTCGGCGTTCGCTCGCCGGACGCTCCAACGAGTCCAAAAAATCCCCGACGCGCGTCTCCCCCGAACTCTCCGGTTCTAAAAACAACGGCACGGACGCACAGAAACGATCGGCATCGACTAATTCAACATCGCGATCGCTCTGCTCGTCGTCGTCATCGCCGCCGCCGCCAATCATGACGCCGCTCGAACCGCCGTCGCCGCCGACGTTTCCTTCCAGCCGTCGCCTCGCGTCTCGTCTGTAATACACCGCGTCCGCCCGCCCGTTCGGTGTTCGGTTCACCCCACCCACGAGCGCTTCCGCCCCACCCAACGCGCGTTCCAACCCCTCCCGCGTGTCCCACCGTCCATCGCGCGCGCCCCACGTCTCGATCGCCCCCGCGCACACGAACGGTTGGTTGCGTCCCAACCAGTCTCGCGCAAACTCCAGCGCCGTCGGTGGTCTCTCCAGCCGCGTCACCGTTCGTCCGATCAGGTCCCGGTTCTCTCGGACGAGCGCGTCGTACGCGTCGTCCACGCGTTCCATCGTCATCCGTCGTCGTCGCTACCGTCGTCGCTACCGTCGTCGAACCGGTGGAGAGGTGCCCAGTTCTCACGTCGTCCAACCAACTCACTCACCAACCAACTCTGCGTCGTCAGAGCCCGCCCCCGAACCCGAAACC
>Ga0255778_10002609_pt1 | contig 15435 bp, 14 predicted proteins | sample 071ome_31_FD_179976 | JGI IMG/M metagenome (GOLD analysis project Ga0255778, IMG submission 179976) | Coastal salt marsh microbial communities from the Groves Creek Marsh, Skidaway Island, Georgia - 071405CT metaG (version 2) | ecosystem: Environmental > Aquatic > Marine > Intertidal zone >...
GAAAAAAATAAGGCTTGGGACTTGGGAACCGATCGGATATACAGAAGCCTTCAAAATGATTTTTTATATCCAAATGTGCATCAATTGATGTTGTTTTTAGAAAATCATGACACCAATAGAATCAATAACACCTATCCCAATTTCAACGATTATAAAAATGCCCTAAAAGTATTGTTGACACTGCGTGGCATACCACAAATCTATTATGGAACCGAGATTGGAATGACAGGAAAAAAATCCTCAGGTGATGGAGATATCCGACGTGATTTTCCAGGGGGTTGGGCCGGGGATATTCAAAATGCCTTTGAAGAAAACCAACGTACCCCACGTCAAAAGCAATATTTTGATTTTACACAATTGGTCGTACAATGGCGAAAATCCCAACCTGCAATACACAGGGGGACAACCTTACATTATGTTCCAGACCAAGATTTATATGTGTACTTTAGAATCTTTAAAAATGAACGAATACTTGTTTTGGTAAACAACAGCTCCCAAACCAAAACCCTTGATTGGAAAGATTATCAAGAAGGCATCGCCAATTTTAATTGGGGACAAACCGTTGAAACCAAAACGAGGATTGATTTTAGTAAGCCGTATAGTATGGTGCCAGAAAACACCTTAATAATAGAACTCAAAAATGATGAATAGCCTTATGAAACCTTGGATTATATGTTTAATAGCCCTAACCTTTTTTGGTTGTACCACTTCAAAACCCGAACCCGCAAGACCTGTTGTTTTTCCACCAATTTCTGATGAGGTTTTGGCAACGGGGGTGTTGTACGAAGCCAACATCCGTCAATATTCTCCCGAAGGCACCTTTAATGCCTTTGCCAAAGATTTGCCCATACTAAAGTCACTGGGCGTAAAAGTGCTTTGGTTGATGCCCATCAACCCCATTTCTACCACCAAAAGTAAGGGGCCTCTTGGCAGTTATTATGCCGTCTCAAGTTATACCAAGGTCAACCCTGAGTTTGGCACCCTAGAAGATCTTAAGCAACTGGTTCGTCAAGCACATAAGTTGGGGATGTATGTTATTTTGGATTGGGTTCCAGGGCATACGGGTTGGGATCACGAATGGATTGAATCAAACCCAGATTTTTATTTAAAAAACGCTGCTGGTGAAATCATTGATCCGATCAACCCCTTTACGGGCGAGTCTTTTGGTTGGACTGATGTCGCGGACTTGAATTATGAAAATTTGGAAATGCGCGAGGCCATGCGCGAGGCCATGATCTATTGGGTCAAAGAAGTTGAGGTAGATGGTTATCGAATTGATCAAGCCTATGCCGTGCCTCAAGCTTTTTATGAGAAAACATTTGAAGCCCTTAAAGCAATTAAACCTGTTTTTTTATTGGCTGAAACCGACATCAATCACCCCGGAGGAATCGAATTGATTTCAAAATTTGATGCATCATACGACTGGCCTGGGCATCATTTGAGTAAGGATATTGCCCGAGGATTTAAAAACGTAAAGGATTGGGATGCTCATGTAAACAGCATACTTCAAAACTATGGTATGGACAATATGGTGGTCAATTTTGTCACCAATCATGACGAGAACTCCTGGAACGGAACCCTAAAAGAAAGTTTTGGTGCTGCAGCACATACGTTTATGGCCGCACACTACATCACTCCAGGAATGCCCTTGATATATTCTGGTCAAGAATACGATCTCGACAAAAGATTATTGTTTTTTGAAAAAGATAGTTTTCCAAAAAAGACCGGTAAAACTATGGAATTATTACAGCAGCTTGGTAAACTCAAAAATAACCACCCAGCACTTTCGGCGGGAGCGCAAGGAGGAAGCTATAAAAGGATTGCAACCTCCAAGGATCACCAAGTATTAGCCGTTGAACGCGCAAAGGGGGGTGACACCCTGATTTTTATGGCAAATCTCAGCAAAAACTATGCACAATTTACCATGCCTTACAACGGTCGGTTTAAGCGGTATCAAGACGGTAAAAACAAGCGTTTGTCCAGCACCTATCAATACGACATGAAACCTTGGGAATTTTGGATTTTAACCAAATAAAACTACCTTTTCATTAAAAACCATTTTCGATGTCAATCAAATATGCAATGTTGCTAATACTACCCCTTATCACTTCTTGCCAAACCAACTCCAACCCCCTAATTATTGGGCATCGCGGTGCAAGAGGACATGTGGCAGAAAACACTTTACCATCGATAGAAAAAGCAATGGCTTTGGGCGTTGACGGCGTTGAAATTGACATTTTTAAATGTGCTAGTGGTGAGTTGGTGGTATTTCACGACCAAACACTCGATCATTTGACCAATGCTTCGGGGCTGATCGAAATGCAAACCCTAGATAGCCTTCGTAAAATTGACGTTCTCAATGGGTATCAAATTCCAACTTTAGCTGAAGTTCTCGAACTGTTAGACGGTCAAATTATTTTAAATATTGAACTCAAAGGAAACAACACAGCCCGAGACACCCATCTTTTGTTAACCGAATATTTTCAGCGTTCAAATTGGACGGCAGACAAGCTGATTATTTCAAGTTTCAACTGGGACGAACTCAGAAATTTTAAGGCACTCAATCCAACTGTCCCCTTGGCTGTTTTGACAGAAGATGACCCCGTAGATGCCCTGCCTGTAGCACAAGAGCTCGGAGCTGTTGCAATCAATCCAAATTATCAATCGTTAGATCGGGAAAAGGTTGAAAAAATTAAAAAAGCTGGATTTAAAATTTATCCCTGGACGGTAAATACACCCGCTGCCATTGCTGAAATGAAACAGCTGGGTGTAGATGCCATCATCACAGATTATCCAGAGCGGGTACGGCAATAACCTATTAGCTCGTAACTTTTTTGGGAACACTAAGGGCTTGTCCCCAACCAATACTCGCTCCTACAATGCCATAAAAGAATACGCTCCACACCGCATCAACCAAAGTGGCTTCTATATCCATTAGTTGCATGGTGCCATACATCATCAAATTCATGCCAAATCCGGCAAAAACACCCACCCAAGTGCCAAAATTGAAACCACTGTTTAACGAAGGGCTGGCGCTACACCAACGACCATAAAGTATAGATAGGGCATAGGCTTGTATAAGACTTCCTAAAGTCATGTACAGAATGTCAAGATCGCCCATGGTCATATTAATGCGATGTGACTCAAAATAGTCTGCAGCTAAGCTATCATAAAAAATCCAACCGATAATGTTGAATACGATGAACCCGATTAGGGTTCCAAAAAGAGTAGATTTTGAAAAAATAATTGAAAAGATTTGAGGTTAATACCCTTCAATTTACAAAAAAAGGTGGAGTTTTACCAACAGCTCAATTGAGCCACCATATTCCGATGTTGAGCGCTGTTGCATAGGTTACCCATGCCCAATAGGGGTAGAGCAGGCGGGTGGCAAGCTTATCGATCAGGCCAAACCATTTGACGCAACGTTCTATAAGTATCCATAAAATTAGAATGACAAGGATGCCCAATGCGGGGTTTTTCATTCCAAAAAAAACAATCGACCACAGACCATTAAAAACCAACTGCATGCCAAAGTGATAGAGGGCTGTTTTTCCCCACCGGTGATGTTGTCCCAAGTACCAAATACGGCCTGCAGACCAGCCCATGAGTATATAGAGAAGCGTCCACACTGGCCCAAAAATACTATTGGGAGGTGTGAAAAAAGGTTTTTGCAATCCTGCGTACCAGGTAGGGATCGCATCTCGTGTTGCTGCACTAGAGATAAAGCCGATGCTCAAACAAAGAATTATACTAAGTGTGATCGGTAAAATTTTTCGTGCAGTACGTTTCATTTTTTGAAAATAAAGCTCAATTTAATGAAATCTAAAATGGTGTAAACATAAAATCTCAAAAACGTATCTTTGAGCTGTGGAAAAAGAAAAAAAGTTTAGGTACACGGGCCAACAACAAGTTGAAGGTGCATGTACATGGCAAGCTCCAAGCAATATTGCTTTGGTAAAGTATTGGGGCAAATTTGGCGACCAATACCCCAAAAACGCATCGTTAAGTTTTACACTATCCCAAAGCCATACAACGACACGTCTAGGTTATCAGCCCAAAAAAACTTTCGAAAAAGTCACCTATGATTTCCTGTTTGAAGGAGCTCCACAACCACAATTTCATCAAAAACTGGATGCTTTTTTTGACCGTATAACCCCCTATTTGCCGTTACTTAAAAACCATCATCTTACCATCGCTAGTCAAAATTCGTTTCCGCACAGCAGTGGTATCGCCTCCTCGGCATCTGCAATGGCAGCATTGGCTTTGACCATTATGGAAATGGAAAAGTCCGCATGTCCTGAAATGACCGAGCAGTATTTCTTTCAAAAAGCCAGCTTTTTAGCCCGTTTGGGTTCTGGAAGTGCTTCAAGAAGTATTGAAGGTCCACTGGTCTATTGGGGTACGCACTCGGCCTATAAAAACAGTTCCAATCTCTATGGTGTTTCTTTAGAAGAGGTACATCCCGAGTTTGGAGATTTTCAGGATACTATTTTATTGGTTGACAAAGGCCACAAAAAAGTGAGTAGTACTCTAGGGCATCAACTAATGGACGGACACCCTTTTGCAAAAGCGCGTTTTGATCAGGCTCAAAATAACATGACATCGCTCAAAGCGATTATTAGAAGTGGGGCCTTGGAAGATTTTGTAGCGTTGGTCGAAACCGAAGCTTTAAGCCTTCATGCAATGATGCTATCGTCCTCACCCAGCTTTATATTGATGCAGCCCAATACCTTAGCAATTATCTCTAGGATAAAAGAATTTCGCGAAGCCACTAACACGCCGCTATGTTTTACATTAGATGCTGGTGCCAATGTGCATGTGTTATATCCAAAGCGATTTGCCGCTGCGGTCAAAAGTTTTATTGCAACAGCATTGGTCCCTTTTTGTCAAAACGGTTCTTATATCGATGATTATGTTGGTCAAGGAGCCAAAAAACTGTAATTTTATAGTGCTATGAAAGGACCCTTATTTTACGCAAAAATTTTACTCTTCGGAGAGTACGGCATCATCAAAGATTCCAAAGGATTATCGATACCCTATAATTTCTATCGTGGAGCACTCAAACTGCCGCAAGACAAATTTGAACAGCATCAAGACTCGAACCGCAAACTTCATAATTTTTATTTACATCTAAAGACCTTGGACGTGCAAGGAGTACAGTTTGATTTTGATCGTATGAAAGCAGATTTGGATCAAGGTATGTATTTTGACAGTAGTATTCCTCAAGGTTATGGAGTAGGGAGTAGTGGGGCACTTGTCGCTTCGATTTATGAACGTTATGCGATCGAAAAAATCACGGTTTTAGAAAATCTTACGAAAGAAAAATTGTTGGAGCTCAAAGCCATTTTTTCTGCTATGGAATCTTTTTTTCATGGAAAATCTTCTGGATTAGATCCTCTAAACAGTTATTTGAGCTTGCCGTTGTTGATCAATTCAAAAGAAAATATCGAGCCCACAGGCATACCTTCACAAAATCCAGACGCTAAAGGTGCAGTATTTTTATTGGACAGTGGTGCAACCGGAGAGACCGCTCCTATGGTGGCCATTTTTATGGAAAACATGAAAAATGCCCACTTTAGCAAAATGATGCAGGAGGAGTTTATTAAATACACCGATTATTGTGTCGAAGATTTTTTGAAAGCCAATTTTAAAGGCCTATTGGGCAATGTTAAGTCCTTATCCAAATTGGTGCTTCAGAATTTTAAGCCTATGATCCCACAAAATTTTCAATCGTTATGGGAGCGTGGTATTGAGACCAACGACTATTATCTCAAACTTTGTGGATCGGGTGGCGGTGGTTATATATTAGGATTTACTCAAGATTTTAAAAAAGCGCAAGCAGCACTCAAAGGGCATCACTTAGAAGTGGTTTATTATCTCTAATCCTTTGTGATGAGAAGCCCCTCTATAACCAAACGCTTTTTATTTCAAATTTTTGGACTTTTTAGTCTTGTACGGGGCTACAATATTGTGGCACTTATTGTTGCGCAATACCTTACCGCACGTTACATATTGGTGCCAACACGTTCTTTGATGGAGGTGCTGTTGGATGTCGATTTGTTTTTCTTGATTCTGGCCTCAGCGGCCACAACTGCATCGGGCTACATCATCAATAATTTTTTTGATGCTGCTACAGATCAGATCAACCGTCCCAATAAATATGTCTTAGAACATTTGGTCTCGCAACAATCTCAGTTGGTATTGTATTTTGTTTTGAGTTTATTGGCCCTTTTTTTTGCAGGTTTGGTTTCGATTCGTGCCGTTCTTTTTTTTGGATTTTATATTCTAGCAATCGCATTGTATAGCAGTGTCCTAAAGCGTTGGTATTGGTTGAGCAATTGGTTTGCAGCACTTTTGATGATTTTACCTTTTTTTGTCATCACCTTGTATTTCAAAAATTTTGATACGCTTATCTTTCTGCATGCAGGTTATTTGTATTTGCTCATTTTATCAAGGGATTTGATCAAAGATTTGCAAAACTACAAAGGAGATTGGGTACATCGCTACCAAACCATGCCGATTGTATTTGGCATCCAAAAAAGCAAAGGCCTGATAAGTGTTGTTGTCGTTGGGGCATTGGTCATGGCTGTGGTTTTATTGGACTATCCAATGGGGTTGATGTATTATTATTTTTTGTTGGCCTTGGTATTTCTTCTTTTTGTTTTAGTGCTTTTGTGGTTTTCACGATCACAAAAGACGTATCTTTGGCTCCATAATTTGTTAAAGTTGCTCATATTGATAGGCGTTTGTAGCATTTACTTTTTCAATAAATAAAAAATATAGTGCCCGCACCAAAACCAAGAAAACCCGCTAAACGCTTTACGGTTGAAACCCCTTCTGATGTAGGAGGAGTTCGACTCAATAAATACATTTCGAACGCCGGAATTTGTTCCCGACGGGAGGCCGATGAGTTCATCAAAATGGGGATGGTACAAGTCAATGGCAAGGTTATTACACAGATGGGGTATAAAGTGCAGCCCAAGGATGAAGTACGCTATGATGGCCAGCGGTTGGCTCCACAAAAGAGCGTTTACCTATTGCTAAACAAGCCCAAAGGATTTGTTGCCACTTCTCAAGGTGGGCGTATCAAACGCTCGGTTCAGGAGCTGATTCAGACTGCTGCACCATACGCAATTCCTCCATTGGGTGATATGGGTCGTCCTGTTACGGGTTTGCTCTTTTTTACAAACGATCACGAGTTGCGAAAGAAAATCAGCCAATCTCAAAAGGGACTACGGATGCTCTATCATGCGGTGTTGGATAAAAGTTTTACTACTGCCGATGCGGGGAAAATTCTCCGCGAGCAAGAAATCTTTGATCGGATTGTTAAACTCGATCAGGTGAGTCCGATACAAGGAGGTAAAAAAAATGAAATCGGTGTTGAAGTCCATAACATCCCACCGAGTATGTTGATCAAACTTTTTGAAAACAACGGTTTTAAAATTCAAATGCTCGATCGGGTCATGTTGGGAGGCTTGACCAAAAAAGATTTACCTCGTGGACGCTGGCGCATGCTCAACGACAAAGAGGTCAATTTTTTACGAATGCTTTAGCCTTTTTTTCATAGAGTAGATAGCCCAAAACACTTAGATAGCCGATTATTAAGAGGGTTGTGTTTTCTTGCACATCCGTTTTAGCATAAGCTGCATAACTCCAAAAAGCCGTACAACTCCAAAGTACCCAAAAGCGATAAGGAGTAAAAATGCCTACAAAAATTAGGGGTACCAGATACCAGGGATGGACAGTTGTTGCAACGAACCAATAAAAAGCGAGTACCCAAAGCATTTTGGTAATCAGTCGCTGCTGGTTCGTAATTGGTTTAAAAAAACTGTAGCTTAAAATGCTTATGAAAATGACAATCGGAACAACTTTTCCCCAATAAGCGATGGCATTATACCCCAGCAATTGATAACCCATCCAACGGTATAGGTAATAAAAGCTCGCATTAAACTCAAATTTGTAAAACCAAAGCCCCAAGGTGTTCCAATAATTTTCTACCATCTCTGGACACCAAAACGGGAGAATCCATAACCCTATAATTGCGGCAAATCCAATGGCAAAGAGAAGTGTTTTTTGGGTTTTTAAATAGCGAACAATCAAGGGTAAAAGTAACAATGGAATCAACTTGGCCGCCACTGCAGTCCCAAAAAACAGGCCTGCAAGAAGGATTTTCTTCTTTACCAAAGCCACAAGCCCCCAGCCTATAAAACAGCAGAGCCACACTTCGGCATGGAGATTTCCAGTGATTTCGAGGATTACCAAGGGATTTAAAAAATACCATCCAATATTTTTGAGTGGTAGCCGCCAATGCTTGAGCAACTGAAGCCCCGCTACCAAAGTGCCAATTTCTGCCGTCCATTGAAGCAAACGAAGAACACCAATATTTTGAGCTAGTAGATCACCACCCCAATAGGCCGTAAATCGATACATCAATTGACTCAGTGGTGGGTAGTTAGACGGATAACTTTGGTGCAAGTGGCCCATACCGTCAAAAAGTTGTTTGGCTAAGGGAAAAAGATCCGGATGATATACGGTGTTTGGAACAGTCGTAAAAGGATTACCCCCAATGAGTTGAAAATGTCCATCCCAAAGAAACCGGTAGAAATCCGGGGAGAGTTCTGGGACATGGGATAAAAAAAGCAACCGAAAAACAGCCCCTATGGCAATCAAAACTTTCCAATCGTGTAGCTGCTTAACCAGCAAATAGTATCCTACAAACAGTAGTGAAAATAGACCGATAAGCCAACCAGATTCAAAACGGTGCACTTCTTGGGCCAAAAAGCCATACCCCCACATACAAAATAGGACTAACAGATACGGCCAAAAAACTACAAGGCGATTCATCGTGACGAAGTATTAGCGGGGATGAACGCATGATAGAGTACCGTAGCATAGCCGCCTAAAACTAAAATATAGAAAGGCAGTAGCCCAAAATCGCCCCCAACACCTACCGTAAAACAACTGTAAATCCCGACCAATAGATACAAACAAATCAGTACTTCAATCCACAGACTAGACAGCCTCAAGTGTTGTGAATATTTATTTTTTGTAGGTGCTTTTTTTGCATCAACATTAAATTTGACCGTCCGTATAAACGGTGATTTTTTTCTGCGATGCCCCAGAATTACTGCTCGGGTATTGTGTGCGGCAAAGCCCATGACCACACTATAAAATAAGATAAAGGTTTTGCTATAATCAATCCAAGACGGTTTTTTTGACGGGTTCAATCTTTTATAAAATTGCCAATAACTAAAATAGAGCAACAGGGATCCGATAAAAAACAAGGCGGTAAAATTGAAAAAGGGCATCCAAACCGGCCAATTATTTTTAAAATACAGCATCGGAAGGCTAAGTATGGTGATAATAAAAACAGGAACAAACATGCTGCTGCTAAGAAGGTGTAGGGTTCCATGAATTTTTGCTAAAAAACTTTTTTTGGGTTGTTGCCAAAAGGCAGCAATTAATTTTTGAAAATTTTCTGCACCCCCTTTGTTCCATCTAAATTGTTGCGATCGAATTGCACTTACCGTAATTGGTAATTCTGCAGGAGTTACAACATCTTCTAAATATTTGAATTTCCAACCTTTGAGTTGCGCCCGATAACTCAGATCCAGATCCTCGGTGAGGGTGTCCCCTTGCCAATTGCCAGCATCTTCGATGCAGGTTTTACGCCAAATACCAGCCGTACCATTGAAGTTGATAAAATAGTTGCTGATGTTCCGTGCCTTTTGTTCGATTGTAAAATGGATATCAAGGGCAAAGGCCTGTACTTTGGTAAGCAACGAATGATCAGAGTTGAGGTGTCCCCATCGGGTTTGAACCAGACCAATAGTAGAATCTTCAAAATAGTGGACCGTTTTTAATAACCAGTCTTTTTGTGGAAGAAAATCCGCATCAAAAATGGCTATAAGACTACCTTTTGCTTTTTGAAGTCCCTCACGAAGCGCTCCAGCCTTGAAGTCAATTCGATTTTTTCGATGCAAATACACAATGTCTATGCCTTTTGGTCGCAGCATTTCGATTTTTTTTTGGAGTACTTCTGCGGTTTCGTCCGTAGAATCGTCCAAAACTTGAATTTCTAGCCGCTCTTTGGGATAATCCATTTGACAAACCGCATCCAACAAACGATTGACAACATATAGCTCATTGTAGATTGGTAATTGAATGGTCACCCGTGGGAGATTTTCGCTCTTGAGCGGTTGTCGAAAAATGGGTTTCGACTGTTTTTTGTCCCTTGCATAATGCCATGCAAGTTGTGCTTGAGCAATACAAAATAGCAGCATCCAAAGTAATGATAGGGTATAGATGACCACCACCAAAATTTGGATCATGAACATGAAATTGCTATTTAGATCACTCATCTGCACCATAATATTTGACAATCCAACCAATGATTTTTATGCCGGCTAAAATAGTGCCTTTAACCGTTCCGGAGACTTTAGATTGCCCAATTCGATTTTTATAATGTACTGCCACTTCTTGGTAGGGGATTTTTTTTCGTAAAATTTTGAGCTGCATCTCTACGGTCCACCCATAGGTTTTGTCTTCCATATTGAGTGCCAAAAGCGTTGACCATCGTATCGCTCTAAACGGACCAAGATCGGTAAAGTGACTACCATAGAGTTTTTTCATCAAAAAGGCCGCAAGGCCATTTCCAAAAATTTGTTGAGGTGTTAGCGCTCCTTTTTCTCGATATGCTTTTACTCGGGCACCCACCACAAAATCACATGTGCCGGCAATTATTGGTTGGGTGAGTAGACCGAGCTCTTGCGGATAGTCCGAATAGTCACCGTCTAAAAAAACCACAATATCAGGTGGTTTTGTTTTTTGCTTTAGATAGTTGATGCCTTTTAGACAGGCATAACCATAGCCCTTTTTGTATTCTTGCAAAACAGTCGCTCCACCCTTTTGTGCTTCTCGGGCAGTTTCATCTTCAGAACCATTATTGACCACAATGATTTCTCGGACCGTTTTAGGAATTTCGGCCAAAACCTTACCAATAGCCTCTGCCTCATTATAAGCGGGTATGATTACATCAATAGCAAGACTCACTTTTTTGGCATTGTTTTTAAAAGGTTGCCTAAGGGATATGCGCTATCCTGAATACGATTGTTTGGGGTGTCATTTTCTAAACGCAAAACACCTCTTGGGCAGACGGAGGCACAAATGCCGCATCCTACACAGGATGATCGAATGATATTTTTGCCTTGTTGTGCATAGCTACGCACATCGATTCCCATTTCGCAATAGGTAGAACAATTGCCACAAGAAATGCATTGACCGCCATTGGTTGTAATTCTAAATCGTGAAAACAGCCGTTGTTGCAATCCCAAAATTGCCGCCATTGGACAGCCAAAGCGACACCAGACCCGACTTCCTAACAAAGGGTAGAACCCCACACCCAATACACCAGAAAAAACGGCTCCAATTGCAAAGCCATACCAAGCTCTAAGTTGATAACTTGAAATGCCAAACAACGGCTCACTTCCGTTCCAGCCCCGTAAGGCTAGGGTCAAAATCAATAATGTGCCAATTGTATAGAACGTGTATCGGGCGTCAGTAGGGAGTTGTTTTCGATAGAATCCCCCAAGAACAACCAAAATAAGGCTAAACAAAAAAAGGAGGCCGTACCATATTGCAGATTGTGCGATTCCTAATCCATTGTTGGGATTGGCTGTATAGGTCCATAATACAGCAATTGTGGTTATGGAGATAAATAGCAATACGCAATGGATCATCCAGCGCTCGAGTTTCCAAACACTTATTTTTTTGCTAGAAAGTTGCCGAAAAGGATCCCCTGCGGTTTCGGCCAGTCCCCCACAACCACAAACCCATGAGCAATACCAGCGCTTGCCATAAAAATAGGTGAGCAGTGGAGAAACAACAACAATCATAGCAAGCCCAAAAAGGAGCATAAATAGCCCTAGGGATCCACCTTGTAACATGCCATCTAGATGCCAGTCTTCAAAAAAATAGTAGTTCAAAGGCCACATATTTTTGAGGTCTTTGGCAAAATAAGGGCTGTCTCCATTGAGCTTTGCCAATAATTCTGGAATCAAGAAAGCAAATCCCAATTGAAAAAATATTACAGATAGCGTACGGATAATTTGATACCGATTGGTGCGGTATTTAAAAATAAACTTGACACCAAAAATCAAAATGGCTAAGGTATAGAGGCTTCCATACATAAACCATTGGGTTGCTGGTTTGCCATTAAGGGCTAAACTTAGCGGATCAAAGAAGGCAACCAAACCGGTACTTTTTTCCTGTGTTCGATATCCCAAAAGTTCTGGGTAAAAATAAATTGCGATGTAAAATGCTGTAAGTGCCATACCCAACAACCAACCCCAATACCCCTTATTGGTTAACGCATTGAACCATACGCCATTGTTTTGAATGCCAGGTATTTGCCCTTGATAAAGTGCTGCACTATATAGGCTAGTACCCAACAAAATAAGGGAAAGGCAACTCCAAAGAAGAAAACCATTGTCCGTATCAGAATAACTTCCATATGCCAACAAGGCCAATCCAATAAGGCCAGCTATAAGTCCTGTATTTTTTAGTACGGTCAAGGATTGGGTCTTATTCATTTCTGGGTAGTTTGCAATCTGTTTTTAAAATAAGCTGCTTGGATTGTTTTTAGATGGATGGTAGAAAATTCGGCATCAAAATGTGCTTGGGTCAACGCTTCCATAACTTGATCTATAGACTTCTCGTTGAGCAACCATTGATGAAAAATTTTGTGTCGTAGTCGAATGCCTAGACTGTGGACACCCAAAAACTGACGGTTTGCTTTGTTGTAAGCCACTCGAAAGGAACAATTTTGTTTGGGATGCTGCCAATACCAGTGTGCTTCGATAGCCGTTTCTTGAGGACCAACCAAACCGTAGGTTTGGTATTCTATATCAAAAAATTTTGCTGAATTAAACCAAGGTCCCGGAGTGTAGGTCTGGGGGTTTCCACTAAGGGTTTCTGCCAGGGTTTCACCCATCATTCTACCGCTATACCATACAGCCTCTGTGGCTTTGCGACCTTTCGGCGGATTGCGCAGTTGGGCGCAATCTCCAATAGCATAGACATCGGGTAGGTTGGTTGTCAATTGTTCATCGACTAGAATTCCGCGATCCGTTTCGAGACCACTGTTTCTAAAACAGTCTATATTGGGGTGTACACCAATTGTGAGCCCCACAAATTGACAGGGGAGTTGTTCTTCTTTGTGGGTGATGACGCCTCTAACACGATTCTCCGCATCTGTTTCGATAGCTTTTAGCTCGGTGTTGCAATATAATTTGACGCCATGTGCTTCGATATGAGCGCCAATCATTTGGGCCTCTTCCTTGGGAAGGATGGTGTTCCAAAATGCATTTTCTCGAATCAAAAAATGTACTTCAATACCCCGGCTGTGAAGCATTTCTGCAAGTTCAACTCCAATAAGTCCACCGCCTACAACCACTGCCGATTGTATGGAAGGGGTCAATCTTTCGAGTTGCTCCAAATCCTTTTTGTGATACAAGCCTTGCACACCGAGTGCGTTGATGCCTGGTAGATCCAATCTATTGGGTTTAGATCCTGTTGCAAGGACTAGACTTCTATAACTCAGACGCAGATCTGTTGCTAAAATGACTTCTTTTTTTGACGAATTTAGACCTGTTATACGTTCGTGTATCAAAGTGATTTTATTATCGTCCCAAAAAGAGGCCTCATAGGGTTGTAGGTGTTCCCATTTCATATGGCCCATATATACATACATCAATGCCGTCCTTGAAAAAAAGTAAGGATGCTCGTCAGAAACTACTATGATCGGTAGATTGCTTCTTTTTCGAAGCTGAATTGCCAGAGTGATTCCTGCAATTCCATTTCCAATAATTAGTATAGGCTGGGGTGTCTTTTTCATGGTAGTTCAAGGTAAAAAATAATTGCAGAACTCCTGCAACATTTGTACCTTTATAGGACCAAATCTTACAATATGGATTCTCTTTTTCTTGTTTTCCAAACTCATTTTATTGCTTTAGTTTCTTCCGAATGGGAACTATCTTCACTCAACGCCGATTGGGTTTTTGAGCTTTTAAAAAAGTTATTTATTCAATATGGTCCCAGAATTTTGACTGCCTTAGCCACATTGATTGTGGGTTGGTGGTTGATCAAAATGATGGTGCGTATGTTGCGCATGCTTTTTGAGCGAAGTCGAATGGAAGTGTCTTTGAAACTTTTTTTGACCAGCTTGGTTGCCGTGTTGCTCAAAATCATGTTGTTCATCACCATACTTTCTATGTTGGGCATCACAATGACTTCCTTTATCGCAGTTTTAGGAGCTTTGGGATTGGCCATTGGTATGGCTTTGAGCGGGACAGTTCAAAATTTTGCTGGAGGGGTTATGATTTTATTATTCAAACCCTTCAAGGTAGGTGATGTGATCGAAGCTCAGGGATATATTGGTACGGTTCAAGAAATTCAAATTTTTATGACTCGTATGCTTACACCAGACAATAAAACGGTTTTGCTACCCAATAGTAATTTGAGTAACGAAGCGTTGACCAACTATACAACAGCCATGAAAATACGTGTCGATCTTGAGATCGGCATTGCTTACAATGCGTCTGTAACTCAAGCCAAAAAAGTGCTGTTGCAAGTACTCCAAGATGACAAGCGTGTATTGGAAGACCCAGCTCCTTTTGTAGGGGTTTTGACCCTCGCGGACTCATCAGTGGTGATGGCAGTTCGTTGCTATGTCCCGCCAACAATGTATTGGGAGGCCTATTTTGGATTACTTGAAGAATGTAAAAAAGCACTTGATCTTGCCAAAATTGAAATTCCCTTTCCACAACGTGTCCTACATACTGCTCCAGTAAAATAGTCACCTAAAGACTCAATGATGTTAATATTCCTATCCGTAATTTATGTATTCTTAAGTATTCTAATTTTTTTGCGTATCAAAAGAGAATTTGATAGCGGCTTTGATTGGTTTTCATTTGCCTTATAAGTTTTGATTTTCTTGATTTCCTGTGGAATTTTATACGTACTCATTTTTGGATTATACTATCTAGCCATTGGCATGATGTAAATTTCTAAACTACAAAGTAATCATAATACCGCTTAAGTCGGTTTGGGTGTGTGCCCATAGCATGTAAAATGTGTATTATTCCAAAATGAAAAAGTAAATAGAGTACACCATTTTTCTCAAAACGACGTGTTGCTGTAATCAAGGGCCCCGATAGCACTTTTAACCGGCCGTGCCTATAGATTTTTTTGATCAGGTCAAGGTCTTCGCAAACGCTAAATTTGGGATCAAATCCTCCGAGATTTTCAAAAAAGTGCCGATGGATTAACAAGGATTGATCGCCACCACGACAACTCAAAAAATTGAATTTTGTAAAATAGGCCGATAACCGTAAAAGAGGATGCTTATGATCAAATTCCATTCTACAGCAGGCAGCT